>ERZ773188.147-NODE-147-length-81673-cov-18.220221_pt1 | contig 81673 bp, 81 predicted proteins | sample MGYA00581011_ERZ773188 | MGnify/ENA primary metagenome ERZ773188 (study PRJEB29015, sample SAMEA2737798) | human gut metagenome | biome: human gut; feature: human-associated habitat; material: faeces | place: China | collected 2012 ...
GCAGTCTGCCGCCAAGCAAACGTCACTCGCGCCTCACGATAGTAAGGCGCGGTTGAGAGTTGTCACGAAACGCAGGGGTTCATGGCGAAGCCATGTACACCGCACCTGATTGCGCAGCGCGTGCAGCTCTTCAAGATAAAAACTGCCAATGTGCGGGGTCAAGGGGTAAGACCCCTTGCCTTTCTCTGGGGGTTCCAAAGGGGGGATTCTCTTTGGAAAGAGAATACCCCCTTTGCTCCCGCCGCCCGCAGGCGGCATATCCCCGCGTCCTTGGGGCGCGAAAACCCACCCTCTTTGGGCCTGCAAAGGAGAAAAGAGCCATGTATGAATACTTTCATGTAAAAGTCGCCGCCAATGCGTCTATTCTTGGCGGATTTTCGCTTGACCCCGAATACCGGAACATCATCGACCGTGCAGCGGAGGAAGGCTGGCGCTATGTTGGCTTTCTGCCTGTGTCGCAGTCGGTGAATGGCGCGATCCTTGAATATGACCTCATCTTTGAGCAGGAGAAGAAATGAATCTGATTTTTGACACCCACGCCCACTACGACGATGAGGCGTTCGACGCTGACCGCGAGGCATTGCTCGCGTCCATGCCCGAAAACGGCGTGGGGCTGATCGTCGACCCGGGCTGCGACTTGGATACCTCGCGCCGCGCGGTGGAGATCGCGGAACAATATCCCCACGTCTACGCCGCCGTCGGCTGGCATCCGGAAAACTGCGCGCCCTACACGCGCGAGAGCCTCGACACGCTGCGCGCATGGGCAAAGGACCCGAAGGTCGTCGCCATCGGTGAGATCGGGCTCGACTACTACTGGGAGCAAAACCCGCCGCGGGAATTCCAGCAGGAGGTTTTCCGCGACCAGCTCGCGCTGGCGCAGGAATTAGGTCTCCCCGTCATCGTGCACGACCGCGACGCGCATGCTGACTGCCTCGCCATCGTGAAGGAGTTTCCGCAGGTGCGCGGCGTGTTCCATTGCTTTTCCGGCAGCGTCGAGATCGCGCAGGAGCTTATAAAGCGCGGCTGGTACCTGGGCTTTGACGGCCCGCTGACCTACAAGAACGCGAAGAAGACCGTCGAGGTCGCAAAGATCATCCCGCTTGACAGGGTGCTTCTCGAAACGGACAGCCCTTACATGGCCCCCGTTCCCGTGCGCGGCACGCGCAACGACTCGCGCAATGTGTCCCATATCGCGGCAAAATTCGCAGAAATTCGCGGCATGAGCACAGATGAAATCATCGCCCTGACGAACGAAAACGGCCGCCGCTTTTTCGGCATTCAATCAGCGAAAGAGGAACGAAGCTGACCGCTTCTGCTCCTCTTTTTTCATTTCAAAACTGAACGGCGCGGCAAATTTGCTGGCAATATTACCCGATTTTGTCCGCATGTTTATTCTTCCGCTTTAGTCAAGTGTGACTAAGTTGCGAATTTCCCCGCATTTTTGTTGACGTGTGCTTTTCACGGTGCTATGATACCCACAACCTCAATATGATTTTCGGAAAGGATTTCGACGAAATGTTCTCTTACACTTCTCGAATGTTAATGTGCATGAACATGGACATGGCGATGCCGATGCCCACGATTGCTCATGCTCATTTGCCTGCCCGATACGCACAGGAACGAAATTGCCGCCGCTGATTGAAAGCGCGCAGAAGGGTCTTGCCACCCGAACATCGTTTGACCTGAAGCGGGGAGCTCATGAGCTCCCCGCTTTTTTTGTTTGCTTTTGGGATAAAGGAGGAATTCACTTGATCGAACTCAAGAACATTTCCAAGGACTTCGGCTCGGGCGAAAAGGCCGTGCACGCCGTGCGCGACGTGTCGCTCTCCATCGGCTCGGGCGAGATCTTCGGGATCATCGGCTTCTCGGGCGCGGGCAAGTCCACGCTCGTGCGATGCATCAACCTTTTGGAGCGGCCAAGCTCCGGCAGCGTCTTCGTCGCGGGACAGGACTTGACGGCGCTCTCTGCCAAGGACCTGCGCGCGGCGCGCAAGAAGATCGGCATGATCTTCCAGCACTTCAACCTGATGCCGTCGCGCACGGTGGCCGGAAACGTCGCCTACCCGCTCAAGGGCAGCGGCCTGAGCAAGGAGGATATCCAGAAGAAGGTCGCAACGCTCTTGGAACTCGTCGGCATCGGCGACAAGGCGGACGCCTACCCCAGCCAGCTCTCTGGCGGACAGAAGCAGCGCGTCGCCATCGCCCGCGCCCTTGCCAACGACCCACAGGTGCTTCTGTGCGACGAGGCGACCTCCGCGCTCGACCCGCAGACAACGAAGGCGATCCTGCACCTTCTCAAGCACCTCAACGAAACGCTCGGCATCACGATCGTGCTCATCACGCACGAGATGGCCGTCGTCAAGGAGATCTGTGACCGCGTCGCCGTCATGGAATACGGCCGCGTCGTCGAGCAGGGCGAGGTCTTCACGGTCTTCGCTGATCCCAAGCAGGACATCACGAAGAGCTTCATCCACACGACCTCGAACCTCCAGAAGGTCGAAGAGCTCATCGCCGAGGATTCCCCCGTCACGCGTCTCCAGCCCGGCGAGCTCATCGTCCGCCTGTCCTATGTTCAGCGCAACGTCAACGAGCCGATCATCTCCGCCGTGTCGCAGATGTTCAACGTCTCGCTCAACATCATTTTCGCCGATATCACCATCGTGCAGGATTCCCCCATCGGCGGAACGGTCGCCATCATCAGCGGCGAGAGAAAGCAGATCACGAAAGCGATCGAATACCTGATCGAAAAAAATGTCGGAGTGGAGGTCATCAAAGATGCAAGAGCTGATCGTTAACATTGCCCCGAACCTTGCAAGCAAGCTGCCGGACTTTTATAAGGCCCTCGGCGACACGATGCTCATGGTGCTCTGGTCGGGTCTCATCTCGTTCGTATTCGGGCTTCTGCTCGGCGTGGTGCTCACGGTGACAAAGCCGAACGGCATTTTGGAGAACAAGGTCGTCTACCAAATTCTCGACAAGCTCGTGAGCCTGTTCCGCTCCATCCCGTTTATCATCCTACTGACGTGGGTCATGCCCATCACGCGCGCGCTGGTCGGCACGGTGCTCTATGTGCGCGGTGCGATCGTGCCGCTGGTGTTCGGCTCAGTGCCGTTTTTCACCCGTCAGGTCGAAAGTGCGCTCGCCGAGCTCGACGGCGGCCTTATCGAGGCAGCGCTCTCGATGGGCTCGAGCCCGCTTGAGATCATCTTCCGCGTGTATCTCAAGGAGAGCATCGCGGCCATCGCGCGCGGCACGACCATCACGATCGTGAGTCTCTTAAACCTCACGGCCATGGCCGGCGTCGCCGGCGCGGGCGGCCTCGGCGACTTCGCCATCCGCTACGGCCACGACCGCAACATGGCCGACATCACGAACGTCACCGTGCTCGTCCTTGTGCTCATCGTCTGCGTCATCGAATTTGTCGGCGGACGCATCGTCAAAAAGAACACGCATTAACGTGATCCCCATACAGCCCCTACCCACCCCATTACAAAAAATTATTTTAACGGAGGATATTTCCATGAAGCTCAAAAAGTTCTTTGCCCTCGCCCTCGCAGCCGCCACGCTCGCCCTCGCGCTGACCGCCTGCGGCTCCAAGGCCGACGACTCCGCCGACAACAGCGATGCCAACACCGACAATCAGACCGGCGAGGCCGTGACCGTCAAGCTCGGCGTGGTCGGCGGCATCTATGACGACCTGTGGGCGAGCGCGAAGGCCGCGCTCGCCGACGAGGGCATCGACCTCGAGATCGTGCAGTTCTCGGACTACGTGACCCCGAACAACGCGCTCGCCAACGGCGACATCGACCTCAACGCCTTCCAGCACCGCATTTATCTCCAGAACGAGATCGACAACTACGGCTATGCGATCCAGAACATCGGCAACACCTTCATCATCCCGCTGAACCTCTACTCCCAGAAGGTCAGTTCCGTTGACGAGCTCAAAGACGGTGACGTCGTCGCCATTCCCGACGATCTGACCAACGGCGGCCGCGCGCTCAAGGTGCTCGAAGCCGCGGGCCTCATCGAGCTCGACCCCAACGCCGCCTTTAACCCCACCGTTGACGATATCACGAGCTACAAGGTCAACATCACCATCGAAGAACTCAAGGCCAACACCATCCCCTCCGTCCTGCCCGACGTGGCCGCTGCGGTCGTGAACGGCAACTACGCGCTCGACTTTGGCCTCAAGACCGACGAGGCCATCTACAAGGACAGCGTCCTCGACGTGGAGGATTACTGGAATCTGATCGCCGCGCGCACCGCTGACGTCGAAGACCCCGACACCGCCGCCATCTATGAGAAGGTCGTCGAAGCCTTCCAGTCCAGCGCGACGGAGGACGTGTTCAACAACACCTTCGGCGGTTACTTCATCGCAGTGGGCTGGGATCAGGACTTGATCAATCAGTAAACACCATCTGACCGCCGCCGCGCTCCCGCAACGCAGGGAGCGCGGGCGGCGGTACGCCTTTCCGGGAGGAATTTATTATGGCACTTGATCTTTCCGCGCTGCGGCGCATCATTGCAGACGAAAACCGCCTGCTCACCGGCGCGGACATTCCCGCAGAATACCAGAGCGACGTGCTCGGCCGCGTCCACGGCAGCGCCGAGGCGCTCGCCTTTCCCTTATCCACCGAGGAGGTGAGCGCGCTCCTGCGCTACGCGCACGAGCACCGCGTTCCCGTCACGCCGCGCGGCGCGGGGACGAATCTTGTCGGCTCTACCGTGCCGCTCGAGGGCGGCATCATCCTCGACCTTTCCCGCATGGACCGCGTGCTCGAGCTCGACGAGGACACGATGACCGTCACGGTCGAGCCCGGTATGCTCTTGCAGGACTTGCAGGCCTATGTCGAAGCGCGCGGGCTGTTCTACCCGCCCGATCCCGGCGAAAAGGCCTCGAGCATCGGCGGCAACATCAGCACGAACGCCGGCGGCATGCGCGCGGTGAAGTACGGCGTCACGCGCGACTATGTGCGCGGGCTCGAGGTCGTGCTCGCTGACGGCACGGTGATGCAAGTCGGCGGCAAGCAGGTCAAGGACGCGAGCGGACTCTCGCTCAAGCACCTTCTCATCGGCTCGGAGGGAACGCTCGCCGTCATCACAAAGTGCCTGCTGCGCCTTGTTCCCAAGCCCGAGGCCTCGCTCAGCGTGCTTGTGCCGTATGCCGACCTGAAAACCGGCATCCAGAGCGTTTTGACCATTCTGCGCGCGAACGCGAACCCCACGGCGGTCGAATTCATGGAGCGCAAAGTCGTCGCGCTTGGTGAACGCTTCTGCGGCGTCTCTTATCCCCGCCCCGACGCCGGCTCTTATATTCTCTTGACCTTTGACGGCAGAAGCGAAGAGGTCACGGCCAATGCCGCGCGCGTGCGCTCTCTGGCGCTGCAAAACGGCGCGCTCGACTTTATCGAGCTCTCCGACGCGCGGCAGTGCGCTGACATCTGGCGCGTGCGCGGCGCGCTTGTCAAGGCCGTGGAGGCCGTTTCCGAGCAGGAGCCGGTCGATATCGTCGTGCCCATCAGCCGCACGGCGGACTTCATCCGCTTCATCAACGACTTGGAAGCCCGGAGCGGCATGCAGATGGTCAGCTTCGGCCACGCGGGCGACGGCAATGTGCACCTGTGCGTCGTGCGCGGCGAGCGGGATGAAGAAACGTGGCAGCGCGAGCTGCACGAAAACATGGACAGGGCCTATGCCGAAGCCTATCGCCTCGGCGGCGTCGCCTCCGGCGAGCACGGCATCGGGCTATCGAAGCGTCCCTACTTCCTGCGCCAGACGGCGAAGGAAAATTTACAGGCCATGAACGCCATCAAAACGGCGCTCGACCCGCAGCATATCTTGAACAACGGAAAATCTTATCTCACAGGAGGAAACAACAATGCAGGCACTTTCTGACCGCACCGCGAGCTTTACCGATTCCGTCATCCGCCGCATGACCCGTATCTCCAACCAGTACGGCGCGGTGAATCTTTCCCAGGGCTTCCCCGACTTCGACCCGCCCAAGCCCATCCTCGACCGCCTCTCTCAGGTCGCCTACGAGGACTATCATCAATACTCCATCACCTGGGGCGCGCAGGACTTCCGCGAGGCGCTGGCGAAGAAGCAGTCCCACTTCATGGGCCGCGACATCGACCCAAACGGCGAGATCGTCGTCACCTGCGGCAGCACCGAGGCCATGATGGCCGCAATGATGACCGTCGCCAATCCCGGCGACAAGGTCGTCATCTTCTCCCCGTTCTACGAAAATTACAGTGCCGACACGATCCTCTCCGGCGCGGTGCCCATCTATGTGCCGCTCACGCCGCCGTCGTTCACGTTTGACCCCGAAGTGCTCGAGGACGCGTTCCGCCAGCACCCCAAGGCGCTCGTGCTGTGCAACCCCTCGAACCCCTGCGGCAAGGTCTTCACGCGCGAGGAGCTCGAGATCATTGCGGCGCTTGCCAAGAAGTACGATGTCTACGTCATCACGGACGAGGTCTATGAGCACATCATCTACGCCCCGCACAAGCACACCTATTTTGCGACGCTGCCCGACATGTGGGAGCGCACGCTGTCCTGCTCGTCGCTTTCCAAGACCTATTCCATCACCGGCTGGCGCCTTGGCTACATCATCGCCCCGCCGGAGATCATCGACCGCGCGAAGAAGGTCCATGACTTCCTCACCGTCGGCGCGGCGGCGCCCCTACAGGAGGCCATCATCCCCGGCCTCAACTTCGGTCAGGACTACTACGACGCGCTGCAGGCCGAGTACACGCACAAAAAGGACCTGTTCTTAAAGGGCCTTGACGATCTCAAGATCGTCCACAATGACCCCGAGGGCGCTTACTACGTGATGCTCGACATCTCGGAGTTCGGCTACGAGAGCGATCTTCAATTCTGCGAGGATCTTGCAAGCAAGGTCGGCGTGGGCGCGGTGCCGGGCTCGAGCTTCTTCCGCGAGCCGGTCAACCACCTCATCCGCCTGCACTTCGCCAAGAAGGACGAAACGCTCACCGACGCGCTGAACCGCCTCGAATCCCTGCACGAAAAGATCCCTGCCAAGGGTTAAGAAAGGAAATTCGCCATGAACGCCCTGAGAGAAGAGTGCCAGCAGCTTCACGACGAGCTCATCGCACTGCGGCGGGAATTTCACCGCGCCCCAGAGCTCGGCCTGCACGAATACCACACTGCCGCGCGCATCGAGCGCGAGCTTGACAGGTGCGGCATCCCGCACGGGCGCGTCGGCGAGACCGCCGTTGTCGGCCATTTGACCGGCAACGGCAATGGAAGCGGCCTTGTCGTGCTGCGCGCGGATATCGACGCCTTACCCATTCAGGAGACGAATGACATGCCCTACCGCTCGCAAACGCCGGGCATGATGCACGCCTGCGGCCACGACGCGCACACGACGTGTCTTCTCGGCGCGGCAAAGGTTTTGAGCGCACACCGCGCGGACTTTGGCGGCGAGGTGCGCTTCCTCTTCCAGCCCGCCGAGGAGATCGGTCAGGGCGCAAGGCCGCTCATCGCCGCGGGCATGCTGGATGGCGCACAGCGCGTCTTCGGGCTGCACACAGCGTCCGACCTTCCCGCGGGGACCGTCGGCGTCAAGCCGGGGGCCAACAACGCGGGCGTCGACCACTTTATCATCCGCATCCACGGTAAAAGCGCGCACGTCTCCACGCCGCAGCTCGGCGTGGACGCGCTCTATATCGCAAGCGAGCTCGTCGTCGCGCTCCAGTCCATCGTCACGCGCATGACCTCGCCGGTCGAGCCGGTGCTCATCGGCATGGGCAAGCTGAACGCCGGCACGGCCTACAACGCCGTGGCCGAGACCGCCGTGCTCGAGGGCACGACGCGCATGTTCTCGCCCGAGAGCCGCGCGCACCTTCGCGAAACGATCAACGCCGCGGCCGCACACATCTCCGCCCTTTACGGCGGCACGGCAGAGGTCGAATGGGACGACTTCGCCACGCCGCTCACGAACGACGCCGGTGTGTGCGGGGAGGTCGAGCGCGTCGCCGACGCGCTCGGCATCCCCACGACGGCAAACCGCGCGCTGTCGCTCAGCGGGGACGATTTCGCCGAGTATCTGCTGCAAACGAAGGGCGCTTACGCCTACCTCGGCACGGCAAACCCCAAAAAGCCGCACACCTGCATCTCCAACCACCGCGGCGATTTCGACATCGACGAGGAAACGCTCCCCCTCGGCGCGGCGCTCTACGCGGCATACGCGCTGTCCGTCCTTGATCCGCAGTTTGCCAAATAATTGTTTTTTTCGATGAAATCGCCTTAGTCGTGTGCAAATTTCGATTTTACTTTTTGCGTTATTCTATCTAAAATATAGTCCTCGCCACTGTCAGCACAGCGGCGGGGATTTCTTTAGCAAATTTGGAAAAGAGGTTAATTATGAAAAAGCTGTTTTCTCTGCTGCTTTGCGTCGTGATGGTGCTCTCTCTGGTCGCCTGCGGCTCGAAGACTGATGACGCGCAGACGCCCGACGAGCCTCAGGACACCGCTCCCGAGCTCTCCGGCACGATGAAGGTCGTCGCCACCGGCGACGTCTACGGTCCCCTGTTCGACGCGTTCACCGCCGACACCGGCGTGGAGGTCGAATGCCTGTCCATGTCCTCCGGCGAGGTGCTCTCCAAGCTCCGCGCCGAGGGCGGCACCCCGTCCGCTGACCTGTGGTTCGGCGGCGGCATCGACGCGTTCATGAGTGCCAAGGACGACGGCCTGCTTGAGCCCGTCACCTTTGACGCGGCCGCCGAGCTCGGCGACGAGTACAAGGATACCGAGGGTTACTGGTATTCCAAGGGCATCACCATTGTCGGCTTCCTGCTCAACAACTCTCTCATGGAGGAGCTGGGTCTGACCGCTCCCGAGAGCTGGGATGACCTGACCGACAGCCAGTATGCCGGCGAGATCGTCATGTCCAACCCTGCCGTCTCCGGCACCAACTACGCCGTGGTCAACGCGCTGCTGCAGGCCAAGGGCGATCAGGGCTGGGACTACTTCGATGCCCTGAATAACAACATCGCCTACTACGGCAAGCGCGGATCCGACCCGAAGAACAAGGTCTCTTCCGGTGAGTTCGCTGTCAGCATCTCCTACATCGACGCCAGCATCGAGCAGGCCGCCGAGGAGAACGACCTGACCATCGTTTACCCCTCTGACGGGATGCCCTGGGTCCCCGAGGGTGTGTCCGTGTTCAAGAACGCTGAAAACGTCGACGCCGCCAAGTACTTCGTCGAGTGGCTCTTCAGCAGCGACGATCATCTCCGTCAGCTCGCCGAGATCGAGCAGAAGAACGGCATCAAGGTCATCAAGCCCTCCATCGAAGGCATTGAGCTGTCCTATGATCCTACGCTCCTCATGACGGAGGACCTGTCCCTGTTCGGTTCCCAGCGCACCGAGATCCTCGATCGCTTTGAGCCCCTGATGGGCGACAAGGCCGCCGCGGAATAAATGAAGTCCGCCGGTACGATTCAAAAAAATACAGAAAAAAGGGCATCTCACGATGTCCTTTTTTCCCTATGTGAAAACGCGGCCGACAGGCTGATCTTACTTGTCCTGCTCGGGAGCGTGCTGCTGTTCATTCTCTGGCCCATCGCGTGCATCGCGCTGCGGAGCCTGCGCGGCGCGGACGGCGGCGTGAGCTTTGCAATGTTCGGCACTGTTCTGCGCCAATACGGCGAGAGTCTGCGCAACAGCGTATTTGTCGGCGTTTTTACGGCGGTGCTGTCCACTATCCTCTCGCTCTCAGCGGCGCTCGTATGCGCCACGGCGCGCGGGTGGAAGAAGACGCTCTGCATGGTCATCATGCTCGTCGCCATGGTGTCGCCGCCGTTCGTCTCGTCGCTTGCCTATATCCAGCTCTACGGGCGGCGCGGGTGGATCACCTACCGCCTGCTGCACCTGAGCCTGAACCCCTACAATCGCTGGGGCGTCATCCTGATGCAGTCGATCTCGTTCGTGCCGCTCAACGCAATGTTTCTCTCCGGCATCCTCGAAAAGCTGGACGAGGGCAGCCTTCGCTCGGCGCGCGACCTCGGCGCATCGGGCGGCGCCATCCTGCGCGATATTGTCCTGCCGCTCATTCGGCCCGCGACGCTCGTGTGCCTGCTGCTCTCGTTCGTCCGCTCGCTCGCGGACTTCGGCACGCCCATCATCATCGGCGGGCGCTTCAGCACGCTGGCCGCAGATATCTATCTGCAAGTCGTTGGATACTCGGACCTTGAAAAGTCCTCGGCGATGAACATGTTCCTGCTCATCCCGTCCATTGTGTTCTTTTTCGTCTACCGCGCGCTGATGCGCCGCTCGGACAGGCTGACCGAGGGCAGCCGCACCGCTCAGACAGAGCTTGGCCTTTTGCTGCCGCATTGCGGCGCGATGGGCTGGGGCATGATCGCGCTGAGCACCGTCTTCTTCGTAATGATCGTGCTGCAATACGGCTGCGTGTTCCTCTCGGGCTTTTTGAAGAGCACGAAGGGTGTCTGCTCCTTCACGCTGCAATACTGGGATCAGCTCTGGCGCATCGGCTCGTCGACGATGCTGCGAAGCGTTGAATACGCGCTCATCGTCTCCATCGCCGGTACGGTTTTTGCAATGCTCTTCGCCTATTACATGGACCGCCGACGCATCATCGGCCGCAGCCTTTTCGACTGCCTTGCGACGCTGCCCTATATGCTGCCGGGCACGTGCTTTGGCATCGGCTACATTCTCGCGTTCAACCACGCGCCGCTCAAGCTGACGGGCACGGCCCTCATCGTGCTGGCCAACATGCTCTTCAAGCAGCTGCCGACCTCCACGAAGATCTGCACCGCGTCGCTCGCGCTCCTACCCGAAGTGCAGGAGCGCTCGGCGCGCGACCTTGGCGCGGGACGGCTCGCTGTGCTGCGCGATGTGGTCTTTCCCGCACTGCGGCCCGCGTTTTTGAGCTGCTTTGTCTATAACTTCACGAGCAGCATGACGACGGCGGGCTCCATCATCTTTCTCATCGACGCCAAGCGTCAGCTGGCCGTTTTCAAGCTCTTTGACGCGGTGTATCAGGGCGATTACGCCCTTGCCTCGCTGATCGCGAGCGTCATCACCGTCATTGTCCTTCTTGTCGAAGGCCTCGCCTTCCTCATCACCCGGAAAGGAGAAAATCGCCGTGTATCTCGAACTTGACCGCTTGAGCAAGCAGTTTGACGGCAAATACGCCGTGCATGACCTCTCCCTCGGCCTGGAAGAGGGCGGACTTTTGTGCATTCTCGGCTCGTCGGGCTGCGGCAAGACGACCACGCTCAACATGATCGGCGGCTTTCTCAAGCCCGACGGCGGCAGGGTGCTCCTCGACGGGCATGACATCACCGCGCTCCCGCCCGAGCGGCGGCCGGTTTCGACCGTTTTCCAGTCCTACGGCCTGTTCCCGCACATGAGCGTGCTGCAAAACGTGACCTACGGGCTCAAATTCCGCGGCTATTCCCGCACGGAGGCAAAGGAAAAGGGCCGCCGGTACCTGAGTCTCGTTGGCCTTGCCGAGCGCGAGGACGCGCGCATCGGCGAGCTCTCGGGCGGCCAGCAGCAGCGCGTGGCGCTTGCCCGCGCGCTCATCGTCGAGCCAAAGCTGTGCCTTCTTGACGAGCCGCTCTCGAACCTCGACGCGGCGCTGCGCGTGCGGATGCGCGGGGAGCTCAAGCGCTTGCAGCGCGAGCTCGGCACCACGATGGTCTTCGTCACACACGATCAGGAGGAGGCGCTCATTCTGGCCGACTCCATCGCCGTGATGAGCGAGGGCGAGCTCTTGCAGCTCGGCTCGGCAGAGGAGGTCTTCCGCCATCCTGCAAACGACTATATCGCGTCATTTCTCGGCCTCAACGACATTGTGTGGAAGGACGACGGCAGCGTGCTGAAGGTCATCCGCCACGGAGAAAAGGAGTAAACTTACCATGCTTGTTGATATGCACCTGCACGAATGCACCTACTCGACCGACAGCTTTCTCCACCTGGAGGAGATCGTCTCTATCGCCAGGCAAAAGGGGCTGGACGCGATCTGCATCACGGACCACGACAGCATGGGCCTGCGCGAGCGCGCGGAGGCCTATTCCCGCGAGATCGGCTATCCCATCTTCGTCGGCGTGGAATTTTTCTCTCTCTGGGGCGATATCACCGCCTGGGGGATCGACGGCATCCCCGACCAGCGCGTCAGCGCACAGGACCTTATCGACCTGGTGCGAGAAAAGGACGGTTTCTGCGTCTCCTGCCACCCCTTTCGCAGCAACAATCGCGGGCTGCGCGAGCACCTGCGCGACGTGCACGGTCTTGACGGCGTGGAGGTCCTCAACGGCAGCACGCCGCTTGAGGAGAACCGGACGGCACTGCGCTTCTGCCGCGAGCTGGGGCTCAAGGCCATCGGCGCGAGCGACGCGCACGTGCCGGAGCAGGTGGGAAAATACGTGACATGGCTGCCCGAAACGGTCACAACGCTGCCCGATTTTGTCACCGCGCTGCACACGCTGGAAACGCGTCCCGCCATCTGGACGGGCAGCGGGTACGATGTCGTCACCGAGTTTTGAGATGAATTTTCAGCGGGCTGGGGTATCATGCTCCGGCCCCTTTTTTACATTCCGCCGCGTCATATCCGATATTCATGCAGGAAAGCTGTGGTAATATTTCACAAGAACCCATTCTTCCGTGTAAAAAGATTCTCAAAATTTGGAGAAGTGGAAAATTAGGGATTGACATTTTCCCAGCACGGGAGTATGGTAACGCCAACAATTTCAAACGCCCGATCGCGAGGTCGGGAAGATAGAGGCGCGGCTGACAAAAGTAGCGCGTTCGCACCGGCACAGGAAGCCGGAGCGCGCGAAAGGGGATGCCGCCGAAGTGGAAACGGTTCCTGTGCCGTTTGCCGCTGGTTCGTCGGAGAACATCCGCCGGACTGTCACGTATGTGGAGCGCTATCGAGGTCGGCAAGCTGTTTATCCCCCCCAAGGTGATGACCGGTTTGCCGGATTGCAGTACAGTTGCAGCCGTAAATGCTTCACAAAGCATTTACGGCTTTGTTTTTTGTCTGCATCGGGAGTGCGAAAACCCGAAAAAAGCAGGACTCCCCTGTTTTTGAAAAATCAACCTCATCACAAGAAAGGAAACCACCACCATGAAGCTCAGAACCTTTACCGCCCTCCTGCTGGCGGCCATCATGCTCTTCGCGCTCACCGCCTGCGGCAGTCAGGCCGCCGACGACAGCAGCAATGATCAGCAGCAGGAACAGCAGGACACCACCACAAACGAAAGCAACGAATTCCGCGTCGGCATGGAGTGCGCTTACGCCCCCAACAACTGGCAGGAAAGCGAAGCAACGGACTCGAACGTCCCCGTTGAAAACGTCGCCGGCGCGTATGCCGAAGGCTATGACGTGCAGATCGCCAAGGCCATCGCAGAGGGCCTCGGCAAGGAGCTCGTCATTGTCAAGCTCAGCTGGGACGGCCTGATCGACGCGCTCAATCAGGGCCAGATCGACGCCATCATCGCCGGTATGATGGACACCGCTGAGCGCCGCGAATCCATCAACTTCTCCGAGCCCTACCGTGAGACCACCTACGGCCTGATGGTGCTCGCCGATTCCCCGCACTTAAATGCCACGTCCATTCAGGATTTCTCCGGCGCGGCCGTTCTCGGCCAGCAGGGCACGGCGCTCGATGACGTCATCGACCAGATCGAAGGCGTCGACCACTTAAGCCCCGTCGGCAGCGTGCCCGACATGATCTCCCGCCTGCAGCAGGGCAGCTGCGACGCCATCGTCATCAATGTGGAAAACGCCCAGGGCTACCTCGCCTCTAATCCGAACTTCCGCCTCGTCACCTTCGATGAGGGCAGCGGCTTCACGCTGCCGGCCAAGGGCTCCTGCGTGGGTCTGCGCAAGAGCGACAATGAACTCCTTGATCAGATCAACACCATCCTTTCCGGCATCGACGACGACGCCCGCGCCGCCATGTGGCAGGCAGCCGTCGACGGCCAGCCCCAGTAATATCCCACGCACCGCCGCCGCGTTTTTCACGCGGCGGCGGGTACGCGAAGCACTCTAGAGACAACGCGCTTCGCACCATAAAGGAGGAAACACCATGGCAGCATCCACCGCGCCCCGGAAGAACTTCATCACCCGGGATCACCGTTATGTTTATTTAGGCGGAAGTTTCATCGCCCTGCTGGGTCTCGGCATGTTTTATTCCGCTCCCAGCCCGTACAGCTTCATCCCCGCGCAGTCCGTGTTCGGCACGGCGCTCGCGGCGATCTGCTGGTTCTTCCTCGGCGTGAGCGCCATGGCGCTGCTCGTCAAGTGGGCCTATTGGAACAATTACAGCTCCACCATCATGAAGCGCCCGCTCATCGTGCGCATCAGCCGCTACCTCTCGTATCTCGACACCGCGGCCTGCGCGCTGCTGGTGCTCGACCGCTTCATTTTAAAGCTCGCCTACATCATCAACGCCGCCATCCATGCCGACAGCAACCCGACCGACACGCTCTCCACCATGGCCTACATGGCGTACAACCAGCGCTCGCTCTTCGCCATCGGCATTTCGTACACGGTGCGCCTCGCACTCTTCGGCACGGCGATCGCGTTCGTGCTGGCGCTTCTCATGGTCTTTCTCCGCATTCAGGAACCCGACAAACGCGACAACGACTTTGTGAAGTTCCTCAAGATCGTTGCCAACAAATTCTCCCGCTTCTACATCTTCGTCATCCGCGGCACGCCAATGATGGTGCAGTCGCTCATCCTCTACAACGCCGTGTTCGGCCTTTTCAAGCGCACGGGCATGAGTGTTTCGGACATCAACCGTGTCTGGCCTCTGTTCTTAGCAGGTCTTGTCACCGTTTCCCTCAACTCCACGGCTTACCTCGCCGAGGTGCTGCGCGGCGGCATTCTCGCCGTGGACGCAGGCCAGATGGAGGCCGCGCGCTCGCTCGGCATGACGCACTGGCAGGCCATGCGCAAGGTCGTCTTCCCGCAGGCCATCAAGAACTCGCTTCCCGCCATCGGCAACGAATTCATCATCAACATCAAGGATTCGTCCGTTCTCTGCGTCGTCGGCGTGTCCGATCTGATGTTCATGACCCGCTCGGTCGCCGGTATTTATTATAAAGGTACCGAGTGCTACCTCATCGCCGCTATTGCTTACCTTATCCTCACGTATCTCTCTTCGCTGCTGCTCAACGCCATCACGAAAAAGCTTGACACCAGCGCAGACTTAACGGACAATAAGAAGCAGCGCAAGCCCGCTTCTCTGGGGCTTCCCAGCTCGAACTGACAGGAGGGCGCTATGACGAACGATCCCATCATCAAAATCGAACAGCTCGAAAAATCCTTCGGCGGCCTGCACGTGCTCAAGGGCATTGACCTTGAGGTCAACCGCGGAGAGGTCGTGTGCATCATCGGCGCATCCGGCTCTGGCAAATCGACGCTGCTGCGCTGCATCAACTTACTGGAAGAGGCCGACTCGGGCCACATCTGGTTCGACGGGCAGGATTTAATGGACTTAAAGGTCAACCTGAACGCCCTGCGCCAGAAGATCGGCATGGTGTTTCAGGGCTTCAACCTCTTCAACAACAAGTCTGTGCTCGACAACTGCACCCTCGCTCCCATGGACGTCAAGCACATCCCCAAGACGCAGGCCGAGGCCACGGCCATCAAGCACTTAACGACCGTTGGCCTCGCCGACTTCATCCACGCCGACTCCCGCCGCCTCTCCGGCGGGCAGAAGCAGCGCGTCGCCATCGCGCGGGCGCTGTGCATGGAACCGGAGATCATGCTCTTCGATGAACCGACCTCCGCGCTCGACCCCGAGATCGTCGGCGAGGTGCTGGACGTCATGAAAAGCCTCGCTCAGCAGGGCATGACGATGGTCGTCGTCACGCACGAGATGGCGTTTGCCAAGGAAGTGAGCGACCGCGTCGTCTTCATGGATCAGGGGGTTATCTTAGAGCAGGGCTCGCCCAAGGAGGTCTTCGGTAACCCCAAGGAGCCGCGCACGCGTGAGTTTCTCAGCCGCTATCTGGAGGATAAAATGGCATGATACAGAAAAAAGTGACCGATTTTTTTGCCCTGGAGGGCAATTATCCCGACTTGGACGGCGAGGGCGCGGCCGCGCGCCTGTCCGCCGCCATCCGGTGCAAGACCATCAACTACTTTGACCACAGCCGGACGGACTACACGGAGTTCGACAAGCTGCACTCGCACATCAAGGCAAGCTACCCCAACATCATGCGCGTGGGCACGTTTGAGCGCATCGGCCACCACGCCGTGCTCATCACCATCCCCGGCAGCGACGCTTCTCTGCGCCCCTGCCTCTACATGTCGCATCAGGACGTCGTTCCCGTTGTTGAGGGCACAGAGCAGGACTGGACGCATCCCGCCTTTTCCGGCGACATCGCGGACGGCTATATCTGGGGCCGCGGCACGCTTGACATCAAAGAGCAGGTCTTCGGCGTGCTGGAGGCCGCGGAATATCTGCTCGCCCGCGGCAAGTCCTTTGCCCGCACGGCGTATCTCGCCTTCGGCGACGACGAGGAGACCATCAACTTAGGCGCGCTCGCCATCGCCGAGCATTTGAAGGCGCAGGGCGTGACGCTCGAATTCGTTCTTGACGAGGGCGGCTGCAAAATTGAGCCCGGCACGGCCTTCGGCGCGCCGGAGACGGCCATCGGCAGCGTGCAGCTGATGGAAAAGGGCTACGCCGACTTGGAGCTCTCTGTCCACAGCATCGGCGGGCATTCGAGCCGTCCGTTCGGCGGCACGTCGCTCGCTCGTCTCTCCGGCGCGATCGCCGACATCACGCGCGCGCCGTTTTCCGTGCACCTCAACAGCGCCATGACCGGCGCGTTTGAAACCCTCGCTCCCTACATCACCGAGGAGCCGCTCAAGACTCTTGTGCAGGATGTTGCGGGCAACGCGGACGCCATCGCGGCCTGCTGCATGGGCTCGCCCGACCTCTTCCCGTTTGTCACCACCACCATCGCGCCCACGATGATCCGCGGCGGCAGCGCCGCGTGCAATGTGATGCCGCAGGACATGACCGCGGTCATCAACTTCCGCTTGGCGGACGGAGACACGGTCGAGAGCGTCATGGCCCACTGCCGTGAGGCCGTACAGGACAAAGGCGTCGAGATGCGCTTTTTGCAAGCGAACGACCCCTCCGCCATCGCAAAGCGCGACGGCTACGGCTATCGCAGGGTCGTCGAGAGCATGCAGCGCTACTTTCCGGACGTCGTGTTCATCCCGTCGATGACCGCGGGCGCGACGGACGCGCACCGCTATGAGGAGATCTGCGACACGTGCCTGCGGTGCAGCCCGTTTATGACCGAGCCCGCGGAGGCCGCCTCCGGCGTGCACGGCACGAATGAGCGCATCCTCGTGCGCTCGTACCTTCAGGGCATCCGCGTGCTCATCGACCTGATGGAGCACGCCAACGTGGAACCGTGAATTTCCTTTCTTTTCAACGAAAAAGCCGGAGCAGCTCAGGCTGCTCCGGCTTTTCTTTCCTGTTCAGTTCTCGCCCATCGTGTAGACCATGTCCCAGAAGCGCAGGTCAAAAAGGCAGCAGTTTTCGAAGATCTCGCAGAGCCGCTGCGCCTTCTTTTCGTCGATCACTTCGGCGAGCGCGTCGATCCGGTCGATCAAGGCCTGATTCGTCTGCCGGTACTCCTCGGAAACGTAGCCCGCGAACCACGCGCCGTAGTTCTCATCGTGCAGGGCGCTTGGGCAGCGCTCCACCATCTGCTCGGCAATATACGCATAGCTCCACGAGCAGTTCAAAAGCGTCACGAGCCCCGTCAGCACATCCCCCGCCTGCGCCTCGCAGAGCATGTAATGGCTGTAGGCGCTGTTGTCGATGTGCGGGCGCGCATCGGCGATCTCCTCCTCCGTGACGCCGAGGCGCTTCATGTACGGAAGATGCGTGCGGAACGTCTCGTCGATCGTGTTCGCCATCTCCCCGCTCAAAAAGCGGATCTGCTCGAAGTCGTCGGTTTTCTGAAGGATCGCCGCAAAAATTTTCACGTAATCCCGCAGGTACAGATAATCCTGCACCATATAGTAGCGGAACTTTTCCTTCGGCAGCGTGCCGTCCGCCATCTCCGTCACAAACGGATGGGTCAGATACCGCGGCCAGAGCGCCTTTGCCCGCTCGTAGATCCTCTCGGAGAGCTTCACTCTTTTCTCCCCGCTCATTTGTGGGCGATGAGCGCGACGTAACCGCCGCTCTGGTAGCCGGGGACGACGTCCTCCACGCTCTCGTTGGTGTACATAGGGTTCTTCAAGAGCGTCTGGTAGAAGTCAAAATCGCGGAAGCCGAGCGATTTGAGCGCGTCGACCTTTTCCTCGGTCGAGTGCCACACGCCCGCGCAGCACAGTTCGAGCGGATACGGCAGTTTGGGCATGACACCGCGCAGGGACGGGTGGTCGAACGTGCCAACGGCCTTGGCGAGAAGGTACATGAAGCCGAACGCGCTCTCCTTGGGCACATCCAGCGAAATGAACTTGCCGTTCGGCTTGAGCGCCTTTTTGCACACGTCGAACGCGCGCGTCAGGTCCTCCATATAGCTGGAGCTGCCGTTCAAATAGATGATGTCGTAGGCGTTCTCCTCAAGCTCGACCTCCTCGATCGCGCCGAAGGCGATGACGTTGATGCCGCGCTTCTGCGCGATCGCGCCCATGTCGCGCGAGGGCTCAACGCCCTCGATGTTCTTGCAGTCGATCATACTCTCGAACAGGCCGCTGCCGCAGCCGACGGAGAGCACGCGCTTGCCCGAAATATCGCCGAGCGCCTTTTCAAACAGGCGGAATTCGCTCTGGAACACGTTTTCGTTTTCCATAAACCAGGCGTCGTACTGCGCCGCGTAGCCGTCAAATTTGGGTTTCATCGTCAAGTGATCCTTTCTGTTTTGTCGATTTTCAAGGTCCCGCCCGCCGTTTCCGCTTCCCTATTATCCTGTGCCGCAGGACGCGGGAAAACAGGCCGAGCCTGTGCCTTTTTGATGAATCATACCACAATCAGCTCCCTACCGCAACGGTATGTTTGCGGTAAATATCCATCACCTTTCGCCCGCGTACACGGCAGTTATAGAGTTCGTGTCACCCAATAGATTGAATCGGCAATGAGAAAAAGATGGATTCCGGTTGCAATTCACAGATGGGAGGAATGCATATGGAAGGCTTCATTACAAATGTTCTCAATTTATAAAGGGTACGATAAAGGGTAAATGGCACCTCAGGGCAATAAAAAACCTTGAAGCCATTGAAGCTTCAAGGTTTTTCTCTGGTGCGCGGTACAGGACTCGAAAGAGGTTCTTTATATTCGCTTTCTTTTCGCAGTCTCCGTGTTGCTTGATATTTCTTAATTTTCTTCATTTTGTATTTCATGTCATTTGACGATTTTTGTTTTTTTCTGTCATTTCGTGGAACAAACGTGGAACAAAAAGCGCCCGAAATTACTACCTTTTTCTGTCTCAGAAGCGAGGCACAAATTGGTAGCGATTCGGGCGCTTTATACTGTCCCCATTATAGGAGTGCAGATTTAGGTAGTAACAAGTCAGCTTTTGCTGTCTGGGTGTTTTGTGCTTAGACAGTCAGCGCATCGTCGCAAGCTTGCGGATCAAGTCATCGCCGTACTGATACGCCGAGAGGTAATCCATCGTGCCGTCCGTCAACCCCGCGCGCTTCTGAAGCTGCGCGCGGTAATCGGGCGCCGTCAGCTTGCCGTGGAATTCCTTTTCCCACTTGCCCGCGTTCTCCTTGCCGGACCAGTACGCGGGGCACAGCTTGCCCGTCACGTCGAAATGGCGAATGACGTTGCTCGCGGGGATGTTGTACTTCTTCATCAGCTCACGCGTCAGCGCAAGCGCACGCTCCACGGCGCGCGCGTCCGGCGCGTAAACGCCGTCCTTCTTCGCGTCGCAGATTTCAATGCTGATGCTGTTTGCGTTCAGGCAGCGCCCGTGCAGCGTCCCGCCGCCCGTCTGCGGACAGGACGGGTACTTGTTCCCGCCGACCGCCCACGCAACGCGCAGATCGTCCACGCTCTGGATGACCTCCTTCGCGTCAACGAAGTAGTGCGCGCTCGTCTTCACGACGTTCGATGCGTAGTATTTGGCGTTGTTCATCGCCGTGTCTCCGTCGTTGCCGGTGTAGTGGATCACGATGTAGCGGATACCGCTCGCCGCGCGCGTGCCGCCGACGTTGCCCGCGTTCGCGGGATATTTGCGGATGTTCATGCCTTTACGCCCCCTTGTCAATGGCGTCCTGCGTCTTCTGGCTCTGCGTGCCGAAGTAGAACGCGATGATCGAGCTGTAGATCAGCATGAGCTGCTCGCCTGTTATCTTGCCGGCGACAAAGCCGTAGATCACCGCGCCGGTCGCGGCGATCGTCACAATGCTCTTCACGCTGCACAGGTTCGCCAGTCTCTTGTTCAGTAATTCGTTATTCATAGTGTCGTTTCGTCCTTTCTGAAAATCTTGATGCCTGCCACAACGACAAGCTCTGTTGTCCATGCCTTGAACCATCGTTCCGTCAGCACATCCGGCGGCGGCACGCCGAGCGCCGTCATGATAAGCGACGCCACGGTGTACCACGTCAGGCTGAAAATGGCGATGGATATGTACTTGTCCCGCTTTTTCATCTTGTCCCAGCGGGCTTTCAGCGCTTTCATGCCGCCGCCCCGTTATCGAGGATGGAGTGAATTCCCCGCTCGGCCAAAAATTCTTTTTGCTTGTGCTTCACTTCGGCGGCGTAGTCCAGTGCGGCGTGCATGTCCCCGTTACAGTGCGCGTCCGGAATACGCTGCATCGCCTTCGCCGTTGCCTCGCCCAGCGCGATAGCCGCCCAGCTGCCCTCGATGAGCTTGAGCATCAGCTGCTCCTGCATCTTCTGCTGCTCGGCAGCCTTTTCACGCTCCTTCTTGTCGCGCCGACGGTCGCGGGCGGCGATGGCCTCGATGAGCGCCACCACCACCGCCGCTGCGGCGGAAATCAACGCCGCCGTCATGCGCTCACCGCCGTGAAATAGTTCCCTACCAACTCGTGTGGCAGATACTGCAAGACGATCTTCCCGCCGGCGGCCTCGCCGGTGCGCTCGCACAGGTATAGCTTAGTGTCTTCGGGGTCTTTGTAATAAAGACCATAGGTGTACTCCATACCACGAGCGGCCGGAATCGGGTCATCCTGCGTGCCCGCGTGGTCGACGTTGATGATCGTCCACATGGCAGGGGTGGAGTGCGGTGGCCAGTTCTCTTGCGTGGTGTGGCCCTGACCTTTGTTGACGCGGTAGACGTGCAGTACGCCGCTTTCGTCCGTATCGCTGCGGCGGTCGCCGGGCTTGACGGTCTCGCCGATGTGATCCGCCCAGCGCGGGAACATCTCAACGGCCTTTGCTGCGTCGCTGTCCGGCAGGCTTTCGCTGGCCTGCTCGATATAGGGCCTCAGCGCGCGTGCGCGCTCAGTGTAGCTTTTTCCACTCATAATAGGAATCGACTCCTTTCAAAATCTTCTTTCGTGCATAAGTGATCAGCTTTGACAACAGATTTAACACCGATGTGGCGCGCTGTGCTGCCGCGTCTTGCAGAGCGCGGAGCAGTCTGCTGTCATTGACTTTACGAATTCTTCGTTGTGCCCATATCGGTTCGTTCCATATTTCCCTATGGCGCAAGTTCCTCTTTTCCATGTTTTCTGGGAACCTCCGTTTCGCATAGGCGTGCTTTGCAGCATCTTTTGCCCGCTGAGGCACGAGGTGTTCGATATCCGGCTGTTGATATATCTCATATAGCATGGGTTCAAGGTCTTCAACACCGCAGAGCATCAAGTCCTCATTATCGTTATATTTTTCGCGGATCCTTTTTACTGCGCGGTGGATTCCATTGCATACGGAAACGTGGCTCTTATCGAGCAATTCGCCGATATCCCGCAGGCTTAACCACTCCCCGTAGTAAAGATATAAGTAAACAGCTTGCGTTTCGGTCAGGGAAGAAAGAATGTCCTCGGCCACTTCTCTTGAAGAAAAATCAATAACGCCCCGAGCTTCTGCGCGCTCTTCGTTGCGCATGGCTCCTTCGATTTCGTTGATCGTTTTCTTTGCGCGCTTTAGAGTTCTCGACACTGTGGTCTTATCCACCCCCGTTGCTTCTGCAATTTCCCGAATCGATTTCCCCTGCAAAAACAAATCAAGCATTTCCTGCTGCCGAGGCGAGCAGGCGGCTTTTCCGCGCTTGAGGCATCGCATCAGGCGGGCTTTTTTGCCTTCGTCATCCGGATCAATGTCAAGGTCCGTCCAACGCACCGTATTCCCGAAAATATCGGCAACAGCACCGTCTTTAGCTTCGCCGCGGCAAGCGTTTTCGGATTCAAGGACGCCTTCCATATAAAGAGCGATCCTGCGCTGCTTGGGGGCCTTCCGCCGCTTGTCCTTCGGCGGTCGGGCAGCCTCCATACGCAGCAGGGCTTCTTCATACATTGCCTCAAGAATGCCATAGCGTTTTTTCTGCTTGGCGAGCTCTTCCGGATTGACGATGTCCTTTAACTGCGATTTGACGAGCTCTTTTCTATCCCATAGCTGCTTGCGCTCCTGATCGGCCTGCTCGTAGGCGGTCATCCTATCACATCCCCGTTAGTCGGCCTCGCCGAGCAGGATCTTCGCCGCCTGCTCGGCGTCTGCCATTTCCGCAATTTTGCTGTCTTTCTGCGCGATCTGCTGCGCCTTTTCCGCAATCAGGGCGTTTTTCTCGGAAAGCTCACTGTCCTTGGCCTCGGATGCCGCCGTCAGCTCGGCAATCTGCGCCTGATAAGGCGTCACATCGCCCCAGTACTGTTTGTCGACCTCAATCGTCACCTCAAAGCTGTCGTAGCACTTGATGTACTGAATATCCTTGACAACGAAGGAATATCCTTCAGGAAGACTGCAGGGAGGATAGTTCGCATCCAGTGTCTTCACAGTGACATGAGACCAGTCGATTTTCTCAATTTCCTCCAAGGTATTTTCTTCAAAGCAGCGTTCGAAGAGGAAACTATACCCCTTATTAAAGTCGACGCGGCGCTCGCCGCTCGTGCGGTGCCCATTCACACTGTAATTGGCACCAAACTGTCCCTGACTTCTCATATTGCTCTCCTTTACTGTTTTGTTCCGACAATGGGAACAGACTCTTCCAACCGTTCCCACGTCATATTCATATCTTCCAGTTTTTGCCATGTCATGTTGACAGCCTCAAACCGTTCCCACGTCAGACCGGCGATGATAAAGCGTAGGTGTGCCGGACTAATGAGACTGACGGAATCGGTCAGGCTGCTCAGATCTAACTCAACAAGGTCATCCGTCTCGCCAAGGAATTCCAACGTGAAGCTATAGTCGTCGTTCATGATGACGCGTGCGGCGTAGCCCGTCATCGCTGTGGCCATGTCGCGGACCGTGTCAGCGTTGGTGTTGCCGCCAGCAAGCAGGTGGGCCTTGATCGCATTGCGGCGCGAGGTTCCCGTCGCGTTCGCGGGCGGCGTGATACCGACCTGATACTCCCAGAGCGGCAGGCTCCATGTGGCCGTCTCGATAAAAAACTGCTTTTTGACGTCTTCCACGAGATCCGCCATCTGCTGGGCGGAAAGCCCGAGCGTGTCGAGCAGCGCGGCTGTCTGTGCATTTTTACGATACCGAACAGGTACTTTCTCGCGATTCTCCATGCTCCACCGCCTTAATAGGTCGTTACATCAACAGTGCCGAGCACGGGAATCGTGCCAGAGTTGATGCGCAGCGCCGTCTTTACTCCATTGACAGTGAATGTGCTGTAATCCGCTACGCCTGCGCACTGCAGAAGGCACGCGAGGAACCGGCTGTAGGGAACGCTCTGCTCTTCAGCAAAGGGAAGCGCTGCAAGCAGTGCACCAACCGCCGCAGACAGCTCCGCCTTGACCTCGTCGAGATTGTGCCCACTGATCAGCTTGACTTTTGCGACGAGTGGGATCTCAGCTTCCGTGACCGAGACCACCGTCACTGTCGCGCCGATCGGGCGCTCTGCTTCGATGTGTGCTGCGCAGGCGGTCACGATCGTATCGTCAAGCGGCTTTTTGTCTGCGCCGGCAATGATAACCTTGACGGTGCCATTGCCGTTCCACAGCGGAATGCAGCGGGCATAGGAAACGCCTGTGACCTCCTTTGCCCACATTACGTAGTGGTTGGCGTTGCCGGATGTGATCGGCTCCGTGCGGCGTTCATGGTATCGAGCCCACAGATCCGCATCGCTCTCTTCATCCGCGCCACCGATGCCGGCGGCCGCGTTGGTGACGCCATGCACGCCGTGGATATTGACCGCCATCTGCGTGACGGTCGCCTCCGGCACGTTATAGTCCGCGCCGATATCCTCAGCAATGCAGCGAACGCTGGCAAGCCCGGCAGCGATGGTGACCTCTTCTGTTGTCAGGAAGCGCAACGCGCTCGGCGTGCACACAACGGTCCCTGATGGGATCTTCGTGCCGTCCACGCCCGAGAATGTCACTGTCACCTCTGCCTTTGCGCCGGGCTGACGGGTCATACCGATCTGCGCTGCATGCAGGTCGAGGTAACGCCCACTGTTGGCGCTCGGAAACAGAATGTCGATAAAACCATTCAGTGTCTGGCCGTATTTCCACATGACGTAGGCAGCCTCGCTCAAAAGCACATTAGCATAGCTGCCCTCACGGGCATCCACATCGACGCCGGCATTGATCACGCGCCCGAGCATCTCGGACTTGATGCTTTCCGGCGTCATGCTCTCAAAGGGCGATTTTTCCGTCATTGAGCGTTACCTCCCCGTAAATGGTTTTTGCCTTGAAAGACAGGTGCAGCACCGAACCCTCGAACTGCACGCTGATCTGATGGACAGTTTTGATATAAGGGCTGATCTCCAGCGCTTCTCGGATACAGCGGATAGCCTCTGACTGCCTGATGTCATCGCCATAGGCCTCGCCGATCAGGGATTGCAGATCCTGTCCGTAATTATGGGTAAACACGTCATGCAGATAGCGCGACGTATTGATCGTGTTCCAGGCCCACACCAGCACAGCCTCCGCGCCGGTCACCTTCGCGGGGTTCCCGCCGTGCCAGACGGGCTCGTCCTTAGTAAAATCCCAGCGCACCTCTCGCGCCAGCGGAAGCTCGGTACCCAAATCGGACACCGGCGAGCTGATCAGAGGAAAAATGTTCATTCCAGTGTCACCATCCTGTCTATGAGATAATAGGTCTGTCCGTCGTTTGACCGCATCAGCAGCACCTCGTCATCCAAATCCAGCGTGACCCACCCAAACACAAATTCTTCCGGCCGGACGAATGTAAACGGCCCGATGGCGCTTTGTAGCACCTGCACAATTGTTTCGGGCAGCCGCGTTTTGATTCCCATCTCCGTGCGCTCGTCGGGATTGGCAACAAAATTGGGATGCATGGACTCTGCCACGCGCAGATCTTCTTTTTCAAGGTCGATGCCGTCCGCGCGGATCTTGATCGGGTCGAGCGATAATATCCTGCCGATCGTGTAGGTCGGGTGCTGCTCATTGCTGGCGCGCCGTGAAATATGTTGGTTGATTCCAACGTAGGGGTCGCGGGCACTTTCTTGGCTCATGTCAAATCACCTCCGGCAATGGCGCCGGAAACGACGTTCCGGCAGTTGAGTGTCAGCTTGCAGTAGTAATTGCCGCGCTTCCAGGTATGAACATCGGCGTCGATCCAGAAGACCCCCTGAAGGCCTGTCTTGTTCTCCCGCACAATGACCGTCTGGCCGGTAATCAGCGAGAGATCCCCAAGGACATCGACGGTGACCGTCTGCGTCATGACGCCGTCGTCCAGGAGCTTTTTCGCCTCTTTGTCGATGTCGACGTCAGAGGAGGCGTTCTCGGTCAAATGGCGCTCCATCATGCCAAAGAGCTTCTGCGCGTCATCGGTACCCACGCGGCGCTGGAAGCTGCCGTCGGCGTCGTAGATGGCCACGCTGTTGACCATGTTTGTCGCGTCTTCCACCGTCCTGGCGTCCATCAGGTTGGACTCGGCTTTGAGTACGATACTGCGCTCGCTGACGTCTCGGACGGCCACCAGAAGGCCTTTCGGCGTGTAGGTGATGGCATATTTCCTCTCAGTCTGCTGTGTGGCCAACGTCCAGACCGTTTCAAAAATCTTATCCAGTGCGACGCCCGCAAATTTGCGGCTGATCTTCACGCCGGTCGACGGCAGCGACACAATGGGGATCTCATAGTCGGCGCAGACCTGGCGGGTGATACTTTCCGGCGTCGCGTCGCGGAATTTGTAGGTGCCGTCGTTGCGCCGGCAGTAGATTCCGCGGTCGAAGCACGTGAAGCTCATGCTCGTCTCTTCGCTGCCGACGCTTCTGCGAAGCACGACTCCGTCAAAAATCGGATTGCCGGAGTCGTCCGTCATCATCACGGCGTCGCCCATCTGAGGGATGGGCAGGCCGGTCGACTCATCAAAAACGATCTCGGCGACGAGCTGGCGCACCAGCGTCGACTTATCGCCGCTCCAGGACCAGTTGAGCAGGATATCCGTGATGCGGCGGGTCGACTGGTCATGTGTCAAATAGATATCCATCAGCCGCCTCCCAGAAGAATATCCTTCGGCGGCAGCTTGATCGTCTGCCCGATGTAGATCAGGTGCGGATTGCTGATGCTGTTATATTTGGCAAGGGCGTTGTAGTAGCTCGCCGTGCCGTCGCCGTAGGTGCGCCGGCAGAGCATGCTGAGCGTGTCTCCGGAGACGACGCGGTGATAGGTGATGTCCTTTGCGGCGTCGCTCTTGCGGCCACTGTTGCCGGTATAGCGCGTCGTGTTGAGCGTTGCGACCTCCTGGGCTTCCAGATCCACGTACTCGCGCAGTGCGATCGTGCAGTAGACGTCGCCCGTGCCGTCCTGCTCCTTTTCGGTCACGCTCTCGATGTATACAAGCGCATTGATATCGCTTTCCGTCACGATGTACCGCACGGGGATCTTTTCAGCCGCCCAGTAGCGCAGCGGCTCCAGATAATAGCCGGGGTCAAGGATCGTCCCAGGCTGGTTAAACGGATAATCCTGAGAGGGCAGCAGACATTCGATCGTGCCGCTGTGCCGGCTGCGGTTGCCGGGGAGGTACACGTCGCCGAGCTGCGAAATATTGATGGTCTCAATGTTCTTGCCGGTCGTCCACTCGTAGGAGGCCGGCGTAATCGGCAGCGTCAGCACGTCGCCGTTCGCAATAAAACAGAATTGCATGGCATTACCCCCTCATGTTGGCTTCTTCCAGCTTGCTCAGCAGCGCTTGCGCCACGCGGTCGATGTCGGCGTCCTCACGCACCGTCATACCGTTGATGACGATCTGGATGCTGCCGACGCCGTTTTTCTCCTGCCTGGCCTCGCCGGCCGTCAGGACCTTTTCACCCTCATGCAGCAGGGCGGGGAAGTTATCATAAGGGACGTAGTCGATGCCCATGGCGCGCTGGTGGCCGGAACGGTGCTTCGTATAACCGGAATTGAAATTGTTCACCGCATCCGCCCAGGCGGAATCCGTTGTCGCTGCGGCGCGGCCCTTGGAAAACTCCTGTCCGAGCGTATAACCGGCATTCCAGTAAGAATTGTTGAGCGCCGTATCGTCGCGCACAGACTCGATCAGGCTCAGCTCTTGGGCGAGTTCTTCATCCTTGCCTTCGTTGGCGTTATACTCGTTCATGCCGTCGATTTTCGCCTTCATCAAGATACGGCCCATCTCGGCAGCGTCGCCTTCGGCTTCGGCGGTTTTATACGCCTCGCTGCTCATGGCGTCGTTCATCGCGTCGCGGATGTACTGTTCTTTGGCATTTTCCAGCGAGGCCTTCCAGGCACCGATCGCGGTGTAGGCTTCCTGCATTTCCTGGCCACTGTCACCGGCGAGCCATTCCTTCTGCGCCTCAAGGCCCTGCATGCGCGTCTGGTTGTAGCCTTCGCCCATGGCGTTGTCGAGCTCCTGTTGCAGGCCCTCAATGGTGGATGTGATGCCGCTGAAGGTCTTGGACTGCGCCTCCATTGACCCTGCAAAGCTGTCCGAGAGCGCGTCCAGAATGATCCTGGCAGCGTCCTGCCCGGCAACTTCGCCCTTGGAGATCATGCTGTACATCGTGCCCTGATCCACGCCGTATGCGTCAGAGAGCATCCCGACCGCGCCGATACCGCGGTCATTGAGGATGTTGAGGTATTCGAGCGTCGTCTTGTTGCTGCTCTTCATGCGGCCGATGGCCGTGGCCACGGCGGTCATATCGTTCGTAGACTGGCCGAGCGCCGCGCCCGCGTCGCCGATGGTCTGCAAGACCGGCAGGATGCTGTCTGCATCGTAGCCGTAGGTCGCGAGCGTCTTGCTCATGCTTGTCAGGTCGTCATAAAGAAACGGCGTCGAGTTGGCCATGCCGACAAGGTTTGTGAGATAGCTGTCCGCGGTCTCTTTGCTGCCGAACAGCGTCGCGAAGGAGATTTTGTCGGTCTCGCGCCCCGCGGCGATCGAGCTGCCGCTCGTCAGCGACTCGCTCTGCGCGTCCAGCTGCTCCTGCACAGCGTCCTGCACGTAAGACTTGAAGGAGGAATCCTGCGATTCATATCGTTGTGCACTTCCCGATATTGCTCCGGTAATGCCGCCTACTGTGGCACCTGCCAGCACGCCGAGCGGCCCAAATGCTGACCCAGTTATTGCGCCGGAGAGCACAGAGGAGATCATGCTGGATGCAAGGGTACCGGAATCGCTTCCCAAAGCACTGCCGATTTTTGTGTTTAGAGATCCTTGTACTGCGCCGCCAATCATCTGCGCTGCCTGCATAGTGACGAGTGCGTTTGTGATTGACTTGAAGCCGCCGCCTATGCCGCCCGAGCTGTTCATCGACTTGTTGGCCTTCGTGTCAAGGTTTTCGATCTCCTTGCGGGCCTTTTCGGCTTCTTTGCTGACGGAACGGAACTGATAGGATAAATTATCGAAGTTCGCCTGTGCGGCCTCCATCTTGAGGCCATCCATGGCATCCTGCGTCTCATTGAATTTTTTCTTTGCTTCGGTCAGCTCTTTTTTTGCTTTATCGAAGTTCGCATTGAGCGTAGCTTTCTCTTTACTGAGAGAATGCGCTTTGTCCTGAAGTTCACGGAGCTTACTGCCGAGATCGGCGGCGTTCTTCGCAATCGTCTTCATCCCCTCAGAAGACTTGTCTTGCGTCTTGATTACGATTGAGGTTTCTGGCAATTCTTTCACCGCCTTATCATTGACTTTGTCGCGAAAATGCATATAATGAAAGCAAGGAGCGTGATACCTATGACGAAGACATCTATCATCACAATAGCAGTCTCACTTCTGATTGCGGTATTGCTTTCATTTTTCATTTAGAGTTTCAGCCGCCCGAATGGGCGGCTTTATTTTTTACCCCGCGTGACCTTGATGGCTTTGCCGCGCGGCGTGGGGCGGCTGCGTGCAGCAGCCTCATAGGAGGACAGCGCCCAGATGAGGTCCTTTTCTCCCTGCGGGCGGTTGTAGTAGTCGCCCGGCAGGATGCCGTGCACGTGAAAAAGGTAGTAGGCAAGCCCCAGCTCCGGATCGCTGCCCTCCGTCAGGCGTTTTTTACCTTTTCGATGGTCGCGCGGCGATAGCCGCTCAGACGTTCAACCTCGCGGCTCAGATCGGCGATTTCGCCGGGCAGCAGCATCGCCTTGAGCGTCTCCGCCGGCGTGATCCCGCCAAATTTGTGCTGCAGCGGCGTGCTCTTCAGGTCGGGGTCGATGCAGCCTGCCAGCAGGATCTGAAGCTCGGCGTCCTGATCGAGACGGCTTATGTCCTGCACACGCCCGTAGGGCAGAGCCTGGAGCGTGAAGATGACCGGCGCGCCGGCTGCCTCGCTCAGGCGCGGGACCTCAAACTTGGCCGTCGGCAGGTTCTTCGCCACATTGATGACCTTTTCGCCCAGCAGCAGATCCAGCACAGACGGCTGCTCTGCGGCGGCGTTCTGATTGACGATGGTATTTTCCATAATTCCCTCCAAATTTGACTATGCGCAGCGCCGCCGGTCTCCCGACGGTGCTGCGCAATATTTTCAGGTGTCCAGCATCTGATAGTCGTTGAATGTGAACGGGGACTCGATCTGCCCGAGCTTGGCGGCCTCCCAGTCCGCAAGCGTCAGGTCGTCAAAGCTGACGCCCATGAGCGCGATGCGCTGGTTGTTCGGGTTATCGGGGTCGTCCAGATTGCTGATGATCGTGTGGCGCAGGTCCTTGCCGGTCTTGAGCGCCTCGCCCTCCAGCTCAATGAGGCGGGAAGTCACGTTGTAGATGCGGATGGAGCCGGTACCCTTGGTGGATACGAGCTTGCTGTCCTCCATCATGGCGCGGCAGCGAGGAACGCTCTCCTTGGTCTTGCTGATCTTAGCCTGGCAGCCGTAGCACTCGGCGACCTGTTCGCCGTCGATCCACAGGCTGCCCCATGTGCCGCTGCGTACCAGCGCGGCGTCAATAGCTTCACTCATGTGTGTTTCCTCCTATCAGGCTGCAATGACGCTTGGGGAGACCTCGAAAACAATGGCGAAGTCTTCCATGGCGTCCATGATGTTACCGTAGAGCTTCAAAAACACCTTGCTGCCGGTGTTCTCCTTGATGACCTCATTGTCGCTGAGCTTCTTGATGCGCTCCGCCTCGGTGGCATCGTCGCCGGCGGCGGTGATGAGATACTTGCGCGTCGCGTCGGCGTCGAGCACCGCGCCGGACGAGCCGCTCTCCAGCACCTTGGAGTCCTCCAGACTCTTGAGGTAGTCCTGCATCGCCAGCAGCAGGACACATTTGTCATCGTAGGTGTTGGCGCACTTGCCGAAATAGTCGTCCTCGACGCTCGAGACGGCATAGTAGCGGATCAGGTCGATGGCCGCGGTCATCTTGATCTTCTTGAGAGCCTCGGGTTCCGTGTCGCCGATCGTGACCTTGCTGGTCACGGCGCGGCTCAGCTTGCGCACGCGGCCGTCGTCGATGATGAAGAGCTTGCCGGCGTCGACCGCTGCGTCGGGGTTCTCGGTCGCCGTCACGCCGGTCACCTCGCTCAGCTGCGCATAGGTCGCGCTGCACTGCGCGGGGGTACCGGCCAGCATACCCGCAATGCGCGAGCAGTAAGCCGCGGCAGAGAAAGCCGTCTTGCTGCCGGCGGTGATACCGGCAGACACAAAGTTGATAACGCCTTCATAATCCGCCGCAGTGTTGGGCAGCACCGCCTTGCCGATATAGCGCAGCTTGCGGCGCTCCTTGACGAGCGCGGCAAGCGCCGTGGCGTCTTCAGCAGAGATGTCGGACGGGCCCGCGATGTAGTCATAGGTGTAGGCCGCCAGTGCACTGAAGCCTGCCGCGATCGTTCCGGCCGCCGGCACAACGGAGACGTACACAGCGCTCGGGCGGTTGATGTAGCCCATCAGGGTACGCTTGATGTATGCGATATTGTCCGCGCCGAGCGTCGTCGGGATATCGCTCTCCTGGCAAACGACGTGTACGCCGTTCGCTTTGGCGTCGCGCAGGATCAGCGCGACAGCGCCGCGGGAAATGCGGGTGGATACCGTCTCCGCGGCTTTTTTCAGGGTAAAAGTGAGTTCAGGCAGTCCCATACTCATTCGCTCCTTTGATAAATTTCTCCGCCGTTTACCTGCACGGAGATCTGGTAAGAGTCCGCCGTCGGGATCTCCGGTGCGGTCTCTTCATTGCTTTCCATAAATTCAAAATTCAGCAGAATAGCGGCTCTGTCAACGTCCCGCGGCATGCTCTGCAGCTGCGGCAGCAGCCTGCGCGCCCCCACGTGCAGGACCTGCATCATAAGCTTCAGGCACGCCGATACATCGTTGTTAAGCCTTGCCCAGCTGATGTCATAGTGCTCATCGGCCTCATCGTGCAGTGTAAGCCGGATCTGTACATTCCGCTTCGTCATGCGCTGCGTGACCGGCGTGCGGTCGTCGCGCGTGACCTCGAGCCAGAAGGAAGGGCGTTCATAGTCCTCCGGGCAGACGTTGATATAGACGGTGCGCTCAGGCCACTTTTCCAGCAGACGCGCGTTGACGGCGTCCAGAATCTCCGTGCTGTTCATCCTTTCCCCTCCAGGTAGGCCATGGCCTTCTTCTCGATTTCTTGCGCGCCTCTTTCGGCGATCTGCGGCAGCTCAGCGGCTGTCTTGCGGTACATATACTTTCCTTTTACACGATTAGCCTTGAGTTTCTTGCCCATTGCCGGAACATACCGACCTGGCGTTTGCACGTGTCCGCCTTCCAGTGCGTTGGTTACATATCCGGCAGCATAACCTCTTAGTTCGGTTTTTGCCTTGGCGCGGACGGCTGCATAGCCTCTGCCGGAACCGACATGCCGATCCTGCACATTCGCCACATAGCCCTGACCGCCGATGCGGCGGCGCACCGTGGAGAGCATCTCTCGTCCGGCCTCCTCGAAGAACTCGCTGCGCGCCTTCTTCATGGCCTCCGGATAGCCCTCCAGCTTTTTCTGGATCTCTTTCAGCCCGCTGATCTCAACGCTCTGCATTATGCCTCCCAGCTGCGCTCGATCACGTACTCGTTCTTGTATGGGTCAAGGTCGAGCACCTGACGCACGGTGTATGGCGTTTCGTTCCCCTTCTGCACCAGATCTCCGGCACGCAGCACAATGACCTTCGGAGTCACCAGCACGCGCTGCTGCACCTCCGCGCGGTAGACGTCGTCCGCTTCATTGCGGAAGTATTTCTCCGTCAGGATGCCGGGGAATGTGAAGCTCGGAACGCTCACGGCGACCGGACGATTATAGGTGTCGCGTCCCGTCCGGTCCTGCGGCCGCGCTGTCAGTGTCACGCTCTCACACACCGCCGCCTGAAGTGCCTGTCGGTCACGCCGCTCGGAAAGCTCAATCGACGTCAGAAACAGGAATTTGCCGTTCCAGCGCATGGCTTCGTGCAGTGTGAGCCTGCTGTCCGGGCGAATGGTGATCTTAGCACCGCGCGCTCTCGTACCGGCCGCCGAAAACAGATTATCGTGGATATCTGTCTCCACATACGCTGGGCAAGTCTTGCGGATCGTCCAGGCGTAAGCAGTGCTATCTTCGTCGTGCATAAGCTGAAGAATATCGACCTTCTGGTCGAGGAGCGACGAAAGATTAGTGTTCGTTCCGTATCGCATCTGACTATTCCTCCGCGCTTGGGAGCAGGTTCACGCTGTGCATGTCGAGGATCTGCATAACGGTTGGATTGCGCCCGGTATACTGCATCGTGACCTGACGGTTGTCAATCATCTCGGCCGCCAGGGCCTTCACCGCATAAGCGAGATCTTCCTGCTCTGTGGCCTCGATGTCGAGTCCGGTATAAGCGGCTGCGGCTGCTTTCGCAGCAGCGAGCGCATCCTCGCATTCCTGTTGCTCCAGAACAGAGAGCTCGTCAAACTCGGCCGTGTTGAGGATCTTTCTGGAGAACAGAGCGATATCCGCAGCCATCAGATCACGAGGTCTCATGCATCAGCCCTCCGTCTTATCCTTGGCCCGCTTGGTTTTCTTCGTCTCCGTCTCCGGTTCCTGCGTGGTCTCCATCTCCGGTTCCTGCGTGGTTTCCGTCTCGGAATTCTGCTCATCCGTCTGCTCTGAAGTCTGAACGGGCTCCAGAACTTCCAGATAACCGCACTCCAGGAGGGGAGCTGCGACGCTCTCCGGAACGTCGCGGACATCACCCTTCGCCATGCAGATTTCACCGGCAAAACTCGTGGTCGCTTTTACCTTCATCGCCATGCTCCTTTCTTAGCCGCCAGCCTTCATAGCCAGCACGGCGATTTTCTGCTTGTTTTCCACCTTGGAATCAACCTCCATCCAGCAGATCACGCCTACAGCGTGCTCATCGGCGAACTTTTCGCGCAGGACCTGCACGCTGGGGTTTTCGGCGACCTTCACGGCAAGGCCGGCGGGGTCAAGGTACAGCACCGCGCGCTTCCCCGCGGCCATGTCCGGCATGCTCTGAGAGACGTACACATCGTGGCTGAACAGGCTGTAGCCCCATTTGGCGGTGGCATCCTTGTTCAGCAGGTAGTTGCCATCGCCGTCCTTCAGCTTGCGGATGGCGGTGCGGGTCGCACGGCTCATCACCCAGATACAGCCGGGCTGCAGCTTGTCGGGGATGCTCTCCTGCAGGTCGATCAGTTCGTCGGCGGTGATGGCGGTAGCAGCAGCGGCCGTCACGGCGGCAGTGACCTTGGACACGCCCTCGATCTTGCCGTCCGTACCGTTGATCAGCTCGTTCTCAAGCCACTCGGACACAGCCTCGGCCATCTTGCGGATGACATAGGACACGATGTCGAACTTGCTGTTGTTGATCAGGGACATGGAGATCTTGGTCAGAGCACCGGCCAGGAAACCGCCCAGAGAGATGCTGGTGAACTTGCCAGAACTGGAAGTCAGCGCCGTGAACTCGGTGGCGTAAGCCATCGTGATCTTCTGGGTGGATTCGTCATAGCTGGGGATGGTCAGGGTGCCGCCCACGTCGTAATGGGTAGAGAGGTGGTACAGGGGGGAGATCTCCTTGACCATCTCGATAATCTTGTTGGCGATGGAGGTAGGAATGACTGCGCCATTGTCCCCGACGGTCATGTTGGTTGCCGCACGGGTCTCCACATCGGGGGCGATACCGCGGATATAGCACTCAAAGGCGCGGGTTTCCAGCTCCTCCTGGGAACGGGGCTCCTCCTGGCCGCCGGCGGCGCGGCGTTCCATCTGCTGCAGAGCGGCGCCCTGGTCAGCAGCGTCCAGAGTGGTGTCAATGGAACGAACCTCGGCCAGGATTTCGTTGTACCGGGTCTGCTCCTCCTCATTGAAGGCGCGGGTTTCGGTCTCGCAGTTCTTCACCATGTTTTCCAGCTGAGTCATCAGCTCGACACGGCGTTCGGTCAGCTTTTTCAGGTTGAAAGGCATAATCACATTCTCCTTCTCATTTTGTAGATTTCTACGGTCTTCTGGGCGCAGAACATAACGCTCTCATCCCCAGGCGTCAGGGTGGTGGTTTTGGTTTCTGTGGTGCTTTCGGTCTGACGGATGTAATCCACGCCGTCCTCCAACGGCTGATCGGCGCGGAACTCGACAAGGATCTCATCATCGTCGCGGGTCTCAATGCTGGTGGCAATGTAGGCCGGCGTCTTATCCAGGATGGAGACTTCCCTCAGTTCCAGTTCGTCCACGAAGCGGCGGCGGGTGCCTTCTTCATCGGTTTTCCAATGATCCTTCTGCTTTACAAAACCGAAAGACCAGCCTCGCAGTTCTTTCTGCTCGGCGGCGGCAATGACCTCGCTGTCAGTTACGACAGCGTGGGCCCTCAGCCCGATGTTATCCTCCCGAAGCTCCAGATCTTCGCTGTCGAGGATCTTCTTGTGGTTGAAGCGCAGTTCCACCTTGCTGTCTGCGGCCAGAGCTTTCTTGAATGCCCCAGGCATGATCTGCTCAACATACGGCCCCGTTTTATCGTGCAGCACACGGGAATCGCGGCCCACCACATTGACATAGCCGCCAACAGTCATGCTTTTCTTATCCGCTCGGATCTCTACCTGCAATCGGCTCACCTCCTCCTTTCTGGTCAATTGATGCCCATTCCTTGGTGTTGGGCGTATAGATCATTCTGGATTCCGGATCGTAAATGACCGTATCCAGACCAAGGCGAATGAATTTCAGGCCCAGCGGGTTGCGACCCTCGTCATAGCGGACCTCATCCAGCTGCATCCAGCCGTTCCGGATGGCCACTTCGTAGGCCTGATACCGGGCGAGCATATCCGTGCCGTCCAGCGCATCCATGTCGATCTCGAAGGCCAGAACGCCCTTCTCAGCCTCCAGCAGGCAGAAGCGGTTGATGGCCAGCTGTAGCGCCTTCACCACCGGCGCAATGGCGAACCGTACCGTGTTCTTCAGATCTTCTGCCGTCGCATCCCCTTCCAAGATTGTCGGAGCGATGTTGAAAATACGGTAGATCTCGTGGGCGTTGGTCTGCTTGTTCTCGTTGAGCTGGGTCTCAACGGCGGTTTGGCCAGCATCCTTGAAGTCCACACCGTCATTCAGGATGACCGTGGTTTCCTCCGAATCTGGCCCGTACATCTTCCGCCAGCTGTTCCTGAGCTGATCCAGCACCGTCTGCGAGACTTTTTTGTCCTTTTCGACCTTCAGGAAGCCCTTCTTTGCGCCGGTCTTTACCATGCGGTTCTCATACTTGAGTGCGTTCAGCATGGTTTCCAGCTGGATTGGGCTCTCTGCCACGAGGCCGGAGCCGGTGACGCCGTCCCGGGTGTTCCGCAGTATGCGCATGATCTCGTAGTCACGATAGCTGCGGCCGCCGATAAAAAAACGCGCTGTCTTGAAGATGGGGTCGGCGCCGATCTCTGCGCTGACCTGCATCGGATCCACATAATACAGGCCGTCAATGCGGTTGCTGACCCAGTCCACATAGGTGTAGCCATTGCCGGGGAGCAGATAGTCCCGCACGAGGGTGCATTTCCATTGGAAGGCGTCCAGCAGATCGCCGGTTTCCTCATTCAGGAGCCGCAGGCGGTAATCGTCTGTGACCTCCTCGGACTGCCCACTCTTATTCCGGTAAAGCCTGATGGGCAGGGAGGCCACCGTGCCGGCAATAAAGCCGACGCTACCGCTTACGGCAGGGATATTCAAAACGGACCGCACCGTCACCGCGCTGCCGCCCAGCGCCGCACGGAGGGCTGTATCCAGCTGGGAACTGTCCAGCGTCTGCTCCTGTGAGCGGCGTTCTGTTCTAAACCAATCTAAGAGTCCGATTGTTCTCACCTCGCCTCAAATTACCTGGATGCCCCAGTCCAGCTCGCTGTTGTCCAGCATGGCCTGCTGCATCAGATATACGGCAATGATGGTGGAAACGACCATATCCACCTTGCCGGCAGACCTCTTCTTGTTCACGTATTTATTCAGGTTCGTATCCTCTGTGCACCGCGCATTCTGGAAGTTGATTTCCAGCAGCCGGTTCTCGTCGTAGGCAAATTCCTTCTTTAAGATTGCCTCACGGAGCAGCTTGGTGGGTGGGTGCAGCACAGAGGAGTGCTGCTTGACCTCTACGCATTCCATGCTGTTTGCCTCCAGCTTCTGCACGGTGGAGATGGCATTGTAGCGGTCATAGCCTACCTGCATGACCTCGACGCCGTATTTCTCCTCAAGGCCGAGGATCCAGCGTTCCACAAAGCCGTAGTCGATGACCTCCTCACCCTCAGCAAAGCAGCTGCCGGCGGCGATCAGCTTCCGGTAGTCCACATTTTCCTTCTTGGTTTTGATCTCGATGCGATCCTTCGGCAGGATGCCCCACACCTTGGCGTGGATCACGCCGTCCGCTTCCGTCACCATAGCCACGGACGTGTTATCGTCCGACTGGGAGAGGTCGAGCCCCACCCACACCCGGCGGCCGCACCAGAAATCCAGATTCTCTGCCACCCTGCACCGTCTGACCTTCTGCACGTCGATATAACCCTCGACGCCCAGGCCCTTATACATGATGTTGCAGTGCTTGCAGAGGAAGTTCTCTCGCTTGTTTTCATAGAGAATGGCCATGGTTCGGAGATCTTTGATGGAGTCAAAGACCTCTTTGTTGTTCACGGCCACGGGATTGGCCTGGTAGATCACCAAGTCATCCGTCTCCCACCGCTTTCGGAGTGCATCGTCCGGCTCGTAGAGCAATGCGAAGACATTTTCCTTCTCCAGCACTCCATCCAAGACCTTTTTTGCAATGTCGACCTCGTCGATCATCACGTTGTTGTCGTTGGGGTACTGGGTGGAAATGATGATGCCCAGCTTATTGACCAGCGTGATCTGGGAGGAGCGCATGGCTTCCACAGGGTAGCTATCCAGCGCACCGGCCTCATCAGCCAGGAAGATATTTGCCAGACGGCCGTCCATGCCGTCATTGGAGTACGCCAAAGGCGTATATTCTATCTCGTTGATCAGGCAGGTAATCATATCCCTGTTGATCTTGAAATACTTTGTCAGTGCCGGCGAGACCTTAATAATCTTCCGCACAGCCAACCGCAGCTCCGAGGACAACTTAAAGTCCGGCGCCACGGAGAAGAAACGGGAGAAGCGAGGTTCCGTCAACATCCCCAGAATGAAGATGATTGCGGAGTTGAAAGTCTTGAAGTTCTTACGGGCAATCTCGAGAATGGCGGTCTGATAGAAGCGCCGATCATCCTCCCGGCGGCGGGTGCAGAACACGGCTGCAATGAGGAACCAAGCGTAATCCTCCAGCCCATCGTACATGGAGCAGTGCAGGTCTGGGTGGATCATCAGCTTCAGCAGCTTGCAGATCTTCCGGTATGCCTTTTCGCTGACATATGCATCCTTGTGCCTGCCATCGGCGATCCTCAGCCACTTCTTCGCCTGGAGCTTCACATATTTGCCGACCTTTCGGTTTCCGCGCTGCGTACACCACTTGGCATACTGATAGGCGCGGCTCTGGTCAATCATCGTCGCTCAGGGCCGCCAGCAGCGGGTCCTTTTCCTTCTTCTGTTTCTGCGCGGCCAGAGAGCCGATCTTGGCCCTGGCCTGGGGCGAGAGGCACAGTTCATTACAGCCTCGCCATAGGTCGCTCTGATATTTCGCACGGGCATTCTGCAAGCCGGTGTGCATCACGAGTCCCGGATCAGCGTCGATCAGGCCGTTGATATAGCGCAGGCGGTCAATGGCCACGGCCGTACTCTCCAGAACGAAGACGTCAAGCTGGCCGAGGATGTCGCTTGCTACCAGACCGCTCACGATAAATTGAAAAATCTCGCGCTGTCCATCCGTCAGATCTGCCGGCGGCTCGGGTGGAACGTTCTCGCCTCGCAGCTTGTCCTCCACGTCCTGACGGACTGCTTCGACATCGCTGGCGATCGCGCCAGTCTTCACGCGAACCGACTTACTCGGTCTTGCCACTTTCCACCCTCCTCTCGTCTCGCGGGCAATTTCCCATTTCTAAACTTCATCCTGTTCAGGGGGCTGCTGTTGGTCTTGACACGGATCCACCGAGAGATCTCAATCCCACCGGGGGGATGCCTCCGCAAGCTCGTGGAGGTAGTCTCTCGGGATGTCCCCGTCATCAGCCATGCGATGATGTCTGCTGCAGCAGGTCAGAAGGTTCCCATCATCAAGCCGCAGGTCGAATCTCTCCTCCAGCGGTTCAATGTGATGCACCGACAACTCCTGGTCCAGCCCTGGCACTCCGAAGACACCGTAGCTTCCCTCGTTGCAAACCCTGCAAAGATGGAAGTCACGCCGTACGATCTGTTCCCGCTTTTTCTGCCAGGTATGCGTCTTGCGGAACCCAGACGTCTTACTGTTGCGGTGCTTCGCCTGCTTCGGCTTCTTAGGGCAGATGTATCCTCTCGGATGGATTCGCCCGCAATACTTACACGATTTCAGCATTTAACCATCTCCTAACAGGCATTAAGGCCAGACCCTTTCCCCGAAGGTCTGGCCTCATGTCTGATGCGCTGATACTCTGCCCGCCTCAGCGCGTCGGCGGGTTAGAAAGGAGGCATCCTATGGATCTCATACATCGGCCCAATAAAACCATAACACAGTTTTTGAGCCTCAGTCACACCGTGGGTGTTCACTTGAAAAATTTTTTCTGCCAAGAAGATAGTCGGTTGACACCCCAAAATAATCAGCCAGACGAACCAAAGCATCAACAGATGGAGCCTTTTCCCCACGCTCATACATGCCAATCATATTTCCGCTCAGGCCGCACAACTCGGCCAACGTGCGCCGGCTCAGACGCCGCTTTTCTCGTAGCGTCTGCAGCCTTCTGGGAAAGCCGTTTTCCTGCACCACAACTATTTCACTCCTCTGTCAGATCGCCCTCTTTCTTATGCCGCTCAATGGCCATAGCCAGCTTGGCGGCGGCGACTTTGTATTCATGCGCCATTTCCTTCAGCGTACTCATGCAACGCCTCGCTTCGCCTGTTCAATTCTTGCCTTCAATGCCTGCATCAGTTCCTCCTGCCCATCGCCCTTGGTCTGGAGAGAGGCCAGGACATCCTCGTCCACGCCGCCCTGCGTGATCAGCAGATGGGAGATCACGGGGAACTGCTGGCCCTGACGGTGCAGCCGCTTGTTTGCCTGCTGGAAAATCTCCAACGCCCAGTTCGGAAGCGTGAACCAAATGCAGTGGTGGCCGCCGGCCTGCAGGTTCAGGCCGTAGCCGCAGCTGACGGGGTGGGCAAGAAGGATATCCACCTCACCGGCGTTCCAAGCCCGCTCATCCTCTGGCCCTTCGTACTTGCGTACCCGCAGGCCGCTGCCGGCGAGGGCCTGTATGATGCGGTCCTGCTCATGCTTGTACCAGAAGAACACCAGCGCGTGCTCACCGTTCAGCTGCTCGATCAGCTCCAGGAAGGCATCAATCTTGCAGGTGTGCACGTCGGCTACACCGCCGTCATTGGTATAGACCGTACCGCCGCACAGCTGCAGCAGCTTCCCGCTCAGCGCCGCAGCGCTCCCTGCGGTGATGGTTTCCGTGTCCACCTGCAGCAGCATCTCCCGCTCCAGTTTCTGATAGGCTTTCTTTGCGGAGGCATCCAGGGCCACCGGTACGATATGCTCAACGAAGCCCGGCAACGTCAGATAATCCTCTGTCTTCATGCTGATGCAGATATCGGAGACCGCGTCACGGATCCGCTGGTCAGCCCCCGGCAGAAGCGAATAGGTCCGATACTGCTGGCCGGGATGGGCGTAGTCCTGCGACATGAAATTCTCCCGGAAAGAGGTCAGCGTGCGGCCAAGCCGTGCCCCGCCATCCAGCAGGAAGACCTGTGCGTACAGATCCGGCAGGCCGTTGGGCGATGGTGTGCCGGTCAGCTCCACCAGACGCTGGATCCGTGGGCGTACCCGCTTCAGGGCAAGGAACCGTTTCGACCTGGAATTCTTGAAGCTGGTGGACTCGTCCAACACCACCATGTCGAAGGGCCAATCATTGCGGCAGTAATCCACCAGCCAGGGAACATTCTCGCGGTTGACTACCCAGACATCGCCGGATGCGTACAGCGCATTGATCCGCTGCTTCTCCGTGCCCAGGATCGGAATGACCTTCATGCCCTGCAGGTGATCCCACTTTGCCGCTTCGGATGCCCATGTCGCTTCGGCCACCTTCTTCGGGGCCACCACCAACGGACGGGAGACCGCCCATCGATGAAACTTCAGTTCCTGGATGGCCGTCAGCGTGATGACCGTCTTCCCCAGGCCCGGCTCCAGAAACAGCGCCACGAAGGGATCAGAGATCACACGGCTGATGGCGTAGGCTTGATACGGATGTGGTTCATATCTCATGCCGGAAACACCTCCTCCACGAATGCTTTTACCTGCTCCAGCCCTTTCAGCGTCCGGACATCCGCGCCGCGCTTGCGCAGCTCCTCATGCTGCCACTTTTGGATGGCTGCCAACCGTCCCACTTCTGTCTTCAGTTCCACATACACCGTGCGGCCGGCGGGCGTTATAACGATGCGATCCGGCACACCGGGATTCCCCGGCGAGACGAACTTGAAGCACAGCCCGCCCCGTTCACGAACCATCCGAACCAGTTTCGACTCAATGCTGCTTTCTCTCATACTGTGGTCTCCTTTCGAATTGCTATCACGCGCGCGTGTGCGCACGCGAGGGCATATACGCATTTAGGCGTATCAGGGAGAATACAGGCCCCCTAATTGCCTGTTTTATTTAATACTTAAAAAGAATGTTACCTTTGTTACCTTCCTTGTGCCGCAAGGGTTTGCGGGGTAACATTTGAATGTTACCGAATGTTGATTGTTACCCCTGCACTAAGAGAATGTTACCCTTGAATGTTACCTCTCTCGGACGAAGCCTCTTTGCACTCCGCAGTACCCGTATTTGAGCCCCTGCGAGGTCTTTTTCCATCCCGCCGCCGTGGCGATGATGCTGTTGATCTCCTGGGCGTCCGCGCGGCGCATATCCTTGCCCTGGCCGTCGAACAGCTCGTACCAGACCTCCAGCGCGCAGATCCGCTGCCTGGGTACCAGTCGCGCGTCTCCAACTGCGCCGCCGGACCAGAATACCCGCCGCCGGTCGAGGCTCCAGCTGGCCCAATCGTGGGGCACCTCTTTCTCCAGAAAGTCCAGGATCAATCCCTCCCGAACGCTGACCTCACGGTGGCATTCCTGCTGCGCCTTCGCTGCGTCGGCGACCTCTCCGCTGAGATACAGAGGTTCTCCCAATCTCCAGTAGGTCACCGCCTCTGCCCAGAGCTGATCCAGTTCCTCCGGCAGCTGCTTCCATACATTTTTGGTCACGGGGTTACGACCGACATCAATGGGCCAAAAGCGGCGGTTGCCGGTCTTATCGTGCAGGTAGTCGTCGCTGTTGGTGGTGCCGAAGAACACGCATCGGCGCGGCAGCTCCTTCACATGGCGGCCATAAGCAGCACGAAACCGATCCGCCCGCTGGCTGAGGAACTGCTTGATGCGGGAGACGTCACTATGCCGGAAGGCGTCCAGCTCGGAGATCTCCACCAGCCACACGCCTTGAAGCAACTCACTGGCCTCCTTGCCCTCGAAGGTACGGATGCTGTCGTTGAACCAGCCCTTGCTCATCTTATCCAGCAACGTGCTCTTGCCGATGCCCTGTGGCCCTGAGAGGATCGTCATGTAATCGAATTTGGCTCCCGGATTCAGAGCCCGAGCCACCGCTGCCACGAACGCCTTGCGCGTCACAGCGCGGGTATAGGGCGTATCCTCGGCGCCTAGGTAGTCGATGAAGAGTTTGTCCAGCCGCGGCGTCATGTCCCATTGCAGACCCATCAGATACGCCTCAATGTCATTGAAGGCGTGCTTGGCGCTGTGCAGGGAAAGGGCTCCGTCTATCTTGCCGTTGCCGGTGATCTGGTAATACTTCTCCAGATACCAGTATAGGCCGGCGTTGTCGTTGTCGTCCCAAAAGCGCCGCCGGTCATCCTCCGCCCATGGAAGGGCACCCAGCACCTCCCCGCGGCCGGCGAAGTCGTTGAGGGCGAACTTCCCCTTCAGACGAGGATCGTGCTCCAGGATGATCCAGATGTTGTCGATGGTGGCCTTGGGCAGGCCGGACTTCGGGCTGACCTGCAGCAGCTGCATCCAACTGTGATCGACCTCGCCGGCATCCCCGTTGACCGGCGTAAAAACCTCCGAGGCAGTCTCCCAGCGTTCCTGCAGCAGCAGCCCGCTGACGCGGCTGTCGTTGGTGGCGGTCTCGCTCATGGCCAGATAGGAGGGCAGCCGATTGATGGGCGTATTGGGCGCGGCGCTGTCGTCCAGATCGCCGAAGCGGTGCAGACGGACGAGGTCAAAGGCGTTCACCAGCTTGCCGCTGCACGGATCTGTAGCATGATGGGAATACAGGAACTTGCCATTGTCATAGAGCACCGCACCGCCGGTGGTGGAGCCGCCGAGGAAGGTGAAACGCCCGGGCATGGAATCCACCGGCGTATAGACATTGGGCAGGAATGCCTGCATAGCAGCTTCGATGTCGTAGACGCGGCAGAAAGCGCCCACAACGCCGCTTTTAGTGAGAGGGTCTCCCTGCTTGGCCGCCGGCCGTGCAAGCGCAGCAGCGCCCGGCAGAGCCGGCCAGGAGGTGATATCATGCCAATCCTCGTATGTACTCAGCAGCCAGTCCACCGATAGCATTTCCCGGTCGGTGTAGTGGAAGACATACTGGCTGTCGCTACTGCAGCTGGGCCAGTACATCAGGCGGCAGGCCTCGAAGGTGGTCTGATCGGCCAGCTCCATGCCGATGAGGTCGGCCATACGACGGGCGCAAGGCTCGTATTCGTCAGCGGAGCAAGTGCGGCTGAGGGGCAGCAGCACACGCAGCCGTGGAGCCGCCGGCATATGCTTGCGAGTGGAGTAGACGCAGTACCCGCAGTTCAGAGCCTCCAGACGGCGAAGCACATCGTCGGTGCCGCCTGCGGGGATGTTGTCCAGATCCAGCGTAATGAGGTCGCGGCCGGTGACGGCGTTGGCTTTTCTGCGCGGGCCGTTCAGGGTACCGGCAACGAAGCCGCCCACATCCTTCATCTCATCCTGCTGGCCTTTGGGAAGATTCAGATATTCCGCCAGCGTTTCCTCGCTCCGGGCGGGCAAGCCCAGGCGCTCATAAAATTCGGACAGCCGCATGAGCTGCGGCGTCCATTGCACAGCACGGCGGCTGGAGCCGGTCGTGATCGTGATCTGTCTGTCATTTACCATGTTCAGCATATCAGTTGCCTCCCGCAGGGCGTAAATTTGTCATGGGCCCGACCAGCCTCTTGCAGCCGGAAACGGGCATATCTGGAGATACCAAAACCTGCGAAAAAGCAGGGGCAGAAACTGGTATCGATTTTGGCCTTTTTGAGATCGCCGTACAGGGGGCTCAGATTTCGGTATCGAACATGCGGCTTTATCACCTGGGGTCTTTTTGAGCCGGAGCGGGAACTACCAAAAGCTGTCCTGAAGTGGCGGCAGAAAAAGGTAGTGATTTTACATCGGTCGACTGCCCCGGCAATGGGGTGGCAGATTCAGGTAGTGATCCGGCAGCGCAAAACTGTCTGGGTGTTTTGTGCATGGTCAGTCTGCAGCCGTGTGGCGCCGAAAAAGTGCTTCCGCCGTGACCGGCGTAAGACACTATTTCGGCGCCCGTCTGTTGGGTATACATAGTAGGCAGGTCATGTATCCGGCTCAGAGCCTGGGGCCTTACTGTCGCAAGGGCCTGACCCAACAGAGAAACAAATTAGCTGCTGAACTTTTTTTCGCTCAAAAAGTTATGAAATCTGTTGGGTGTCAAAAAAGTTTTACCGTAGGTTTCTATAACTTAGGTAAAAAACTGGTGATTCAGCAGCTCGGGAATATAGTCCCTGCAATGGTTTGATGGTCATTCCGGCATATTCGGTTTTTGGGCATAAAAATGGGGACGAAAACGGATATTATAAAACGGGTGAAAAAGTTGCATATTTGCCCGGAAGCTGCCTCGGCTCAAAGCGCCATCTCTTGGCATCGTCACCGATCTTCTGATGCAGTCTCGCCTCTGCCAGCATGGGCGTATCCTCACAGATGCCGAACTGGAAGCATTTCCTTTGGCAATTCCAGATGCCCCACTTGACACCGGGCAGCCCCCGCTGGTAAGTCTCACGCTTCATGACCGTTCCTCCGTCAGCACGATCGTGGAGATCGCGTGCTTATAAATCATTTGCAGTCTCCCATCGCCCTTCAGAGCGATGACAAAGCGGTCAGAGCCGGTGATGATGCCACGCATCTGGAAACCGTTCGTGGTGATCACCAGCACCGACTTCCGGCACTCCTGCGCTCTCGAGAGCAGCTGCTCCTGTAAATCTTTCTGTTCACTCATACAGTTCGCCTCACTTCTTCTTTCTTGGTTTGGTCTTGCGATGGGTACTACCGACGGGGCCGTAGCAGTCCCGCCCCGGGTTATAGGTCACGGTATTCGGTGCGCCGCAGCGGACGCAGGGAATGTCAAAGGTCCAATCCGTGATATTGGTGAGATAGGCCCCTTTCTGGCCACACTCGCATCTGGTGTAGGCACGGTACGCCTTGGGAAGCGGCATCTCATGTCCGCATTCCTTGCAGATGTAGGTGTCGGTCGGCGTCCTCAGACAGGTCGTGGATTCCTTGTGGCAAGCCTCGCAACGGATATGTACGAACCCATTCCACGGACTGATCTTCTCTGGCTCCAGCACAGGCTCGGGTTCAGAAATGGGCTCAGGCACCGGCTCAGGTTCCGGATCGGCAAAGGCCACGGGCTCAGGCTCATCCTCATCCTCGGTTGGCAACTCCGGAGGATCTTCGGTCAGAGATTCCTCTGTGATCCCCTCCATGACCTCGACGTGCCAGCCGCAGCCACAGGAACGCTTAAAGAAGCCGGCGGCAGTATCACATTCCAGCAAGCCTTTTCCGTTCCCGATGACCTCGCAGCCGCATTTGGGGCAGGCTGCGTACAGCTCCATGAGCTTTGAAGCAATAGTGATATTCATGACTTCCTCCTTCAACCGCGGCCCTTTGGACACCACGGCGGCGTAGTACCCGTCCAAGATGCAACGGTACCGATCTTCTTGATGCGTGGGGTGGCGAGACAGTAAAAGCAGAAGCGCTGCAGCTTCTTGCCCGAGTTCTGAACAATGTCGCCTTCTTCGGTGCATTTGTAGAAGTCCGGGCAGTCAACACCGTCTTTCATGCATTCAGCCATGGCTACCCTCACTTTCCACATCCAGTGCAGCCCTGGCCGCTTCATAGACCGCATAGCAGTCAGAGAGCGGAAACACAGCCAGATCAGAGTCGAAGTTCACGGCAGTCTCCCTGATGTGATAGGCAAGCGTGCTGTCCAGGTCATCCTGGTCATCAACGAACGAGGTGACGATGACTGCATTCCCAGCTACCGCAAGGAGCATATAGCCGTCAACGTCATTGGGCACACCATCTTCGTCTCTCGTGAGCACCCACACCGTATCGCCGGCATGGAACTGCGCGCTCTGGCGAAGCGCTTCAGGCGTGGTCTCCAAGGCCTGTGCCGCCATCTTCAAGGCAGATTCCTCGCTGAAATGCTCCTTCAGCATCGTGATCCGTTCCAGGGCTTCATTGATAATCACGCAGCCGTGAAGAGAGCAGCCGAGCTCATAGCCGCATCCCAGACAGGGCAGGCTCCCAGTCTCTACCTTCAGCCGACGAAGGGCCGTAATCAATTCTTCTATCTTCATGGACTGCACCTCACAATCCGAGATTCAGGACGCGGATCAGATCACAGCTGTCGCAATGCTTATCTTCCAGCTCGTCCTGGTTGGGGCACTCGCGCGGCCAGCGGCAATAGTTATCGCAGAATACCTGTGCGAGCTTCTCTACCTTCTCCTGCCAGCATTCACGGTGGAATACATGGGCTGTAACTACGGCCTTTCCGCAGATTTTACATTTTGCCATCTTGCGTCTCCTTTCGTGGTGGATCAAAGATAAATGGTCAGTACCGGCTCCGAGCGTGGAGCACGGCGTATTTCTTTTGGGCTTGTTTCTTCCGCATGGCCCGGCACTTCGGGCAGTAAGTCTGTTCCTTGCGCTCCAGGAACTCCCCGCCGCACATCCGGCAATATTGGGGACGTATTCGCTGAAACTCGGTACAGGAATCGCAGTCGGAGCAACCAGCAGAGCAGCCTTTCACCGAATCCCAATTTACACACATGAACCGCTGCCAGTATGGGTCATAGCCGAGATCGTTCATGCGTTTCCGCAGAAGTGCATCGAGAACGGACAGATTCTTCCGGACTTCTGTTCTTGTCTTGGAAAGGCTGAATCCCTGGCGCACGGTGGGCTCCGGTGCGCCGTCTCCCCATGCGCCGCTGCCTAACATGGCACGCACCTTATCAGCATCCTCGGTCAGATAGGTAAAGTAAACTTTCCCGCGGATGGCCTTTTCTGATTTTCCTATCTTTTTCCCGATTGCAGGATAACTGTCGCCGTGTCGGATCCCGTCGGCAAGCCCCTGGAAGTGAGAGTCGGTCCAGGCGGCATTTGCGCCATGGTTGTCCGCCCGTACAGGGCGCTCCTTCAGCCCAAGATCGCGGCAACGGCGAACGATGGCCCCCTCTGATCTACGAAGTTTTTCCGACAACTCTGCGTAACCGTACTTATGAAGCTTCAGAAGCCGAATCAGTTGGTTGTCCTCATCCGGAGTCCACGGATCTTTCCGCTGCAGCGCAAATGCCTGGAAGTCTTTGCGGCGCTGCTCCGGAACCCAATCTGGTTCTTTACCGAGCGCCAATGGCTCCAGTTTTGAGAAATCGATAAAACTTCGATGCTGTTCTGCCCAAGCCCAAAACTCGTCCAAATAGACAACACGCCATGTGCATTGATCTACCCGCTGTGTATGCACCGGGAGCCCTCGGTTATCTACCCAGCTTTTCATTTGGTAGCTGTAAGATTGGGAATTATCGGTAAGGGTAAGCATGAGCTGATTGAAGGTCACATAATCACCGTTGGCCAACACCGCCCCCAGGCCAAGCCTTGCAACATGAACTTTGACGGCATTTACTGTTCGATCAAGGTGCTTTGCGATCCCCGGGATCGACACGCGGCCCCAAGCTTCCCGCAGATACTCTTCGTCTTCCGGAGTCCAAGTCTTTTGCGGTGAGCAGCGCAGCTGCCGCCGCTTTGTTCTCACGGTGCCTTCCGAACGCCCCAGCGCTTTCGCCATCTCTGCGTCGCTCTGAGATCTCCAATGGTCGCAGATGTACTCCTCTTCTGTTGGCGTCCAGCGCCGAAAGTCATTCATTGGCGTCAATCCTTCTTGAAGTAGTTGTCCACCCAGCCGGCGGCATTGAGCGGGAGATCCGCCGCCCATGGAGCCGGCTGCGACATGATCTCGACCACTCGGTCAAGGCTGTCCATTCCGGCGGGGGCCTCGATCACCACCTCGTCATGGACATCGAATACGATGCGGTAGCCGGCGGCGGTCAACTGTTCCATGGCGTAGAACAGGCAATCTCTGGCCACGGCCTGCGTGATGTTCTCTGCCAGCTTGCCGCCGTAGGTCTCCAGCACCGACCATTTCTTGCTGGTCTGATTCTGGCCCCAGTAGCAGATACTCGGCTTGCCGAAGCGGTTGGTGCCCATATAAGGGCTCACATAATAGAGCTTGCGGCCACTGGGGAGCCGGATCATCATGAAGTCCAGGTCATTCGCGGGATCGCACTCGCGCCCGATGGTGACGCAGCCAACGGTAGAGGTTCGGCCGGATTGCACAGCCTCCTGCGCGGCCGCGTCCAGCAGATACCAGAAGTTCACAATGGCCGGATTGGAGCGCCGCCAGCGGTCTACAATGTCCGGAAGTTCCTCCTCGGTCAGCCCACTGCGCAGGGCGCCCATAGCGATCAGCGCCCCCGGGCCGCCCTGGTACCCAAGGGCCAGCGTGGCCACTTTGCCTTTTGCGCGGTAGGCATACTCTGGATTGCCCTTTTTGATACGATCAAATGGGATATTGAACATCTGCGAGGCGGTGGCCTCATAGATCCTGCCATGCGTCCGAAAGACATCCAGCACCCACGATTCGCCGGCGAGCCACGCGATCACGCGGGCCTCGATAGCGGAGAAGTCGGCGTCGATGAAGGTCTTACCCGGTGCGGCCACAAAGACGGTGCGGATCAGCGCCGAGAGTGTAGAGGTCACGCTGCCGTAGGTCAGACGCAGGGCATCAAGCTGACGGCCTTTCACCAGCCGGCGCGCGGTACCCGTGGCCGGCACAACATCGTGCGGAAGGTTCTGCACCTGCACCAGCCTTCCGGCCTCGCGGCCCGTCCGATTGGCGCCATAGAACTGGAGCAGGCCGCGGACACGCCCGTCGGCGCAGACGCAGGTTTCCACGGCGTTATATTTCTTGGTGCTGGTCTTGCCCAGCTCCTTGCGGATCTCCAGCATCCGGCGGGCGGCATCGCTGGGAAGGTCTTTGCCCAGCAGGTCGGACACGGTATCCTTCCGCAGATCGGCCAGCTCCTCGCCGGTCTCCTTTTCCAGCCAGCGCGTCAGCTGCGCAACGCTGTTGGGGTTCTCCAGGCCGCTGATCTCCTGTGCCTCCGCGATCAGCTGCGCTTTGACGGTCTCACCGAGGCAGATCGCGCTGTCGGCCAGTTCCATATCCACGGCGACACCGCGCAGGTTGATCAGCTGATCCAGCTCCCATTGCCGCTGCACATCGTCCGGCACTGGGAAGTTATCCAATCTCCGGTCGATCTCCATCTCGGCCACGACATCCTGCCCGTTGTAAGTCTTGAACAATTCCCACTTATCCGGATCATGATGAGGGAGATTCCGCACACGGCCTCCGTTGGCCTTTGTGGGAGCGCAGGGCACGCAGAAGTAGCGGATGAGGGATTTCCCCACAGACATCTTCTGACGGTCCTGCGGAAGACCCAGGGCCCGTCCGACGGCGTCCAGACCTGCGGGATAGCCGGTGTACATCCCATGGAGCATGGAGCAGCGCCACTGAGAAAGCCAGGTCGTAGCAGAAAATCCCGCATAACACTCATCCTCCGGCAGATGAAAGTAGCGGCTGAGGCAGTACCACTCGAAGGCGGCGTTGTAGGCGTGTTTGATGCAATCCTTATTGAACATCCAACGGAGCACTTCCTGCGGCAGGTATGCGTTTGGCTGCGTCATATCTACGATCTGAACGGGGGCACCGTCCAGACTGTAAGCGAACAGCAGGATCTGAAATACCGGACTTTGCGCGTATTTGTAGAGGCCCGATTTACCGATGTCCACATCGCTGAAGGTCTCGATATCAATGAAGAGATGATGAAGCATAAGCGCCGCCTCCTTTGAAAATAAAAGGGGCCCCGAAGCGGGGCCCCAGCAGATCAGACATTGGGCCAGCCGGTAGGCGCGGGAGCGGAGGGCCATGCACCGGGGGCGGGCTGCTGCGCGGGAGCGCCCCAGCCGGCGGGGGCCGCCGGAGCAGGAGCAGAAGGCCAGGCGGCAGGGCCAGCGGCGGGAGCCACGGCAGAGAATGCCTCTTCGGCGGTCACGCGGCTGCCCAGGGGATCGCCATCGCGGGTCTTCTGGATACCGTTGAGACCGCAGCCGATGCCTTTCTTGCCGGCGGAATTGTAGGCGAAGAAGGTTACATTGACATTGCCATAGCAGCCGGAATAGACATCCGCAGGATTGATGATCTTCTGCACCTGAGCATCCACCACGAAGGGTGGCCGATCTGCCTTACAGGATGCGGTGAATACCCAATGCCCTTTGCACTCCTGACCGAAGGGCTGGCCATCGGAAGGCCGGACACCGTCGCCGTCATGGACGCAGATGGAGGGGACCGGAGGCCGGACACCGTTCCACTTGGCGGACACACCGGCTTCAATGGCGGAGTTGATCGCGGCATCGATGGCGGCCTTTGCCTGGGCATTGGTCTTAGGGACGAGGATGGTCACGGAAAACTTCGGCTCCGCCTGCGGGTTATTGGCGGGAGCCTGCGGCTGAAAAACATTGGCGTAGGAGAAGCGGACTTCTCCGATGGTGATGGTGGTAGGATTCATTTGTGTGTTCCTCCTTGATTTTCATAGATTTGAAGTAAACGCGTGTATGTGGTATAAAGGCGCTTTGCGGTACGCAGATTCTTTTCGAGCCGTTTGTTCTCGGACAGCTTCGACATGTTTTCCGGAGTACGAGAGCGAGGGTTTGCGATCCGCCAGCCATTGACGAACGCCCGGCTGCATGCTTCCCATCCGGCTTTGCAGATAGGGATCTGCTCTCGCAGATATGTGCCCAACGGCTCCATAGCGTCCGGGTACCGCCGCAGCAGCCGCAGCAGACGGCAGAAATTTGCCCGCGGGAAGCTGTGCAGCTTATCCAGATAGATCGTCAGATGGAAGTCACCGTCGTGGATCTCCAGCGTGTTACCCATTGTCGGGCACCGGCTGGAAAGCCGCCTCCGCGGCATTGTAGGGCGGTCGCTTGTCGCTTGCGGGTACGAGGGTAGGCTTGCCCTGCTGCTTGCGCACGAGGCCGTCAGCGACCTCGGCAAACAGCTTCTTACCCAGGGCCTTTTCCAAAGCGGGGGCGGTCACAGGCTTGCGCTCATACAGCATCGCCTCCGCGACACCACGCTCCTGCAGGATTCGGAATGCCGCATCGGGGTCATCACCCCAATCGCGGGAGCCACGGCCTTCCACCGCCTTGAAGCCGGGGATCTCACGGCCATCCAGACAGGCCAGCAGGGCATAATCCTGCAAGTCCTTGTACCATGCGACCAATCCTGCACCGGCAGAGAGCGCCGCGCCGACCTCTTCATCGGAGAGTAGCGGGCCGTCATACTTGGGCGGCCGCTTCTCAGAGCCCGCTGCGGGCGCCATCTGATACTGCTTGCCGGCCTCCAGCATCTGCTTTGCCCGGGCGGCGCATTGGGACTTGCCCTTGCAAAAGCGGCACCAATCGCCGGGGCAGGCGGGCTCCGCGCCCTCTAACGCTGTCTTTGCGCGAGGGGCCACGACTTCGTGTCCCCACCGCGTCAGTTCCTCCACGGAGATCTCCCACTCCTTCACACCGCCGGCGTGAGGCTGGATGATGACCAGGTGAGCCGTGGTGATCGTATCGCCGTAGATGGGGCGGAAGCTGGCCAGCGCACCCAGAGCGTACAGCATCATCTGGCTGTTGCGCTCGGCCTCAACCGGAACACCGGCGCCGTTCTTGTAGTCGCAGATCACGATGCGGCCGCCGCCGATCATGATGCAGTCAGCGGTGCCGAAGCCGTCGGGCGCATATTCGGAGTAGTCCACTCTGGCCTCCAGCGCCACGAAGGGCGGTGCGGAAAAGGTCATGGCCTGTTCCTTCAGCGTCTCCAGATAAAGCTCTGTTGCCTCTTCCATGGCGGGGTCGTAGTCAGGCTCCGCGGCGAACTTCTTCAGGCGGGCGTTGTAGCCCCGCTTGCCGACGGGCTCGAGAAAGTAGCTGCAGGCCTTGTATTCCGCAATGGCATGAGCCAGACGGCCGGCCTCCGCGTAGGAGCTGGTAGACTCGGGAAACAGCTCCTGCACTTTGATGTACTGCGGGCAGTTGAGCCACGAGTGGGATGCCGATGCGCTCAGCTTCGCGTGGATCTCAGGTGTCGGCATCAGATCCGCGCCCCCATTCCTCTCAGCGCCAGTACAAAGGGCCCCATCTGCTCCGTGCGGAGCTGCGTGACGGCCTGCAGGCCGAACTGCTGAAGCAGGCCGGTCAGCGCGGCGATCTTGTCGGGGCCCTGCTGAGCCAGCTCCGCACCGGCGCGGGCGATATCATCGATGGAATACTTCGGCGCTTCCGTAACAGGCACCGTGGGGGTCACAGGGGAAGGGGCAGGTGCAGAAGGAGCAGTTGGCGCAGCGGTCTGCGGGATTACAGCGGCAGGGGTAGGGTTTACAGCGGGCTGCGGGGCAGGGGTTGGTGCGGTGGGCTGGGGCGCGGTCACGGCTTCAGGCTGGGGCCTGCCCATCATCGCCTGAGCCAGCAGAGCAATGTCCGGCAGACGGATCTCGCCCTGCACATTGATGGTGAATGTGGTATTCATGATGTTTCCTCCTTACTTTGCTTCTTCGATCGTGACATCGATGCCCTTCTTGGGATCAATGCCAGCTTCCTGGATGTCGATTTTCTTCAGATACAGCGTGATAAGGTTTCCGGCATCATCACGCCGCTCGAAGCGGTAACAGGTCTTGGTCTCGTTGCGGTAGCTCATGCGGATTTTCATGGTGGGTCATCCTTTCTTACTTTTTTGTCCTGCCCTCTGCCGGGAGCCCGCCGTATGTCAAAGGACTGGCGGGGCCGGCTCAAAGAGAGGGCGTCCCGGGAAGTCAGGAGGACGCCCGGCAGAGGGCAGGAACGTCTCCCTCTATGCGGCAGGGCGGAATCGAACCGCCCCTTTTCTTTCCAGAAATGCATCGACCATGAGCGCTGCCGCTTGTCTCCCTGCCAGAATTGCACTGGGGCACCATCTCTCAGACGGCGAGCGGCTGCTTACGGGGCCGCTTTTTGTTAGAAAGGAGGGTACTATCCCTCGGGCGCTTGGCCCAGATGATAGAGCCAGTCCATGCCCGACAGCTCGACCATCTGGGCCAAGCTCTCAAGGCCTACGCTGTGATGATTGACCGATACAGTGGATCGTGCGGTCGCACAGAGTGCAGAAGCTCCTTGACGCCCTGAGCACCTTTCAGATCAGCAATGAAGGAATAGGTATTTCCGTACCGGCGGGCAAATACAGCGCCGCAGAGGGGACAGACGTGGGCATCGACGCCATTGAGATCAAGCGCCAGCGTAACGCTGTCGCAGTATGCGCAGCGGATCATGGGGTGTCTCCCCTTCCCTTTGCGAATCTGCCAAGGACGCTCATGTCGACGGTCGTGCCATTTCCGCGTCCCATCATATTTTCAATAGCTGGGCCTGCGGTAGAACAGACTGCGCACAGCACAGGAAGCGGGGTCTTGGTCGCTTTGGAAACACTCACGCTGAGCATGGTCCAAAGCATCCTTATATCGTCTTTGCTACCAGTCAGCAGCACCGTGAATCTGCCATCCGATCCACGCTCAATCGAAACTTTTGAGCAATCCTTATTCATTGCCGCCTCCTTCCTGGACAAGAAAGACATAGGCCGTCCGGACGCCGTATTCGCGCGCGGTCTGATGATCCGCGAAGAACACGTCCAGGCGCTGGGCTTTGATTGCGCCGCCGCAGTCCTCGGCGACATAGCGCGCAGAGCTGCCATCGGCATAGATCACTTCGATGGTTGTGCCGTAGGGAATAACGGTCGGATCGACTGCAACGGTACGTCCCTCAGTGGCCACAGTGCCGGTGGCGGTAATACCGTCATTCTTGCCGCAACAGGCTGAGCATGGGCAGTAGGCCGTAAGCTCAAACAGTCCGAGGCACACGTCGCTGCAGTACGCATACTCCTCAGCTGGCAGGCTGTCTTCCGGCATCTCTACGCGCGGCTCCGGCGCCGCTGACGATAACGCATCCGGCTCGTCCATTTCACCAGGAGAGTCCAGCGCGGCTACAGTAGTCAGCAAAGCAATTACAATCAGCAGGCCAATAGTGGCGCAGATGGTATCGCGGGTGCCTCGGTTCACGCTGGCTCACCTCCTCGCGCTATAAACTCGATCATTGCATCAGCATCGACCAAGTATTTCCGTCCGCAGCACGTCACTGGGACTTTTCCACTTGCAATCAGGCGCCGAATCGCGTGCACGGTGACCTGTGTTTTCGGATCCTGCTCACGGATAATGGCCATCACGCCTTCAGCTGTTCTCATTCTTGCCATGGCTGCGGCTCCTTTACATCCGGCGCCGCAGCATCGATGGCTCGCGCCACGATTTCCAGTACAATGCGGCATTCTTCATAGCTGATTGCGGTATCGGCTTTTGTGAGGATATCGAAGATCCTCGAAGCCGCTTTCATCAGATTCGCCATACGAACGGGGCGTATGTAGTAGCCGCGCTCAGCGACGATTTTCTCCTGCTCAGCGAGCAGTTTTTCGGTAGGTGTCATAGTGATCTCCTTTCGTGGTTGTTAGGGGCTATTGCCCTCCTCGCTACGCCGTGGTAGACTGGCGGTAAAGGGAGGTGCGAAGCTATGCTTACTCGTGAACAATACAAAGAATTAAAAAGATACGAAGACTCCGAAATACCGATAGGAGATGAAGGGCTGTCCGAGATCGAAGAATATCTCCTGAAATGTGGATATATTGAAGCCTCTCGAATGGATGTACAAAGTTGCCCCGGTATCGTGCAGTTTTACGATTCCGCGTATCAAATTACCGAACTCGGTCGCCAGGCACTTTCGGAGTACAGACATGAGCGTTACGGCAAAGCGTTCCAGGTCTTTCTGGTGCTTTTAGGCGCGGCGGTGGCGCTTCTTGCTGATATTCTCCTGTCTCTTTTTTGCTAACTCCGTGTACATAGCCCAAAACTTATCGAATTTTTTCGTGTCGTAGCAGGGTTGACCGTCCTGTTCAGTTTCAGGCAGAAGGCCGGTTTCTACTGCGGCGATCAACGCACAGCCTTTTAATGATAGGCTTAGTGTCGGGCTATACTGTTTCTTTACGTTCATGCTGCTCTCCTCTCCTCTAAATCTTGCATGATATGCAAGATTTAGGCTAAAAAAATAGTCGCCCTCTCTTCTCTGGAAAGGTGTAGAGCATTACTTAACTCATTAGCCTCTAGTACAGTAAAGCTACTCTTACCGTTCATTTTTGCAGAAAAAGAAGTAACGGAACAGCCGATAATGCGAGCGCCATCGACATAGGTCTTCCCCTTTTCAACCATGATACCCTTGAGCTTGTTCAGGTCAGGCACTTTGAAATCCTCCTTTCCAACTTGCGTGTCATGCAAGTTTCGCGTTATGATAATATCTTATTACTTAAAAGATGTCAATACCCTCATGCAAGTTTTTTTGCTTTGGCTTAAAAAAATCTTGCATTACAGTAAAGTTTGCTGTAATATTAGGGCAAGCTAAACATGAGGTGACGAACATGGGGAACGATTTCAACAAAGCGGTCGGTCAAAGGTTGTATCTGGCACGAAAAGCTAAGGGGTACTCTAGGGCAAAGGTCGGAGAACTCGTCGGTCTACATGAAACCACTGTCAAGAGATACGAAGATGGTGATATCAAATCATTGGATATTGAGCGTCTCAAAGCTTTTGCTCGCGTTCTCGGAACCCCAGCTGCAGATTTATTAGGTTGGGTAGCTGACTCAGATGAGAATCTCGAGCTGATGCTCCAGATTTCAGAAGATTCTGCAAGCGGTCGCCCCGCCGCAATAGATGAGCTCCGTCGGCTCTTCGGCACAGAGCACAGCATCCATAATATCTATGCCTGCGAGGACAGTAAGAGAATCGCCTTGCTATATTACAAAGCTTTGGAGCGAAACGTCGCCCTCTCTTTAACTGATATCATCGGCACCGTTGACCAGTTCGACGGCAGCCAGGCCGAAAAGACCATGCTCCTCCTGCACGCTTACCTGAAGGCCGGACAGCCGATCCGCAACATTGTGGATACCGCGCTGGATCCTTATGTGGAAGATTTAGATGAACTCCCGTGCAGCAACTCTCAAATCGACCCCCTTAAATCTGACACGAAGCCCGCCCCCGTCAAGCAAGCCGTTCTCCCATTCCCGAAGGCGAAGATCAACCACCGCAAGGAGGACAATTTCGACGAGCTTACAGTTTTTGAAGAAGCTGCCGCTGCAGGCCTCGGCAACTATCTGAGTGATACGCCTGTTACGCACATGGAGCAATATCCTTCCGGCATAATCCCATCCGGAACAAACTATGGCGTTCCGATCTCCGGCGACTCGATGATGCCGAAGTTCAAAAACGAAAGCACGGCATTCGTCCAGTCTACGCCGGTCCTCAACGACGGGGAGATCGGCATATTCGCCCTGAACGGAAACTCCTATATCAAGCAGCTTATTGTAGATCGAGAGAACGGCACAGTACGTCTGCACTCGCTCAACCCAGCTTATAAAGATATCATCGTCTCCGAAGGCGATACCCTTTATACCCTGGGCCGTGTTCTCGGCAGCTATCCGGAATAAAATAAAAAACGCCGTCCTCGGTGCTACCAACACCGAGGACGGCAGTGCGCAAACATATCCCCTAACAACCACGAAAGAAGAAATGAAAGAAGAAAGGAGTCTATCCATCCCTCCGCGCCCTTTCATCTTACCACGAGAGGGCGCGGTTGACAAGATGAAAGGAGTTATTTTATGGCTACATATACCAAACGAGGCAATGCATACCTAATCAGAGCATCCAGCGGCCTCACCGTCTCTGGCAAGCAGGTTCGCCCGTCCATGACATGGAAGCCGACGCCCGGCATGTCAGAGCGGCAGATTGAGAAAGAGCTGCAGCGGCAAATGGTTCTCTTTGAGGAAGAGTGCCGCGGCGGCGTCTGCGCCGGGCATATCAAATTCGAAGCCTTTGCCGAGCAATGGTTCAACGAATATGCCGCTCAGAAGCTCGGCAAGCGCACGATCAGCAATTACCGTGCCCTTACAAAGCGCGTATACCCTGCGCTGGGGCATCTCTATATGGACAAGCTCTCTGCGCGTCAGATCCAGAAGTTCATTTCCGGTTTGTCCGAGCCTGGAGCGAATGAAAAGGACTCTACTAAGGGCCTTCATCCAAAATCTATCCGAAATTATCTCTCGTTCATCTCCAGCGTCTTCGCTTATGCTTTACGAATGGGCGTGGTCAAAGAAAATCCTTGCCCGCGTGTCGTACTACCGGAGCGTCAAGAGCGGGAGAAAAACATCTTCACCATCGAGGAAACACAAGCATTCCTTGATGCACTTGACGGTGAACCGCTACGCTATGTGGTTTTCTTTGTGCTGGCCATCTTCGGCGGGTACCGCCGCGAAGAACTGCTCGGCTTCGAATTCCGAGATTTCAACTTCACCACCAACGTCGTCACAGTCGAGCGCGTCTCCCTCTATGATCCGGCACACGGGATATTCACAGGCCCGCCAAAGACAGCACGCTCTCATCGTTCCCTGAAGCTCCCCGCATGGATCTTCGACATGGTAAAGGCTCTACGTACAGAGCAGGCAATGAAACGGCTGGAGCTGGGCGATCAGTGGCATGAGAGCGGTCGGCTTTTTACCAAGCTCGACGGATCGCCGGCGCGTCCTGGGGATTTCTATGACTGGGGAAAAGAGCTTTGCGAACGTCACGGCCTGCCGTGGTACGGCATCCATCAGTTTCGGCATCTCAATGCCTCGCTGCTCATCGCCAATCACACCGACGTGCGCACTGTCTCTGCCGCACTTGGCCACTCTCAGACGTCGACCACATTGAACATCTACTCCCACGCCTTCGAGACTGCACAAGCGGAAGCAAGTGCCGGTCTCGCGGCATCGCTCCCGGTCAATTTTGGAAAGAAAAAGGCATAGTGGAACAAACGTGGAACAAAAAGCCCTTTCAAGGCAACAAAAAAACCTTGAAGCCATTGAAGCTTCAAGGTTTTTTTCTGGTGCGCGGTACAGGACTCGAACCTGTGACCCCATGCACGTCAAGCATGTGCTCTACCAGCTGAGCTAACCGCGCGAATCGAACAGTGATATACTACTATATCCGCATTCTTTTGTCAACACCTTTTTTCAAAAAGTGCGGATTTTTTCTCCCCCCCGTGAAGAGACTGTTTATAGCATACGCTAAGAGCTCGCTGATGTAAAGAGGGGAAAATAGCAGAAATTCGCCGCCGTTTTTCATCTATTTTTCTGCGGGCACATTTCTTGTCAAGCCGCCGTACGTTCTATATAATAGGCATATATTATGTGTAAATTGAAAATGGGGTGCTTTTTACGATGGGACAAATCGGTTTTGATAACGACAAATACCTTGCCATGCAGTCCGCGCACATCCGCGAGCGCATCAGCAAGTTCGGCGGCAAGCTGTACCTGGAGTTCGGCGGCAAGCTCTTCGACGACTTTCACGCTTCGCGCGTGCTGCCCGGCTTCCAGCCCGACAGCAAGATCCGCATGCTTCAGCAGCTGCGCGACGACGCGGAGATCGTCATCGCGGTCAACGCGAACGACATTGAAAAGAACAAGGTGCGCGGCGACCTCGGCATCACCTATGATGACGACTGCCTGCGCCTGATTGACGCGTTCCGCTCGCTGGGGCTTTATGTCGGCGGCGTATGCATCACGCAGTACGCGGGGCAGAACGCGGCGGATGCCTTCATCAAGCGTCTCAACACGCTTGGCGTTCGCAACTACCGCCACTACCCCATCGCGGGCTATCCCTCCGACGTCGCCCACATCGTGAGCGACGAGGGCTTTGGCCGCAACGAGTATATCGAGACGACGCACTCGCTCATCGTCGTCACCGCGCCGGGCCCCGGCAGCGGCAAGATGGCGACGTGCCTCTCCCAGCTCTACCACGAGCACAAACACGGCGTGAGCGCAGGCTACGCCAAGTTTGAGACCTTTCCCATCTGGAACCTGCCGCTCAAGCACCCCGTGAACCTCGCCTACGAGGCCGCGACCGCGGACCTTGACGACGTGAACATGATCGACCCGTTCCACCTCGAGGCCTACGGCGAAACGACCGTCAACTACAACCGCGACGTGGAGATCTTCCCCGTCCTGCGCGCGATTTTCGAGCGCATCTCCGGCAAGTGCCCCTACCAGTCCCCCACCGACATGGGCGTCAACATGGCGGGCAACTGCATCATCGACGATGAGGTCTGCCGTCAGGCCTCGCGCATGGAAATTCTGCGCCGCTACTACACCGCGCAGGTCGACGTCGCGCGCGGCATTGCTGACGCCTGCCAGCTCAGAAAGCTCGAGCTCGTCATGCAGCAGGCGGATGTGACGCCCGACCTCTGCCCCGCTGTGGCCGCGGCCAAGCAGAAGGCCGAGGAGACCGGCGCGCCCGCGGGCGCGATGGTGCTGCCCGACGGCCGCGTTGTCACGGGCAAGACCTCTTCCCTTCTCGGCGCTTCAGCGGCGCTGCTGCTCAACGCGCTCAAGGCCATGGCGGGCATCCGCAGCGACATGAACCTCATCTCGAATCAGGTCATTGAGCCGATCTCAGCGCTCAAGATCCAGTCGCTCGGCCACCACAACCCGCGCCTGCACTCTGACGAGGTGCTCATCGCGCTGGCGATCTCGGCGCTGACGAACCCCCTCGCCGACATGGCAAGAGCCCAGCTCGGCACGCTCCGCGGCTGCGATGCGCACTTCTCCGTCATCATCTCGGAGGAGGACATCAAGCTCTACAAGCGCCTCGGCATTCACGTCAGCTGCGAGCCGAAGTATGAATCCAAGCGTCTTTATCACAAATAATTCGGAGAAAGCAACATCATGTCTAACGAAAAGAATCTTCCCTACGCCGTCGTCTGCGGCGGCGTGAATATCGACATCGGCGCGCACTCTTTCGCGCCGCTGCGCGCGAAGGACTCGAACCCCGGCAAGGTCGAGCTGAGCCTCGGCGGCGTGGGACGCAACATCGCGCACAACATGCGCCTGCTCGGCGTACCGACGCATCTTCTGACCGCCGTGGGCGGCGATTCGCGCGCAAGCCAGGTCGAAGAGAGCTGTAAAGAACTCGGCATCGACCTTTCGCACGCGCTGCGCGTGCCCGACGGCCGCACCTCGACCTACGTGTTCGTGGGCGACAGCGACGGCGACATGGCCGTGGCCGTGGCCGACATGGAGATCTGCGAAAAGTTGACGCCGGACTACTTCGCCTTGCAGAAGGAGCTGCTCGACGGCGCCGCCGCGGTGATCGTGGACGCGAACCTGCCGCGCGAGTCCATCGCGTACCTTATCGAGCACTGCGCCGCGCCGCTCTTCGTCGATCCGGTATCCACCGTCAAGGCGGAAAAGCTCCAGGGCTTACTCAGTCACGTCCACACGCTCAAGCCCAACCGCATCGAAGCAGAGCTCCTCTCCGGCGTGAAGATCACGGATGACGCCACGCTCTATCAGGCCGCGCAGGCGCTTCTCGATCAGGGCGTGCAGCGCGTATTCCTATCGCTCGGCGGCGACGGCGTGTTTGCCGCGCAGCAGGGCGAGACACATTTGGAGCCCATCTGCAAGGCCGAGATGCGCAACGCCACCGGCGCGGGCGACGCGATGATGGCGTCCCTCGTCTGGTCGTTTCTCGCGGGCCGCGACCTTGCCGAAAGCTGCGCCGCCGGCACCGCCGCCGCGGCCATCGCGGTCGAGAGCGAAGAGACCATCAATCCGAACATGAGCGCCGAGGCCGTTCTGGCCCGCGCCGCGAAGTAAATTTCTACGACAAAAAAGAACCGTCCGATCGGACGGTTCTTTTTTTGCTTATTTTCTCAAATCCAGCAGCATCGCGACGTGGCGATAGAGGCTTCTCTTGACCGCGGGGGTCATGCAGGCCTCCTTGATGGGCATGGCGAGCTTTCTGAGCTCGTCCTCGGCCTGCGCGATGACCTCGTCATCCGTGGCGTCGGAGTCGATCTTCGCCGCCGTCTCGGCCATCACGACCGGATGGGGCGCGACCGCGCCCGCGGCCAGACGCGCGGGGCGCTTGCCGCCGCAGCGGAGCGCGAAGTTGATGATCGGGAAATCGATCGTCGTGCGCATGGCGTACTTATAAAAGCCGCTGCGCTCGCCTTTCTCCGCCGCGGGGACGAAAAAGCGCGTGACGAGGATGGGCAGGTGCTCGTGGCAGGCAAGGCCGTTGGCCACGCTGTGGCGCTCGATGAGGGATGCAAGGTCCGTGCGGTGCGTCTCGCCGTCTTCGAGGTACTCGACCTCCGCCTCGTAAGCGATGAGCGCGGTGGCGACGTCGGAATAGTAGATCGCGCGGCAGACCGGCGAGTTCGGGATCTGGTGGCAAATGCTGCCGCCGGTCTTGAAGCAGTAGGCAAGGCCGCTGCGCCACAGGTGCGGCTGGTTGAAGTAGATGCAGCGGCGGTCCTGCATGATGTTGCCGCCGACGGTGGCGATGTTTCTGATCTGCGGGGATGCCGTCAGCGACGCCGCCTGCGCGATGGCCGCATAGCGGCTGTTCAAAAGCTCGCTCTCAGCGAGCTCGGTGAGCGTCATCGCCGCGCCGATGATGAGCTCGCCGTCCTTTTCCTCTAAAACGTGCAGCTCCGGAATTTTCTTCAGGAAGACGAAATCCTTGTCGTCGCGCACCTCGTTTTTCAGCAGCGGCATGATGTCTGTGCCGCCGCCGATGTAGGTCGGGTGCTCGGCGGAGACGACGTCGTGTAAGCTCTCTAAAACCTGTCCGCTCATTTCACATTCCCCCTCTCGGTCGGCAGGATGGCAAATTTGTCGCACAGCGGCAGGCTGTTGATCTCAATGCCGCTTGCCCGGCGCACCGCGTTCACGATGGCCGGCGCCACGGGCACCGTGGCGAGCTCGCCGACGCTCTTCGCGCCGTGCGGGCCGTAGGGGTCGTGGCTGTTGACCATGTCGACATATGTGCGCGGCATGTCGCCCATCTGCGGGATGCGGTAGTGCAGAAAATCGGTCGACAGCGTGCGGCGCGAGCGCGGGTTGATCTCCATGCGCTCATAGAGCGCGTAGCCCACGCCCTGCGCGATGCCGCCCTCGATCTGACCGGCGACGGTCAGGCGGTTGATGGGCGTGCCGACATCCACGACCTCGATGATGTCCATAAGGCGGATGGCGTTGAGTTTCTTGTGGTATTCCGCCTTGACAAAGCAGACGGAGAACGGGTTGGGGCAGGCCAGAGCCTTGTAGGTGCCCGCGCCGATGGGCACGCTGCCCTTGGGATCGAACAGGATCTTGCGCGCGGCGTCTTCAAAGCTCAGCTCAAGCTCCTCGCCGCCGCTGATATAGTAGCGGTGGTCCTTTTCCTTGACCGTGCAGCCGTCGTAAATGACCTTGAGCTGCTCGACCATCTTCTTTTTCAGATCGTCGCAGGCGAGCTTGACGGCGTTGCCGCAGATAAACGTCTGGCTCGAGCCGAACGTGCCGGTATTATACGGTGTCAGGCTCGTGTCCGCCGCAGTGATCTGCACGCTGGAGAGCGGGATGCCGAGGCATTCTGCCGCGATCTGGCTCTCCATCGTCTCGCTGCCCTGACCGATATCGGCAGAGCCGACGAGCAGATGCACGGACGCGTCGGCGTTGAGCATGACGACCGCGCCGCTCAGGCCCTCCTTCGAGGACGGGCCGGAGCCGTGGCAGCTGAACGAGATGCCCCATGCCTGACGGATGTTTTCGTCATCGATCAGAGGCTCTTTCTCGTCAATCTCCTTCTGGATCTGCTGGCAGCGGCGCGCGCAGTCCTCAATGCCGTTGCTGCTGACTGGGATGCTCGCGCAGGGGAAGCACTCGCCCACCTGCACGTGGTTCATCAGGCGGAATTCGACAGGGTCCATATCGAGCTTCTGCGCGAGGCGGTCCATCAGAATTTCGCGGCCGAACGTGAGCTGCGTGTTGCCGTATCCGCGGAACGCGCCGCCCGTCACATGGTTTGTGAAAACGCTCAGGCCGATGAACGAGTAGTTCGGCACGTTGTACTGCAATTTACGCGCGGCGGCGGCCACGACCGTCGGCGTGTGCGTGGTGTAGGGGCCGGCGTTCAGGCGGAACGTCGTATCAAAGAGCTGCAGCTTGCCGTTTTTGTCCGCGCCGATGCGAAGATCAACGTCGGAGGCGTGACGCACGACGGAGTAGAAGTCCTCCTCGCGCGAATAGAGCAGCTTCACGGGGCGCTTGATCTTGCGCGAGATGAGCGCCGCGGCGTGCTGGGCGTGCAGCTGCTGGCGCGCGCCGAAGCCCGCGCCGACAAGCGGCTTGATGATGTGCACGTCCACTTCCTTGAGGCCGAAAAGCTCGGCCAGAATGCGGCGCTCCTGGAACACCGTCTGCGAGCAGCTGTAGATCGTCATGTGCTCGCCGTCGCTGAAGTCGCAGATGCAGCAGGTCAGCTCGATCATCGTGTGCTGCATCGGCGGCGTGACGAAGTGGTCTTCGAGAATAATGTCAGACTTTTCCTCGCCCACAGCGATGTCGCCCTGCGACACCTCGCGCCGCTGGACGACGTTCGTGTCGGAAAGATGCGGCTGCATCGCGGGCGCGTTGTCGGCGAGCGCGGCCTTGACGTCGAGGATCGGCGCAAGGTTCTCGTATTCGACCTTCACTGCCTCGGCAGCGGCGCGGGCGGCCTCCTCCGTCTCCGCGGCGACGACGGCCACACGGTCGCCGATGGTCAGCGGCTCGGTCGTCAGCACCTTTTCATCCGCCATCAGAAGCGGAGAGGGCGGGTTGCCCGAGCAGTTGAAGTAGGCCTGCGGTGCCTCCTCCGGCAGGGCGCAGCCGAGGTATCCGGGAACCTTTTCCGCCTCGCTCACATCGATGCTCAAAACCTTGGCATGGGAATACGGGCAGCGCACCAGCGCGGCGTAGGCCATGTTGGGGAGCTCTAAATCGTCGGTATACTTGCCGCGACCCAGCGCCTTATCCATGGACTCAAGGCGCGGTGTAGCGTGGTTGACAATGTCGAAATGATGCTGCTCCATCACTGCTGCGCCCCCTTTCCGTTCGCGTACTGTTCAATGACCCTGGAGGCCGCGACGATGGCCTCCTCGATCTTCGTGTAGCCCGTGCAGCGGCAGAGGTTGCCGGACATGGCGGCGTGGATCTCCTCGCGCGTGGGATGGGAGTTGCGGTCGAGCAGCGCCTTGGCCGCCATGATCATTCCGGGCGTGCAGTAGCCGCACTGGATGGCGCCGGCGTCGATAAATGCCTGCTGCAGCGGGTGCGGCTCGTCGGCGGTGCCGATGCCCTCGATGGTCTCGACCGTGCTGCCGTCCGCCTCGATGGCGAACACACAGCACGAGTTGACCGCGCGCCCGTCCATGATGACCGTGCAGGCGCCGCATTCGCCAAGGTCACAGCCCTTCTTCGCGCCCGTCAGGTGCGCGCGCTCGCGCAGCACGTGCAGAAGCGTCTCCTGCGGCTCCACCGTGAACGCGCGGCTCTCGCCGTTGAGCGTCAGGTGAATCGTGTGGTTGTTTTCAAGCATGATGTTCTATCTCCTGTGCAGAATTTGCTGTTTGTTCCGTATTGGCCTTATTCTCCCGTTTCAGCCGCTTCGTGAGCTGCGACAGATACTGCTCGTCGACCGGAGAATAGGCGTCGCGCAGCAGCATTTTCGACTGCTGTAAGTAAACAGACACGTCTTTATTCAAATATCGTCCAAAAACAGCCTGAATGTCCGGTGAATCCTGCATTTGCAGGCTGATTTGTGCAAACATGCGGTTCAGCACGCCCACTTCGTAGCAGCTGCCGAGCCGCTGGGCATAATCGTCCGCCTTGATGAAAAGGCTCAGCGCCTTGCGATACTCTCCCTGCTCAAAGCAGAGGTAGCCGTAGTAGGCGAACGCGATACCGCGCCCCCACATCAGCTCCACCTTGTTGAACTGGTCGACTGCCTGCGAGAGGTATTCGTCCGCGCTTTCAAGGTCGCCCGCATCCAGCGCGGCCTGACCGGCGTAGGTGTAAAACGTCGCGATACCGCCGGTGAGAAAGTTTTCCGTGCAGATGGAGATGGCGCGCGTGTAGTACTGCATCGCCTCGCCATAGTGCATGCGGTTGCGTTCCACCTCGCCAAGCCATGCGTAAGATGCCGCGAGGTTGAAGAGGTATTTGTCCTTTTCCCCCGAGCGCTCGAAAATCTCGATCGCCTGCGTGAGCGAGGCGTAGCCCTCCTCGATGCGGCCCGACATGATGGAGCACAGACCCGACAGGCGCATCCAGATGGCGCGCTCTTCGGCTTTGCCGTCCTCGCCAAGCACGGCGAACGCCTTTTCGACGACCTCGTGCATCTGTTTGGTCTCGTAGCGGTCGATGTAGATGCAGATGAGCTGGCGGTAGGCCTTGATCATGTTGTTGCGGCACTGCTCGCTGTCCGAGTCGCGGTTGAGCTCGATGAGCGTGCGAATGTATGGCTCGCCCTGCGAATACTCCACCTTGCGGATGTGGAAGCGGCCCATCATGTGGTAGTAATCCGACAGGAATCCGTGCTTGTCGCTCTCGTCGAATTTGCCCTGATTGGCCTGCACCTTCGTTTGGATGTCCTTGAGGATGCGAAGGATGCCGGCTCTGTCCGACGAATCAAGCCGAAGGTCGTTTTCTGCGTCCGTCGGCAGCGTCTCCCCGCCGAGCACCGGATAATATTCGTGGGACAGGTTTAAATAGTTGTAAACGTACTCGACGTAGTACTTGAGGTATTTGCGCTCATTGCCCGCGCGCCTGCTGTGGTACATGAGCTTGGTATAAAGCGCATTGTCCGCGCTCGTGCCGCTGAGCCTGTGCTCGAGGCAGCAGGAGATCTTTTCGTGCAGGATGCGCCGCTTGGTGAGCGAAAGCTCGCCGTAAACATACTCGAGAATTTTCTGGTGGCTGAACTGGAAGGCGACGCTCTCGGCGCGGATGACCTCGCGGATGAGCTTTTTGTCGATGAGCTTTTCCAAAATCGTGATGAGCTCGTACTCCTCTTTTCCCGAGAGCGATCGCATCATGTCGAACGATGCGCCGTCGAAGAAGAACGAGAGCAGATCAAGAATGCTGCGCTCTTCCGACGGCAGCGACATGATGCGGATGCGGATCGTGTCGCGCATGTTCGGCGTGATGTCGGCCACCGAGCCGTTGAACTTGAGGTTGTTGACCGTTTCGATGATGAAAAAGGGGTTGCCCTCAGTCTCGCGGAAGAGCTGCTGGCGCAGCGCAGGCGTGGAAAAGCGGTCCGGCAGCAGAAGGTCTGCAAGCTGCCCCGTCTCGTCCACAGAAAAGCGCGGCAGCTGGAGCTCCGACAGAAAGCGCGCAGCCTTCATCTCCTCCAAAAAGCTGCCCACATACTGGTGCCGCTCGTCGCGGACGCCGAAAAGGAACAGGATGCGGTGGTTTTTGTCTGAGGTCAGGATATCGCGGATCAGCGAGATCGACACACTGTCTGCCCACTGGAGATCGTCAAAGTAGAAGATCATCCGCTGCGCGTGTGACAGGCGCATCAGCGCGTAGGTGATCGCGCGCAGGTTGCTGCTGCCGCTCTCGGTCGTGATGTCGTCCTGGTCGATGGCTTTTTCCAGGTCGACCTGCCAGAGATACGGGAACGCGCGCGACACCGCCGCACGAAAGAGCGTCGCGTCCGCGCCGCTCGCGCGATTTTTAAGGTCGCGCCCCAGCTGCTCGAAGATGTTCTGCCAGGGCTTTAAGACGTAGTTCTCCTCGGCGCGGTAGCAACAGGTCTGATAGATCGCCGCCTGCGTTTTCCCCAGTGAGGAGAGCACCGTTTGAAAGAGCTGCGTCTTGCCGATGCCGGCCTCGCCGGTTACGGCAAGGCTGATCGCGCCGCGGCCCCCGGAAAATTGCAGGATGTCGTCTACGAGCTTCCCGCGCTCCTCCTCGCGGCCCATGAACGGGCCGCTGTCCTTTTCGCTCTCCGGCGAGGTGATGCTCTCCTTCTGCGAGAGTACGTGCAGCACGCTCTTGTTGCGCTCCTGCCGGATGTTCTGCACGAGAGCTGTGATCTCTTTGCTCGGCGACTGGAACAGCTCTTCGGAAAGCAGCTTTTCGAGCCTGTCGTACAGCGCCACTGCCGAGGAATACTCGCCCCGTGCGCGGTAAATTTCAATTAAATAGACATAGCCGAACTCATCAAACTCGTCGAGCGCCATGAGTTTCTGGCATTCCAGCTCGCAGTCCTTGTAGCGCTCGTCCTGAAACGCCGCGACGATGGACTCCTTGAGCCGCTCCTGCAGCAGCCCTCGATAGTGCTGGCGGTTGTTGAGCAGCCATTCGTTGTAGTATTCGTTGTCCTTGAGATAAAAGTTTTCGAGAAAGTCGCCCGCGTAAAAGCTGAAATCCGTCAGATTTTTGTCGTTAAAGCGGTCGATGTCCAGATCGATCCTAATCTCAGGGTTGATCTGAATGACATTTTTCGACGCACCGACAAGAAAATCGCGGCCGAACTCGCGCCGGATCACATAGATGGCGTTGCGCATGTTGGACTGCACCTTGTGCTCGTCCGCACTGTCGCCCCAGATGATGTCGGCGAGTTTGGGGCGAAAGGTCTCCTTTTCGACAAGAAGGTAGTACACCAGTGCCTCGGCCTGCTTGAACGGCAGGTTGACCTGTTTCCCGTCGAGCAGGATCCGTCCTGAGCCAAGAAGTTCGGCTGTAATCTTTTGCATCAGACTTTCTCCTTTCTTTTCCAAAAGTTGGATGCTTGCCTCTGCCCTCTCCAAAAAAGAGCGACGTATTGATTACAGTATAATGGCCGTTTTCGGCAGAAGCAAGCGTTTAATTCGCGTCGAATCCATTCAACTTTTGTGCATTATGCCCCAAAGCGACCGGTACGCGGGAACGCACCGGTCGCTTTGGGTTGTGTGGAGAAGAGGGATGCTTACAGCTCGCCGACCGCTGCTTCCACAGCGTTCAGCAGCTCGTCGGATTCAATGAGGCCGATCGTAGCCTTGGACTGGTTGCCCATGTAGATGTCTTCGTTCTGGAACTTGATGAGCTCGTTGACCTTTTCATAGGCGATGGACGTGCCCTTGCCCAGCTTGAACTCGCCGAGCTGGTCCTGCGTGATCCAGATGCCGCGGGAGGCCAGCAGCAGCTCGATGCCGAGGATCTTTTCAAGATTCTTAATGACGAGCTTGGCCTTGCGGGCGGCCCAGGGCGCCATGGAGACGTGGTCTTCCTGGTTGGCCTTGGTCGGGATGGTGTCGCAGACGGAGGGGAACGCCAGCGTCTTGTTCTCAGACGCGAGGGCGGAGGTGGAGCAGCAAATGATGTTGTAGCCGTAGTTCAGGCCGATGGGCTCGCCGGCGAGCGCCAGAGGCAGACCGTAGCTGATGGTAGGATCGCACATCGTGAAGCAGCGGCGGTCGGAGACGTTGCCGATCTCGACGAGGGACATCGTCAGGATATCCATCGCGAAGCCGGTGGGCTCGCCGTGGAAGTTGCCGCCGGAGAGGAACTCGTAGTGACCGTCGCCCTTGGGGAAGATCAGCGGGTTATCGGTGGCGGCGTTGATCTCGACCTCGACGAGGTGCTTGACATAGTCAAGGTTCTCGCGGCAGACGCCCTGCACCTGCGGCATGCAGCGGAAGCAGTAGTTATCCTGCACGCGCTCCTGATAGTGCGGATGCATGATGTCGTGCTCGAGATGGACCTTGCGGGCGTCCTCGGTGACGCGGGTGGAACCCTCGACGAGCTTCATCACGTTGGCAGCGGCCTTGATCTGGCCGGCGTAGGGGCGAGCCTCCTGGATGCGCTTGTCAAACGCGCGGGTCTCGCCGCGGATGGCTTCAAGAGACAGCGCGGTCGTGATCTCGGAGAGCTTGTACAGGCGCTCGGCGTCGTGCACGTTCAGGCACGCCATACCGGCGAACATTGTGGTGCCGTTGAGCAGCGCCAGGCAGTCCTTGGCCTTGAGCTGGAACTCGACGGGGGTAATGCCGGCCTTTTTCAGCGCTTCCTGTGCGGGCATGCGCTCGCCCTGATAGAAGGCCTCGGCCTGGGGCACGCCGATGAGAACGGAGACGATGTGAGCCATGGGGGCAAGGTCGCCGCAGGCGCCCACGCTGCCCTGCCAGGGCACGACGGGATGCACACCCTTGCTGAGCAGCTCGACAAGGCGCTCAACGACGACCGGACGCAGGCCGGAAACGCCGCGGCAGAAGGCGTTCAGACGGACGCACATGGCCGCGCGGACCACTTCCTCGGGAGCCGGATCACCGACGCCGCCGCAGTGGGACAAAACGGTGCGATACTGATGCAGATCGCTCTCTTCGATCGTGACCTTGTGATCCTTGTGCTTGCCAAGGCCGGTGTTGAAGCCGTAAACGGCGGGCGCGTCATCGCGCATCCATTCACTCTCCATGTAGTTGCGGACTTCGGCGATATGTGCCATGCAGTCCTTGTCGATCTCAACCTGATAACCGTTGCGGGCAACGTTGACGACGTCTTCGATGGAAAGATCCACGCCGTTGAGAATAACCTTGTTCATTTGCTTTCTCCTTTTTCTCGATTCTTTGTTGGAGTCAGGGGGAACTCGCGCTCCCCCTGCTCAAATTAACAGCTTACGGGATGATGTCTTCCTTGGCCTGCTCGGGGGTGATGCGAGTGATGGTCCAGCCGGTCCAGATGCAGATCAGCGAGACGATGGGGCAGAGCATGGAGAAGAACATGTAGGGCGCATAGGCCGCAGTGGCGCAGCCGAGCGTTGCGAGGATATAAACACCGTCAGTACTCCAGGGGCAGAACGGCGCGCAGATCGTGCCGACGTCCTCAAGGATACGGGACAGGTTCTTGGGGTGCAGACCGCGCTCACGGAAAGCCTCGCGGAACATACGGCCGGGAAGCACGATCGCGACATACTGCGCGGCGGTGGCGAAGTTGGTGAAGAGCGTGGCAAAGATAGCGGTGGTCATCATGGCCTTGTCGCTCTTGGCCTTGCTGAGGATCTTTTCGATGATGGCGTGGACAGCACCGGTGGTCTCGACCACACCGGCAAACGCCAGGGCGATCAGGATCAGGGCAACGGTATCGAGCATGCTGGAGAGGCCGCCGCGGTTAACGAGACGGTTGATCTCGGCAACGCCGGTATCCATGCTCACACCGGTGTACATGGAGGCGAGGATCGTCGCGAGGTTTGCCTTCTGGAAGATGGCCGCGAAGATGCCGCCGAGAGCGGAGACGCCGATCAGGCCGGGGATGGCGGGCACCTTGAAGATAACCATGAGCAGAACGCACAGCGGGGGAATGAGCATCACAGGGCTGATGGTGAAGAACTCCTTGAGCGTGCCCATGTAGAGGTCAATCGTCTCCATGCTGGCCGTACCCTTGACGACTGTGAAGCCCATGATGGCGTAGATGATCAGGGAAATAATGATGGACGGGCCTGCGGTAACGACCATGTGCTTGACGTGGGTGAACACCGTGGTACCGGCCATGGCGGGAGCGAGGTTCGTGGTATCGGACAGGGGGCTCATCTTATCGCCGAAGTAAGCGCCGGAGATGATCGCGCCGACCGTCATGCCGAGGGGAACCTGAAGCGCGGTGCCGACGCCGACCAGCGCCACACCGACGGTGCCCATCGTCGTCCAGGAAGAACCCGTGAAGGTCGAAACCATAACGCACAGGGCACAGGCGGCGAAGAGGAAGATTTTCGGGGACAGCCAGGTCAGGCCGTAGTAAATCATTGTGGGGATGATGCCGCCGAGCATCCAGGTGCCGACGACCATACCGATGATGAGCATGATGAGGATGGCGGGGGCGGAGGCCTTAATGGTCTCGCTCATGCCCTTTTCCATTTCATCCCAGGTAAAGCCGCTCGAAACGCCCGCGATAGCGGCGACGATCGTGGCGATGACCAGAGGAATGTGTGCCGAGGTGCCGAGCACGTTGATGCCGCAGAGGATCAGCGCAAACACACAGATAAAAACGACAAGCGCTTTTCCGAAGCCAACGGTCTTTTTTGTTTCTGTTGCAGAGTTCATTTTCTATTCCTCCCAAAAAATGTAATGGTATTCGTTATGGGGACTTTGCTTTCTTGCGGTAATGTTGTGAGGGTTCCATGGCTTATGACTCGCACCTCCCAGCGCTCGGCCGCCTTTTATCCCTTTCGCGGAACTTTAACGCGGCAGCAGTATCATTGACACAACGCAACTGTAAGCATCAAAAATCAAAAAATCGTCAAATTTTTTGTAAAATCGACTTGACGCTTAAAATTTTTTTGACACAGCCTGTCGAAATGCGTTTTTCTTGACGCTCCTTTGACGGTTGTGGTTCATTATAGGGTATCAATAAAGGGTTTTGCCGCCGCATTTTGCGGCTGCATTCGTTCCGATAAACATTCTGGGAGAATCCATTATGAACTATCAATACATCGGCAAGAGCACGCCTGTCAACAATTCCCGCGCCAAGGCCAGCGGTCTTCTGCGCTACGCGGGTGACATGCAGCTGCCGAACATGCTGCACATGAAGCTCGTGCTCAGTCCCGTTGCCCACGGGATCGTCAAAGCGATCGACGCCTCCGCCGCGCTTGCGACGCCCGGCGTCGCAGCGGTGCTGTCGTTTGAAAACACGCCCGACACCAAATACAACCGCGGCCGCGTCCGCGCCCGCGAGGACGCCGTCGACCAGGAGACGCTTTTCAGCCGCCATGTCCGCTTTGTCGGCGACCGCGTGGCCGCCGTGCTGGCCGACACGCCGGAGATTGCCGCCGCCGCGGCGGAGAAAATCAAGCTCGAGATCGAAGAGCTGCCCGCCGTTTTCACCGTTGAAGACGCGATGAAAGAGGACGCGCCGCAGCTGCATGAGGGCGGCAACACCGTCACGCTGCCCGAGAGCGGCTTTGGCGGAAAATACGCCGACGCGCAGGGCGAGGAGTTCATCCACCGCTCGCAGACGCAGCGCATCACGCACATCGCCATGGAAACGCACTGCGCCGTGGCAGACTATAACCCCGGCACCGACCGCATGACCGTCTGGTCTCCCACACAGTCGACATTTGGCGTGCGCTCGTGTGTTGCAGCGCTGCTTGGAATGCCGATGAGCCATGTGCGCGCCATCAAAACGCCGATGGGCGGCTCGTTCGGCTGCAAGCAGGAGATGATCCTGGAACCGCTGGCCGCCGCCGGCGCAAAAATGACGTGCCGCCCCGTCAAGCTCCAGCTTGACCGGCGCGAGACCATCCTCTGCACCGTGCTGCGCCACCCGATCAAAAGCGAGATCCGCGCCAAATTTGACGAAAATCACGTTCTGAAAGCCCTCGACCTGACCGCCCAGCTCGACGCAGGCGGCTATCAGGGCATCTCGCCGGACTATATGGGCTCGATGTTCAAAAAGCTCGCGTGGGTCTACGGCGTGGAGGATGTCGAATATCACGCGACCTCCACCTGCACGAATACGCCCGTCTCCGGCAGCTACCGCGGCTGGGGCGGACCTGAGACCGCGTTCATCATGGAAAACATGATGAACGCCGCCGCGCAGAAATTCCGCTGTGACCCGCTCGAGTTACGGCTCAAAAATATCCTGCCGCCCGACGCAATCAGCAAAATTGGCAATTTCCCGCTCGGCGATGTCCGCCTTGAGGACGTGCTGCGCCTTGGCAGTGAACGTTTCCGCTGGTCCGAGCGCCGCGCCGCCGCGCAGGCGCAGGATCGAAGCAGCCGCTATCTCAAGGGCGTCGGCCTCGCCGTGTCCACCCATACCTCAGGCTACTATCCCCGCCGTCTTGACTGGTGCACTGTCACGGCCAAGTTTGAAGAGGACGGCTCGGCGAGCTTCAACTGCAACATCCACGACCATGGCTGCGGCACGGTTGCCGCGCTGAAGAATATTGCCGCAGAAGAACTCTCCATCCCCCCTGACACCATTGACTTTCCCGAGGGCGACACAGAGTACAACGGCCTTGACAACGGCTGCTACACGAGCCGCACGATCTACGTCACCGGCCGCGCCGTACAGGAAACGGCGCAGAAGCTCAAGGCCCTGCTGCTTGAAAACGCGGCAAAGCTCATGGACTGCGACGCATGCGAGCTCTCCTGTCAGGACGGCATGGTGTTCGTCACCGCCGATCCCTCGCGCCGCAAAACCTACAGCGACGTCGTCTACTATTCCGCCGACCAGTACGGCGGCAGCGGCGCAATTTTCGTTTCCCACACCTACCAGCCCTCATCCAACCCCGGCCCTGCCGCTGCTCACTTTGCCGAGGTCGAGGTCGACACGCTCACTGGGCTCTGCCGCCTGACTGCCTACACCGCCGCGCATGATGTAGGAAAGGCCATCAATCCCGAACTCTGCCGCGGGCAGGTCGGCAGCGCCTTGCAGCAGGGCATGGGGCTTGTCTTTTGCGAGCAGGTCAAAATCGACCCGAAGACCGGCCAGCCGCTCAACGCCACCCTGCAGCGCTATCACGTGGCACGCGCGTGCGACTTCCCACACATTGAGACAGTGCTTGTCGAAAACGGCAGCCCCGAAGGGCCTTACGGCGCCAAGTCCATCGGCGAATCCTGCTTTGTGCCGGTCGCGCCGGCGCTGCTTGCCGCCGTCAATGACGCACTGCAAACCGATCTGACCACCCTGCCGCTGACGCCGGAGAAGATCATCCGCGCCGTGCAGGAAAAACGCAAGGAGGCGTCGCTCTGATGGAAATTCGCTTTTATTTGAACGGGAAAGAAACCGTTGTGAACGCCTCGCCAGAGCGCCTGCTTGTCGATGTGCTGCGCGAAGATCTGCATCTGACGGGCACGAAGCGCGGCTGCGGCGAGGGCGAGTGCGGCACCTGCACGGTGCTGCTCAATGATAAAGCCGTCCACTCCTGCATGACGATGATCGCGCAGGTGAACGGACATCGCATCATCACGTCCGAGGGTGTCGAATCCGACCCTCGCATCGCACCCATCATCCCCGCCTTTGTGAACAACATGGCCATTCAGTGCGGCTACTGCACGCCCGGCATGGTGATGAGCGCCGCGGGCCTGCTGCTCCACAATCCCGACCCTACCGAAGACGAGATCCGCACCGCGATCTCCGGCAACATCTGCCGGTGCAGCTGCTATGAGCAGATCCTGCGCGCCATCCGGCAGGCCGCGCGCGACATGAAGGAGGCGGCCAAATGAACTTCTTTCAGCCAACAAACCGCGAAGAGCTCGCCTCTGCCCTCGCGTCCCTCCCCGGCGGCTCCATTGTCGCCGGGTGCACGGACTTTTTGGCTCAGCGCAACGGCAAGGTCTGGCACGCGGACGCTATTTTGAGCCTGACGGAGATGCAGGAGCTCAAGCAAATTGAATTGGCCGGCGATTCTCTCGCCGTCGGCGCGGTGTGCGTGCATTCGCAGGTCGCACAGTCCCCCGTTGTGCGGCAGTATTTTCCCGCACTCGCCATGGCGTGCAGCCAGGTCGGCTGCACGCAGATCCGCAACCGCGGCACGCTCGGCGGCAGCATCAGCACCTCTTCCCCCGCGGGCGACGTCTACCCGCCCCTGCTCGCGCTCTGCGGCGCGGCCGAGGTGATGAACAGCCGCGGCGCGGTGCGCACCATCCCCGCACGCGAGCTCGTGCTCGGCAAGGGCAAGACCGCGCTCGCGAGCGACGAGGCCATTCTGCGCTTCCTCCTCCCCCTGCCCACCGAACATGAGATCAGCGCGTTCGACAAGATCGGCGAGCGGCACCAGGTCACGATCTCCAAGATCAACCTCGCCGTCAGCGCGGTTGTCGAAAACGGCTGCATCCAGAGCGCGCGCGCCGCGCTCGGCGCGGTCGCGCCGCACGCCTACCTTTCAGAAGACGCCGCGGCGTTCCTTGGGGGAAAGCCACTCACGGCGGAGACCGGCGCCGCGCTCGGTGACCTGCTCTCTTCCGAGGTCGAGCGCGTCATCGCGGGGCGCGGCTCCATGCCCTACAAGCGTGAGGCCGTCCGTGGCCTTGCACAGGACGTGTTCGCCCGTCTGATCGCGCTGGCGCAGGAGCGCGGCCTATGAAAAAAGAGATCCGCATCGACGAGCTCCGCGTCATGATGCTCGACGCGCTCACGCTGCGCGGCATCGGCAGCGAGGACGCCGATTTCATCGTCGATGATTTTCTGGATGCTGAGCTCGAGGGCCACAAGACCCACGGCGTCTCCAAATTCCTGACCCTCGACATCGGTCTTTCAGGCCGCGAGAGCGGCATTGAAATTGTGAGACAAACCGGCGGCCACGCCAAGATCGACGGCCACCGCGAGCTCGGCCACATCGCCGCGCGGCAGGCTGCCGCGTTCAGCGTAGAGCTCGCTAAAGAGCATGGCGTCGGCCTCGTCGCGCTGAGCAACGTCAGCCGCTATGCCCGCCTTGTCCCCTATTCCCGCCTGATCGCCGAGCGCGGCTGCATCGGCATCGTCACGAACAACGGTGGTCCCGCGCACGTGGTTCCGTTTGGCGGCAGCGCGCCGATGTTCGGCACAAATCCGCTTTCCTTCGGCTTCCCGCAGGGCGAAAAGCCCCCCCTCCTCTTTGACTTTGCCACCGCGCAGGGTGTGTGGGGCGAGCTGCGGCAGGCCATTGTCGAGGAGCGTTCCCTCCCCGAGAGGACTTTTCTCGATGCTGCCGGCGCTTTCACCACCGATCCACAGCGCGTGCAGGGCGTGCTCCCCTTTGGCGGAGCGCGCGGCGCGGCACTGTGCATGGCGCTCGAAATTCTGACCGGCGCGTTCGTCGGCGCAAAGATGGGCGGCGAGATCCGCGATGAATACGACCTCGGCTACCTGTTCTGCGCCCTGTCGCCGGAAATGTTTTCTTCCGCAGACGATTTCATCGCGCAGACATCGGCGCTGGCCGAGGCTGTACGCACCAGCGCACCCGCCGCAGGAAATGCACAGGTCTTCGTCCCCGGCGAACGTTCCGCCCAGCGCCGCAGCGAACAGCTTGCGCGCGGCACGGTCGAGCTCGAAGCCGATGTTTATGACCGCATCCGCGCGATGAGCCGTTCACGCGAGGGCGGCTACGAAAATTCCCGCAGTATGAACTGAGATACCTCTCTTTTCATAAAGAAAAACAGCATGAAGCAGCGGGCACTGCTTCATGCTGTTTTTTCGCGCAAAAGAGCGGGATGCTTTGCAGCGTCCCGCTTTTGCCTTTTTACTTTTCCACAAGATAACTGCCGCTGTCCGTCGTCTCCGTCACGATGGGGACGAACTCGACGTCGTAGGCCTTCATCGCCTCGGTGACGCTCTCGAGCTGGTCTGCCGTGACCTTGACGTACACGCGGTCGAACTTTTCCGTGAGCTCGCTCATCACGATGCCGGACTTCTCTTCGCTGCCTGCAAGCGCGATGTCCGCGTCCACGCTGACGGAGAGCTTGCCCTTGTAGCCCGCCTGCTCAAGCGCGGTGTGGATATCGTCGGCGAGCAGCGCAAGCGCCTCCTGCTGCGTCATGGTGCGCTCGTCCGTCTTGATGCGGCTCATGCGCCCCTCGCGCGGGTAGTGGAAATCGTCGAGCAGAAGCTCATCAAAGCCCATCTTGCCGCATTCCGTGACGATATCGGTCACATATGCCCGCGCGGCCTGCTTTTCGGGCGCGAGCCAGTGCGTGCTGTTCGTATCGTACCAGACAAAGCCCGTCAGCTGGCACACGGCGGCGTCCGTCATGTGCTTGTAGGCATACAGGCTGTCGTGGAGCGTGCTGATGCGGCCGATCGTATAGTAGTCCGAGTCGACAAGGCCCTGAATGGCCGTGTCCGATGTGCTGTTCCCGGCCACCGCGCCGCAGTCGATCGCGCCCTGCACTTTGGAATTATAGTAGAGCTTGCCGCTCGCGTCCTTGAGCTCGACCGCCACGGCGTTCACGTCCTTATCAAGGCCATCGAGCGCTGCCTGCCAATCGCTGCCGAGCGCGTCCGCACCCAGCTCGACTGCGTAGGTATCCTTGATGACGGGTTTTTGCACCGTGATCTCAAGGTCGTCCTGCTTCTTATCGTCGCCGCTGTCGCCGCCATTTGCGGTGTCGTCCTGTGGGGCCTTCTTTATCCAGGGGAACTCAAAGCGGACCGAGCCGTCCGCATCGTATACCATATAGCGCTGCGCAAACAAAAAGCCGCACGCCAACAACAAAACGATCACCAGCACCACGGCCAGCACGCCTCTGCCGCGCCTGCGCCCGCGATAACCGGTATAGCCCTTCGTTCCGCTCGATCTTCTTGCCATTGTCTGCATCCGCCTCCTTTTTCTCGTGCAACAGTTTACCTTTTAAGAGCAAAAAAATCAACAAAAACCTTTCGGTTTTTGTTGATTTTCCGCTTTTGTATGCTTTAGCCCTCGATAGCGTCCATCAGCGCGACGCGGCGGGCGTGGCGGCCGCCCTCAAACGCGGTGGAGAGGAACGTCTCAACCATGGCCGCGGCCAGCTTCGGGCCTGTGAAGCCCGCACCGATGGCCATCATGTTGGCGTTGTTGTGCTGGCGGCAGAGCTGCGCTTCGAGCGTATCGGCGCAGTGCGCACAGCGGATGCCCTTGACCTTGTTCGCCGCAATGGAGATGCCGATGCCCGTCGTGCACACGACGATACCGTACTCGCATTCCCCGCTCGCGACGGCGCGCGCGGCGGCCTCGCCGAAAATGGGATAGTCGCAGCTCTCGGTGGAATAGGTGCCGCAGTCCTTGACCTCGTGGCCCAGGCCCTCCAGCTGCTTTTTGATGTCTTCCTTCATGGCGTATCCGCCGTGGTCACAGCCCAATGCGATCTTCATAGTGTTTCTCCTTTTGTCAGTCAGATTTTGTGAAAGACCGGTTTTTTCTTTTCAAACGTGCACACATAGTTGAGGCCGCAGCTCTTTAAGAGCTCCTGCGTCTCGCGGGCGCGCATGCCGACGAATTCCGGCGTATGCGCGTCGGTGCCGATGGTGATGATCTCGCCGCCGAGCTCGTGATAGAGCCTCAGCCATTTGGCGTCCGGCAGCGGCGTGTTGCCGCGGTTGACGTTGCACTCGATGCCGCAGCCATTTTCAATGAGCGCGCGGAACACCTGCGCCACCTCGTCCTCGAAGCCGTCGAAACTCATGTGCATACCGTGGTTTTCGTTCATGTAGCGAAGCGGCAGCGTCAGGTGGCCGAGCACGGAGAACTTCCCCCACTTGGCCGTCTCCAGAATGAGCGTTAAATAGTCCGCGATCTGCTCGCGCGCCTCCTGCTCCGTGGCCTCGGGCATGAAGTAGAGGTCGTTCCAATCGTACTTTTCCGACAGCTGATGCTGCGAGCCGATGACAAAGTCGAGCTCCGGCAAACGCGAGAGCAGCTCGTCTGCGTAGGCAAAGTCGCGCATCGCCTCGCCGAGCTCGATACCGCGGCGGACGATGATCTTCCCGTCCGCCGCCTGGTCGGCGCGCGCAAAGGTCTCTTCACGATTCGAAAAATCGTGCTCCCAGTGCGCCGTCTCCCTCGGGCGGAACAGGTCTACATGGTCGGTCAGGCACATTTCCTGCAAGCCCTGCGCGATGCCCGCGCGCACCATGTCTTCCACCGCCGTTTTCGAGTCGAACGAAAGCGAACAGTGGGTGTGATAATCGGATAAATACATCTTCTATTCGTTACAGCTTGAACTTTCCGAAAAAGCTCTTGTGTTCCTCATAATTCTTCTCGCCGAGCGACTCGCTGAACTTCTTGAGCGCTTCCTTCTGCTCGCGGTTCAGGTTGCGCGGCGTCTCGATATACACGGTGACGTACTGGTCGCCGCGGCCGCGGCCGTTGAGGCCGGGGATGCCCTTGCCCTTCAGGCGGAACGTCGTGCCGCTCTGCGTCCCCTCGGGGATGGTGTACTTCACCTTGCCGTCGATCGTCGGGATCTCGAGCTCCGCGCCGAGCACCGCCTGCGTGAACGTGATGGGCGCTTCGCACAGGACGCTCGTGCCCTCGCGGCGGAAGATCTCGTGCGGACGCACGGACACAACGATCAGTAGATCGCCCGCGGGGCCGCCGTTCTTGCCCGCGTTGCCCTGCGCGCGCAGCGAAATGGTCTGCCCGTTGTCGATGCCCGCAGGAATGCTGACCTTGATGGTCTTGCGGTGGCGGATCATGCCCTTGCCGCCGCACTTGGGGCAGGGCTGATGAATGATCTTGCCCTTGCCTCCGCAGCGCTGGCAGGGGGCCGATGTCGACATATAGCCCAGCGGCGTCTGGCGGCGCTGCTGGATCACGCCGCTGCCGCGGCAGTCAGGGCAGACCTCGGCGGTCGTGCCCTTGGCGCAGCCCGAGCCGCGGCAGTCAGGACACTGCTCGATGCGGTCGATGCTGACTTCCTTCTCGCAGCCGAAGGCCGCCTCTTCAAAGCTGATGTTCACGCTCGTGCGCAGGCTTTCGCCGCGCTGGGGCGCGTTGGGGTTCGCGCGCGCGCCGCCGAAGCCCCCGCCGAAGAAGCTGCCGAAGATATCGCCGAGGTCGCCGAAGTCGAACCCGCCCGCGCCGTAAGCGCCGCCACCGGCGCCTGCGCCGTAATTCGGGTCAACGCCCGCAAAGCCGAACTGGTCGTAGCGCGCCTTCTTGTCCGGGTCGCTCAAAACCTCGTTCGCCTCGTTGATCTCCTTGAACTTCTCCTCGGCTTCCTTGTCGCCGGGGTTCATGTCGGGGTGATACTTGCGCGCGAGCTTTTTGTATGCTTTTTTGATCTCTTCTTCCGAAGCGCCCTTGGAAACGCCGAGCACCTCGTAATAGTCTCTTTTATTTTCAGCCATAGACTACGCTCCTAAAAACGCCGCAATCGGGGGCAGTATAAACTGTCCCCGCTGCGTCGATACGATTTCAATTACTTTTTGTTGTTGTCGTCGTCATCCACGACCTTGTAGTCAGCATCGTAATACTGCTGACCGTTCGGGCCGGTCTGCGCGCCGCCGTTCTGGCCGCCCATGTCGGGGCCAGCCTGTGCGCCGCCCTGCGGGTTCGCCTGCTGATAGAGCTTCTCGCTCATCTGGTAGAACATCTGGGTCAGCTCTTCGGTCGCGCTCTTGATGGCATCGGTGTCGTCGCCCTTGAGGACTTCCTTCAGCTTGTCGATACCACTCTGAACCTTGGCCTTCTCGTCCGCGGGGATCTTGTCGCCCACTTCGCCGAGGGTCTTCTCGCTCTGGTAGACCATCTGGTCGGCCTGGTTGCGGACTTCGACCTTTTCCTTGATCTTGGCGTCCTCAGCGGCGTACTGCTCGGCGTCCTTGACGGCCTTTTCGATATCTTCCTTGCTCATGTTGGAGGAAGAGGTGATGGTGATGTGCTGCTCGGTGCCGGTGCCAAGGTCCTTTGCGCTGACGTTCACGATGCCGTTGGCGTCGATATCGAACGTGACCTCGATCTGAGGCACGCCGCGGCGGGCCGGAGCGATGCCGTCGAGGTGGAAGCGGCCGAGGCTCTTGTTGGCAGTGGCCATCTCGCGCTCGCCCTGCAGGACGTTGACCTCAACGCTCGTCTGGTTGTCGGCGGCGGTGGAGAAGATCTGGCTCTTCTTCACGGGGATGGTGGTGTTGCGCTCGATGAGGCGGGTGCAGACGCCGCCCATGGTCTCGATGCCCAGGGACAGGGGGGTGACGTCCAGCAGCAGCAGGCCCTTCACGTCGCCCACCAGCACGCCGCCCTGAAGGGCTGCGCCCATGGCCACGCATTCATCGGGGTTGATGCCCTTGAAGCCCTCTTTGCCGGTGAGCTTCTTCACCACATCCTGCACAGCGGGAATCCGGCTGGAGCCGCCCACCATGAGGACCTTGGCGATGTCATTGCCGGTGAGGCCCGCGTCGCTCATGGCCTGCTTCACCGGTCCGGCGGTGGCCTCCACCAGGTGGGCGGTCAGCTCATTGAACTTCGCCCGGGTGAGGGTCAGGTCCAGATGCTTGGGGCCGGTGGCATCGGCGGTGATATAGGGGAGGTTAATGGTGGAGGAAGTGACGCCGGACAGCTCAATCTTGGCCTTTTCCGCGGCCTCCTTCAGGCGCTGCATGGCAACCTTGTCGCCGCTCAGGTCGATGCCCTCGGCCTTCTTAAACTCCGCCACCATCCAGTCCATGATGCACTTGTCGAAGTCGTCGCCGCCCAGCCGGTTGTTGCCGGCGGTGGCCAGGACTTCGATGACCCCGTCACCGATCTCCAGAATGGAGACGTCGAAGGTGCCGCCGCCCAGGTCGTAGACCATGATCTTCTGATCCGATTCCTTGTCCACGCCATAGGCCAGGGCCGC
>ERZ773188.149-NODE-149-length-81306-cov-101.502726_pt1 | contig 81306 bp, 82 predicted proteins | sample MGYA00581011_ERZ773188 | MGnify/ENA primary metagenome ERZ773188 (study PRJEB29015, sample SAMEA2737798) | human gut metagenome | biome: human gut; feature: human-associated habitat; material: faeces | place: China | collected 2012 ...
TAGTATCTGCCGCAACGATATGATGAATAATTACCGGCTTATCCTGCCCCTGGCGGTACAGCCTGGCATTGGCCTGCTGGTACTGTTCCAGGGACCATGTGAGGCCATACCATACAACGATGTGTCCACCGGCCTGCATATTGAGCCCGTACCCGGCACTTGCCGGATGAGCCAGGAGTACTTTGATGTTTCCCCTGTTCCAGGCGTCCAACGTTTCCTTTCCTTCCAGTTCAACGGCTTCCGGGATTTCTGCCTTGATAGACTGGACGTCATGCCGGAAGCCGTAGAATACCAGGATGGACTGGCCACCGGATTCTTCGATGATTTCCTTCAGGGCACCCACTTTCTCGTGATGAATCATCTGGACTCCATGGTCGTCTGAATATACAGAACCGTTGGAAATCTGCAGCAGCTTATTTGCCACCGTTGCCGCCTGAAATGCGGTAATCTGCTCCTCATCACCAAGGGCCACCACCTGGTCTTTGACCATCTGGTCATACACCTTTCTGGCAGCATCCGGAAGTTTCACCTTCACCACGTTCACAATCCTTCTCGGAAGCGTGATGTAGTCAGAGGCTTTCATGGACATGCAGATGTCACGGATCTTTTTGGTGATGGCATCCTCAGCCCCTCTTTGGAGCTTATAGGAAAATATCACGTTCTGGTTCCGTTTGTCGGGAAGGAAATAATCACGACGATAAGCCGTTATCGTTTTTCCCAGCCGTTCCCCCATGTCCAGTATGTACATCTGACTCCACAGGTCCATCAGCGTATTACTGGTAGGCGTTCCGGTCAATATAACCCGCCGCCGGAAATGCGGAAGCTGCTTCTTCAGGACTTTGAACCGTACCGCCTGAGGGCTCTTGAAACTGGAGCTTTCATCCACCACCAGCATGTCCCACCGGCAGGGAAAGTTCTGAAACAACCATGCGACGTTTTCCCGATTGATGACATAGATATCCGCATCCGCCTTCACCGCTGCCGCTCTCTGCTCCCTGGTGCCAAGGATGGTAGAGAACCGGAGCCGGTAAAGATGTTTCCACTTCTTCGCCTCATCCTGCCATGTGGACTCCGCCACCCGCTTCGGCGCGATGATCAACACCCGGCTTACCTCAAACTGTTCATAGATAAGGCTTTCGATGGCCGTCAGTGTGATGACGGTCTTCCCAAGTCCCATATCCAGAAAGAGCCCATAGCAGGGATTTGACTCAATCACGTCGATAGCCCTCTGCTGATAGGCGTAAGGCTTGAAATCCAATTCACGCGCCTCCCCGCCTTTGAGAAATATCATACCCGGCCATCAATGCATCTACAGCAGCCATGCTGTCGAGCCAAACCACGTGACAGCGGCATCCGGTGCTTTGGATCATCCTCATCACCGCTTCCTGTAAAGGCCTCGGCTTCTTACCCGGGGCTTTTAGTTCAATGAACATGGGTACATACCCGGGCAGTAAAACAATGCGGTCAGGCACTCCATTGTTACCCGGTGATATGAGTTTAAAGCATAGCCCGCCCCGCTTCTTTGTGGAAAGGACTAAATGCCGTTCAATTTGATTTTCTTCGCGGTACATTTTAATCTTTCACCTGCCATAATATCCATCCTTGAACATGGAATAACGTTAGTTCACACGTCCAGTCAACAGGCTGGTTCACAGCTAAAAACCTAGATTTTATCTAGTTAATTTATACTTTTGATGTGTTAGTGTGAACCGACGCTCCTATAAAATATCCAAATTTATATAAATTCATGTATTTAATAAGCTGTTAATTGCTTTTCTAATAATGAGTTTTATATAGTTTCAAATAATTTATAGAAAAGTCTGTTCACACAGTTCACAGTGTCACGTTTAGCTAGATTTTATCGTGCTTTTAGGCGTTGACCAAGGTGTTGACTATGTGTGAACCAATAGCAACTGGTTCACGCATTTCACGAAAATAGGGCGTCATCTTCTGATGAGTTATTATCATCATTGCATCTTACGAAACATCTTTGAATCCCATACGGACCCATTCTCAGTCTTTTGTTTTTATCCCATTTCCACCCGGGAATCTGGCTCATGATGCTCATCACGTTCTTGCGCTCAAAGCCCATGATCCGGTCCTTGTCTTTGCCGAAGAGCTCGCACAGGATTTCAAGAGTGCATACCCGATTCCGCTCTATCAGCCTTACGGAATGCGGGATATCGCTGATTCTTTCCACGTACGTCATACCCGGCTGCAGGTCATCTCCCAGATGGCTGCTTACCCATTCACGTCTTGCCGTGATGTCGTAGTTCTTCCAGTTTTCCGGTACAGGCAGCTCCAGGAAGGCCTCAATCTGGTCCTTCATCTCAAGCCCTTCCATATGTGCTTCCTGCATCTCCAGAGCGGTCTTCTCCACGTTCTCAGGCAGGCATAGGTCCTGTTCCGACTTGTAATTAGCTTTGAAATCGGCATAGGCCTCCGCCCAGATCTGCCGGATGTCCTCATCCTTCATATCGAAGACGCTTTTATTCAAAGGAATCAGCTTGCTCTGGGCCACATCGACAGGGAGGAACCTTCTGTTTCCCGTAGTGTCTTTCAGAAACGCCTTGTCATTGGACGTTGCAACCAAAACGCACTGACGCGGAAATTCGGAGCTCCTGTGTTCATAGGGAAGACGAACCTTGTCCACCTGCCTTGAAATGAATGCCTTCATAGCGGCTGCATCCGACTTGCTGGCGGCCTGCATCTCCCCTACCTCGATGATTGTTCGTCCCTGCAGCTGTTCGATGGCGTCCTTCCCCTCGAAGGTGGTGAGGGAGTCGGAGAACCATTTACCGCCTAGCTTACGGAGGAGGGTAGATTTACCGATTCCCTGGCCGCCGGAAAGGACGATGACATAGTCCCACTTGCACCCGGGATGGAAAATTCTAGCCACCACGGCGCGGCACAGAAGGCGCGCCAGCGCTTTGGCATACTCTGAGTCATCAGCTCCAAGGTAGTCGATAAAGATCCGCTCCACCCTTTTTACTCCGTCCCATGGCGGGAGCTGTCTGAACCAGTCCCGTACCGGATGGAACTCGTGGTCATGGGCTTCCTGGCGGAGGACGTCATCCAGGATGGCCCTTACCTGCAAGTCATACTTTGTATCCAGGTAATTTCGGAGGCACGCATCATCCGTATCGGACCATGCATCTGAGTCAGGCTTCTCCCTGTCCCACACCATGGGCCTGGTTTTCACCAGTCTGCTGGCGAAGAGGTCGTAGGCAATGCAGCCTTTCAGGTTCCTGTCATTACTGAAAATAATCTGGAGGTTCCTTACATTCTTGAGAAGCTTACCGCTTTTCGTCATGGCAAGCTGCCCAATCCATGCATCATCTTTCGCGGATTCTTTGCCTTCTTCCTTACCGGCGGCAGTCACCTCTTCTGTGATGAGTGAATCATCGAAATCTGAAGCCTTCACCGGTTCCGGAGCCTGTGAGCCCTGGCGGCTTTTCGGGTCAGTGTCAAGACTACCAAAAAGGTGTATCCTTACCAGGTCGAAAGCATTACAGCATGTCTGGGAAGCGGGATCGGTGGCATGGAATGAGTAGGCCAGTTTGCCGTTGTCGAAGATGTGGAGCCCGCCGGCGGATGTGCCAGGCACATAGGTATAGCGGTCGTTCCGGTTCTTGAACTGTTCATAGATACCGGACAGGTACATCTCTATGGCCCTTGGAATGTCGTAGCACCGGCAGAAGGCTCCCACCCATCCGGGCTTGTCCGCAGGGTCCATGCCTCCCATACTCTTCTGGTACCGCCTCGGCACTTCCATTTCCGATTTTCCCGTAGGCCATTGCGTGGAATCCCGCCAGTCGTCATATTCCGCAAGTACATCATCCGGATTGAGGATAGGCGCATCATTCACATAGAAATCAGGCTTCACATCCCTTGGATGGGACGGCCAGAACATCAGCCTCTCCGGAGCGAAAGTGGTCATGTCGAAGAATGCCATGCCGATTTTATCAGCCACTTTTCTTGCCATGGCGATGTACTCATCGGGAGAGACTTTCCGGCGGATAGGCACGACGATACGCACCCTTGGATGGTCAGCCGTGTGGCTGTGGGTGGTATGGATACAGAAAGCAGCTCCATGGAGCACCTTTGTAACCACTTCGACGTAGTTCTTCGGCGCATTATCCATATCTAGAGTCAGAAGCGTTTTCGCTTTTACGTGGGCCTTCTGCCTGATACCGTCCGAAAGGACGGCACCGACATAGCCGCCGATGTCCTTCAGACTCCCCTTCTTCAGTTTAGAGAGATGGGCATACTGTTCAGCAGTCTCGCCGGTGCTTACGGAATGGGAAATTCTATCGAGAAATTCGGACCATGTAGTTTCTTTGTTCTGCCATACTTTGTCCAGCCTTGACCGGCCTACGGCCACGCTGAAGCGGCAGTCGTTCTTTACTTCCATGGCGTATCCCTTCCATTAAGAAATCAATCAAACATGTCATCGTCATCAATGAAATCATCGGAGAAGTCGGAATCGCTGACTTCGGATTTGGTAAACGGCTTATCGTCTTTCAGCTTACGAATGCCGCGGAGCCCTACCCCGATACCCTTATTGCCATGGGAGTTATATGCGTAAAAATCAAGCACCGCCTGCACCCAGCATCCGGAATACACTTCGGAAGGATCAGCTACCGGTGTGCGGTCAAGAAGCACTACCTTGGGAGGATAGTCCGGATTGGCTGAAGCATTAAGGAAGAGCATGCCCTTATAGTTTGGATCATCGGCTTTTTCCATATCGCCATCCCGGAGCGGCATTTTTAAGGCAGCCGCATTGGACGTTCCCCACTTCTGCCTATTGTCCGGATCTGCCAGCATTCCCTGAAGGAGCTTGTTCAGCCTTTCGATGTTCTTTTTATCAGTCTTTGGGAAGAGCAGGGAGCAGGAATACTTCGGAGAGTTTCCTTCATTGGAGTAGGTTTTGAAAATGTGTGCATAAGAGAGTCTTGCTTTACCGGTTGTGAATTTCATAATGTGTTACTTCCTGTAAATTAAAGTAAAGAATCATCAAAATCATCGGATACATACTCAGGCCGCTTATCGGATGCGGGGACTAAAGTCGGCTTGCCCTTTGGTTTGGTAATGACATCCTTCATAAGTTCTCCGAAGCGTTTCTTTCCGCAGAGCTTTTCCAGCTCCGTGATGGTCTTCAGCGCCTGGGGCTTGTATATGTCGTTGAAGCCATTGAGTTTCAGCACATCTGCCGCCTTCCCTTCATCGGAAATTTTTCTGACGCTGCGTCCTTCCACCACCTTGAGACCTGGCCATACCTTGCCTGTGTCCACTGCCTTTGCCAGTGCGTAGTCTGTTACATCGGTGAGGTACTTTTTGATATCGCCTGCCTTCAGCACGATGTCAGCTACCTGTTCATCGGTCAGCGTTTCTGCCGCCTTCCCCGTGACGGGATCAAGCAGGTAATGCTCCAGCGTCCCGCATGTCTCACGGCACCGGCAGAACTTGCAGTGCGGTCCTGCATTTCTTTTCCCGTCGCCATTCCATGCCAACTTCGCTTTTTCTTTTACCATATGGCCCCACAGACGGAGCTCCGGTACCGTGAGGGTATCTTTATCCAGGTTATTAAGCCGCGGCTGTACGATGGCCATACGCACGTTTTCAAAGGGGAAAATATCCTTGAATGTCCACCAGGCGCCCAGGGCGTAGAGACGGAGCTGCGGATTATCCTTTGCCAGTACCAGGACGCCCTTACCATATTTCAGGTCCATGATTTCAATAGTCCCGTCCGATACGATGACTGCATCGCCGGTACCGAAGCCATGCGGCACCCAGGGAGAGAAATCAAGACGCTGCTCCACGCTGATGAAGGGATGGTTTCCTTTTGTCCGTTCCGTCTCAAAAACTTCACTGACCGCATCCACATAGAAACGGACTGCTTCGGCCATCTCACCATCCATTTCCTCCTTCGGCTCTACGCCGGTACCGGGAAGGTACTTCTGCCGCAGAAAATATTCTCCCCATGCGTGGGCAAGGGTACCTTCTGCCGCAAAGACGGAAGGCTTATCCGGCACTTTGGCCTCTTCCCTGGCAGACGGCGGGCAGGCCATCCACCTGGCGGAAGAGGATGCGCCCAGAAGTGCATGTTTAGTTGGCATTCTTATTCGCCTCCAGCCATTTCTTGAAATCCTCATACAGTTTTTCCGGAAGTTCCGACAACCGCTTCACACCGTGGTCTGTGAGCCATGTGCGAAGCTTGGCGCGATTCGCCGGTTTTGCCGCTACAAACCGGCTGCAGATGCCTTTGAGCTCGTTGTGCTGGTCCTCACTGATGCACTGGACTACCTCTTTGGCATATCCCATGAACGGATTGTCAGGTACACCCTTCTTATCCTCCTCCGGATGCGCAACCTCCTTCTTATCTTCCGGCTGCGGCGCGGTTGCTGCTTGTCCTTTTGGCTCCGGATTGGGCGGAGCTTCAAACGCTTTCTCCGGTTCATCCACCAGAGCCGCTCCGGCGGCTCCTGTCTCCTCTGCAGAGGGCGGATTCTGGTAAGCGGAGAACACCCCGCTGCAGAGATTGAACATCTCCTTCATGACAGACTTTGCATTATCTCCTGTGATTTCAATTTTGATTGCCATGTTGTACCTCCTTAAATGTTGTTTACATTATTCAAAAAATTTTCAGTCTTTCTTTTCTCATATGGTTCTTCTTCGTGATATAATTGAATAAAACAATTTTCTTGTTTTAGGCTCTGACGTGTACGAGACGTCGGAGCCTTTTTCCTTTACCCTAAATGCCCTTTGATAATGAGTTCTTTGACCAGGGTTATCGGGGAGTCTCCCTCCACGTTGATTGTCTGATTGCAGGGCTGGAAATAGCGGTAGATTGTAACTGAGACAAGATCCCCATCCCGGTAATTCGGTTCAAGTCGAGCCACATCTACTCCGGCTTTGACGCACATTTCATGCAGCCTATCCAGGCAGTATTCTTTCAGTTGATTCTGGTTCATGTTTCTTCACTCCTTTACAGCTCTCTTGCTGCCTTCACCCGGATAACGATTTCCTTCCCGGGCTGAAGATGGCCGGGGTCGGTGATGTGGTTATCATGCATCACCTGCCAGGTCAGGCGGCTCATGTCCTCTCTGTTGGTAGCTACCTGGCCGACGATACCCCAAAGGGTGTCTCCCTCTTCTACGGTTTTTTTGTACTCCACTAGTTGTGTCTCCGTGGCGTCGCGGTAGTAGCCATAACCAATGGCTCCGGCGGCAAGGGCGATGCAGAGGACGGCGCCGAGGCGGGACCATCTAATCCTTCTAATCAAAGTTCTCTTCTTCATTTTGTCCTCCAAAAGCGGCATCAATAATGCTGAGAGCGGTTTCATAAGCGTCCGCTTTGCCTGCAAAGAACATATTCATTGGAAGTTTGTTCTCATCATTTACAGATAATGCGCTCTCCAGGAGGTCTGCGAGTGCCTGCCTTACCGCGGCAAGGGCTCTATCCTTTTCTTTGTAGTTATTCATTGCTTAAATCCTTCCCGGAGTCTTCGTACTCCTCTGCCAGTTGGTCCAGTGTTTCCGTTCTATACAGAAACCTTGGTCCGAATTTAATAGCCTTGACTGCCCCCCGTTCCCGGAGTGCCTGCAGGGCCTTTACAGAAATGTGGAGGTAATTTGCGGCCTCCTTTGAACTCAACAATTTCATTTTCAATCCTCCTTACTGCTATACTGTTAAACGGTATTATTTTGGCAAAAAAATAAGATTGTCATAGGAAACCTTGTAGACACTTTCAATCTTCCCAAGCTGAATCACATCTGGGAAGGAAATCCCTCTTTCCCAATTAGAAACCACATTCTCGCTAACTCCAAGGCGCTTACCGGCTTCTTTCTGGCTGAGGCCGACATTTATTCTCGCCGCTTTGAGTGTCATTTTGGGCATCTGTCTCATCATATTCAGCACCTCCCTTCTGAAATCCTAAAGCCATTATAATACCGTTAAACGGTAGTGTCAACGGAAAAACAGTATTATGCACGATTTTTTATTGACTTTATGCGGATAAACGGTTATTCTTTTGGTAGAGGTGATACTGATGAGCTCATTAGGTAATAAGCAAATAATGGCGAAAAACATTAAATATTTCATGAATTTACACAATAAAACCCAAAAAGAAATTTGCAAGGATCTCGGTATAGCAGAAACAACATTCTCCGGATGGGTAAGAGCAATCACATATCCTCGCATCGATAAAATAGAAATGATGGCCAACTATTTTGGAATTGGTAAGGCAGATTTAGTAGAAGACAGAAGTACATTAAGCGTAAACATGCCAGTATACCAGATTCCGGTTGTAGGTAAAGTAGTGGCAGGAATACCTATTGATGCCATAGAGAATATTACTGACTATATCCGTGTTACTAATCCGGCCGCTGCAGATGGCAGCTATTATGCCCTCCATATCACGGGCGCCAGCATGGAGCCGGAGATGCGCGAAGGCGATCTGGTTATCGTGCACAAGCAGGACTACTTTGACAGCGGGGACATCTGCATAGTCCTAGTTAATGGTAATGAGGCCACGGTGAAAAAAGTACAGAAGAATGAGAGCGGCATCACTCTTATCGGATTCAATCCTGTTGTCTATCCCCCTCATTTCTATAATGCCCATGAAGTTGAATCGCTTCCCGTCCGAATCATTGGCAAGGTTGAAGAAATCCGCCGGAAATACTAATTTCTCATACTAATCTAATAAAAGTCGCTTCGAGCTCCTCGAACGCACCTTTTCAACAGTTCGGGATTTCCGAACAGTTTAAAATAACCTGTCTGGATTTCCGACAGGTTGATGGAGGATGATTTTGCGGACGTCCGCAAAATGGCTATTTCTGAAACTTAGCGGCTGTTAAGTCTTGGATTTCATGGTTTTTGAAACTTACCAGGTTTCAAGTTGGTTGCAAGTATTATTTTGCCAATGCCCACAAAATGGGCTTTTATGGGTATTTTTCGGTTGCAAGTTTGTTGCAAGCAGTTTCAAGTACCATTTTATCGACGATGGCAAAATGGAATCATATGGGCAATTTATTACATATTAAGGGCGAACCGTATTATTTTTGTAAAATAAGCAATTTAAAAGCCCACGTTCGGGGAAAGGCAAACGTGGGCTTTGGAGGATAACTTTATATTATGGCATGAACGGGAGTGAGAAAACATGGCAACTTTTGTTAAGCGGGGGAAGAAATGGTTCTACATCGTCAGTTATTACGACAGCGCCGGAAAAAGGCATAGGCATGAAGAGCTCGGCGGCGCAACAAAAGAAGAAGCCCAGAAGGCCTTCCGCGCCCATATCCGGAGAGCGGACGCCACGGGTACTTACGTCAAACCGGAAAATATTACGGTGCATGACTTTATGGAAGAATGGCTGGAAAAACAGGTAAAGGTCAATCGCCGGCCTGCCACTTACACCCTCTACTCCCAGATCGTACATAACCATATAGATGCAGCTTTTGGAGACAGGCTTCTCCGGAGCGTCCTTACCAGAGAGCTCCAAGATTGGCTCCTGCAGCTCAAGCAGGAAGGAGCCGCGAAGTCCACGGTCAAGGTTGTACTGGCAGTCTTAAAAGGGAGCCTCCGATGGGCCGTCGCCAACCGCGAGTACATCCAGGTAAATCCTGCAGGCAGTGTCACTATCCCTCGATACGATGAAGCTCCTGCTTCACCCGGGGTCTTTAGCCAGGATGAGCTGGACCAGCTCTTTGCTGCTTACCCGGAGGGCTGTAAGCTATACATCCCCATCCGGATTGCGTATTATACTGGAATGCGCAAAGGGGAAATCCTGGCGCTCAAGTGGTCAGATATAGATCTTTTTGGCCGGTCAATCACTGTCAATAAAACGCAGTACGCGGATGCCGTGAATGCGCCGAAAACTAAGAGCAGTTACAGGCAGGTCAGCTTCGGCCAAAGGCTTATGTCCGCCCTGGTCAAGCAGAAACACTGGCAGGAGAAGAATGCCGAAATCTGGGAGGGCGACTACATCCCCTCCCCTTACGTCTGCACGCGGGAGGACGGCAGCCAGATGACTGCCAATGACATCAGGGCCTTTGAAAAGTACTGCAAGGCTCACTTCGGCGGTCATTCTTTTCATACCTTCCGCCACACGCATGCTACTAGGCTTATAGCGTCAGGTCGGTTTCCCCTGGAATACGTCGCCAAGCGTCTAGGCCACTCAAGTATTACCACCACCGCGAACATCTATTATTCCGTCACTAAGGAAGAGGCCCGGAAAGCAGCCGACAAAATGGAAGATATACTTTAGCTCTTTGGCATACTTTTTATCAAAAGTATGCCGATTTGGACTACTTTTGCACAAAACTTTTCCGTTTTCAAGGAAAGTTTTGATAAAAACTATTCTTTTCCGGATACTTTTTATTAAAAGTATCTCCCTTGGAACAATTTACGATTAAAATCAAAAAATGGTAGGAGGTCAATTTCGTTGCCTACCATTTGGCCTACATAAGGCCGATTTAGCTAGATTTTATCGAGTGTTTTTCTTAATTTAATGTTATCGGAACCTATTTTCTTCTAAAGATGGTATAATAGTAAAAAAGCAAAGATGGACACTATTTCATCAGTAAGGAGATTGTATGGACAATCATTTTTTTCTGCGGGATTTCAGCAGAAATTCGCAAAGTGAGGGCCTCTCTGACAAAAGTATGAATTCTCTTTCGGTGACAAAGGCGAATCATACGATTGACGCTTATGAATCGGACTGGAATGATTTCTGCGACTGGTGCCGGTATCATCATCAGACCTCTTATCCGGCTCAACCGGAAACCATTGTGAATTATATCAATGATTTAGCAGACTATGCCAAGGCTTCTACCATACGGCGGCGGATCAGCGCCATTTCTGAAAATTATAATGCTTCCGGGGACCATGTGGAAAACCCCTGCCGGGCCTGGATTGTGAAGGAAGCTCTCATCGGTCTTACTCGTTTGAAAGGGACTGTACAGAAAGGGAAAACTCCTATTTATTGGGAAGAAATTGAGGAAATGATTCATCGCATGGATTTAACTTCTCTTCAGGCATTGCGCGACCGGGCGGTTCTGCTTTTGGGATTTATGGGTGCTTTCCGGCGCAGCGAGCTGGCAGGCCTTGATGTGGAGGATATTAGGAAGTACCCCCAGGGCATTGTGGTTACTATCCGCCATTCCAAGACTGACCAGACCTCAGCAGGACAGCAGATTGGCATCCCCTATTTGTCTCATTCTTCCATGGATTGTATCCACGCCCTTCAGGAATGGCTGACGGCGGCCGGTATTACATCAGGTCCGCTGTTTCGCAGTTTTCTGAAAAATGGGAAGGTTTCCTCCCGTCGGCTCAGTGACAAGAGTATCAATCTGATTGTAAAAAAATATGCAGCTTCCATTGGTTTAAATCCAGAAATGTATGGTGCTCATAGTCTTCGCCATGGATTTGCTACGTATGCGGCACTTCAGGGGGTGGAAGAACGGCTCATTATGAAACAGACCCGTCATCGTTCGGTAGAAATGGTCCGGCGTTATATCAATGAGGCCGATCTGTTTACCAATAACCCCATTGATAAGATTTTTAATCAGCCAAAGTGATACACCTGTCTTGAATACACAAACAGATATTCTTTTAAATAATTTCTTTGTGAAAAGAATATTTGTTTGTATTCTTTTTATGCTTGTGGGAATAAGCAGGCTTTGATTTGATAGCGGAGGAAATAGAAACTCCTGTTTCTAAGGAGCGTAATAAAAAGCAAACGTTTATTCTTTTGGCAGAGATTTTCACCGAAAGAATAAATGTTTGCTTTTTTTAAGAAATTTATATAAGAAATTTATATTTTTATAAATCCACAGGAATCTTGATTTTCATCCCCGGTTCCAGCTGGCCGGGATTTGTGATGTGATTAAACTGCTCAATGTCATAAACTACCTGCCTGATATCCTTCGTATTATCTACACGACGGGCTGCTATATCCCACAATGTATCATTTTCTTCAACGGTTACCACATCATATTGAACGGAATCTCCTGATACGGAAGCATTGACGCCCCATCCGCAAAGAAGTACCAGGGCTATAAAAAGGAAAGTTATTTTTTTCATCTTAAAGTCTCCTTCCTGTCATCTATATCAAACTTGTATTCTTAGGAACAGCATTTTGGAAAACTGCTATTCGCAGAACATCATTTCTGAAATTATGATAATACAAAACATAATTTCGCACAATAGAACAGGAGATTAGACTTTTTTAATGGACCAGGGATTGAATGTTCCCAGAATAAATAATTGCCTGCTCATTTATTCTATGAACTTCTGTTTGATTTTATGCAATGTTTCCTGTATAATAAATGCAGGTTACTATACTTTAAATGTAATGAAACAATAGATTGATTTTCACAGATAGTCTGGATATTTTATAGGATAGGAAGGAAATCAAAAATGGCAGCGAAAAGATTAGGTAAAAACAGGGAATTAACAAGCCGTGAAAAAAGCATCTTGGAATTTATCCGTCAGAAAATTTACGAAGATGGATTCCCCCCTACTGTCCGTGAAATCTGCACGGCAGTCAACCTTCGTTCCACTTCTACTGTTCATGGATATCTGGCTCGTCTGGAAGAGCTGGGCGTTATTAAGAGAGATCCTGCCAGCTCAAGAGCCATTGAGGTGGTAGGCGATATGTCCTGGCGCCACAAGAAGATGATTCCCATGCCTCTTGTAGGGGCAGTCCGTGCCGGGGAACCGCTGGTGGCTGATGAACATCTGGAATCAGTTTTCCCTCTGCCTGCTGAAATGGTGGGCAGTGATAACAGCTGCTTTATTCTGGTGGTCCGGGGAGACAGCATGATTAATGCGGGTATTGAAGAAGGAGACTATCTGATTGTCTCTGAACAGGATCACGCGCAGGATGGTGATATTGTAGTAGCCCTTGTAGGCAATGATGATGCCACGGTTAAACGTTTTTACAAGGAAGATGATCATATCCGTCTGCAGCCGGAAAATGACGCTTATAAGCCAATCATTTCCAAAGATGTAACCATTCGTGGCAAGGTGATTGGTCTTTATCGTCATTTTTAATTCATTGCCTTTTGATTCATTCATTCCCATGCAATAAAAGAGCAGGAGCCTGTTGGTTCCTGCTCTTTTTGTATGGAAATCGTTTCTTCTCAGGAAAGGGTTATTTTTCCTTCCTTCATGGAAATTTTCTTTAGCTTCAGAAGATGTCCTACTGCCCTTTTAAAGGCTGCCTTGCTGATTCCCAGAGAAGCTCTGATGAGTGCCGGATCGGACTGGTCTGTAAAGGGAAGGCTTCCGTTATGACGGTTCATATACTCCAAAAGAAGCTGCATATCCCCTTCTATTGACTTTTCCTTCTGGGGACGGAGGGATATGTTCATGTGGCCGTCTTTACGTAGAAAAGCAACCCGTCCTGTGATTTCATCCCCCATATGAATGGGTTTATTGATTTCATCCCGGTGCAGGAAGGCAATCCACCGTTCCCGGGTGATAAGGAAAACCCCGTCAACGGTCTTGTTATAGACTGTGCCTGTAACCATATCACCCACTTTGACTCCCTTGGCAGGAAGAGCGATACTCCGAATATCTTCATTCACTTTCATGGTCACTGCCAGGCGCCCGGTTTTATCCACATACATTTTAACCCATACATACTGCCCAGTTTCCACCCTTTCTTCCATCTGGGAAAAGGGAAGAAAAATACCTCTTTCTGTGCCCACGTCAATAAATGCGCCGAAACGGGTGGTCAACATAACCGGCGCATAGCCGATACCTCCCACCGGTATCTGGGGCAGCCGCATGCTGGCTGTCAAACGATGGTGGGGATCATGATACAGAAAGACTTTTACTTTTTCCCCTTCTTTTACAGGCCTGGTCTGCTGGCTGTGATGAAGAAGAATATCATCGGAAGTGGTTCCGGTTCCTGCATCCAGAAAGGCTCCCATATCAGATATTCTTGCAACAGTCAATTCTGCCAGAGAGTTTTCCCTGAGGTGCAGGGGTCCCAGTCCGGAATCTTCATTATTCATTGTCATCGCCGGTTTCATGGTACTCCTCTACCGGCGCTTCTTTCCACAGGGTATCAAAGTCATAGCGCCGTCTTTCTTCATCTGTAAAAATATGGACAATCACATCGCCAAAATCAAGAAGGATCCAGTCACCCTCCTGATACCCTTCTCTCCGAAGAGGATGCAGACCAATTTCCCCTGCTTTTTCTTCTACTTCATCGGCAGCAGCCTGTGCCTGTTTTTTATTGCGTGTCGTAGCTAGAATAAAATCGTCAGCAATACTGGTAAGTCCACGCACATTCAGTACACGGATGAGTACGCTTTTTTTGGAAGACAATGCTTTGCAAATGATTTCAATATTTTTTTCCATTGATTCAAACTCCTTTTTAATTACTGGTTATCGGCCCCTATAGTCTGTGCAATGGTCTTCTGCACTTCTACAGGATTAATAACCCATGTATCCACTTTACCGATAGTTTGTGTTTCACCCGGGAGGATGGAGAATTTAAAGCTGTCCTCCGGATAGGAGGAGAGAGTATAAGCCAGGGAAGCTGCTTCTCCATTGGTGATATTGGTTTCCTCTGCTGTCCAGGAATGATGGAAGAAAAACCAGTTATACAGTGCCCAGTGGTTCTGCATGGTATAAATCATGGTTTTCAGGAAACGCTCCTGCCGCTGGATACGGTCGATTTCCCCGTTCTTTTTGTCAATATAGCGCACATAGCCTAAAGCATTTTCACCATCCAGGTCCTGATAGCCCTGTCGGATTTGGATATCCGTTTCGCCTTCCCGGTTCTGGTGATCCATGCCTTTTTCCACATAGAGATCTACACCGCCAATTTTATCTACATAATTTTGGAAATTGGAATAATCGAGAACCGCATATTTTTCAATGCGCAGGTGAAGAAGGTTTTCCACGGCACTCTTGGTCTCTTCTGCTCCCCCTTCGGAGAAGGTAGTGCGAATCAGCTGATTTTTCTTTTCCTGGCGGGCCAGTTTCGTATTGGGCGGAATGGAAATAAAGTTCACTCCCTTATCCCTGCTGTTCCATACAGTCAAAATGATAGCATCCGCTTCATTGCCGGCCTCTTTGTCTGCACCTATGAAAAGGTAATAGGAAACAGGAGAATTCCCTGTATCTACTTTCCCAAGAAGATAGGATACCCCTTTACCGATACCAAAAATCAGGATCACCGCTGCAGCTAGGGCCATGAGAATAAAGACAATCAGTTTCTTTACTCTGATTTTTCCATGTCTATTCTTGTTCATTCTTTTTCTCTTTTATTTTAAGAACTAAATCATTCCGTCCTATAAAGGTTAAATTATAAATATAGGCTTTCTGGTCGAGAAGATGAGAAATGGTGGAATCATAGGCAGCAAGCAGTGCCTCGTCCAGATTGATTTCCGAAAGCTTTCTCAAGTTGTCAACGCCTGGAAAATCCCGGGACGGTTCAATATAATCAGCCAGAAAAATAATTTTTTCCAGAAGGGTCATATCAGCCCGTCCTGTAGTATGGTAATAAACAGCGCTTTGAATCTCTTTGTCGCCTATACCGTACTTTGTCTCAGCCAGAATACTTCCTGCCGGACCATGAAGGAGAGCGCGGCTGGAAAGGAGGTAAGAATCGGCCTTAAGCCCTGCGCCCTTTACAATATGCTGCATATCAGCCAGGGAAAGTTCCTTGGCACAGTCGTGGACCCATCCGGCCACATAGGCTTTTCTGCTGTCAGCCCCGTATTTTTCAGCCAAATGGCGGGCTGTTTCTGCAACGCCCCGGGAATGGCGAAACCGTTTGGGAGACAGAATTTTTTCTAAATCCTTTTGTATATCTTTAAGCTCCATGATCTTGTCCTTCATACAAATGATGAGATTGAATAAAAGAGATAACCCCGTCAGGAATAAAATAACGAACAGATTTATGCTGCGAAAGAAGATTTCTCAGTATGGTGGAAGAAATATCCAATTCCGGCGTAATCAGGAAATGAATCTTATCCTGACCCAGTTTTCCGAAATAGTTGACAGACTGACGCAGTTTTTCTTCATTTCCTGGTCTGCTGGCACATATGAAGTGGCAGCAGGAAAGAAGCTCCCTGTTATACTTCCAGGTAGGGAGATCCGCCAGGGCATCTGTGCCGCATATGAAATAAAATTCGTAGTAAGGGCCCCATTCCTCTTTCAGAATATGGACCGTATCCACCGTATAGGAGGGACCGCATCTGTCCCTTTCTACCGGAGACAGGGCAAAGTGCGGATTGTCCTTCACTGCCTCTTTCACCATGTTATAACGGTCGAATTTATCAATATGGTGCATATCCTTATTGGGAGTATCCCCGGATGGAATAAAAATAACCTTTTCCAGTCCAAATTCCTGCCATGCTGCTTCTGCAATCACCAGGTGACCAATATGGATGGGGTTGAAGGACCCACCAAACAAGCCTATCCGTTTAACCATGCATACAACACCACTTCCAAAAGAATGATACACACCGTAAGGAAAAGAAGCAGTTCCAGAATATGGGACAGCTCAAAACGTCCTTTGGGGTGCTTTGTATAATAATAAATCAGCCATCGAGCTTTTTCAGAAAATTTCATTGTTTATTTCATCACCAGAAGGTTATCCCTGTGAATGACCGTATCGTAAGGGGGCTCTGCTCCCAGGGCCCCTTTCAGCTGCTCCGTATGGAGTCCTTTGATAAGGTCAATGTCACCTCTGCTGTAATGGGTAATGCCGCGGGCCACCTCATCACTGCCGCAGAATACAGCCACTGTATCTCCTTCTGCAAAATCCCCTTCCGTACCGAGGATTCCTACCGGAAGGAGACTGGAGCCCTTGTTTAAAATAGCAGAACGGCATCCTTCATCCACAAAGATTTTCCCCTTGACAGCAGTACCAATAATAATATCTCTCTTTTTCAGCTGAGGATGTACGTTTTCTCCCTTAAACCAGGTGCCCACATCTTCCCCATCCATAATTCGTTCCAGAACTTCCGGAAGGGTGCTTTTGGCAATCACCATATCGATGCCAGAATGGACGCAGATTTCCGCAGCCTGGATTTTTGTGTACATGCCGCCTGTTCCCTGAGAAGAACCGGCACCGCCGGCCATACGGAATATATCCCGGGAAAAGACCGGCACCTGGTGGATCAGACGGGCATTCTTATTCCTGCGGGGATCTGAATCATAAAGCCCTTCAATATCGGAAAGGATGATAAGCAGATCCGCTTCCGCTATGCTTGCCACAATAGCGGAAAGAGTATCATTGTCACCAATCTTGATTTCATCAGCCGTTACGGCATCGTTTTCATTGATAATCGGTATGGCGCCCAGTTCCAGGAGGGAAAGAAGGGTGCCATGCATGTGAAGATACCGCTTAGAGTTCACGGCATCTCCTTTGGTAAAAAGCAGCTGCCCTACCACATGACCGTATTCGCGGAACAAATGCTCATAAATATTCATAAGAAGGCCCTGCCCTACAGCAGCGGACGCCTGTTTATAGGGAAGGTAGGTCGGTTTTTCCTTAAAGCCCAGCTCCGGGAAACCAATGCCAATGGCACCGGAGGTGACCAGTATCACCTGGAAGCCGCGGTTCTTTAAGTCGGATAACTGCCGCACCAGGTGATCCATAAAGCGGAGATTCATTTTTCCATTGTCATAGGTAAGGGAACTGGTTCCCACTTTCACAACAATCCGTTTCATGGAAGAAATGACAGAGCGGCAGCTGCTGTCAGGGGAGTTCATAATGGGATTTCTTTTCTTTCTGCTTGAAAAGCACGCAGTTCCGTCCGATAATCTGCACAATTTCGCAATCCAGCTTTTCCGCCAGCAGGGAGGCTGTGTCCCTGATATCTTCATCAGAGTTCTGGTTAATCTTAACCTTGACCAGTTCCCTTGCCAGAAGTACATCCTCCACGCTCTGCACCACAGAAGAGGTCATCCCTTCCTTGCCAATCTGCACATAAGCAGGAAGGCTGACTGCTTCACTTTTCAGATACTGTTTCTGCTTACCTGTTAACATATACTCTCTCCCTTATTCTTTTTCATCGTCGGCGGAATCCCTGTTTTCCGCATAGGTAAATTCAACGCCGTAGAGGTTCACTGTATCGCCCTCTTTGATTCCCTCTTTTTTAAGAAGCTTGTCCAGACCCATAAAACGCCAGGCCCTTTCAAAACGGCGCATGGAAAGGTAGTCCTCAAAATTGGTCATACTAACCAGTTTTTCTACCCGCTTTCCCTTGACATAGAAGACGCCATCTTTCTGCTCAATGAGGAATTCATCTTTAGGTACTTCATAGACAATGGCTTTTTCCGGATTTTCAAAGGTAACATCAGGAACTTCCTGCAGGATTTTCCATGCAGCTTCCAGAAGAGGCTTTAAGCCTTCCCCGGTGAGTGTGCAGATGGGGAAGAAAAGATACCCCTCCCCTTCAATTTCCTTACGTAATTTTTCCAGTTTTTGCGGATCATCGATCAGATCCGTTTTATTGGCAGCTACAATCTGTTTTTTCTTAACCAGTTCAGGACTGTACAGTTCCAGTTCGTTATTAATGATGTGGAAATCGCGGAGCGGATCCCTGCCTTCACTTCCGGCAGCATCCAGTACGTGGATAAGCACCTTGGTTCTTTCCACATGACGGAGAAATTCATCCCCTAAACCGGTTCCCTGGCTGGCACCTTCAATGAGCCCCGGAATATCAGCCATAACAAAGCTTCTTTCCGCATCAAGGCTCACCACACCAAGAACAGGAGACAGGGTGGTGAAATGGTAAGCGGCTACTTCCGGTCTGGCGCCGGATACTTTGCGAAGGAGACTGGATTTCCCTACCGATGGGAAACCGAGGAGACCCACGTCAGCCAGAATCTTCAGTTCCAGCCGGATGTTCTTTTCTTCTCCCGGTTCTCCCTTTTCCGCATAGGTAGGAGCCCGGACAGCGGAAGTGGCAAAGTGGGAATTTCCTCTGCCTCCATGACCGCCCTTCGCTACAGTGACCTGCTGTTCGTTCTGGGTCATATCTGCCAGAAGTTCACCGGTGCGGTCATCATAAACCATGGTTCCCAGCGGAACATCCACATACACGTCTTCCCCGTTCTTTCCGAACATTTCCTTAGCGCCGCCATTGGCTCCGGCTTTGGCAGCAAATTTACGATTGCGGCGGAAATTAATCAGCGTGTTCAGACTGCTGTCAGCACGGATAATGACGGATCCTCCTCTGCCGCCATCACCGCCGCTGGGTCCTCCGCGGGGCACATATTTCTCCCGGCGGAAGGAAACCATGCCGTCTCCACCGGCACCGGAGACAACAATTATTTTTGCTCTATCAATAAACATAAGCATACCTCACTCAAAAAATGACAGACTATTACATTGTTATTATATCATGCCGGGGAAGAATATAAAGAAAAGAAGTTTTATATCCTGCACTTCGTACTTTATGGGAAAAAAGAAAACCGCAGTCCTCCCGGAAAAGCACTGATGAAATCAGCCTTTCCGGAATCTGCGGTTTGCCTGCAGCAAGCAGGGAATCGTGAAAACGAAACTTTTGGCCTGTGGAAGGAGATTCATGACGCTGCAGCGCATAAAAAATCCTTATAAAAGAAGATGGCAGGAATGAATCCGTACCTTCCTTCATACAGAAGGTTATGTTTCGTCCCTGTTTCCTTCTTTTTTCAGCACATCTACTGCTTTCTGGAAAACAGTATCAGAAGAGAGAATGAACGGGTGACCGGTCTGTTTGACAGGAATATCCGGTACGATTCCCTTCTTATCAATAATCCTTCCGGCAGCTGTCCTGTATTCAGCAATGGAAATTTTCAATGCTTCCCGATCTCCATCGGGATAAACGGCCTGTACCGTTCCCTTGCCATAGCTTGTCTCCCCGATGATGATGCCTTCTTTCTTGTCCTGCACCGCACCGGCCAGAATCTCAGAAGCGCTGGCGCTGTTCCTGTCTATCAGGACAGCCATGGGCATGGGGTTTTCAATTCCTTTAATGGTGAAATTTTCACTCCCTTGATGCCGGGTATGGTAGCTGACCACTGTTCCGCCTGTCAGAATCTGGTCTGCCACATTGACTACGGAGTCAATCATTCCACCGGGGTTCATACGCAGGTCAATAATCAGTTTTTCACAGCCCTGGTCTTTCAGAGAAGAAAGCTGCTTCTTAAACTCTTCCGGCGTGTGTCTGCTGAAAGTGAAGATATGGATATAGCCTATATGATCGTCCACCATACGGCTTAAAACCGTAGGCAGGCTCACATTGGAACGGGTCACTGCAAAGTCCAGGGTTTCCTTCTCTCTTGCTATGGACAGATTCACTTCTGTTCCATTCTCTCCCCGTACCGCCTGCGCTGTACCGGTAAGTCCCAGATCATTCACGTCAGTACCATCCACAGATAGAATGATATCTCCATTCCGAATGCCTGCCTTTTCAGCGGCGCTTCCTTCGAAGACAGTGAAGATACGGATAAAGCCGTCTGCATCAAGTCCCATCACTACGCCAATGCCGCCATATTCCCCGTTTGTCGTTTCCATGAAGGAATTATAGGTATCTCCGGCAAGGATGGAAGAATAGGGATCTTCCAGACTGGCCAGCATGCCTTTGGACGCTCCCTGCCAGAGAGCCTCTTCATTGATGGGCCGAAAATAATTATTTTTCACGAGTCGATAATTTTGAAGGAAACGGAAGAAGCTCACCGGCTGACCATCAGTCAGCCAGTAAGCTCCGCCCCAAATGACAAGTCCGCTCAAAATAACGGTACCGCATACACAGGATAGTCCCGATTTCCAATGAGTCCTAAGGAAAAGTTTCCATTGTTTACCCATTACAGATACCCCATGGGATTGACAGGAGAACCATTCACATCTACCTCAAAGTGGCAGTGAGGACCGGTGGAGTTGCCGGTGGAACCGGCATAGGCAATGACTGAACCTTTGGACACAGACTGTCCTTCTGAAACAGCCAGGGACTGGTTATGACCGTAAAGGGTAGAAATACCGCCGCCATGGTCGATGATGACCGCATTACCGTAACCGGAAATCCAGCCGGAATATACAACGACACCACTGTCTGCTGCATGGATAGGAGTTCCGTAGTCTACACCAATATCGATGCCCGCATGGAAAATAGTGGTCCCAAAAATCGGATGAGTGCGATAGCCGAAGGGCGATGTGATAGGTCCGCTGCAGGGCCAGCCCATAGCACCGGTCCCCTGAACGTAGTTATCATCACTGCCGCCGCCCCCTTCATCATCAGAGGCTGCCTGCTGCTGAGCTGCCTGACGTGCAGCTTCCGCTGCTGCCAGACGCTGCTGAATCAAATTTCTAACAGATGCCAGCTGCGCATTCAGGTCCTGTTCCATCTGTGCAGCTGCCGCTTTATTACTCTTTGCTGCATCAAGAACTTTCTGCTGTTCTGCTTTCTTCTTGGCAATTTCCTGCCGCGTCTTTTCCGCTTCGGCCGCAAGAGCATCCAGCTGCCGTTTATCTTCTTCCAGCTGTGCCTTCTTGGCTTCAATCGCAGCTTTCTGTTTTTGAATCTCAAGAATCAGATTGTAATCGGACCGGATGACCCGCTTCAGGAGTTCTACCCGGTTGGCAAAATCGCTGAAGCTGTTGGCGCCCAGAATCACTTCCAGGTAGTTCAGCTGGCCATGCATGTAAATGGCACGAACCCGGCGGTTCAGCACATCCTGCCTCGTTTTCAGATAGGCTTCCATCTTCACGATTTCATTTTGGGTCTGTGCAATCTGTGCATTGATTTCAGCCTGTTTCGTTTGAATGCTCTGCAGTCTGGCATTGGCTGCATCCAGATCCGCCTGGATCTGTTTCAGTTTAGCACTTACATCTTCAATGACCTGCTGCCAATTTTCCTGTTCCAGACGGGAAGAATCAATCTGCCCCTGCAGGTCCTGCACCTGGTCATCCAGATCATCGGCATAGGCAGGCATATGGATGGCCTGTCCCCCAAGAAGGATGGAAAGTGCCAGAAAAGATGCCATATATGTTGATTTCTTCATAGGCAGTTACACTTTCATATACTTACGAAGTGAAATGGTACTGCCCAGGATACCGATGATAATACCTGCTGCCAGAAGCATAACCGTCATATAACCGATGAAAGGCCAGAGGGGAATCATGGGAATAAATACGAGTCCTGCCTGGGCCATCTCCATCAGTACCACTTTATAGCCTTCCCACAGGATAAAGGCGGAAAGGCCAGAACCAATGAAACCAATAATCATGCCTTCGAAAATGAAAGGCCAGCGAATGAATCCATTGGTGGCGCCTACGTATTTCATAATCTGGATTTCACGTCGGCGGGCAAACACGGTGAGCCGGATGGTATTGGAAATAATGAAGAGTTCTGCACCTGCCAGGAATACGATCAGGATAATGCCGCCAATACGGATAACCTGGGCCACCTTGTAAAGCTGTTCAATAATATCCTGTCCGTACTGCACAGAATCAACTTCCGGGTACTGCGTTACAATGCTCACTGCATTTTTCAGTGAAGCCGGTGTGGCGAAAGAGGTGGAATAGGAGGAAGGCAGCGGATTGCCGTTAATGGCATCCAGAATCCCCTGCTGATCCCCCAGCCGCTGTTTGAATTCCGCCATGGCCTGGTCTTTATTGGTAAATTTGATTTCCTTTAAATCCGGCAGGGCTTTCAGTTTCTTTCCCACAGCCATAACCTGCTCAGTATTCAGCCCGTCTTTGAGGTACACTGTCATTTCTACCTGGTTTTCCAGATACGTGGCCATGTGATTGATATTCAGCACGGCACAAAGGAAGACACCCAGGATAAACATGGAAAGGGTGACCGTAAGCACGGAAGCCACCGCCATAAATTTGTTTCTGAAGAGGGAATAGAAAGTCTCTTTCCAGAAGTAGCCAAGAGAACTAAACATGTAAATGGTATCCCCCTTTTTCCTGGTCTGCTATGATACGGCCGTCTTCAATATTAATAACCCGTTTATGCATGGCATTGACCAGATCTTTGTTATGGGTCACCATGATGATGGTTGTTCCCATATGATTAATTTCATTGAAAAGCTTCATGATTTCTTCAGAAGTCACTGGATCCAGATTTCCTGTAGGTTCATCGGCAATAAGAAGAATCGGCTGGTTCACCAGAGCCCTGGCAATAGCCACGCGCTGCTGCTCGCCACCGGATAGCTTGGAAGGCAGTTCCTTCGCTTTATTGCGAAGTCCTACCAGGTCCAGCACCCGGTTCACCCTTTCTTTGATTTCCCTGCCCTTGGCGCCGGTTACGCGAAGGACAAAGGCAATATTGTCAAACACTGTTTTCTCTGAGAGAAGACGGAAATCCTGAAAAACAATACCCAGGGTTCTCCTATAGTAAGGAATCTTGCTTCTCTTCAGCTTGGTAATATTGATTCCATTGACAACAACCGTGCCGGACTCCGGAACCAGTTCATGAGTCAGCACCTTCACAAAAGTAGACTTACCGGCACCGCTAGGGCCTACCACAAATACAAACTCCCCCTTGTCGATATGAATGCTCATATCTTTCAGGGCAGTATGCTTAGCATCATATTGCAATGATACATGATCAAATGTAATCATCCAATCCTCACTTTCTGCTGATCAGATGCAGGGCAGAGGAAACCAGATGCTCTGCAGTGAGTCCATAAACTTCCAGTAATTCATCAGCCTTGCCGGACTGGCCAAAAGTATCTTCCGTACCTACCATATCCATGAGGCAGGGTTTTTTCAGGGCAAGAACTTCTGCCACGGCACCACCAAGTCCACCTTTCACAGTATGTTCCTCAGCCGTCACAATGGCCCCGGTTTCTTCAGCTGCTTTTACAATAGCCTCTTCATCGATAGGTTTAACGGAGCTCATATTGATAACCCGTGCGGAAATGCCCTGCTTCTCCAGAGTTTCTGCCGCTCTAAGCGCTTTGGCAGTCATAATGCCACAGGTAATAAAAGTCACATCATTGCCATCTCTCAGAGTGGTGCTCTTTCCCGGAACAAAAGGCTTGTCATCCGGCATGATATCTTCACATTTAGCCCGTCCCATACGGATATACACCGGTCCTTTATAGGAAGCAGCCCATTTCACTGCCGCCTTTGTTTCTGCAGCATCGGCAGGAACGATGACAGTCATATTAGGCAGCGCCCGCATGAGGGTGATATCTTCCAGCATCTGGTGGGTTGCACCGTCTTCGCCTACCGTCAATCCGGCATGGGTAACGGCCACTTTCACGTTAAGCTTCGGGTAGCAGATGGAATTTCTGATCTGTTCATATGCTCTGCCTGCTCCGAATACGGCAAAGGTGGAAGCAAAGGGAATTTTCCCTGCTGCTGCCAGACCGGCTGCAACGCCCATCATGTTAGCTTCAGCAATCCCTGTATCAAAGAAACGATCCGGATAAGCCTTGGCAAAAACCTGGGTCTTGGTGGATGCGGATAAATCTGCGTCCAAAACAACGATATCCGGATTCTGCGCACCCAGTTCCTTCAGAGCTTCGCCATATGCATCACGAGTTGCTTTACCCATCATTCTGCCTCCACCTGTTTAATAAATCTTGCGCATTCTTCTTCTGTAGGAGCCTTGCCATGCCAGCCCACTTTATTTTCAATTTCAGGAACACCCTTCCCTTTCACTGTCTTCATGACAATCATCGTGGGTTTTCCTTCAATGGATTTAGCTTCCTCAATGGCTTCATGAAGCTTTTCTACATCATGGCCGTCGGTTTCAATCACATGCCACCCGAAAGCCCTGAATTTATCACCAATAGGAAGAGAAGACATGACTTCCGTAATGGGGCCGTCAATCTGGAGACCATTATTATCAACAAAAGCAGTCAGATGATCCAGTTTGTAGTGGGCCGCATACATAGCTGCTTCCCAAACCTGGCCTTCTTCCAGTTCACCATCACCAAGAACTGCATACACCCGCCAGTCAGCCTTATCTATTTTGCTGGCAAGGGCCATACCGCAGGCAGCACTGATGCCCTGTCCCAGGGAACCGGTAGTCATGTCGACTCCTGGGGTATGCTTCATATCCGGGTGTCCCTGGAGCATATGACCGGCCTGACGAAGATGATTCAGTTCTTCTTTGGAGAAATATCCCTTTTCAGCCAGGCAGGCATACATGGCCGGAGCCGCATGGCCTTTGGAAAGAACAAGACGGTCACGGTCTGCCTTATGGGGATTGGCAGGATCCACATGCATTTCCTTGAAATAAAGAAGCGTCAAAAGGTCAGCGATGGAAAGAGAACCTCCCGTATGACCAGAATTGGCTTTAGTGATCATTTTCAAAATATCAATACGAATCTGTTTTGCTTTGTCCTTGAGAAAAGCAGTCTCTTCAGTAGAAAGATGACTCATGGGTTTTCCTCCTTATGAGTAACAAGACTTTTTAAAATCTGGACATTCTCACAGGCCCGCTCTTGAAGAGCAGCCACCTTCTCCCAGTCTTTAGCATCCAGACCGGAAGAAAGGATTCTACAAGTATCATTATACAACTTCTCACCATCCATGTGCTGAACAGAGGTGGAAGCTTTCTGACCAATAAGGGCCAGAAAATTATCTATTTTGGGATCATAGGAAATACCAAGAAAAGGCACATGCATGAGAGCAGAAAAAATAAGGGCATGAAGACGCATTCCCAAAAGGACATCCATATTTCCAATGATAGACATCAGTTCTTCTATGGAAAAGTCTTCATTTAGGAAATAGACTCCCTCATCGCCTTTTCCCATGGCTTCAGCCGCAGTTTCATCTTCCGGAAACTGCATGGGAATACAGATGATGACAGCATCTTTTTCTTTAGCTAGACGATGGACAGTCTTTTCAAGTTTCTCCATCCATTCTCGGGAATGATGCCAGTAACGGATAGCCAGGCCAATTTTCTTTTTTTCGGGAGGTATTCCCCTTTTATCCAGTATTTTACGCCCTATGGAAAGATCTGCCGGCGCAAGGGAAAGTACCGCATCGGCAGTGGTATAAATTTTCCGATGCACGCCAAGGCGCTGCAGAAATCCCTTGGATTCCTTATCCCGTACAGTAATAGCATCCACATGGTTGAGTACATGCTTCAGGATAATACGAATCACCCGATACCGGACTGGGCCTATGCCCTGGGAATAAAGGAAAACCTGTTTTCGAAACAGCACTCCAAGGGTAATAATGGAAAGGTAGTAAATCATGCTTTTCCAACTTGTCACATCCTGCAGCAGACTGCCGCCGCCGCTGATAATCAAATCAGAGGAAAAAATGGAACGGCAGATACCGGAAATGCTGAACCTTGGCACCGTATGAACGCCAAAGGAAGCGGCGGTAGATTTGGGATCTCCGGAAATCACCGTAATATCCGGAGAGTCAAAGGTTCCCTGGAGTGCCTGCAGAATGGCAGAAAGCATGGCTTCATCACCGGCATTATTGAAGCCATAATAACCGGAAATGACGATTTTATAATTTGCCATATCTTTCTCCGAAAAACCTGGTCAGCCGGACCAGAATCATGACACCGATGAGAGCAGCAATCATGGAAAGACTGCCTGCCGCCAGTCCGTCAAGCCCGCGGATAAAACTCAGAACATAGGGGCTTCTCATATGAGCAAAGGTTTCTACCATGGAGCCCTGACCAATAGTGACAGCCACAATGAGGAAATAGTGAAGAATCTGGGGCCATTTGCGATAAAGGGCAGTCATGGCCAAAAGGACGGCAGGATGGCCGAAAAGAAATTCCTTTTCTCTGGGCCTTGCATACATGACATTTTCAAGGAAACGGCGGAGCGCAATTTCAAAACCCGGTACCGGTGCCCCGTTATTGCCGCTTCTGCCGATGAATACATATCCCACCACTGCCAGAATGCCAAGGCCCACCAGAAGGCCAAGACGAATCTGGACACTGCAGAACTTCTTTACAAAGCGGATAAAATCCTTGTCAGAAGAAACGGTCTGCCCAAAGAAAGGAAATTTCTGGATATACACAATAGAAACTAAAAGGAGCGGAAGAACAAAAGTCAGTTTCACACCGCGGAAAATCTGCATTTCCAAGAGGAAACGAATATCACCCAGGAGACCGCTCACAAAAGCGGCACCTGCCAGGGAAAGAAGTCCAGCGATCCAGAGAATCAGCAGGGATTCTATGAAAAGTTTACCCCAGCCGATTTCGGCAAAGGCCTTATCCTTTCTTTTAAGGCAATAGTTCAGGAAAAGACTGACTACCACCACCGGCGTGCACACGGCAGCGCCAAGAGCCAGAAGCTGAAGGACCATAAGGGAATGGAGCCCCCAGAATAATCCCTGAGTAACTGCCAGTCCAAGAATTTCAAGGCCCCAAACATATCTGCCAAGAGGCGGGAAAAGAAGAAGCGCCGTCATAACCACAAGAGAAAGGGCGCCGGCCATGGCAATGCTCCGAAGAAGGGCTGGCGGGAAATAGGATTCCATGACAGACGCTTTTCCTACGGTAAAGCCATGCCCTTCCAGTCGGGAAGATACATCGGCAATATAGGAAGCATTCGTCTCAGACAGAGTCATACCATTCAGCGGAAACTTGAAGGAAGGGAACAGATTCATGCGGATATTCCGTTCAATATCGGAAATATAATAGCGGGAAGCCGCTTCCTTCGGATCCAGTTTGATCAGTTCATCTTTGGACATGGCGTAGAGGCGGACTACCTGATAGTCCGAAGAAACTGCCATGTCAAGATTTCCGGACTGCTTTTCAAAACCAAGCTGGTTCTGTGCCTCGATGAGGGCAATCGGAATGTGGCGGCGGCTGAGTTCATGAGACAGATATTTTACATACGTTTTATAGCCAAGGACTTCCTTGCCCTGGAAGATAACGGCGCTCACCCGATCAGAAGCATCCAGCTTCTTCAGAAAAAGATCTACATAATCCTTAGTCACATGGGCTTCATTCCCGGGACGCAGTACCACATAGAACCCATGAGAAGCTGCATTTTTCACAGTTTCCGCATAAATGCCCAGTTCCATCTGCATAAACTTATTGTACACCGCATTGACTTCCAGCGTTTCCACGCCGTTCACATCAAAGGAGCGTACATCATCGCTGCTCATAAGAAGAGAAAGATATTCTTTCGTTTCCTTGAAATAGGCATTTCCTTCCGCATTCAGCACCGGCTGGATATAAATCTTGGAATCAGAGATTCCCTGGGCTGTAGGATTTCTGAATGCAAATTCACTGCCCCGATATATGCGAAGATAATCATGGTTTACCAGTTTTTCCGGTGTTTCATCATACACAGCCAGAGAGGTAACCCCGCTTTTCCTGTACAGCGAAAACAGCTCATCCGCTGATTTCTTTTCAACTGATGCGCTGTCAATTATATTGTAATAATCATATACATTTTCAACAGCAGTGGCAGATGATTCCACATGGCTCCGCTGCAGAGATATCATCCCTGCAGCGATTACGCCGATGAAAATCAGGACTGCCAGCACTTTAAAGGCGCTGCTCTGTATGGCCCTCATTCTATCCATCCTTTTATTTTGCTTTGGCTTTAAATTTGTTCATTTTCAGGAAACCTTCAATGAACGGGTCAATATCGCCGTCCATGACTCCCTGAATATTGCCTGTTTCTACTCCGGTGCGGTTATCCTTCACCAGCGTATAAGGCTGGAATACATAGGAGCGAATCTGGCTGCCCCATTCAATAGCCTGCTGATCGCCTTCCAGCGCATTGACTTCCTGCTCATGTTTCTTCATTTCAAATTCATAGAGTTTGGCCCGAAGAAGGCGAAGACACTGTTCCTTATTCTGGAACTGGGAGCGTTCATTCTGGCAGGCTGCCACGATACCTGTAGGAATGTGGGTCATGCGGACAGCAGAACTGGTCTTGTTGATATGCTGGCCGCCGGCACCGCTGGAGCGATAGTAGTCTACCCGCACATCATCCATGTTAAGATCTACCTGCACGTCATCATCGATTTCAGGCATCACATCCACAGCGGAAAAAGAGGTATGACGGCGTTTAGCCGCATCAAAAGGAGAAATACGCACCAGGCGGTGCACTCCTTTTTCTGATTTCAGGAAACCATAGGCATACTTCCCTTTCACCATGTATTCAGCACTCTTAATGCCGGCTTCATCGCCGGGAAGCATATTCAGTTCTTCCAGCGCAAACCCTTCTGCCTCTGCCCATTTCATATACATGCGGATCAGCATTTCTGTCCAGTCCTGGGCTTCTGTGCCGCCGGCACCGGCATGGAAAGTAAGGATGGCATTATTTTCATCATACTTACCGGAAAGAAGGAGTTCAATTTCCTTTTTATCCAGGATCTCTTTCACTTCATTGAGCTCTTTGGCGATTTCCGGCTCCATGGACTGGTCATCTTCTTCAATAGCCAGATCCAGGATATCCTTCAATCCTTCCGCCCGCTCAAAAAGTTTGGTATAGGTCTCATAGGCATCCTTTGCCTCAGTTGCTTCCTGAGAAATTCTGCGGGCCTTATCCGCATCATCCCAGAAAGTAGGATCACTCATCTGAACGTCGTAACTTCTGATACGTTCCTTCAGCTGAGGTAAGTCAAAGTGAATCCCTTATTTCTTTTTCATGATTCAGCAGTTCTGTTAAAGTTTTTTTCAAATCTTCCAGCATCTGAATAATCATCTCTCTTTCGTTGTAAAAAGTATGTAATAAATCAAAACATATCAGACTCAGTCATTCGACGAATTTTCGTCCACATAGTGGGCAGTAGCCCCTTTCAGATGGTCTTCTGCTTTCGGTGCTTCAGGAGCCTGCTGCGGTTCTTCTGGATCGGTAGCAAAACGGATCTGGATATGGTAGAGATAGAGCACAATAGTTTCCATCATGGCCTGCTGCATTTCTTCAAAAATATCATAGGCTTCTACCTTGTATTCCACAATGGGGTTTCTCTGTCCATAAGAACGAAGGCCTATGCCTTCTTTCAGCATATCCATGTCATCGAGATGTTCCATCCACTTGGAATCCACCACTTTCAGCATAACTGCTTTTTCCAGTTCCCTCATCATGGAGGAGCCGATGGATTTTTCTCTGGATTCATAGGTTTCATGAGCAATGGTCTTGAGTTTGTCCTCCACCTCTTCACGGCTCATATCTTCAATTTCTTCCAGTTTGATTTCACCGGGGGCCAGGAAATATTTTTCGCTGTATTTCAGAAGCCCTGCAAAATCCCATTCTTCAGGATACAGCTTTGGATCTGCGTAGGTCTGCATGCCCTTCTCAATAATGGTATCCACCATGCGGAGTACCTGGTCCTTCATGTTTTCGCCTTCCAGAATTCGGCGGCGCTGTTCATAAACCACCTTTCTCTGCTGATTCATGACATCATCATATTCAAGGACATATTTTCGGATATCAAAGTTTCTGGCTTCTACTCTCTTCTGTGCTTTCTGGATGGCATTGGAAACCATGCGGCTGTTAATCGGCTCATCTTCATCAAGGCCCATTTTTTCCATGAACTTCTTGATATTGTCACCGCCGAAAATACGAAGCAGATCATCTTCCAGAGACAGGAAGAACTGACTGGAACCCGGGTCCCCCTGACGGCCTGCACGGCCGCGGAGCTGGTTATCAATACGGCGGCTTTCATGGCGCTCCGTCCCGATAATGGCAAGTCCGCCGAGCTCGGCTACCCCGTCTCCCAGCTGGATATCAGTACCGCGGCCGGCCATGTTGGTAGCAATGGTCACGGCCCCTTTCTGTCCTGCCAGAGCTACGATGGCCGCTTCTTTTTCATGATATTTGGCATTCAGTACGGAATGAGGAATCTTAGCCACATCAAGCATATGGGAAAGCTCTTCGGACTGTTCAATGGAGGTGGTACCAATCAGTATGGGCTGACCGGTGGCATGGCGGCGTTCCACTTCCTTCACTACAGCACGGTACTTGCCTCGTTTCGTTTTGAAAACCACATCCGGCAGATCTTTACGCTGAATCGGTTTATTGGTAGGAATCTGGATAACAGGGAGACCATAAATCTTAATAAATTCCTGCTCTTCTGTTTTTGCAGTACCAGTCATGCCGGCCAGCTTGTCATACATTCTGAAATAATTCTGGAAGGTAATGGTAGCCAGAGTCTGGCTTTCTCGCTGAACTTCCAGCCCTTCCTTGGCTTCGATGGCCTGATGAAGTCCGTCGGAATAGCGGCGGCCATACATGAGACGACCGGTAAATTCATCAACAATGACCACTTCACCGTCTTTAACTACATAGTCCTTATCCCGCTGCATCATGGTCTGAGCACGGAGGGCCTGAACGAAAAGATGGTTCAGCTCCAGATTTTCCGCATCATACAGATTTTCCACATGAAGCATTTTTTCCATCTTTGCAACCCCGGCTTCTGTAGGAGCCACGGTTTTCTGTTTTTCATCGATGGTGTAGTCTTCATCTTTTTTCAGATGCGGCACCAGCTTGGCCATGACATAGTAATTATCTGTAGATTTCTGACCGGGGCCGGAAATAATCAGCGGTGTACGAGCTTCATCGATAAGAATAGAGTCTACTTCATCGATCAGGCAGTAATGAAGGGGGCGCTGCACCATCTGGTCCAGGGAGGTAACCATGTTATCGCGAAGGTAGTCAAAGCCGAATTCATTATTCGTTCCGTAGGTAATATCGGAATTATAAGCAATCTTTCTCTGCTGGAAATCCAGGTCATGGACAATGAGGCCTACGGAAAGGCCGAGGAATTTATAGACCTGTCCCATCCATTCGCTGTCGCGCTTTGCCAGGTAATCATTGACCGTAATGACGTGAACGCCTTTCCCTTCCAAGGCATTCAGGTAAACCGGAGCGGTAGCTACCAGGGTTTTACCTTCACCGGTACACATTTCAGCAATATTACCGCGGTGGAGAACAATACCGCCAATCAGCTGCACATCGAAATGGCGCATGCCCAGTACGCGACGGGACGCTTCGCGGACAACTGCAAAGGCTTCAGGAAGGATATCGTCCAGTGTTTCGCCCTTGGCCAGACGAGCCTTGAATTCGTTGGTCTTATTAGCCAGGGAAGAATCACTCAACTTCTTCAGTCCATCTTCCAGGGGATTAATCTGTTGTTCTACGATCTTGCGAATCTTCTTTACTTCTTTTTCGTTGGATCCGTTAAACAGCCTGTCAAAAAACTTATCAAACATGGAAACAACTCCTTATACAATCAGTATTCCATTCCTTAAATTCCAATGCTTTACACATCTAGTTTATTTTATCAAACTAAGGCGGTATAGTCAAAAAAAGAGCGGAAAATTCCGCTCTTTTTCGTGAAATTTCAAACTTTCCTATTACCGGTCTGCATCAATGAGACCATATTTTCCGTCATCCCGACGATAAACGACAGCCATAGCTTCGGTTTCGGAATTGAAGAACATAAAGAAGCTGTGACCCAGAAGATTCATCTGAAGAACTGCTTCCTCCGGCGACATGGGGCTGATATTGAAATGTTTTGTCTTTACAATTTCAAATTCTGTATCCGGAGCAGAGGCCGCTTCCTTCTCCATGACGAACTGATGGCTCAGGGTATTTCTTTCTTTAAACCGTTTTGCCAGACGAGTTTTATACTTATGAATCTGCCGTTCTACCTTATCAAACACCAGATCAATCGACTTGTACATATCATCGGACTTTTCGACACCCCTGAGAATAATGCCGTCAACGAAGACAGTCACCTCACAGGTTTTTGTCATATTTGAAATGCGAAGCAGGACGTTAATCTTAATGGGCTTATCAAAGTATCTCTGAATCTTGCCTGTGTGTTTTTCTACATAAGAATGCAGTGCGTCAGTAATTTCCAGATTTTTTCCTCTAACAGTTAATTCCATATTGAAATCCCCCTTTCTTGAATAAGCTGAATGCTTATCCTTCTATAATTATTATACTATATTTCCACTAATAATCAATCCTTTCTGTCTATATAAATTAGATATCATTAAAAACTTTTATCAGTTTGTAAAAACGATAGAAATAATTAAATATAAAAGGAAGAAAAATAAAGAGTGGAATGCCTTTCTGCCATTGAAAAAAGGGTAAAGCCTATGCTTTACCCTAAATTCAGATTCAGAAACTTACGCTATATGAGCTTCAGTAAGTGATCAGCCTTCAACCTTAACGTTAGCAGCCTGAGGTCCTCTTGCACCATCAATGATTTCAAAATCAACCTTCTGGCCTTCATTCAGTGTTTTGAAGCCATCAGCCTGGATAGCGGAGAAATGAACGAATACGTCGCCGCCTTCTTCTCTTTCAATAAAGCCGTAGCCTTTTTCTGCACTGAACCACTTAACTGTACCTTTCATGGAAATTCCTCCTAAAAAAATTACTACATTGCCCTTATTGGGCATAGATTTACAATACCATAAAACATTAATTCCGTCAACCGAAATGTAAAAAAGAGTACGAAAAACGGGGCGGTTTTGGCCGTCCCGTTTTTCCATATCAATGATGAATATCTGCATAAATATACGAATATACTCTGCCCTCAGAGGACTTGGGAAAGGAAAAGCTTTGTTCTGTCTTCCTTCGTATGATTAAATACTTCATCCGGTGTCCCCTGCTCCACAATGACTCCGCCGTCAATAAAGAGGACCCGGTCCCCCACTTCACGGGCAAATCCCATTTCATGGGTAACCACTACCATGGTCATGCCTTCTTCTGCCACTTCCTTCATGACATCCAGTACTTCATGGACCATTTCCGGATCCAGTGCAGAGGTAGGTTCATCAAAAAGAAGAGCTTTCGGCTTCATGGCAAGGGCCCTGGCTATAGCCACACGCTGCTGCTGTCCACCGGAAAGCTGGGATGGCTTATAGTCTGCCTTATCTTCCAGTCCCACCTTCCGGAGCAGCGACATGCCGCGGTCATAGGCTTCCTTTTTGCTGATTTTACGCACCTTCATGGGTGCCAGCATGAGGTTCTGGATTACAGTCATATGGGGAAAAAGATTGAACCGCTGGAAAACCATGCCCACTTCTGTTCTGACTTCGTTAATGTTCTTTTCACCATTCACAGGCATGCCATCAAAAAACACATTGCCGCTGGTTGGTTTTTCAAGGCCGTTGATGCAGCGGAGCAGTGTACTTTTACCGGAGCCGGAAGGGCCGATAATAACGACCACTTCTTTTTCTTTGACTTTGATGCTGATATCTTTCAGAACCGTGAGATCTCCAAATTTCTTTCCCACGTGGTTGATTTCAATTAAGTATTTTTTGTCCGCCATAATTATCTCTTTTCCAGCCATGCTACTACACGAGAAATTGCCAGTGTCATAATCAGATACAGCACTGCCACGGTTGTCCAGATTTCAAAAGAGCCGTAGGTCTGTGCAATAATCAGTTGGCCTCTTCTTGTCAGTTCTTCAAAACCGATTACGGATACCAGGGAGGAATCCTTCAGCATAGCAATAAATTCATTGCCCAGCGGCGGAAGAATGTTGCGTACGGCCTGAGGAAGAATCACATAATACATGGTCTGCCACCAGGTCAGTCCCAAAGACCGGCCGGCTTCCATCTGACCCACATCAATGGCCTGGATGCCTGCCCTGAAAATTTCCGATACATAGGCGCCGCTGTTGATGCCGCAGGCTGCCACAGCAGCTGCAAAGGGTTCCACACGATGTCCTGTAACAATAGGAAGGGCGAAATAAATGAGAAAGATCTGTACCAGAAGCGGAGTCCCTCGAATGCAGTCCGCATAAACAGCTGCTATAATCCGGAGGACTTTAATCTGGCAGATGCGGGCTATTCCCACAAAAAGGCCAATCAAAAAACCTATGGCCACGCTGACAGCTGTGATTTCTATCGTTACACCGGCCCCAACCAGCAGCATAGGCAGTGCATGTTCAATCAGTTCAAAATTCATGGAGCAACTCCTTATCCAATCTTTGTAAAACAGTATACTTTGGGATAATACCTGTATAAGTATACCTATTTAACTATCGCCCGTCAATAGAGTCCCCGATAAATGGCCGCAAAATTTCCTTTTTTGAGGTGTATCGGGTTTTTGAATCAAGAAAAAAACGGCCGGGAAGGCCGTTTGGGCTGTAGAAAAAGTCTGGATATCAGACTGCCATGATCCCGTTGTGATCAAAATCAAGGACCAAGTACCGTGATGTGATATGGGCTGCTGCAAAGCCATTCACCATGGCAATGCCTACCTTTTCAGCCCGGTCAGCCGGAGCAAAGGCAATAATGGTGGGACCGGAACCAGAAATGGTAGCGCCATAGGCTCCTGCCCTTTCCGCATTTCGAATCACATCGGAGGCTCCGGGTATAAGATTCAGCCTGTAGGGCACATGAATCACATCATCAAGCCCCAGTTTCAGATATTCCGGTTTCTGATACATGAAAGCAGCCATAAGGAAAGAAACAGCGCCAATATTGTGAACGGCATCGCTCCGTGGATAGCTGTCCGGTAAAACGGCCCTGGCTTTTTCGGTATGAAGTTCAAAGTCCGGAATGGTGACCACGGCTTTCCAATGGGAGGGAATGTCAATACGCTCAGCTGTTACATTTCCATCTTTCAGAAGGGCCATGCAGAATCCTCCCAGTATGGCAGGGGCTGCATTATCGGGATGCCCTTCCATGGCAGCGGTTATATCAAGAATTTCTTTTCTGTTAAAAGGCTCGCCCATAAGCATGTTGGCCAGAAACACGCCGGAAGCTATGGCCGCAGAAGAGGAGCCCAGGCCCCTGGCAAAGGGAATGCGATTGATAAGGTACATTTTTCCACCGGGTATGCTTTTTCCCGCCTGCCTGGCAGTTTCATCCATGGCTTTGATAATCATGTTATCAAGGCCCTCGGTAATCTGGTCAGCCCCCTCCCCTTCTGCTTCAATTTTTGTTTCTACCAGAGGAGTTCCTTCTGCCGGCACGAACTGTACCACATTATAAAGGCCAAGAGACATGCCAAGAGTATCAAAACCGCTGCCTATGTTGGCAGTCGTGGCCGGAACTCTCACGATGTATGTCTTATTTTCTGTCATCTTCCATTACCCTCACAACATTGGCTACCTGACGCATGCAGGGCAGCACCTGCAGTGCTTTTTCCACGTGGATGATATTTTCACGGGGCGTTTTTTCTGTAATAATCATAAGCTCTGCCGCATCCTCAATCCGGCTCTTCTGCACCACTTCCTTAATGCTGATGTCGTTATCGGCATAGGCGGAAGCAATCTGGGAAAGTACACCGGTCACATCGTCTACGATGAGGCGGAAATAATAGGAGTTTTCCAGCTTGAGGGAGGAGTAGAAAGGAATCCGCTTCGTTTCTGTCAGCATCATACCGGTACCGGTGGAATGATTCAGAATATGCTTGGCTGTGCTGATTACATCCCCCATCACGGCACTGGCCGTGGGGAGAGAGCCGGCCCCTTTGCCATAGAACATGACATCATCCACAATGTTTCCAGTCACATAAATTGCGTTATAGGACCCTTTAACAGAGGCCAGCGGATGGCTTCTGGGCACGAAGGCGGGATATACATTGAGGGCAATCCCATTTTCCTGACGGATGGCTACGGCCAGAAGCTTGATGGTATATCCCATTTCGCTGGCATACTGTACATCGTTCTGGGAAATTTTTTCAATACCTTCCACCAGCACGTCGTCAAAAGTGACATTGGCATGAAAGCCGATGGATGCCAGAATGGCCAGTTTCCGGGCAGCATCATAACCTGCCACGTCATTGGTGGGATCTGCTTCAGCATACCCTTTCTTCTGGGCCACCCGGAGAGCATCGCCATAGCTGACACCGGCATCATCCATATTGGAAAGGATGAAATTGGTGGTACCATTTACAATCCCTACAATGCTTTCAATTTCATTGGCTGCCAGAGAATCATGGAGGGGCCTTAAAATAGGAATACCGCCGCCTACGCTGGCCTCACAGCTGAAGTTTACATGGTTTTCCATGGCAGTATGCATGATTTCCGGTCCAAAAAGGGCGACCAGGTCTTTGTTAGCGCTGACTACATTGATATGATGGTTCAAAGCTTCAAAAATATATTCCTTGGCCGGATGAATGCCTCCCATGACCTCGATGATAATGTCAATGGATGAATCCGCTATAATGTCATCAAAGGAGGATGTCAGATGAATCCCCTGCAGAAGATCCATATCCCTGTATTTTTCCGGGTGACGAACCAGCACATGACTGATGGTGAAATGACAGCCGATGGAATCTTCCATGATTCTGCTGTTTTTTCTAATCGCTTCAGCTACACCGCTGCCTACTGTGCCAAATCCAAGGAGTGCAACATTAATATTTTTCATTTAAATTCTCCTCCTAATTTCATGGTCAACGACTGGATTCCCTTCATTTCTTTCAAGGATTCATACAAAGATTCAATATCATCGGCCGATTCTTTCGTCTTCAGAGTAATCACAGCGGAATACAGCTTCTCCGATATCTTTGTCCGGTTAACAGACAGGATTTCCTGTTTTTCTCTGGCAATACGCCGAAGTATTCTTCCGAACACTGCCATATCATCCTGCATGATTATCAATAATACTACAACCCGGTCCCCTTTGTCATCATCTGCCGATGCCACATGGTCTTTATATTTGTAATAGGCGCTGCGGCTCATATTGACTTTATGGACCGCTTCATTGATAGAAGCACAGGAACCATCCTTCAATAATTCTTTGACCCGAATGGTCTTCTTGATTGCTTCCGGCAGGATTGAAAAATCCACCAGATAAAATTGTTGTTCTTTTTTCATATAAGCCACTCCTCAGCCTGCAATAGACAGTGCCTGAATATAAAGAGAAGTGCCCGAAATCATCAGCTTCTCTGTAAATCTTGATAGGAAATAAGCTGTATCTTCTTTTCATCCAGGAGTTTACGTACTCGAATGGAAGTCAAGCTCTTTAATTCTTCTTCTCCTTCATAGCCCCAATGGAATGCTGCTTCCATGGCTTCCGTATCAGCCGATGGGTGGCACATGAATTCTGTCACGCCCTCTTCAAGTCTGCCCAAAATGGAAATCATGCGGTCTTCATAAAAATGCCCGCCGTACATCATACCCCAGAAATGGTCATTGGTACAGATTCCCGCTTTTCTTAAGGCTTTTCTATGGCTTCTGGCCATCAGAGAAAGGCCGTTTTTCGAAGCAAAACGGAAAAAGCCTCCCGGTGCAGGGCTGAATCCAAAAAGGACCTTTTCATCTGGCACCCGCATACAGGGAATGTGATATTTCCTGGCAAGAGTCAATGTAATGGGAAAGAAATGGTTCCACATATGCATATGCTGGTGACCGTCTATATGGGTTACGGTCAGACCGGTGTCCAGAATCTTTCGAATCTGGGCATCCCATTCGCGGTATACATCGTCCATGGAGATACGACCTTTCATATCCCGCAGAATCAGTTCCATATAATTGCTGCAGAGACGTCCGTTTTCCCAGGTCAGGGAAGGAACTTCTTCCGGCGGCAGAACGGTTTTCAAACCGCCTACCAGAGTCAGATGGATACCGATTCCAATCCCCTTCATATCTCTCGCCAGTTTCACCGCCTCCTGGAAGGCATCTCCACCAGCCATGAGGGATGTACTTGTCAGTATGCCCGATTCAAAGCCTCTAACGACAGCACGGTTCACTGCTTCGTGTATTCCAAAATCATCAGCATTCACAATTAATTTCTTTACCATAATAACCTCTTGGAAGAAGTGCTTTGATTGTTTCCCAAAATATGCTGCAGACCCATCAGCAGCAGAAAAGCAGTGGTATCACCACAGCAGATTATCAGAAATTGCTTTATCCTTCAATGAAATGAAACAATATGACTGCTGCCGCAATGGACACATTTAAGGATTCCACATGGCCAGGCAGCGGAATATACAGGTTTTCATCAGTTAGGGACAGTATGTCCTCACGAATACCATTTCCTTCATTCCCAAAGAAGAAAACAGCCTGGCTGACAGGACCTGTTTCCTTATAGGGCCTGGCATTCTGTAAGGCTGTCCCATAGAACGGAAGTCCGGAAACCTGCTTCCATTCCTTTAAGAAAGGAATGGAAGCCCCTTCATAAATTGGCAGACGAAGAATACTGCCCATGGAACTACGGACCACTTTTTCTGCATATATATCTGTACAGCCCTCTGTCAGGATGAGACCTTTCACGCCGGCGGCGGCGCAGGTACGCAGAATGGTACCCATGTTGCCGGGATCCTGCACAGAGTCAAGAACTACATAATACCCCTTCAGAGGATGAAGAAGTTCTGAAAGATCATGGTGCTGCTTTCTGCAGAGAAGAAGAATCCCCTGACCGTGCTCCGTGCCGGAAAGAAGGTGCATCATTTCCTTATCTACAGAAAGGAAAAGCCAATGAAGTCTTTCTCCCTGACTCACAAGCTCATCCACCATGTCATCAGCCAAACGGCCATCCTCGATGAAGCAGATGCAGTCCCGTACCTGCTGATTCAGCACATCAGTCGTACCGCGAAGGCCTTCCAGAAGAAAGAGTCCTTCCTTATCTCTCCATTTTCTCTGCTTCAGACGGAGAGCACATTTAATCCACCGGTTGCTCCGGCTGGTAATATGTTCCATGATGATCCTCTATATCTGATTCCAATATATCCAAAGCCTTTTTCAATACCTTTTCCACAGGAATGGTATCCATGCGGCATTCCTTTGTACCCGGATGATCGGCCATAATCACATAGCTGTCTGGATTGCCATAGGGACCGCTCCTGTCAGGCAGTGTGGGTCCAAAGAGAGCAATCAGGGGCGTATGCACTGCATTGGCAATATGAAGAGGCCCTGTATCGCTGGAGATATGAAGGGAAGCCAGTCTTTCCAAGGCAGCCAGCTGAAGCAGGTTAGTCCTGCCCATCAGATTGACCGTGCAGGGAGAAGGAGACATATCCTTGATCCGATTTCCCATATCCATTTCTCCCGCCGTGCCGGAAATGACGTTATAAATCCCACGTTCTGAGAGCGAAGAGGCCAGTTCTCCCCAATAAGACAGGGGCCACTTCTTCTGCTCTCCTCTGGTTCCCGGTACAAGGACCACATAGGGACCCACGATCCCTTCTTTCTGGAGAAGGTCCTTCACCTGAGAAAGCTCTTTTTTATAATCATGAATAGGAAATTCGATTTCAGAAACATCACAGCCCAGGTAGCGCATCACATCCAAGAGCTGCTCGATAATGTGGCCTTTTTTATGAGGTCCGGAAATAGGACGGCTGGCAAGGAAACTTCCTTCCCGCCCGTCTTGATAGCCGATGCGTTCGCTGCAGCCGGAAAGGAAGGAAATAATCCCGCTCTTTGCAATCATCTGCAGGTCAATGACCAGATCAAAATGACGGGCCTTGAGATCATGGTGTACCTCCCGTAGGTAAGACAGCTGCCGTATCCGTTTCCTGTCCACCAGATAGATTTCGTCAATCCATGGCTTTCCCGGAAGAATGCCTGCAAAGGACGGATGGACTGCCCAGGTAATCCGGGATTTCGGATAAGCTTTCCTTAGCACATAGAGGGAAGGCAGGGCATGAATGATATCTCCCAGAGAGCTCATTTTTATAATCAGAATATTCTTATAGTCTTTTTTCATTTTAATCCTTTATGGGAGGCAGTACTTTCCGAATGAAGGTATCCAGGTTTCCACCGGGAAATAAAAATCCCTGGATGCCTGCTCTTCGAGCAGCCTCTATATCTCGTTCGCCGTCGCCAAAAAGGAAGCATCGATTTCTGTCAAGGCCATACTTGGACAGGGCTTTCAGAATCATGCCCGGCGCTGGTTTCCTACAGCTGCACACCTTGTCATAACGGGACACCGGTGCTCCCGGAAGATGAGGGCAGTAGAAAAATTCTGTAATCCGGCCGCCGTATTTCCCGAATTCTTCATTCATGGCCTGATGGAGGCGGACTACATCCTCTTCCCCATAATAACCCCGGGCAACTCCGCTCTGGTTGGTGACTACAAAAAGGAGCCATCCTTCCTTTGTCAGACGACCTGCCGCTTCTCTGGCCCCCTTGACCCAGCGGAGCTGATCCATGGAATGAACATAGCCGTCATCTTCATTGAGAACGCCGTCCCGGTCAAAAAAAATTGCCTTTTTATTCATTGCTTCCATTCCAGATCATCAATCAGCTGGCAGATAATATGAGCAGAAAGCATATGGATTTCCTGAATTCTGGCAGTCACATCATCAGGCACTACCAGCACTCTGTCACAGAGTGATACCATGTCCCCTCCCGTTTTACCGGTGGAGCCGATGGTAACAAGGCCCTTCTGACGGGCTGTTTTCAATGCTTCATTGACATTTCTGCTATTGCCGCTGGTAGAAATCCCCCAAAGGACATCGCCTTTGTTTCCAAGTCCTTCGACCTGCCGGGCAAATACCCGGTCGTAACTATAATCATTAGCTACTGCTGTCAGGATGGAGGTATCCGTGGTCAGTGCAATCGAGGGAAGGGATACCCTTTCATTATGGAAACGACCCACAAATTCAGCTGCTATATGTTGGGCATCGGCAGCACTTCCGCCGTTGCCGCAGATCAGGATTTTATGGCCTTCTACCAGGGCCCTGCGGCAGATGTCCGCCATATCCAGAATCACGGGAAAAAGAGTTCTGCTTTTCTGCAGCACTTTTTCATGATCGTTAAAAATTGACTCTATGGTTTCAATGTTCATTCTTATCTTCCTTTGCCGGAGAAACAGAATCGGTCTTTTCTTTATGGTTTTTCATCAGTGTTTCCAATTCACTCATAAAACTTCCAATATCCTTGAATTCCCGATATACAGAAGCAAAACGGACATAGGCCACCTGATCCAGATTTTTTAATTCATTCATCACCAGGTTGCCGATTTCCACAGAAGAAACTTCATGCTTCAACTCATTGCGGATTTTCTTTTCTACCCTTTTTACAATTTCCTCAATCTGGGCTGAAGAAATGTTTCTCTTTTCGCAGGCACGAATTAGGCCGCTGCGAAGTTTATTGCGGTCAAAAAGCTCACGGCTGCCGTTTTTCTTAATGACGCGAATAGGGACCTGCTCCACCGTTTCATAGGTAGTAAAGCGCCGTCCACAGGCAAGGCACTGGCGCCTCCGGCGGATAGAAGCCCCGTCATCGGTATCCCGGGAATCAGTGACCTTCGTATCAGGACTGCTGCAATATGGGCATTTCATAATCGTTCTCCTTGGAAAGATGGAAACGGGAAACGGAAGAAATCACCTGCTTTAAACAATTCCTCCCCTTCCCAAATCGGAAGAAAAAGCCACACTGCAGCTGCGGTGTGGCTTTCTGTGTATCGACTGTCCCTTCGGCGGACTTTTCCTGTACCATGCACATGCATCAATCCAGCCCGGGACTGTGAAAGTAAAAACTCTGATGAAAATTTTTACTTCCTCAGAAATTCAGGAACCGCGATGCCCGGTGTCGGACGTACAGCATTGCTGAAACGGCTTCCGCCGGCGGGAGATGGAGACTTCTTCTTGTCGCCGAAACCGGTAGCAATAACAGTAATCTTCACTGTGTCATTATCAAGATCCGGGTCTACGGAAGTACCCCAGATAATATTGGCATCCGGATCAGCAGCTTCCGTAATAATCTGGGAAGCTTCATTGATTTCAAAGAGGCCCAGATCTTCATTGCCCGTAATATTGATGATGATGCCTTTGGCACCTTCAATGCTTCTTTCCAGGAGCGGGCTGTTGATAGCCATAGTTGCGGCATCGCTGGCACGGTTATCGCCGGTACCGATACCAATACCCATGAGGGCATCGCCCTGGTCACTCATAATGGTTCTTACATCAGCAAAGTCCAGGTTGATAATCCCCGGTACAGTAATCAAATCGGAAATGCCCTGGATTCCTTGGCGGAGAACATCATCGGCTGTCTTGAAAGCATCTTTAATGGAGGTTTTCTTGTCAATAATGCTCATCAATTTATCATTTGGTACCACCAGAATAGCATCTACATTCTGCTTCAGTCGTTCAATGCCTTCAGCGGCATTCTTAGCTCTTACTTTTCCTTCAAAGCTGAAAGGCTTTGTGACAACGGCAATGGTCAGAGCCCCCAGTTCTCTGGCGCACTGCGCTGCTACAGGAGCAGCACCGGTACCGGTACCGCCGCCCATGCCGGCGGTCACAAATACCATGTCAGCGCCAGTTAAGGCTTTTGTCAGATCTTCTCTGGATTCTTCCGCAGCCTGTTCGCCTACTTCCGGTTTCGCTCCAGCACCAAGACCTTTGGTCAGTTTTTCACCAATCTGGATTTTGGTTTCTGCTTCAGATTTATTCAGTACCTGCAGTTCTGTATTGACAGCGATGAATTCAACGCCCTTTACTTCTTCATCAATCATACGGTTGACAGCATTATTTCCGCCGCCGCCTACACCGATTACTTTAATTTTAGCAATTTCAGACTGTTCCATGTTCGCTCCTCCTTTAGGATCTTCTGCGTCATGAGATTGACTCGTTTTTACATTATTCATATTAGCAGTCATCTTCTTCTCAATCATATCTTACATTGTACAATACTTTACGCAAGTTCGCTACATTTATCAATAGAATAAGAAAGATTTTTGTTTATTTTTTTAGCTTTATAAAAGGCGAGGCTAAATTGGCATCCAGATATTCCACAGAAAGGCCTCTGGCCTTGACATCGCCTACCATGTTTTCCGCCAGGCGGGCCTGACCAGCCATGTCACTGCCATTTCCCAGTTTCACTGTTATACCGTCCCTGGTATAGGCCTTGATATCCTCCGGATTTCCGATGTTGATTTCAGAAAATACCTTAAGACCTTCCGGAGACAGATGGTTCAGGAAATCCAGGGCCTGGTCTATTTCGCCGCCGGCTATCGAATCGCCAAGGAGAAGGTTTCCCAGTCTCTTTCCTGTAATGAGCGGTACATTGACTTTTTTGATGGACTGGGTCGAATCCATGACTACGCCATCTTTATCAAGAAAAACATAGCCGAATTCATCCTGAACAATGGCCAGAGGCACCCGATCCGTTACATTCACCTCAAGAACAAAGGGAAAGCGGCGGCCCACGGAAACAGTAGACACCCGTATATCTCTGGAAAGCCTTTTTTCCAGATCCGATGAGCTGATCTGGAGGACATTCACGGGCTGACGGATTCGCCCTTCAAAAATCACATCATCCGTAGTCAGCACTTCTGTCCCCTCAAGGTCTATATAGCCAAGAGGTATGGGAAGAAAGAAAAGAGAAAGTCCAATCACTGCAAGAACTCCCAATCCTCCTGCTGCATAGGCCTTTCCTTTGAACCGGGGCCTTTTAAGCCTCTTCCCGGGATTTTTTTTTGCCGGATGCGGAGGCGGCGGTGTCTGTTCTACCGGCACCTCTTGGGTCGACGGGGTCGTTTTTCCGCCATGCTGCTCTTTCAGAAAATCATTAAAACTTTTAAAATTATCCATAGTTATGACCTGTCAGACTTTATCAAGGCCTGCTTCCATCAATATCATTTCGCAGAGTTTCGGGAAAGAAATCCCCTGGGCTGCTGCCGCCTTTGGCACCAGACTGGTCGATGTCATGCCTGGAATGGAATTGGCCTCCAGCACAAATGGATGTCCCTCTTTGTCAGTTTTGAAATCAAAACGGACGGCACCGCTGCATTCGCAGATACGGTAGCCTTTTTCTGCAATGCGGCTCATGGAAAGGGCCAGCTCTTGCGAAATGGGAGCCGGTACGATGTAATCAGTGGCGCCCTTGGTATATTTGGAATGGTAGTCATACTGCCCGGAATGGGGGCAGATTTCAATCACAGGAAGGGCTTTGCCGTCAATGACGGACACCGTGAATTCATGACCACCCAGGTAATCTTCCGCCAGTATGCGCCCCTCCACTTTAAAGACCCGATCCACCGCAGCTTTCAGGTCTTCTTTCTTTTTTACGATTTCAATGCCGATGGTGGAACCTTCGCAGGCCGGTTTCAATACCATGGGGAATGAAAATTCCGAAAGAATACCGGAAATCACCTGCTCTTTTCCGTCCTTTAAAAAATAGGGATGGGAATGAGCCATGGGCAGACCGGCCTGTTTGAACAGATGGCTGCTCATGATTTTATCCATAGTAATGGCAGAGGAAGTGACTCCGGAACCGGTATAGGGAATCCGGGCCAGTTCCAGCACGCTCTGGATGGTACCGTCTTCACCATATTTTCCATGAAGGGCAATAAATACCACTTCTGCTCCGGCGGCTTTGAGATTTTCTACCACATGATGGGGATCATATTCCATGGGAATCACATGATAGCCGATAGATGCCAGTGCTTCCGCAATGGCGGTGCCTGTATTCCTGGAAACTTCTGCTTCCGTCGATGGGCCGCCCATAAGAACGACTACTTTGGTTTCTTTATTTATCACTTGGCATTCCCTTTTCTTTCAATAATGCAATCAGTTTTTCGCTTACACCGGTAATACTGCCGGCACCCATGGTAATCACCATATCTCCCGGACGGATGCAGTCATAAAGCGCACCGGCCACATCTTCCAGCTTATCCACATAGCGGATATCCTTATGCGGAAGCCGTGCCCTGACGGCATCCGGGATGAGATGACCATCGACACCGGGAATCTTTTCCTCACTGGCTGCATAAATATCCGTAAAGAAGAGAACATCCGCATCATCAAAGGCTTCGGCGAATTCGTCTTTCAAAAGTTTGGTCCGGGAATAGCGGTGGGGCTGGAAAGCACAGAGAATCCGGTGATTTCCCGATTCTCTGGCCGCTTTCAGCGTTGCCTTGATTTCCGTGGGATGGTGGGCATAATCATCCACAATCCAAAGGTCTTCCGTCCTCAATTTCGTTTCAAAGCGCCGTTTGACGCCATGGAAATGGGAAATGGCCGCCGCTGCTTTTTCGAAGGGAATCCCGCAGTACAGAGAAGCTGCAAGGGCCCCCAGGGAATCACGCACATTGTGGAGACCCGGCACCTGGAGACGCACGGTTCCCAGCACCTTTCCTCCCTTCACCGCTTCATAGCAGAGGAGGCGGTTTTCATATCTTGGATTCACCGCTCTAAGGTCCGCCTTTTCATTCAGACCAAAGGTGAATACCTTTTTGTGAACAGAAGGAAGAATGGCCCTGACCCCTTCACTGTCCAGGCAGAGAAATGCAGCCCCGTCATCATAAGAAATATGATTGACAAATTCAGCAAAAGCTTTTCGTATATTTTCCACACTGCCATAATGATCCAGATGGTCATCTTCGATATTGGTCACTACGGTGATGTAATTTTTAAATTTCAAAAAGGAGCCGTCGCTTTCATCGGCTTCGGCGATGACATACTCTCCTTTGCCGCAGATGGAATTCCCGTGGATATAATCAGCAGCGGCGCCCAGCACGATGGTCGGGTCCATGGCGGTTTCGTAAAAAATCTGTCCCAACATGCCGGAGGTGGTGGATTTCCCATGAGCACCGGCTACAGAAATCCCCTTCCCTGCCAGAAGAAGGGCAGCCAGCACATCAGAACGGTGGAAAACAGGAATCTGTTTTCTCCGTGCTTCCATCAGTTCCGGATTATTTTCAGAAATAGCGGAAGAAATGACAACGCATCCCTCCCCTTTCACATGGGATGCATCATGACCGATAAATATGGAAGCTCCCCTCTTTCTGAAATTTTCAAGCACCGGGGAATCAGCCATGTCAGATCCTGAAACGGAATACCCTTTCTCCAGAAGGATTTCGGCAAGGGCGCGCATACCCATGCCGCCGATACCGATAAAATGAAAATTTGTATATTCTTTTAAATTCATCTCATTTACTCCCTTTTTCAGCCAGTTCAAGAGCCAGACGGGCAATATCCCTGCCGGCATGAATTCTTCCAAGCCCGGCGGAAGCGTCTGACATGCTGTGCAGAGCAGCAGGCGTATCCTTCAGGTAGGTAATATCCTGGATCAGCTCCTTATCGGTCAGATACTTGTCCACAATCATCCTGGCTGCTCCGGCAGCCACAAAAACCCGGGCATTGAAAGTCTGGTGATCTTCTGCAGCATAGGGATAGGGAATCAGGATAGCCGGAAGGCCCCTGGCTGCCAGCTCTGCAAGGCTTACGGCGCCGGCGCGGCAGATAATCAGATCCGCTGCTGCCAGAGCCCTTGGCATATGGTACTCATATTTGATAATCCTTCCTGCTTTTCCTACCCTGCCTTCTTTATCCGCATGCACTTTCTCTATTATTTTATCATATTCCAGAGTGCCCGTAACATGGTAAAGACAGAGATGGTCATCATTCTTAAAATAGGCATGAACACCAGCCATGGCGTTGTTAATCGACCGGGCGCCGCGGCTTCCTCCGGTGATAAGCACCATGAAGGTATCAGGTGAAATACCGAGCTCCCTTCGGGACTCCTCCCGTTTGGCTTCAATAATATCAGGACGGATAGGATTTCCTGTGTATATACATTTCTCGGGACGGGGAAAACGAACTTTCGCATCCTCATACCCCAATGCAATGGTATCTACTACATGAGAAAGGATTTTATTAGTAATCCCGGGAATCACATTCTGCTCCTGAATGAGGGTAGGAATATGGGACAGGGCGGCCGCCATCAGGATAGGACCGCACACGTATCCGCCGGTACCGATTACCACATCGGGATGAAAATGCTTTAAAATGGACCGGGCCTTGAAGAGACTGCCTGCTGTCTTCATAAGGATAGAAAGATTTTTCAGTGTAAAGGACCGTTTTAGTCCATAGGCCGGAATGGAAGCAAATTTATAGCCTTCCTTCGGAATGATTCTTGATTCCATGCCATTTGGAGTGCCTACAAAAAGAAATTCCACATCATCCAGTTTTGACAGTTCTCTGGCAATGGTAATGGCAGGGTAAATATGACCGCCTGTGCCGCCGCCGGATAGTATAACTCGCTTCATGACTGCTCCCATCAGGTAAGACTTTTAACAATACGCTTGAAATCCATGCCTCGTTCTTCCATATTGTGATACATATCAAAGGAAGAGCAGGCCGGCGAGAGGATGACGACATCCCCGGCTTCCGCCAGCTGCTGCCCCTTCAGTACTGCTTCTTTCATGGAAGATACCCGATAAATGGAAGACACGCCGGCTGCTCTGGCCGCTTTTTCAAAACGGTCGGCTGCCGCTCCCAGAAGAATCAGATGTTTTGTATGCTTTTTGACATCTTTCATGAAATCTTCCAAAGGCGTTCCCTTATCGTAGCCTCCGGCAATCAGGATGACCGGCTTGTTGAAAGCGCTCATACCCTTAATGGCAGCATCCGTATTGGTGGCTTTAGAGTCATTGTAGTATTCCACATCACGCAGTGTCCGTACATATTCAATCCGGTTAGGAAGGGACGAAAAATCCTTCATGACAGACACGATCACATCCACCGGAACGCCCCCTTCATAAGCCAGGAAGGACGCAGCCAGCACATCTTCATAGTTCTGCATGCCCTTCAGCTTCAATTCCTTCACAGAACAGAGACGGATTTCCTTTCCCTTTCTGCGAAGGACCAGTGTATCTCCGTCAAGGAAGGCTCCTTCCTCCACTTTATGGGATGTGGAAAGAAGGCATACATGGGTGTGGGTTTCCGCCTTCTTTTTAAGGGCAGGGGTATAGGCATCATCATCATTTAACAGAAGGCAGTCGGAATTGTCCATATTTTCAAAAATCCGGGCTTTGGCTGCCACATAGGCTTCCATGGTATGATGCCGTTCCAGATGATCCGGCGTAATATTCAAAATCACAGCAGCCCTGGGCTTGAAGGTTTTGATAAATTCCAGCTGGAAGCTGGATACTTCTGCCGCAATCACACCATCAGCAGGCACCAGTTCCGCTTCCCGGCTTAAAGAAATGCCAAGGTTTCCTGCCAGGGCAAAAGGTTTACCGCTTCTGCTCACCATACTCCCCAGAAGAGTAGTGGTGGTAGTTTTCCCGTTGGTGCCTGTAATGGCAAGGATTGGCGCCTTTGTGACGCGATAAGCCAGTTCCACTTCGCTGATAACGTCAATATGACGGTTGAAAGCTTCAGATACAATGGGATTTTCCCTTGGAATCACCGGAGAAACGACCACTGTATCCACCCCGTCCAGAAGATCGACGGACTGCGGCCCAAACCGGAAAACAGCTCCCAGCGCAGTGAGTGCCTCTTTTTCCTTTTTATCATGAATAGAATCTTTTAAATCGGAAATCAGCACCTTCACATCGTGGCGCAGAAGGACATGGGCAGCTCCCAGTCCGCTGATACCGGCGCCAAGAATCAATACACTTTTCATAATTTACCTCCCGTGGAACCGGTCTTTGGCGGAAGCATCCATGCTTCCTCAAAGATCGGCGTGAAAAACGGATTATAATGCCCGGATTGCCAAAAGAAGACTCACACAGGCAGCAATTCCTTCGAAAATCCAGAAAGCCCATATCACATGGACTTCACTCCAGCCGGACAGTTCGAAATGATGATGAAGGGGGCTCATTTTGAATACCCTTTTTCCGGTCAGCTGGAAGGAAGCCACCTGGATAATGACAGAAAGAGCCTCCAGCACAAAAATCAGGCCCAGGAAAATAAGAAGAAGCTCTGTCCTGGTCATCACGGAAATACCGGCAATCGCACCGCCCAGGGCAAGGGAACCGGTATCCCCCATGAATATTTTAGCCGGGTGGTAATTAAAGAACAGAAATCCGATACAGCTGCCGGCCAGAATGATGATGAAATATCCCAGATCATTGAAACCGGTCATATAGCAGAACATGGCATAGGCAGAGAAAGCAATGACGCAGCATCCCGAAGCCAGTCCATCAAGGCCGTCAGTGAGGTTCACCGCATTGGACGCGCCCACAATAACAAGAACCACAAAGGGATAGTACAAAAGGCCGATGGAAATATCCATATGGGTAAAAGGAATGGCTATGGAATAGGGCAGATGAAGCGTATCCACAACGCCCCAGCAGAAAAGAACGGCTAGGATAATCTGGCCAAGCATCTTCTGCTTTGCCGTAAGGCCCAGGTTTCTTTTCTTTTCCGCCTTGATAAAATCATCAAGAAAGCCAAGAAGGCCATGGCCCAGCGTAAGAAATAAAAGCCACAGGACCGAGGGGTCAATCATTTTATTGAAAATAACCACCAGCACTGCGGAAAGAAGCATGAACAGTCCGCCCATGGTAGGCGTACCGCTCTTAATCCGGTGAGACTTCGGTCCTTCTTCCCTGATAGACTGACGAGCCTTTAATTTTTTCAAAAGCGGAATGGCAAAAAATCCAAGAATCACGGTAAGCACCGCTGATTCCGCCAGATAAATCAAATAATTACTTTCCATCCTATGCTTTTTCTCCCCTCAAAACAGCAGGAATCCTTTCCATATGCATGTAATGGGAACCTTTCACAAGCACCACATCACCGGGCGCTGCCATCTTCATCAGCTTTTCCGCTGCTTCCTCGCAGGTATCGCAGGTCACGACATTCTTCATGCCCTCCTGTTCTGCACCTTTGGCGAGGAAACGGGAAAGCGGTCCCACCGTAATCAGACCGTCAAATCCAATTTTTCCGGCTTTCACTCCTGTTTCATAGTGCAGTTTTTCTTCAAAGCGGCCCAGTTCGCCCATATCACCGAGCACAAGGAAATAATGGTTCCCTGCAATCTGCTTCGCAGAGCGGAAAGCCATTTCCATGGACAGCGGGTTGGCATTATAAGAATCATCCAGAATGGTGATGCCCCCTATGTTTACCACAGACTGCCGCTGATCGGCAGGGCGGAACTCACCGAGAGCCTTCTGGATTTTTCCCGTATCCACGCCAAGCACCCGGGCTGCAGCTGTAGCAGCCAGAGCATCATATACATTATGAATGCCGAGAAGGTGAAGTTTCACCTTGAAGGCTTCGTCAAAGCAGGTACAGGTATAGCGGGTATCCTCTTCTTCGAAACGGACATCGCTGCCCCGTACCGTATACCGGCCGTTCATACCATAGCGGACAATCCGACCTGCAAAGCCCTTCCCCATAACGCTGACTCGTTCGTCATCGCCATTCAGGATAGCCGTGCCATCGGCAGGAAGTGCATCGATCAGTTCTTTCTTCGCTTTGGCAATGTTATCTTGGCTTCCCAGGATACCGATATGGGATGTCCCCACATTGGTTACGACCCCCATAGTGGGAGACGCAATGGTGCAGAGCTCTGCAATCTGGCCAAAGCCCCGCATGCCCATTTCCACCACGCACACCTCTGTTTCGGCAGTCATAGAAAGAAGGGTCATGGAAAGACCGATTTCATTATTGAAATTCTTCTCCGTAGCGGTCACATGGAAACGGGTGCGGAGGATGGACGTAATCATGTCCTTGGTGGTAGTTTTTCCGTTGGAACCGGTGACTCCGATTACGGGCACGTGAAAACGCATCCGGTGGAAATGGGCCAGATCTTCCAGACCCTTCTTTGTGTCTTTCACCAGAAAAACGGATACATGGGCATCTATATCCTTCCCGTAGGAAGCATCAGAAATCATCACTGCCGATGCCCCGGAAAGAACCGCTCGTTTCAGAAATTCATGACCGTTGAAATTTTCACCAATGAGAGCGATGAAAAGTTCGCCCCGGGAAATGGTACGGGTATCGGTACTTACCCCCTCCACAAAGGCGTCCTCTCCCTTCTGCAGAAGAGATGCACCTGTGGCCTTTTCGATTTCCTCCAGTGTAAATGATGCCATTTTATTTCTCCTTCAGTTTCAGTGCCTTTCTGGCTTCTTCCCTGTCATCAAAATGAATGGTTTTGTCCTTTAAAATCTGGTAATTTTCATGTCCTTTACCGGCAATCAGCACAATGTCTCCCGGCTTGGCCAGTTCAATGGCCCGGCAGATGGCGCTCCTGCGGTCCACAATGACTTCATAGGAAAGGGAGGGCTTTTCCTTCTTCACTTCCTCCACGCCGGCAGCCACTTCCTTCACAATGGAAGCGGGGTCCTCGGTGCGCGGATTGTCACTGGTTACCAGGGCAATATCGGCATTCCTGGCAGCAATGCGGCCCATAATGGGGCGCTTCATCCTGTCCCTGTCGCCGCCACAGCCGAAGACGACAATAATTCGCCCTTTTGTAATTTCCTCTGCAGTGGTCAGAATTTTTTCCAATCCGTCCGGTGTATGGGCATAGTCCACCACCACCGTAAAAGGCTGTCCTTCATCAATCAGCTCAAAACGGCCGGGCACGCTCTTGAAGTCCCTCATCCCCTCCACAATGGTTTCCATGGGAACTCCTTCAGAGAGGCAGGCGCCTACTGCGCCAAGAGTATTGTAAACGTTAAAACGTCCAGCCAGTCTGGTTTCAAAATCATAATCCTTTCCCTCATAGGTCACTTTAAAGGAAGATGATTTCCCGGTGAAATGAATGTCATGGGCGTAAAGATCTGCTTCAGGATGAATCATGCTGTAGGTATGAAGAGCACAGATATTTCTGTCATCCACCCCTTCTTCCATTACGTGGGCATAGGGATCGTCCATATTGACCCAGGCGGATTTGCCTTTCTTTGTCTGTCCTTTGGCTGATACCATATGGAAAAGGATAGCCTTGGCCTTTGCATAATTATCCATGGTCTTGTGGAAATCCAAATGGTCTTCGGTGAGATTGGTGAATACAGCATCATCGAATTCACAGCCTGCCACACGACCAAGGACCAGGGAATGAGAAGAAACTTCCATACACACGTACTCCACCTTTTCCTCCGCCATGCGGGCAAGAATGCGGTCCAGATCGATCACATCAGGCGTCGTATTGTGGGTGGGGATTTCCTTATCACCGATGAGGGCATGAATGGTACCGATGACACCTGTCTTATGTCCGGCATGGTGAAGAATATGAGCTGCCACATGAGTGGTGGTTGTCTTCCCGTTGGTACCGGTCAGGGCGATCATGCGCATTTTCCTTGTGGGATAATCGAAGAAAAAAGGTACCATATCTTCCATAGCCTTCCTTGTATCTTTGACATATACCACAGCCACGGGAGACGGCACATCTATATCCCGGGAAGCCACAATGGCAGCAGCACCCTTTTCTACAGCTGCCTTGGCAAAGTCATGGCCATCCACATGGGCGCCGGAAAGGCAGATAAATAAACCGCCTTCCACCACCTTGCGGGAATCAGCTGTTACATCTTTAATTTCAACATCCGCAGAACCCTGCACTTTCTCCACCGGGGTCATACGAATCAATTCCGATAATGTTTTCAAAATGAATCACCTCTGCATAATTTTCAATTAAGCGTCATTATTTATGATAGCTTAAATCCCCTTGAAGCACAATAGCGGCCTTAAAAAAAGGCCGCTGATTTTATAATTCTAATTCACTTTTTACGCAGCCGGCGCTTTCAGAGCAGCCTGCGCCGATTCCATGACAAAATGAATCAGTAGGTCTCTTAGCAGCTACCGAACTGCCTTCTTTGCCGGAGCAGAAACTGTTTTCGCTGCCGCGCCGGCCTTTTGTGCTTCCACACCGCCATACACATTACGCACAGGAAGGCGCATGCCCAGCTTTGTTTCTGCCAGTTTCTGTATGCGTACCGGCGCATTGAGCCTTGATACCTCCAGTTTCAGCACTGAATTTTCTTTTTCCAGATTCATTACTTCCGCCCGTACCTGCTGCATATGATATTCCGCCTGCACATTGACGCCATTTAAAATGGTGCTTGCCAGGAAGGGCATCAGAATCATGATAATCCCCAGAATGACATTATGAAATAAACTGCGAGATGAAGATTCTTCCCTCTCCCTTTGCCGGGGAACAGCAATGTCCTGAGGCATGGAAGCCATATAATCCATCATTTGTACATTCTGCGATATCATAAAACATCTCTCCCCATGCAGGAAGCATCCTTTAAAGACCCATAATTTCAAATAACCTTATGGAATCAGCGCTTCCTTAATCATAAAATCCAAATCAGCGGAAACTATTTCCTATACTTTTTCAACCACCCTGAGCACCGCACTCCGGGCCCGCGGATTTTCCTCCACTTCCCGATCTGACGGTTTGATGGCCTTTCCCAGACTCTTCACCGTCCTGGGGTGATGGCATACACACACCGGCAGATCCGGCGGGCATATGCAGTCTCTTTCCATTTCCCGAAACGTATTTTTAATAATCCGGTCTTCCAGGGACTGGAAGGTAATTACCCCCAGCCGTCCCCCCACTTTCAGGTGGCCCACGCAGGCTTCCATGGTGTCCTTCAAGATGCCAAGCTCATTATTCACCTCTATGCGGATAGCCTGGAATGTACGCTTCGCCGGATGAGGTCCGTTTCTTCTGGCATGAGCGGGAATGGCCGCCTTAATCACACGGACCAAATCGTCTGTAGTTTCAATGGGCTTTTCATTTCTGAAATTCACGATGAATTGGGCAATCCTCCTGGCCCACCGCTCTTCCCCGTATTCCCGAATGATGCGGGTCAGGTCATCTTCATCATAGGTATTTACAATTTCATAGGCAGTCAAAGGATTCCGCTGGTCCATACGCATGTCCAGCTTCCCATTGTTCATATAGGAAAATCCCCGCTCCCCATCATCCAGCTGATGAGAAGAAACACCCAGGTCGAAAATAAATCCATCCACCTTCTCTATATCCAGAGAATCGAGAATAGAAGAAATATGAGAAAAATTGTCACGCACAAAAAGATGGCGGCATCCAGTGCCTTTGAGCCTTTCGGAAGCCGCATCTATAGCCTCCTGATCCTGGTCCACCCCAATCACAAGAGCATCTTCTTCCAGCCTTTCCGACAAGGCCATGGAATGACCGCCGCCGCCCAGGGTGCAGTCTACATATACACCATGAGGATTGGTGAGCACAGAATCAATCATCTCATGAAGAAGTACGGTGGTATGATGGAATTCCATGAAACCCTCCCCTTATAAGTCAAAATTTAACGGCAGATCCAGAGAATCGGCTATATCTGCCATCGATTCTTCTCCGTTTTCATCCGCATCAAGAAGCGCCGGATCCCAGATTTCAATGATGGAACCTGTTCCTACAATGACGGCATCCTTTTTCAGCTGAGCAAAAGTGCGGAGATGCTGGGGAATCAAAATTCTCCCCTGCTTGTCACATTCCATTTCAGTTCCCCGTCCGATGAGATGGCGCATAATCTTTCTTACCTTGTGATTGGTAAAAGGAAGCTTCTGCAGTCTGGCAATAAGAGCATCCCATCTTTCCCTGGGGTAAATGCAGAGACAGGTATCAAGACCCGGTGCCAGCACAAAGCTGTTTCCCAGTTCCTCCCTGAATTTGGCTGGAAGAATCATACGTCCTTTGCTGTCAATAGTATGAGAATACTCATTCATGAACATATTTCTTCCACCTCCTCCATATTTACCCACATTCTACCACATACCCCCACTTGCTTACAACGAAAAAAGTTTGTTTGGTATCGGAAAGGCGAAAATGAATAAGCTTAAAAAAACTCGATATTTACTGATAAAATACAGGATGCTCCATCCAAGGCATGCTCTGAAATTCTCCCATTCCCGCCAGCAGCTATCCCCCACTCCATAAAAAAATCCCCACCCGGTGGAGATGAGTGGAGAAATAAATAAGATGCCTGAAGCAGAGAATATCGGTGGCGGAAATACAAATGACCCCGCCCCGTCATTTTGACCGTTTCGCAGCGGAATGAAGAAATCTCACGTCCCCAGGGGCAAGGAAGCATGCGAGCAGGAAATCTCCAGACTGGGCATTTCTATAGAGCACCAAGTCCTTACCGCCCATACCGGCGTCCCCGCTCAAGATGACCAAAACGGCGGGCAGCTTACGGTCAAAGAGAAGCCATAAAAAAAGGCTGTGAAGAAATGTAAATCATTTTCTTCACAGCCATTTTTATTTTATGACACCGGGAGCACAATGTGTTTCTTTTGTAAAGCGGTCAGTTTTTCAAAAGGAAAATCTTCCAGCGCTTCCTCAAGGGACACCGGCCTCAGTTCCGGAAGTCCTCCTGCCAGATGGAGAAGAAGACCAATCAGATCTTCCGGCCTTAAGCCCCGGTTTCTCAGTTCCCTCACGGTGATGCCCTTTTGCCTTTTGGACAGGCGGATGCCCCGGGTATCTACCAGAAGGGGCAGGTGACCATACGCGGGCACCTGATATCCCAGCTTCTGGATCAGCCAGGCCTGACCGGGCGTGGAATCCAGAAGATCGTTTCCTCTGAAAACATGGGTAATCCCCATTTCTCCATCATCGATGGAAACGGCCAGCTGGTAGGCCACCAGGCCGTCAGCCCGCCGGACCACGAAATCATCGGCACCAGCCTTAAGTGTCCTGGTGATGGTTCCATAGAATAGATCGGTGAAAGAAATGGTGCTTTCTTCCATGCGCACTCTCCAACAGGGATTTTTGGTCATGGACTCTCTCTCTTTTGGGGTCAGGTTCCGGCAGTGTCCATCATACACGGGACGTGCTTCCCCTTCATGAGGTGCGGAGAGGACCTGGTGAATGCGGCTCCGGCTGCAGTAACAGGGATAAATATGGCCCTTCTTTTCCATGGCGGAAAGGATAGAGTCATAAATATCATAGCGCCGGCTCTGTACCGCCGGTCCATAGGAGTATATCCCTTCCGGGCCCTCGTCAAAGTCAAGGCCCATCCAGGAAAGGTCTTCCAGTATGCCCTCTTCATACTCCTTACGACAGCGGTCCCGGTCAATATCTTCCATGCGGAGAATGATTTTTCCTCCCCGCTGTCTTGTCCAGAGCCAGTTGAGGAAAGCAATCCAGAGATTGCCCAGATGCATGCGGCCGGTGGGACTGGGAGCGAAACGGCTACGGATATCCATCAGTCCGGCAGGGACCTCACCTTGTCGAAGAGGTCCTTATCCTTCTGAATCTTATCTTCGCTGCCCATGACGCAGATATAGGGATCTTTCATGACACTGTCTACCAGAGGAGCCAGTCTGCGGATATCCTCCACCTGGCAGTTAATGATTTCATCACGAATCTTCATGCGGGATTCCCTGGTATTGCCGGAAAGGTAATGGACCATGGCCCTCTCGCCTTTCATGGAAGGAGTCAGCTGAATTTCATCGGCTGCCATGGTACCGATGACGTACTTAGTCATTTCACGGTCAGACAGAGTCAGATTTTCCAGGTATGCCGGCAGTTCTTCGTAGGCCCTGATGGTCTGCGCCAGGTTCGGGTCCCGGTAAGAGCAGAGAATAGCCGTGCCATCCCGTAGGAACTGGGTGAAAGCACCATAGGCGCCTCCCAGAACACGGACTTTCTTCCACAGATATTCATAGCGGAGAATCGTTTCCATCACCCTGAGCGCACCGGTATAGGCGAAGCCGTGGCTCTTGAAATTGCCGCCTTTGGCTACGTACTGTACTTTGCCGGAGGTGAGGAACGCTTCGTTTCTGCTTTCCGGCGGGAAACTGTATACATGGGGCGCTGTTTTCACCCCTACTTCCATATCATCAAGCAGAAGCGGAAGGTTTTCAAGGACTGCCTTCTTTTCCTCTTCTTCCCCTATGGTTTCAAAGAAAAGGCCACTTCTTGTGAAAATCTTTCCGGAAACAGCAGCCAGTTTTTCCTGCAGTCCTTCCCTGTTCTCATCAAAATGCTTCACCAGGTCTGCCAGGAAATAGTAGTAGGAAAGGCCGGACTGTTCGGCGAATTCCCCTCCCTTGGAAAAATAGGAGGTCAGTCTTGTCATGACCAGGGTATGGCCTCTGGAGAAAGCGCTCATATCCCATTCCGATTTTTCCTGAAGAACCAGTTCTTTCAGCCGCTTGGCATCGGTAAAGAGGGTGTGATTGATGACTTCTCCCAAAAGGTCCATGAGCTTGTCCGTCTTGGACGTCAGGGCTTTGGCCCGGATGGTAAGAGCCGGCAGATAGGAAGATGTATCATTCACCTTCCCGTAGCCGTTCAGGGCAAAGCTCATGCCGCCGGTATAGGCATTGGACAGGCGGGCCAGTTCGGTGTAGCTGTGCTTTGTGGTGGAAAGGCTTCTAAGCAGGGAAGAAAGGAGTATGGCATAGGGAATATCCGCTTCCTTCAGATTTCCCAGGGTGAAATAAAGATTCAGGTAGGTAATGCCGTTCGTATGAACCTGAAAATGGAAATGGTCTACGCCGGATACGCTTTCTTTTTCCAGCACCTCTTCTTCTATGGGCCGCTTCAGGTCTTTTCTGGAAAGGAGAGGAATGGTTTTCAATGCTTCTTCTGTTTCGCCGGAGGCCTGTCTTTCCTTCAGGGCTTTGGTGGAGGCCATGATTTTTTCCAGCTGTTCGTCGGAAAGGCTGCTCTTGAAGGATGCCAGTTTTTCCGCCGTTTCCTGGTTCGCCTTTTCCGTGAGTCCCTTTTCCGGCTTCATGGTAATGAGAACCTGGTGGGGATTCTTAATCACATAGCGGAGCAGCAGGTTTTCAAAATAGTTGGTTTTCAGGTTCTTCCGCAGTGTGTTCATATCATCAATGTAGCGCAGCGCATCCATGGGATTCCTGTCGTAAAGCCACATATCCATGGCACGGACGCCGTAGAAAAGTCCCTTTGGCCTTCCCTGGTAGTCATTTTCACGGGCCGTAAATTCAGTGCGGTTCAGTGCAGCTTCCAGCATGTCTTTGTCAATCCCTTTGAGGGCAATGGAACGAAGGGTACTGTCCACTACATCTGCAAAAGCGGCCCGCTTATCCACTTCCGAGCCGGTGGCTTCCACAATCCATACAGGCTGCTTGTAGCTGTCACCGTAGGAACCGGACAGGTCGCTGCCAAGGCCTGCATCCAGTACCGCCTGTTTCAGAGGAGCGCCGTCCATATCGATGAGTACATAGTTAAGAATACGGAAAGCCAGAGAGTCCATGGTGGTCATATGGTCGTTAAAAGCGGTGTAGAGCGCATGGATGGCCTTGCCTTCGGTACTTTCATTTTCCGCAATGCCGTATGGAGCGGTGAGAGATACCCTTTTACTGAAGGGAGCCTGGGTTTTAACCATAGAATCCACATTTCTTTTATCGAAAGCAGACAGGTATTCCCTGTCCAGATAGTCCAGCGTCTTTTCAATATCCATATCGCCGTAGAGGTAAATATAGCTGTTGGATGGATGATAAAAACGGCGGTGGAATTCTGTAAATTCACGGAAAGAAAGGGTAGGAATCACTTCCGGGTCCCCGCCGGATTCCACGCCGTAGGTGGTGTTGGGGAAAAGTTTTTCCATGGCCCGGTCTTCCATAATGGCTTCCGGAGAGGAAAGAGCCCCCTTCATTTCGTTGTATACCACTCCGTTGTAGGTCAGAGGCGCATCTTTGTTTTCCAGCTCGTAATGCCAGCCTTCCTGCATGAGAATCTGCGGATTTTTCAGACAGTTGGGATAGAAAACCGCATCCAGGTACACATCCATGAGATTGTGGAAATCCACATCATTTCTGCTGGCAATGGGATACATGGTCTTATCGGGCCAGGTAATGGCATTGAGGAATGTGTTGAGGGACCCTTTGGCCAGCTCCACGAAAGGCTCCTTCAGCGGATATTTCCGGGAACCGCAGAGGGTGGAATGTTCCATGATATGGGGTGTTCCCTTGGAATTATCCGGTGTGGTGCGGAAACAGATATAAAATACTTTGTTATCATCATCGTTGTCCAGATACATGAGACGGGCGCCGCTCTTGACGTGCTCCATCAGGTACGCATCGGAATTAACTTCTTCAATATGAGACATGGAGTTCACGCGAAATCCGTGAACCATATCGCCCATTTTCCATTTCATATAAAACCTCCAGAACGTACGAAAAAGCGCAGGCGCATACCTGTGCTTTTTCTGTTATAAAATGCAGATTATTCAGCTTTGGCAGCAGGGAAAAATTCATCATGAATCGCCTGCACTGCCTTATCCAGATCTTTTCTTAAAATAAGACAGGAAATACTGATTTCAGAGGTGCTCACAATATCAATATTCACACCGGCCCTTCCCAGGGCGCCAAACATGCGGGCTGCTACGCCGGGAGTGCCGAGCATGCCGGCACCAACCACAGAAACCTTAGCCGTGTCATCATCATAAATGACCTCTTCCAGCTTTCCTTCGTCCCGCATCTGCTCCAGAACCCGTTTAGCATCAGGCAGATCCGTATCTTCGATAGTGAAGATAATGTCTGTTTTATCATCATTGGAATTCCTTACGCTCTGCACAATCATATCAACGGTGATATTGTCTTCAGCCAGTGCGGAGAATACCATGTACGCCACGCCGGGAATATTTCTAAGCCCCAGCACAGCAATCCTTGCAGCATGGGCATCCTGCGCCACGCCTCTTACTGCTTCATTCTTTCCATCCATTGTGCATACCTCCCGGATAATGGTGCCTTCTTCATCGGTAAATGTAGACCGTACATGAATCGGAATATGATACTTCATGCCCAGCTCCACACTGCGAGGCTGCATAACGCCGGCCCCCAGCCTTGCCATTTCAAGCATTTCCGTATTAGTGATTTCCTTCATCTTGACGCAGCCCTTCACATGACGGGGATCAGCAGAATAAATGCCATCCACATCAGTAAAGATTTCGCACATATCCGCATGCATTGCTCCCGCCAGCGCCACTGCCGTAGCATCAGAGCCGCCGCGGCCAAGGGTAGCCACATCGCCATTGGGCATCAGGCCCTGGAAACCGGCCACAATCACGATTTTGCCCTCTTCCAGTTCCCGAAGCACCCGGTCCGGTTTCACATCATCAATCGTAGCCTTTCCATAAGCGCCGCCGGCTATAATGCCTGCCTGGGGGCCGGTCAGGGAAATCGCCGGAACGCCCAGCTTTTTGAATGTCATTGCCATCAGCGCAATGGACATCTGCTCTCCCGTAGCCAGGAGCATATCCATTTCTCTGCCGTGATTGACAGAAGAAACCTGGGATGCCAGATCCAGAAGATCATCTGTGGTGTCCCCCATGGCGGATACCACGATCACGATCTTATCCCCCGGCTTCCGATCGCGAAGAACGCGGTTTGCAATATTCAGCATTTTTTCCGGTGTAGCCACCGAACTTCCACCGAACTTCTTAACATAAAGTGCCATTTACATCCCTCATTTACTGAGTAATCCATATATCTACAACTTAGAAAATTTTATCATGCCCGCCCATTTATGTAAAGAACATTGTTAAAAATTGGGGCGTTCAAGGCCTCTTTCGGAGAGCTTGCCCTTTATCGATGGTGCCCCTGCCTGCAGGACGGCAGAACGCGTCAAAAGGATGCCTTCCTGGTTTAACTGTCAGCCAGGGAGATAGCGAAGGAAGATGGCGGGAAGCGGGACAGCTGATGTCTGGCAGTCTGACGTCTGATAGTCTGGCAGCCTGATGTCTGCCAGCTAACAGACTATCCTCGTCTCAGAACTCGAGTCCCTTCCTGGCCCGAATGCCCTTCTGGAAAGCATGCTTTACCAGAGTCATTTCCGTCACCGTGTCCGCCAAATCAATGAGTTCCTTGGGCGCATAGCGGCCGGTGAGAATCATATTAAGCCTCACCGGCCTTTCCCGGATCAGCCCTGCTACCTCTTCCGTTTCCAGCATGCCGAAGTGAATGGCGTAGTTGATTTCATCAAGCACAATCAAATCCCAGGCGCCGCTCATGACTTCCTTTCTCACCATATCCCAGGCCCGGCGGGCCAATTCTTTCTTTTCCGCCAGTCTTTCCTCGTTTTCCGGATCTTTTTTATTGTGGAACACAAAACCGTCGCCCATGGGTCTGATTTCTATGCGCCCCTCTGCTTTCCCCAGCGTTTCGATGGCCTTCAGCTCCCCGTACTTCCAGGCCCCTTTGATGAACTGGAGAATCAGAACTTTCTGTCCGTCGCCCCAGGCGCGGATGGCAGTCCCAAGAGCAGCAGTGGTCTTTCCTTTGCCCGTTCCCGTATTAATAAGCACAAGTCCTTTTGTTTCCATATGTTTCCCTTTCTTGGACAGGAAATCAGATATGGAAGGAATGTTCCTTCCATATCGAATCATTACCTATTTTTATAAGCCAGACAGGAAGCCAGAAATTTATCCGCTGCCTTTGGATTTCCCTCAAAAGACAGATGGAGATAGCTGGCCAGCACATTGCCCCTGGCAAAGCCTTCCAGATGGCCTTCTTTCTGCCTCGTCCCCTTTAAGTTGTAGGCCCAGGGAAAATCGTCATCGCAGGCAAGGGTGGAAAAATGGAATTCGTGGCCCTTCAGGATATCTCCTTCATCAGCTATGATACTCTTCCTCAGCGCTTTCCCGGTCACATAGCCCACCCGCTGCAACTTTTTCTGCATTTCGCATACGCCCGGCACCAGGCCTGCCATTTCATAAGCGTCGCCGTCAAATCCCTGGATCTTCCGGCAAAGATACATAAGCCCACCGCATTCCGCATAGACAGGCATGCCGGAAGCCGCAGCCTGCCGGATGGAATCCTTCATGGACCTGTTATTTTCCAGCTCATGGAGGAACATTTCAGGAAAACCGCCGCCAAAGATGAGCCCGTCCACATCAGGAACAACGCTGTCCCTTAAAGGGCTGAAATCGATGAGCTCCGCCCCCATTTTTTCCAAGGCATGAAGACTGGCCGGATAATAGAAGGAGAAAGCTTCATCCCTGGCCACGCCAATACGGACCGGAACCTTCTTCTTTTCTTCCCTGTCTTTTTCCACGAGAAGCGAAGGTGCGCTTTGGGCAATGGACAACAGCTTCTCCGTATCCACCCAGCGGCCTGCATCTTCTCCCATATGGCGGATCAGGTCCGCCGTTTCGATTTCCGTCACCGGAGTCAGGCCCAGATGACGCTCCGGCGTCTTGAGGCCATCGTCCCGATGGTAGGCGCCGATGACAGGCATATGGATTTTCTCCATCACATCCCGCACCATGGCTTCATGACGGTCAGAGCCCAGCCGATTCAGAATCACGCCGGCGATATGGGTATCCCTGTCATATTCCCGAAATCCCAGAGCCGTGGCAGCGATACTGTAGCCCACGGACTTGCAGTCCAGCACAAGGATAACCGGCGCTTTGAGCCTTTTGGCAATATCCGCTGAAGAACTGACCCCTTTGGCGCCGCCGTCATAGAGGCCCATGACCCCTTCGATAATGGAAATGTCCGCATCTCTGGAAAGATAGGAGAAATTGGACACCAGATGATCCGCCGGCGTCATCCAGGTATCCAGATTGTAGGAAGGTCTCCCAGCTGCCTTTTCATGGAAACCGGGATCAATATAGTCCGGACCCACCTTGAAAGGCTGGGCCTTCAGTCCCTTGGAGTGGAAATAAGCTAACAGTCCGGTAACAATGGTGGTTTTCCCCACTCCGCTGTTTGTCCCCGCAATCACCACCCGGGGACGGATAAGCCCTGCCATTTATTTATCTCTCTTGGCAATAATGGTGCTGAGATAATTGGGTTTATAGTCGGCAGGCAGGCTGTCAATATCGCGAATCACGATTTCATCAGGAAGCCCGGCGCGGGAAACCATGACAGACCGCTTGATCATATGGTGCTTTCTCAGTTCCTCCTGCACAAAGGCAAAGCTCTTATACACCTTCATAATCACCGCATTGTCGGAAGCGGACAGAGCCTTGTCAAACTTCTCGTGATCAGCAGTAGCAGGAATAATGAGCACATTTTCCTCCCACTCCGTCACCGGAAGGCCGATGTAAGAAGCAATCCCCAGAAAAGCAGGAATGCCCGGAATCGTTTCCACCTCATAATCCGGAGAATCCTTGAATTCATTGAAAATATACATATACGTGCTGTAAAGCATAGGATCTCCCAGAGTCAGAAATACCAGATTTTTCCCTTCATCCAGCTTCTCCGCAATGATTTTCCTGTTTTCAGCCCACTGTTTTTCTACAGCCTCCATGTCCCTGCTCATCTGGAACACCATGGGAAGAATTGCAGTCTTATCAGAAATATAGGGCTTCGCAATGTTAAAAGCCACAGACCCCTCTTTCTTCTCTGTCTTCGGCGTAATAATCATATCAGCCGCCCGGATAGCCTCCACAGCCTTCACAGTCAGCAGCTTGGAATCCCCCGGTCCCACACCGATCCCATATAATTTTCCCTTATTCATATGAAATACCTCCTCATAAAATATACATAGTACTTTTATATTGTATCATCTGCGCCCAAAGGTAGCAAAAAGTTCTTATGGACACGCCCGCAGGGCGTGAGGGTTCTTAAGATGGACCGGCCGTTGGCCGGAGGGTCCGTAAGTTTGACGGCCTTTCAGGCCGAGGGTTGTGATGGCGCCTTTGGGGCCGCTCTGTGGCCCGGGTTCAGAAGGTTCAAAGGGTTCGACCTGCCTTTGGCAGGCTGGTTCAGAAGGTGGCAGCGGCTGACGCCGCAGTTTTATAATGCCGCCTTTCAGGCGGTAATGGGCGTCCTTAATCTGAAAGGCCGGCTCTTATGATAAAACCTTAAAAAACTTAAAAACCGCCCTGGCAATTGATAAAAAAACGAGCAAGCCGGGCCTGAGGCCCGTTGGAAAGTTTTTTTATAAAAGGGCGCCTACAATAATTAATGGCGCCCACCACCACCCTTTGAACCCTTTGAATCCTCAAGTCCCAAAGGGGCTTGTACACAAGGCCCTCTTTCCATCTTCCTTATTATGCGATACAATAAAATTATCATATCATATAGAGCATTAAGCTCTCCAGGAGGTTATTACATGGCAGAAGAACAACAGAACCAGGATGTATACCACATCGATCTCATGCGCACCCTTTGGGAAAATACGTACCGGGGCACCGTTTTTAATTACAAGGACCAGTATGTAGCCACGGTCCGCCTGATTTTCAGCATTCCGCTGGACCGCAGCGAAGTACCGGAAAACGCGCCGGAAGTGAATCCCGTGATTATAGTACTGGTAGAAGATACCGCCCTTTCCCCTCTGGAAATCGTAGACTTCGAACAGGCCATGACGCCTATTCTGGCAAAACGGCTGACCAGTGAATATTTCCAGCCGGACCGCATTATGTACTTCTATCCCAGCCCTGCAGAAGGTGCAGAAACAAAGGACAAGAAATAAGGGTATAAAAGAACGCCTCGTTCGAGGCGTTCTTTTTGTTGACGGGGCTTTGCCCCGAGGTTTCTTAAGATTCTTAAGTTTGACGGCCTTTCGGGCAGAGGATTGTGGTGGCGGCTTATGGACACGCCCCAAAGGGGCTTGTCCATAAAACCGCCAGCCCACACAAAAAACGCCCCGAAGGGCGTTTTTTTTCACATTATTCAGCGGAAATAAACATGGGATACAGCGGCTGTCCCCCCTGATAGGTTTCAAAGGTAACGTCAGGGTATTTCTTTTCTGCCTTGTCGATTTCTTTGAGGCAGTCTTCCTCGGAAAGATCTTTTCCGGAGTAGATCGTTACGATTTCCGTATCTTCTGTAATGAGGTGGGACAGTACGTCCAGGAAACATTTGGTGAAATCTTTTTCTGCAATGACTTCGTGGTTTTTCATGATTCCCATGAAATCATCCTTGTGGATCACCGTTTCACCTACGATGCTGTCTCTCACAGCCGTGGTAATCATGGCTGTGGCAATGTCTCCCATCCGTTCCTTCATGGCTGCCAGGTTTTCTTCCAGCGTGTTGTCTTCAGAGAAAGCCATGGCTGCTGCCAGCCCTTCCATGGGGTTAGTAGAGGGAACGATATGGACTTTTTCACCCATCATTTTCTGGAGCTGCTGGGCTGCCAGGATGATGTTTTTGTTATTGGGGAGGATAATGTATTTTTCATACTGCCCATTGTCCATGCCGCTGCTCAGTTCCTGTACTGAGGGATTCATAGACTGACCGCCCGATACCACATCGGCACCCAGTTTCTTAAAGAGTTCAGTCCAGCCGTCGCCGGATACGACAGTGAGAATACCCAGAGGCTTTTTAGCCATCTTCTGCTGTTTTTCCTTGTTCTTATGGAACTGGTCCACCATGTTGTCGCACTTGATGTCGTGAAGGGTACCCCAGTCTGCTGCCATATCCAGCACATGGCCCGGACGCTGGGCATGAATGTGAACCTTTACCAGGTTATCCCCTTCTGCTACGATCATGGATTCGCCCCAGGAGGACAGTTTCTTTCTGACTTCCTTTGCCTTCACCTTGCAGGGGCTGATAATGAATTCCGTACAGTAAGGATATTCGATGGAGAAAGATTCCCCCTTCGCTTCCAGACGGCTGATGACCGGTTTCACATCCACTTTGATTTCTTCGACCTTGCCGGTGAGGCCGTTCAGGCAGCCCATGAGGAAGAAAATAAGACCCTGCCCACCGGCATCAACTACGTTGGCGTCTTTCAGAATCTGCAACTGTTCCGGCGTTTTAGCCAGCGCTTCATTACCGCAGCGGATAGAAGCTTCTAAAATTTTACTGAAATCCGTTTCCGTGCGGATCACTTCCCTGGTTCCCTTGGCAATTCCCCTGGCTACGGAAAGAATAGTTCCTTCCACCGGTTTCGTAACAGCCCTGTAAGCATAGAGGATACCGTACTGGAAAGCCTTACTCATCTGGCCGCAAGACGCCGTTTTCTTTCCATGGAGCCCCCGGCTGATGCCGTGGATGATCTGGGACAGGATAACACCGGAATTTCCTCTGGCCCCCATGATGGCGCCGGCTGCCGCCTTTTCAGCCAAAATCCCCACCGGCTGTTCCGCTTTTTCTTCTGCAATCATGCTGTACATGGACTTCAGTGTATTCAGCATATTATTTCCCGTATCCCCGTCAGGTACAGGGAATACATTGAGCTGGTTGATAATTTCATATTTCTGCTGGAAAAGCTGGTAAGCTCCTGTCAGCATATTCTTGAAACAGATCCCATCTATTGTATTATACATATCTATTTCCCCCATCACTTGGCACTTTCAAAGATAATTCCCGTCAGTCCCGGTCCCAGATAAGATGCCAAGACAGGTGTACCGGTAGAAAGAGTGACCTGGATATCCGGATATTCTTCCTGAATCCTTTTCTGCAGCGCCCTGCCACCTTCTTCATTTTCAATATGGACAATGCCGATGCGACGGCAGGGTGAATTCTTGTGGAGATAATCGAGCATGGCGGCGGCAGCCTTCTTTTCGGTGCGCACCTTGGCAAGTACATCTACTTCATTATTGTCATTCAGGAAAATAACCGGCTTGATTTTCAAAATGCTGCCTATCAGGCCGGCAGCCTTCCCTACGCGGCCACCCCTCCGGAGATAATCCAGGGTAGGCACGGTAAAAGTAGTCCGCATCAAAGAAGCGGACTCCTGGAGACCTTTGCTTATTTCCTCAAAAGAAAGGCCCTTCTCAATCATATCCAGTCCGTCTTCCAGCACTTCCATCATACCCACAGCAGTGGTACGGGAATTAATGACGGCAATCTGCTTCCGTCCCGACTGGCGCGCCGCAAGAACGGCGCCATTATAGGTGCCGCTGACCCCGGAAGTGATGCAGATGACAATAATCGGGTCCTCTTTGGGGAGAGACTCAAACAACTTAAGAAAATCACCGGTGCTGGGCTGGCTGGTAGGAACCGCCTTCTTCGTACTTTCGGAATACTCAATCACCTGTTCAATGGTGGCCTCATTTTCCGGCACATATTCCCCCTTCACCGAGATAAAAAGAGGAATCACATGAACATTGGCGTGCTGCTCCAGGAAATCCTTCGGAACAGCGGCCGTACTGTCTACAACTAGCTGAATCATTGGCTAACAGTCCTTCCTGTTATTATTGTTTTTTTGCTTTTCTTTCAGCTTTTCTTTCATCAAACTCTTTCAAAAGCTGCTTGTAATCATCGTCATCATAGCCATTGGTAGCCAGCATGTATTCCTTGATCTTCTTACGCTGCAGAGCCACATTCATGGCAGACAATTCGAAAGGATCCAGCGAAATTCTGGCCAGCATTTCCCCGGTAGAAGAATAGCCCACAATGCCTTCTCCCAAAAGATCCACCAGCTTCTCGCGCTTCACCACTTCGCAGAAAGTGCGAAAGAACTTTTCCGCCTCTTTAATCATCCTGTCACGGATACGCTTGTACTCTTCCGCCTTATCCGCAGGAATCCTGAATCCATCAATTTCTACATATTTATCGGGTAAGTTAAACATAGTATCTCCTGTAATTCTACATATTTATCCACTATATTTAACTATATCGCCCTCAGCACTTTTGGTCAAGTTTTTATGTAAAATAAATGAAATATATGTATTATGAAAGTTTTCAAGATATGGGCTCTGAAGAGAAAGCTCAGAGAGAATGGTTCTTAAAATTGACCAGCCTAACGGCCGGAGAGTTCGTAAGCTTGACGGGCCCTTCGGCCCTAAGGGTGATGGTGGCGGCTTTGTCACAGATTCAAAAAAATGGGGGCACGGCTGACGCCGCGGGTTGTGTAGAAGGGTTGTGCATCGCTAGCGCTCAAGGGGCAGCAGCGCCTGCGGCGCTGAGGGTTATAGTATCGCCCTGCGGTGTACAGCGAACACAATTTGCACTATGCGAACTGGATTTGTAAGGGAGCATCAGCGACCTGAAAATCCAGTGAGTCAGTGACAGCAGGGATGAAGGAGCGCTAGCAACGCGCAAAATGTAGTGAATCGTTTCCCCTTTAAGGGGCAATGATTTTATAATGCCGCCTTTCAGGAGCGGGGGCGGTCTTAAAAAACAAGATAAGATATAAGCCCTTCCATACTTTCCCCTTTTGCAAGGTTCTGGATGCCGACGTGGTGTTCGCCACCCCGTCAATTTGACAAAAGGGTACATGGCACTAAAACAGTGCCCCTTTCCTTAAAAAGGGAGCGCTGCCGTTAGTTTTCACGCCCGTATCGGCGTTTCTTCTCAGCTCCCCGATTTCAAATCTCCCAGATGGGACGTATCATTCAGCATGTAGAGCATATTCATATCCCCCGGATAGATGTTGACCTGTGAAATGCTGGCGTTGGAGAGAGCCAGGTTCCAGGAACGGGAGAGGGGGATTTGGATAAGGCCGCATATGATGGTGCGAAGCGCCGCGCCGTGGCAGACGATGGCGTAGGTTTTATTGTCCCCACGTTTGATGATATCGTTGATGGCTTCCATGCACCGTTTCTGGCATTCTGCAAAGGATTCCCCATGGGGGAGTTTCATGGTGCCTGCATCGTGATACATGGCTTCAATCATGCCGGGCCAGATTTTTTCGATTTCATCATAGGTCTTTCCTTCCCAGTCACCAAAGGAGAGTTCTTCCAGCCTTGCATCTGTTTCCAGGGGAAGGCCGTGAGTTTGAGCAATGCCCTTCGCTGTATGGGCAGCCCGTTTAAGGGGGCTGGAAATGACGCCATCCAGAGAGACAGGGCGGAACCGTTCTTTTGTCTTTTCCGCCTGGGCTATCCCCTTTTCGCTTAAGGCCACATCGGTGCGGCCCTGATACCTGCCGGAACTGTTCCATACAGTCTGGCCGTGTCTTATAAGATAAAGTGTAATCATGGATGGTAAACCTCTTTCAATGCTTTAAGGAGCCGGTTGTTTTCTTCCCTTGTCCTCACAGCCAGACGGAAGAAGGAGTTGTCAAGGCCTTCGTAGTTGCCGCACTGGCGGATGAAAATGCCTTCAGGAAGAAGCTGCTTCTGTAAATCGGCGGCGTCTCTTATGGAGCCGGTCAGTTTCAGAAGGATGAAATTGACGCAGCCGGGGTAGACCGTAAGGCCTTCCAGTTCTCCCAGTTTCCCTGCGAAATATTTCCTTTCGGAGGAGCAGAAGGCACGGGACGCTTCAATGTATTCCCTGTCCCTGGTGGCGCAGGTCATGTAGAGCTGGGCCGGGCCGTTCACGTTCCAGGGGATGAGGTGGTCTTTGATTTTTTCTGTGAGGGCCGGATGGGCAAAGGAGCATCCGATGCGGAGGCCCGGCACGGCGTAGAATTTGGTAAGGGACATGACGACCACCAGATGTGAATAAGTCTTTACGAAAGAGCGGTAGGACACGTCTCCTTCCACGAAGTCGATGAAGGATTCGTCAATTACCACATAGCTTTCCCTGTCTTCTGCAAGGGCCATCACTTTTTTGAAATCCTCCATGGAAAGGAGGCAGCCGTCGGGGTTGTTTGGGTGTCCCAGGTACAAAAGGGAGCGGGGAACCATTTTTCTTTCCAGTTCCCCTAAAGGAAGGGAAAAGCCATGGTCCTGATCCAGAAGGAAGCTTTCCGTATCTGCGCCGGCGGCTTCAGCGGAGAGGCGGTATTCGGAAAAAGCTGGCGCCGGCACCAGCACTTTTTCCGGCTTAAGGAATCGAAGCAGCGTATACATGAGCTCCGTAGCCCCGTTTCCTAAAGCAATGGTATCCTTGTCCATGCCATAGGCAGCGGAAAGGGAGGCTGTCACGTCCCGGTCTTCCACATCCGGATAGCGGAGGGTCTCTATTTCCCAATAACGGAGAAGAGCCCTTCTCCCCAGGGGAGAAAGGCCGAGCGGGTTGATATTGATGCTGAAATCAAGGATTTTATTCCGTTCGGAGGGGGCTAGGGAAAAGACATCCCCTCCATGTCTAGAGCTTTTCAAAGTCATGGATATCACACTTTCTGCACTGCATGCCCTGATTTGTAATATGTACAAGGTCCAGGAAGGAAATCCTTCCTTTCATTTCTTTATCCAGGAAATTCTTCACTGCCATGGCATCCTTTTCCATGGGAAGAATCAGTCCCAGCACGGTACCGCTGTGGGCACAGATAACCCCTTTTCCTCCCTGCTCCAGTCCCAGGTGATAGAAATCTTCCAACGGTTTCTTATAAAGAATCTTCTGGTTGGCAAAGGAGCTCATAGAAGCAGCCCTGCCGATCAGGTCCAGGGACTGGAGCCTGATTCCTTCCTTAAATAAAGAAAGAGCCTCCTTTATTTTCGCCTCATTGCTCTTCTGCAGGTCTACCAGATCATTTCTGGAATTAAAAAGCATGGTGTCCACTTCCCCGCCGCAATCATAAACCAGAATCTGCATGGCCGGGCAGAGGCCCATTTCCCGGATAAGGCGTCCTTCCCGGTAATCAAACTGCACTACCCCTTTAAAAAAGGTAGCGTCGCTGGGTTCAATGGAAAGGGCAATAGCTGCAATTTCCCGTTCCGACAGCTTCCGGCCGCAGGCAAGGGCCGCAGCCTGACAGGCGGCACTGATATCAGCCGTGCTGGAGGCCATGCCTTTCCCTTTGAGGATATGGGATTTCAGTTTTAAAGGGACTCTTTTCTCTTCTCCCAGATAGGCCATGGTTTTCTCTACGGCTGAATAAGCCTTGGGCGGAAGTGTTTCTCCATCTCCCTCAAATCCGGAAAAAGCATAGGAGAAGCGATCTATGGGACAGGTCACCATAAAGGAGGAGCCCTCTGCATAGCCCTGGATAAATTCACCGCAGGATCCCGGTGAGCTGACTACATATGCCATACATTCCCCCTGGTAATCAAAACATAAAGGAGCGCCAGAAAGACTTCTGTCACTTGATTTACAAATCCATAGGTATCCCCTGTTGTACCGCCGATTTTACCCACGATCCAGCGATTCAGATACAGCCCCAGCAGAAGGGCTGCGCCGGCCAGTATCACATAAAGAAATCCGAAATAAAGAGCCGGCAGCAGTGCAAATACAGAAGCAATGGCTACTGCATGCTTTGGACGATAAGCGGAAAAGGCTTTGCCCATGCCATAGGGACGGGCATAGGGATATTCGCAAATGCTGATGACAAGGTTCAGCCGCCCCAGCGCAGGCGCCGCAATGAGAATGGGATAAAGCAGGCCGTCTATGGATCCCAAGGAGAGGGTGAAAAGGTTGATGAAAATAATGATGGACAGCATACCGAAGGAACCAATCAGGCTGTCCTTCATGATTTCCAGGCACCGCTCCCGGGAGCGGCCGGAAAAGAGACCGTCCGATGAATCCATGAGCCCGTCAGCCAGAGTGCCTCCGGATATGAAAAGCTCTCCCAGGACAATCAGAAAAGCAGTCAGATAGGGCATATCCAAAGGTTTCAGCAGGAAGTAAATGAGGCACATGAAAGCGCCTATAATCCATCCGTATACAGGAAACCAGATGACGCTCTTTCCGAATTCCTCATCTTTCCAAACCGTTTCATTGGAAATGTGGATACGGGTGAGAAATTGAAGACCTACTAAAAAAGAATTCATTCAATCACCACAAGTATTTGTAAAAAAGTTCAAAAAAGAAGAGTCAGAGAAACAAAGGTTTCGCCTTGAAGATCATGGGCTTGTACAGCCCCCATGCATCAGGGAGGCCCCTTTTCCCTGTCTTCTTCACCACACAAAGAATATGACCGCTGATTCCACAAGCACAAAGAGAATGACCGCAGCGTACATCATGTAAATGGAAGTCTTGATATGCTCTGCTTTCAGCGGCGTATCAGGGTCTCCCATGTATTCGCGAAATTCCGGTTTTCCCTCATAGTAATTGTAGCCCCCCAGCTGAACATGCATGGCGCCAGCCACCGTGGCTTCCGCATATCCCCCGTTGGGAGAAGGATGCTTCGGTGCATCCCTTAAGCCAATTTTTTCTGCATTTTTCCAATCCTGCTTCAAGAGAGCTGCAGCTGCCACAAAGAGGACAAAAGTAATACGAGCTGGAATATAGTTCAGCACATCATCCAGCCGCGCAGCAAAGCGGCCAAAGAAAAGGTAACGGTCATTTTTGTAGCCCAGCATGGAATCCATGGTGTTGCCGGCCCGGTAGAGAGCCGCCCCTACCGGTCCTAAAAGAAGGAACCAGAAAAGGGGGGAAATGACACCGTCCGTTGTATTTTCCGCAATGGTTTCCACTGTGCCCCGGGCGATTTCACTTTCATCCAGATTTTCCGTATCCCGGCCAACGATCCAGCTGAGCCGTTTCCTGGCGGATACCATGTCCCCCGCTTTCAGGAGGTCGTAGATTTCCATGCCGTCCCTGGCAAGGGCCCGGGGGGTAATGGTGAAATAAAGGACTACGGCACTGACAGCGGCATACATGAGAATGCCCGCCTTCACGGAAAGCCAGGTCAGGAATCCCACCACCAGGCCCACGGTGAGGAGCACAAGGAGGGAAGTCATCATGCCGCGGAAGAACATATTTCCATCAGATGTCTTCTTTTCAGGATAAAGCATTCCCTCAAAGAAGGAAATCACCTTCCCTATGAGAACCACCGGATGGTAATCGGATCTTGGATCTCCATAAATGGTGTCGATGACCAGGGCCGCCAGGGGGATAGCCGCATAAAATGCGGAGTAAATTAAACCGTCCAAATTATTCATTCCTCAGGATTTCATAAAAAGCGTCCATATCAAAATGGGTTCTCACCATTTTTGCCAGACGGTCAAATTCAGACTCTTTATAGGCCCGGTACTTGAACTGTACCGGCAGTTCCGGAAGGCCTTTGCGGCGGCGCAGGGCGTTAATCACAGCCCGGCGCAGATCATCATTGTCGAAGAGGCCATGGCAGTAGGTACCGAAGACATTCCGCTTTTCATTGATGAAACCGTCCTGAAGGTCCACCTTGTCCTCACTCCGCTGCACGATATGGAAGAGGGACTGCGCCGGTTTCGTAAGCGTGGTCTCACCCATGTGGATTTCATAGCCCCGCATGCCCTTCCCGGCAAACTGCATGTTCAGGAAAGGCAGATCATCACAGTCGAAAGTGACCTGGTAGGTATTCTTCTTCCCGTGCATGGACGTGGTGTAAGGCAGAAGGCCAAGGCCTTCTACTTCATCATTGCTGCTTTCCACATGGAGCGGGTCGCACACCTTTTCGCCCAGCATCTGGAAGCCGCCGCAGATACCGATGACGGGCACGCCTTTTTCCGCCATTTCAACGATTTCCTTCGCATATCCCTGGCGCTTCAGATAAAGCAGATCTTCTGTGGTGTTCTTGCTTCCCGGCAGAAGGATCAGGTCCGGATCACCGATCATATCTCCCTGCTGCACGAAGCGGAGGTTCACATCGGGCTCATGATTCAAAGCATCGAAATCTGTGAAATTGGAAATTTTCGGGGTCTGCATGACAGCGATATGGATATCCCGCATCACATGGTCACTGGGCAGATCCTGGAGAGATACGGAATCCTCATCATCAATGCCCAGATCTTCCAGATAAGGAATGACGCCGAGCACCGGAATGCCCGTCTTTTCCTTCAAGAAAGTCAAAGCCGGTTCCAGAAGAGAAATGTCGCCGCGGAACTTATTAATCACCAGTCCCTTCACAAGAGCCCTTTCCTCCGGTTCCAGAAGCTCCAGAGTACCTACGATGGAAGCCAGGGCGCCGCCTCTGTCAATGTCGGCAATCAAAAATACCGGCGCCTGACATTCTTTGGCAATGCGCATATTTACGATATCATTTTTCTTCAAGTTCACCTCGGCAGGAGATCCGGCCCCTTCGATGACAAGGGCATCGTAATGGGTTTCCATGTAGTCAAGGCTCTTCTTCACCGTATCCCAGGCCCGCTGGCTGTAATGATTTTGGTATTCCGAAGCGCTGTAATTTCCTACCGATGTTCCCAGAAGGATGACCTGGGAGCAGGAATTTCCGGTAGGCTTCAAAAGCACAGGATTCATTTCAACGATAGGCAGAGCGCCGGCAGCTTCCGCCTGGGCTACCGTAGAGCGGCCGATTTCACCGCCCGACAGGGTGACATAGGAATTCAGCGCCATATTCTGCGCCTTGAAAGGTGCCGTCTTATATCCGTCCTGCGCAAGAATACGGCAGAAAGCAGTGGTCAGAATACTTTTACCTACATGAGAACTGGTTCCCTGAAACATGACTCTCTTTGCAATTTTTGTCATTATAGCTCCACTCCTCTTTCCTTGAGCTCCACAGTAATTCCTGCAACAGAAAGGTATACCTTGTCGGCCCGCCTGGCCACATACTGGTTGGCCAGACCCACAAGATCCCTGTATACCCGGCTCATGGCATTGGCAGGAACAATGCCCATCCCAAGCTCATCGGACACAAATATGATTTCCTTATCAGAAACAGAAGAAATCCGCTCAAACATGAGGGTCAGGTCTTTCTCCAGCGCCTGCTGCAGCGTGGTCAGATCCGAAACCCCCAGCGTTTCCACGGTAATTCCCTTCATGTGGTCCATGAGCATATTATTCACATACATGGTAATACAGTCAAAAAGGATGGCATCTGCTTCCCCAAGGATATGACCCATTTCCTCCCCTGCCCCATGCATGACCTCGAAAGTCTGCCAGTCGGCGGGCCGCCTCTCCCTGTGAAGAATCACACGGTACCGCATCTCATCATCCAGAATCTGGCTGGTGGCGATGTATCCCTTCCTTTTCCCTGTGGAATGATACATCAGCTTCTCTGCGAACTCGCTCTTCCCGCTTCTGGCTCCGCCAAGAACAAGAAAAATTTTGTTATTCATGTCCTTTCATCACCTTCTTTTATCAGATTTCTGACAATACTACCCTTAAATAATAACATAAGTACTCTTGAGGTGCCATAAAAAAGTGGGAATGGGGCGTCATCATCAAGGGTGGCGGCCCCGAAGCCAAGGGCCCCGGTAAAGAATATGGCAGAGCCTTTACAGGCGATCCTCCGGCGAGAGGCTTAATGCAAAAGGGCTCATCAATCATGAATGGCGACTGCCGCATCCCCTGAACCCTTGATTCCCTTTGCCTCCTATGAACCCCCATGGCCCCGGGGCCTGTCCCCAAAAGCATCCACGAAAAAAGAGATTTCATCCCTCTGAAATCTCTTTTTCCCATTTATCCATTTAAATTGAAGGTAATCGGCACTCTGGAATTGGCTGTCACAGGAGTACCATTCTGTTTGGCCGGCACGAAACGCCAGTTGTACACAGCAGCTACCGCAGCACTGTCCAGAGTGCTGTTTCCCGATGAACTTTCCACCCAGGCGCTGGAAACAGATCCGTCAGTGGAAACCGTCATGCCCACCACCGTAGTGCCGGATATACCGGCCCTTCTGGCTGATTCGGGGTAGGCTGGCGCCGGAGCGCTCAAAAGCTGGATACCTATCGTTTCTCCGCCGCCGCTGCCGCTGTCTCCATTTCCACTGCCATAACCGTCACCGGTGCCATCACCGGTGCCATCACCGGTGCCACCGCCGCTGCCACTGCCGCTTCCGGAACCGGTGCCGCTTCCTGAGCCGGTGCCATCGCCGGTGCCCTGACCGCCGCCGGTTCCGCCGCCGCTGCCTCCTTCAGAAGAGGAAGAAGCGCTTTCGCCGGCCGGGGCGCTGCTTGAGGAAGTGGTGCTTTGGGCCTGGGCCACCTCATGGACATCATTGGCTGCCTCTTCATCGGCTTCTGTCGGTACAGCCGGAGGAGGCGCAGTGGGAGTGGCTTTGGCTTCGTGGATTTTGGGAAGTTCTTCCGTTTCCTGGCCGCCACCGCCACCACCTCCACCTCCCCCCACATCGGACACCAGGTCTACTTCAATGGGCTCCCGGCTGGGCTGGGCCGGAGGAAAGAGGAAGAGAAGGCCTGCCACCGCGCCAAGGACAATGCCGTGGCAGAGGAAGGACAATCCAAAGGCAGAGGACCATCGGTACTTGAAAGTACGCATGGGACCACCTCTTTACTGATTCTGACCGGTCTTGGACTCTGTAGCAATTCCCACCTTGCTGATGCCTACAGATTTCAACTGGTCAAGCACAAATACAAAATCTCCATGTTCTGATTTGGAATCTGCCCTAAGAACCACGGAAAGGTCCGGATTCCGTCCCTTTTCGATTTCCATGCGGCGACGAAAATCGTCTTTGGAAATCTTTTCCTTTTCTACATAAATCGTACCATCAGAGGTAATACTGATGGGAAGGGTCTGCTCCACATTCACTTTGGCCGTGGCGGTCTGCGGCAGGTTCAGGTTGATAGACTTCTGCACCACCATGGAAAGCATGCTCATCATGAAGAAGACAAGGAGGAAGAAAATGATATCAATCATAGGGATAATCATAATCTTTGGCTTCTTCTCCACATTCATAGATTCCAGTTTCATTGCTCTTTCGCCTCTACGATAGCCAAATACAGGGTACCCAGTTTTTCCATATCAGAAACAAAATGGCTCACCTGCTGGGAAAGATAGGTATACGCAATGAGGGCAATGATAGCCACAAAAAGGCCGGTGGCCGTGCATACCAGGGCTTCTGCCACACCGCCGGTGACTGCAAAGGGCTGGCCGTTGGAAACGGAGAGAACATTAAAGGAACCGATCATGCCGATAACCGTACCGAGAAGCCCCATAAGAGGGGACAGGGTCACGATCACATCCAGGTAATTCAGGTAATTTTTCAAAAGCCCTGCTGCATGGGAAGCAGCCCCTTCAATCAGGGACGTCTGGTCTACTTTGAGATTCATATGCTCCACTCCTGCAAGAACCACAGAAGCAGGAATACCGCCATCCTGCTGGAGAAGAGTTTTCAGTCCCTCATAATCCCGTTTTTCCAGATATTTCGGAATCTCCCGGCTAAGCTCGTCCACATGGGAACGATTGGATCGATAATACCGGAACCGTTCAATAAAAATAGCCACTACCACCAAAGAACAAAGAATCAGCGGATACATCATAAATCCGCCGGCTCGGAACAAATGCAGAAAATCCATTCCATACCTCCTGATACATTAAAACCATTAGATAGCTTTCTTAAGTCTCTAACATTCATATCAAGATTATCATTTTAAGTGTGGTTAGTCAAATAATATTTCTTTAATTTTTAATTCATAAAAAGCTTATCATTGTTGAAAGAACTCCCTCCCCCTCCAAGCCCTGGGCCTGATAAGGATTTGGGAAACAGAGAGTCAGATTTCCTTCTTCCGGATATGATAAAATATAACCATCAAAGACAGAAGGGATACAATACAATGGCAGAAAAAGTGGTTGGAATCATTGCGGAGTGGAACCCTTTTCACCGGGGGCATGAGGATATGGTCCATTCGGTTCGAAAGGATTATGGTGATCCTTTCATCATGGCCGTCATGAGCGGCCCCTTTGTGCAGCGGGGGGAACCGGCCCTCTTTGACAGCTGGACCCGGGCACGATGGGCGGTGGAAGGAGGCGTGGATGCCGTATTTTCACTTCCGGTGCTCTGCGTGCTGCAGAGTGCGGACCGATTTGGTTCTTACGGCGTAAGGCTGCTTGCTTCCATGGGTGCCGAAATACTTGCTTTTGGTACGGAATCCCTTTCGGAAGAAGATCTTTGGGATGCCGCTTCCTTTTCCCTGACCCCTTCCCACAAAAAGGCCTTTCATGAAGCCCTGGGCGGGGGGCTTTCCTATGCCCGGGCTTCTTATGAAGCCATGAAGAGTCATTCCCCTTTCCTGGCAGAAGAATTATCCAAACCCAATAATCTTCTGGGCTTCCGCTATGCGGAAACCATTCTGCAGAATCATTTCCCCATGGATATCCACGTGGTTCACCGGAACATGAACTGCAATATTTCCGCCACCACTGCCAGAAAGGAGCTTCTCCGTGGGGAAAAAACAAGTCTCCTTCCTCCAAAGGGGGCAGAAGAAGCGGCAGAACTCATAAAGTCAGGCTGCCATACCGATTTTTCCCGCTATGAAGATGCCTGCCTCCTCGCTTCCCGTTTGGTATCAGAGAGTGATCTTTCTGAAACCGGCCTCTTTTCAGAGGGGCTGGAGCACAAATGGTTCAGGGAAACAGGAAATGAAGACTACGAAGCCATGCTTTCCCGGATTAAAAGCAAGCGGTATCTTTACAGCCGCTTGAAACGAATCGGCGCCCAGCTGCTTCTTTCCGGCCGGGGGCCTTCGCCATTTTCGGCCCCTCCCCTTCCCTCCTATGCCCGCCTGCTGGCCCTTCGAAGAAGCAAAAGCTCTTTTCTGAATCTGATTCCCATTCCAGTGATTACCAGTATGGCCAGGGCATTGAAGAAAGCGGATGCTAACACCCGCCTTTCATTAGAAATGGAAATTCGCGCCTCCGATATCCGAAGCTGGTGCCAGCATTCCCCGGCATACAGAAAAGGAAGGCAGGAATTTTACCATTCGCCACTCATTGTGAATTACTGAGATGGGGCTGGGGACTGGGACTGGTATTTACACCTGAATCCCTTCTATCCCACGCTTATCCCGATTCTTCGCCTGCGGCCCGTAATGACAACGCAAGGGCATGCCATGAGCCTTCTTATGGGCTCGGCTTTTTTACAAAGCGGTAGAGGCAAAAGAAAAAGACTGTGAAAGATTTCTATCCATTCTTTCACAGTCTTTTTCTTTTCCTTTTTTATTTAGACAGGGACATGGCCTTTTCAAAGGTTTTCAGAATGGTTTCTGAAGGCTTCTTGTCCATAAAGCTCACTATGACGATGGCAGCAACGGAAAAGAAGAAGCCCGGTACCAGTTCATAGAGTCCGAACCATTCAAAATGCTTCCAGATGAGTACTGTTAAACCGCCTACGATGACCCCTGCATAGGCACCCTTCAGGGTCATGCGCTTCCAATAGAGGGAAAGAAGCACAGTAGCGCCGAAGCAGGCGCCGAAGCCGGCCCAGGCGTAGGAAACGATGGAGAAAATGTAGCTGTTGGGATCAGAGCCCAGATATACGGCAATGGCGGAAACCAGAAGCACGCTGAGCCGGGATACACGAATCAAAGTTTTTTCAGAAGCATCCTTCTTCAGGAAAGCCTGGAAAAGATCCCTGGATACAGCGGAAGAGGTGACCAGAAGCTGGGAGGAGCTGGTACTCATAATAGCCGCCAGGATGGCAGACCAGATAATGCCTGTAATGAAAGGCGCCGACAGCGATTCGGCCATAAGGATGAATACCCGTTCTGCATTGGCATTTTCCAAAGGCGTAGACAGATAAGCCTTGCCCACTACGCCGATGGCAATGGCAAAGGACAGAGACAGAAGCACCCAGGTCATGGCGATGCGGGTGGATTTCTTAAGTTCCTTCGGATCTCCGATGGCCATGAATTTGACAAGAATATGGGGCTGTCCGAAGTAGCCAAGGCCCCAGCCCAGAGAAGAAACAATCATAACCAGAAGGGCCGATATGCCGGTGGAATCAGGGAAGAAGGAAAAGAAATCAGAACCTTCCTTAGAAAGAATATCCAGCGTAGGCATGGGCCCACCAAGAGCAATGGTGGCAGCCACAGGCACGTAAAGGACAGTGAAGAACATCATGGTGCCCTGAATAAAATCCGTCAGGGCCACGGCGGAAAAACCGCCCAGGAAGGTATAGAAAACGACTACAAAAGCGCCCAGCAGGAGAGCATGAAGGTAGGGAATCCCGAAAATGGTATTGAACAGCTTTCCTGCCGCCACAAAGCCGGAAGAAGTATAGATGATAAAGAAAAGGATAATAAACAGGGCACATATGAGCCGAAGACCATTTTTCCTATCCTCAAACCGATTGGACAGATAGTCCGGAATGGTAAGGCTGTTATCAGCCACTTCCGTGTAATTTCTAAGCCTCTGGGATACAAGGACCCAGTTTGCCCAGGTACCCACAATAAGGCCGATGCCCGTCCAGAAAGCGGAAAGTCCATGGAGATAAGCATATCCCGGCAGCCCCATAAGCATCCAGCCGCTCATATCCGAAGCTTCGGCGCTCATGGAAGTGAGCCATGGTCCCAGCTGCCGGTCCCCCAGAATATAGGAAGACAGATTTTTCTGTCTCTGGGAATAATAAAGGCCGATACTCATCATCAGTACCAGGTACAGTATGAAAGCCAGCGCAATGGGCCAATTATTTTCTAAATCCATAAACTTTCCCCCTGCCAATATCCAATATTCCTATTTCCTTAATTTTATACAATTCTCTGCATTTTTTTAAATGAGCAGAGTAAAGGAAACAGTATTTCTCTCAATGATAACGGATTTTAAGAAGTATGTAAAGAGGACTTCAAGATTATATTTTGCATACGTCATACACAAAGGCGTCATTATCCTCTCTTCCGCCGGTCTTTTTTAAATGAAGAAGTCCATAAAACCAACAAAAAAGGATTGGAAATCACCATTTCCAATCCTTCCCGTATGCATGGCGAGCATTCAATAAGCCGAGTTCTGTACCGTTTGCACGGTGATGATTATCTGTCTAGCCATCCAATTGCTTGGATGATCAAGCGACGCAACCCGGAAGGTCAGCGGGCAGCCTCAACCCTTCCCTATTCGGTCTTGCTTCAGATGGGGTTTACCAAGCCAGCCGGTCTCCCGACTGCTGGTGCGCTCTTACCGCACCTTTCCACCCTTACCACTTGCGTGGCGGTTTCCTTTTCTATGGCACTTTCCCTGGGGTCACCCCCGCCGGACGTTATCCGGCATCCTGCCCTGCGAAGCTCGGACTTTCCTCACGCCTTACGGCCCGCAATCATCTTTCCTGCTCGCAAGGTACAGTATAGCATGGAGAAATGAGAAATGTCAATAAAAAAATAAGGGCCCTTCGGGGAGGGGTGGCGGCTTTTGCCGCAGTTTAAAAAGGGGTGCGGCTCCGCCGCGGGTTGTGTAGAAGGGTTGTGAAGGGAAAGGTTCTTAGGATTGATGGGCCCTTTCGGGCCCAAGGGT
>ERZ773188.151-NODE-151-length-80967-cov-6.463343_pt1 | contig 80967 bp, 97 predicted proteins | sample MGYA00581011_ERZ773188 | MGnify/ENA primary metagenome ERZ773188 (study PRJEB29015, sample SAMEA2737798) | human gut metagenome | biome: human gut; feature: human-associated habitat; material: faeces | place: China | collected 2012 ...
GTCACTGCTGATTATAAAGTTGGGGTACGAAAATACTCCCCAACTTTATAAAAAGGATTCCCCAAATAAGAAAAAATGAAATTGAAATCAAGCAACAAATGCTCAGAATCATTCCCCAACTTAAAAAATTGGGGAACACCGAAAATCGTTAATTAGCCGGAAAGACCAATTTCTTGAAAATACTGATAAATACATAGCTGTATTATATATAAGTAGCAATACAGGCAGGAATATAATTTCAAAATTCACAAATCAGGCTGGAATGTAAGCCAAAAGTCGCAAATCAGATGAACGCATAATCGAACAGTTCACAAAAGAATTTAACGAAAATGGGATTGCTTTGCAATCTCATTTTTGTTATGAGCAAGTAGCAAAGCGGATTGCGAATGTCCTTTTTTTAGACTTCCGAAGACCATTATTTCCGTTTTCCGCACGAGCTTTCCGGTGGGCAGGTACAGCGTCTTGGTATTGCAAGTGCCCTTGTTATCGGACCAAAGCTGATCGTCTGTGATGAACCGGTATCTGCACTTGACGTATCCATTCAGGCACAGATCCTGAATATGCTGATGCAGCTTCAGAAGGAACTGGGACTCAGCCTTTTATTTATTTCACACGATATCGGTGTTATCCGTTTTATCTCAGATCGTATTGGGGTTATGTATCTGGGAACACTGGTAGAAGAAACCGATACCGAAGAATTGTTTGCAAATCCACTCCATCCGTACACGAAAGGACTTTTTGCTTCTGTGCCGGATCCGTATATTGAGCGGGACGGATTTTCAGAGCTTTCCGGAGAACAGCCGGTCAGAACCGAAGATTTTAAGGGTTGTGCGTTCTCCACACGCTGTCCGAATGCGACAGAAAAATGCAGACAGGAAGCACCGGTTTTCAGAGAGGTGAAGGCGGGGCATAAAGTAGCTTGTCATATGGTAGAAGAATAGAGGTATGTAAGAAAACACCGCAGGAAATGGGGGAATCCTGCGGTGTTTTTGTGTGGAAGGGGACGAAAGGCAGGGGAGGTTGTGAGACCGACCGGACGAAAAGAATTGTCATAAATTCCATTACGCAAACCATTCCGATGAACCCCTTGGGGCGGGAATCGTGTTCAGCAGAGGCTTCCACGATTCCTGGGTTTCATCTCCATTGCGTAATAAGTGAATCTATGACAATTCTTTTCGTCCGGTCGGTCATTCTACTTTGCCGGCTTTGCCCTTCTGAGTATTCCATAATAAAAAGGGCAGGAATTTCTGCTGTGGGAAGTGGGCGGATTATTTATGTAGAAATAAAAGAACGAAAGTTCAGTCAAAAGATTATATGACACAGAAATGAACGAAAATTTAAGAAAATCTAAATAGTATTTCCAACTGTTTTCCAGTATACTGAAACTATGATTGGATATCGGAACGCAAGTTACGAGGTGATGGTATTGTGCGATAACTTAGAGGGACAAAGTGTATATAGAAAGTGTTGCGGCTTCCTTATTGAGGCAATGGAGAGGAAACTCAGGAATCGTGGAAGCCTTTGCTGAACACGATTCCCGCTTTCAGAGGTTCCTCGGAATGGTTTGCCGAAGGGAAGCCGCAGCACTTTCTATATACACTTTGTCGGACTAACTTCAACAAACTTTTACACCTTAAAAGTAGAATGATGAGGAGGGAATGAAAATGAATGTAAATGGGAATTTCAAAGACAATCTGATGGGGAAGAAAAAGGTGATTTTCATCATCTGCCTTATTTTTGCAGTCGCTCTGATTGCCGCAATCCTGCACATGGTTTCAGGAGGGGGAAAGGATTCCGCGAAGAACATCCTCTACGCGGATAAGGTCAGCGTGATCACCGGAAACGGAAGCGGAACCGTGAACCGCTTTGCAGGCGTTGTGGAGGCGCAGGATACTTTGAAAATCTCACTTTCAGAAGGACAGAAAGTGAAAGAGATTTTCGTGGAAAAAGGGCAGGAAGTGGAGCCTGGGACGAAACTCTTTGAATATGATACAGAGGAGCTTGCGATGACACTGGAGCAGGGAAATCTGGAACTGGAAAAGATAGGAAACAGTATTTCCAATCTGAATTCACAGATTGCGGCCTTAACGACAGAGAAAAAGAATGCACCGGCAGGTGAGCAGCTTTCTTATACAACGCAGATCCAGGAGCTGCAGACGAATGTAAAACAGGAAGAATATAATTATAAAGTAAAAGAACTGGAAGTGAACCGGACGAAGAAGAGTCTGGAATCATCCACGGTGACATCCACGATTGCAGGAATTATCCAGGAGATCAATCCGGATCCTGGTTATGATGATTACAGTGGAGAAAAGCAGGCATTTATGAGCATTCTTTCTACCGGAAAATACCGAATTAAGGGAAAAATCAGTGAACAGAATATCGGTGAGCTTCAGCCGGGAATGGATGTGACGGTGCGGGCAAGGAATAACCAGGAGGAAATCTGGAAGGGATCTGTGGATGTGATCGACACAGAAAAACCGGAGAGCAGTTCACAAAGCGAGATGTATTCCGGTTCGGATTCTTCTGCCCGGGCAACTAAGTATCCATTTTATGTAACGCTTGAAACCAGTGATGGTCTGATGCTGGGACAGCATGTATATATCGAGCCTGGAACTGGAGTAAATACAGAGGGATTACATCTGATGACTGCTTATATTGTAGATGCAGACGGGAAAGAGCCTTACGTTTGGGTAGCAAATAAAAAGGACAGACTGGAAAAGAGAAATGTAAAGCTTGGTGCTTATGATGAGAAGCAGGATACATGGGAAATCACAGAAGGACTGAAAGAGACGGATTACATTGTCTGGCCGGATGGAGAATGTAAAGAAGGAGCAGCCGTTCAGAAGAACGAAAATGTACAGGCAGGAGGCATGGAAGAGGGGGAATAAAGGATGACTTTTCAAAAAAGAAATAAGAAAAAAATTCTTCAGATCGGGATTGCTTTGGTTGTCTGTGTATGTTTCATTGGAGGCGGCATTATATTTGCAATGAAAAAAAGTGAAAAAGCGGTCAAGGTTGCACCGGTAGCCAGTATGAGTAATGGTGGATGGTATTCAGAATCGGATATTTATGATTATGCGAAGGTGCAGGCAGGTGCGAGCCAGGACATTTACCATGATGATACCCTTACGATCAAGGAGATTTATGTCAAATCAGGGGATACGGTGAAGATCGGCGATCGTCTGGTTGCCTATGATACTACGCTTGCAGGACTTGAGCAGGAAATGAAGCAGATGGAGATTCAGGGGATTGAACTGAATATTCAGAATCAAAAGGCAGAATTAGAGCAGCTGAAAAATGCAAAGATTGTTTCGTCTGTTGAAAGAAGCCAGGATGAGCTGCGGAAAATGACTGCAAAAGGAACCAGACCTGGAATAATACGGACTGCGGATGCAAAGAAAAATGAAGGGGAAAATCCGGATACTTCCGAAAATCCTGAGCAGCCGGAGACACCAGAAAATCCGGAAGGACCGGAAAAACCATCAATCGGGAAGCCGTTTCCGGAAGAACTGAAGGATAAGATCATTTATAAAGAGATTACAAAGGACGCTGCTCCTTATAATGAAGATGGAGATGGAACAAAAGAAAAGCCGTATCGCTATCTTTGTGCGCCGGGAGCAACGGTAAATGCGGAGTTCATGCTGAAAATGCTGGAAGAGAGGGCAGTCTGTATCTTTGATGTAGTGGATCAGGAGAAGGAACCGACGCTTCTTTTATACTCCTGGACGCTGGACGGAAAGACCGGACAGGTAATAAAGCCCGAAAATCCGGAACAGCCGGGGACACCGGAAGAGCCGAAAATTCCGGACGAACCGGATAATCCTGGTGGATATGAGGAGCCGGATCCGGGAGATGCAGATGGAATGACCAGGGAAGAGCAGGCAAAGCAGATCCAGGAAAAAGAGCAGAAGATCAAGGATCTGGATCTGGAAAAGCGAACAGCACAATTGGAATTGAAAAAGCTGGATAAAAAAGTAAATAATGGTGTTGTAAAGAGTACAGTAGAGGGAACGGTAAAAGCTGTACTTGACGAAGAAGAGGCAAAGCTGGAAAATAAACCGGTTATATCTGTGACCGGAAAAAATGGTTGTTATGTAATCGGAGGGATTGCCGAAAGCAGCTATGATAAATTAAAAGAGGGTATGACTGTGATGGTGACTTCCTGGAATACGGGGAACTCTTATGAGGCAACGATCACCAGTATCGGTAATTCACCGGTTGAAAGTATGAAGAGCAGCGAGAATCCTAATATGTCCTACTATCCGTTTACTGCAGTGGTTGAGAAAGATGCAGATCTTTCATCTGGCGATGGTGTCAGTATTTCCGTAGACGGACTTTCGGGTGACAATGGGAATTCGATTTACCTGGAACAGATGTTCATAAGAGAAGACGGAAACCGCTCCTATGTATACAAGAAAGGAAAACATGGAAGGCTGGAGAAGCAGTATGTAGAGGTTGGAAAAAATATGTACGGTTCCATGGAAATCGTTTCCGGACTTACCATGGAGGATGAGATTGCATTTCCGTATGGAAGAAATGTAAAAGAGGGTGCGAAGACAAAGACAGTGGAGTCATTGTATGATTATAATTAATGAGGGGGTGAGGAGATGCTTGAAGATATCAGGCTGGCATTTCAGGGAATCTGGAGTCATAAGCTGCGGTCTGCGCTGACGATGCTTGGTATTATTATCGGAATCGGATCGATCATTGCAATTGTTTCAACGATCAAAGGAACCAATGAGCAGATCAAGAAAAATCTGGTTGGCGCGGGAAATAATGCGGTCAATATCCAGCTTTATCAGGGAGACTGGACACTGGATCTGTCTTATCAGGAGGTTCCGGATGGAATACCGGAGATTTCAGATCAGGTACTTGGTGAGATCCAGGCACTGGATGAGGTGGAAAGTGCAGCCCTTTATCACAGACGGAATGAATATGATGCTGTATATGCAGGCAGTCAGAAGCTGGCAAGCTGTAATATTTTTGGAATAGATTCCAATTATCTGGATGCCTATGGATTTCAGATCACAAAAGGGCGTGGCTTTTCCGAAAAAGATTTTACTGCAAACCGAAAAGTTGTGCTGCTTGATAAAACGACAGCCACAGCTCTATTTCCGGATGGAAATGTGATTGGAAAGATTATTGAGGTTAAAGGGGAGCCATTTACGGTGATCGGTATGATGGCGAGAAAAGAAAATTCGCAGCCGGTGATCAATTCGATGGAAGACTATTATCGTTATGTATCCACGGATGGAAGCGGAACGATCTGTATTCCGGATACACTGTGGCCGATTATTTATCAGTACGATGAACCGCAGAATCTGGTTGTCCGCGCGACAAGCACAGATGAGATGACTGCGGCAGGAGAAAAGGCGGCAGATATCCTGAACAGTTACCTGACCGTGTCTGATGAGACGATAAAGTATAAAGGGGAAGATCTTCTGAAACAGGCGAACCAGATCCAGGAGATCAGCAGCTCGACGAACCAGCAGCTGCTCTGGATTGCAAGCATTTCACTTCTGGTTGGCGGGATCGGTGTTATGAATATTATGCTGGTGTCTGTGACAGAAAGAACGAGAGAAATCGGTCTGAAAAAGGCACTGGGGGCAAGAAAAAGAAGGATCCTGACGCAGTTTCTGACGGAAGCGGCAGTACTTACCCTTCTTGGAGGTCTGATCGGTGTGGTAGGAGGGATTGCGCTTGCCTATATTATTTCCGCAGTCTCGGCAGTTCCGGTGGCAATCAGCGGAGTGTCTATTCTGGTCGGAGTAGTATTTTCCACATTGATCGGAATTATTTTCGGACTCCTTCCGTCGGTGAAGGCGGCGAACATGAATCCAATCGATGCACTGAGAAGTGAGTAGGTTTATGTAGAGAAGAATTATTTGTCGGATCCAAGATTGCAGATAAATGGATAGTATCTGTTCTACAGGAAAGTGGCGTGCCTTACTGGCACGCCATTTTTAAAAATTCTTCCATTGCCCTTGTCTGGTAGCGACCATTTTTCCAGTAGAACCGGATGTCACGGCTGCTTTCGCCTGCAGGAAGCTTATAGTACACCACATCAGAGGTAAGAGGTACTTTTGAGAGCATGATATCTCCGATAAAAGAGATCCCCATGCCGGAGCAGGTGATGTTGTAAGAAGTCATCTGCTGATCCATTTCCAGGATGATATTTGGTTCAAAGAGATTGTTCTGGCAGATCATACGGGCACGTTTTCCAGTGTCGTTTTCCGGTTTCAGCATAATAAAAGGCTCACTTTTAAAGCGTGTCAGAGGAACGGGAGGACAGGATTCTTCCAGAAATTTTTTGCTCAGGATATCTTCTACAGGAAGCTGATAGGAGCGCAGCGTATTATTGATCGGGAATGCTCCCGGAACAGCAAGGATCAGGTGCTCTTCCTGAAATTTACGGTAGCCGTAGATGGTGGCATCCAGAACACTGCTGTCCAGCATCAGATCCAGCTGCCCGTGTCGCAGCATACGGGCAAGATTGGCAGTGGTTTCTTCAACCAGGCTGATCTGGATCAGAGGATATCTGCGGGCAAAATCCGCGATCAGCGAAGGCAGGATCCAGGAGGAAAACAAGTTGCTTCCTCCGAGGATGAGTGTTCCTTTTTTTAGGTCGCCCCAGTCGTTTGCAAATCCTTCAAATTCATTCTGGATACTTTTTATTTTTTCTACCGCTTTGATATACTGTACCCCACATTCGGTAAGGGAAAGTGGTTTGGTACTCCGGTCAAAGATCGGATATCCGATGTGATGCTCGACACGCTTTACGTTGGCACTGAGTGAAGGCTGTGAGATAAATAACTTCTCAGCCGCCTTGGAAAAGCTTTTTTCCAGATAAACTTCATAGACATATTCCATTCCCTGAAACATAGGTATTCTCCTTTGACATAGTTTTAAAATTATAGTTACTATAAAAATATATGTATTAGATTATATTGTAACACAGAGCTATAATGAAAACAACAAAGGCAATACGCCAGAGAAAAATGGAAAATCGAGGGATTTTGAGATGGAAAATGGAAAAGAAAACAAGACAGGTTATCGTGTAGAACAGGATTCAATAGGGGCAAAAGATATTCCGGGAGATGTATATTACGGGGTACAGTCACTGCGTGCTGCGGAGAATTTCCGTATTACCGGGCTGAATATGCATCCGGAGATCATCAACAGTCTTGCGTACATAAAGAAAGCATCTGCGATCACCAACTGCGAGAGTGGGATTCTGGAAAAGAAAAAGGCAAAAGCAATCGTACAGGCATGTGATGAAATCCTTACAGGAAAATTGCATGAGTACTTTATCGTAGATCCGATCCAGGGAGGTGCGGGTACTTCTCTGAACATGAATGCAAACGAAGTCATTGCAAACCGTGCGATTGAGATTCTTGGCGGGAAAAAGGGAGATTATTCAGCAGTAAATCCGAATGATGATGTAAACTGCGGACAGTCCACAAATGATGTTATTCCGACAGCTGGCAAGATGACTTCACTCAGACTTCTTCAGAATCTGAAAAAAGAACTGCTCAGACTTCATGGAGCGCTCTGCAAAAAGGCAGAGGAATTTGACCATGTGATCAAAATGGGACGCACCCAAATGCAGGATGCAGTTCCGATCCGTCTGGGTCAGGAATTTCAGGCATATTCCGATGCCATCATGCGTGATATTCACCGTATGGATAATGCGATGGGCGAGATGCGTACCGTCAACATGGGTGGAACGGCAGTCGGAACCGGAATCAATGCAGATGAAGCCTATGTAAGCCGCATTGTTCCGAATCTTTCAAAAATATCTGATATTCAGTTTGTCCAGGCTTTTGATCTAATCGATGCAACCCAGAACCTGGATCCGTTTGTGGCAGTATCCGGTGCAGTGAAAGCGTGTGCAGTCACACTTTCCAAGATTGCCAATGACCTGCGTCTGATGTCATCCGGACCAAGAGCCGGATTTGGTGAGATCAACCTTCCGGCAAAGCAGAATGGTTCTTCGATCATGCCGGGAAAAGTGAATCCGGTCATCCCGGAAGTAGTGAACCAGGTCGCATTTAACATCATTGGAAATGATGTGACGATCACGATGGCAGCAGAGGGTGGACAGCTGGAACTGAATGCGTTTGAACCGATCGTATTCTACTGTCTGTTCCAGTCGATCGATACACTTGCATATGCAGTGCAGACTTTTATTGACAACTGTGTGACAGGAATCACAGCCAATGAAGAGAGATGCCGTCAGCTGGTAGAGAACAGCATCGGCGTAATTACTGCAATCTGTCCGCATGTAGGCTATGAGAAAGCAGCGGAGATTGCGAAAAAAGCAATGAAGACCGGGGAATCCATCCGCAATCTGATCCTCAGAGAAGGTCTTTTAAGTGAAAAAGAGATGGAAACCGTTCTGGATCCGGTCAATATGACAGAGCCAGGTATTTCGGGAAAAGAACTTCTCAGAAAATAAAGAATAAAATTTTTCTAAAAGACATGATTTTCTCCTTTTAAGGGTGTACAATGAAACATACGCGTTTCATGAGTTACAACTTAAAAGGAGAATTTTTATGCTTCAAATTCAACATATCTGCAAAGAATACCGTACAGGTACGCTGGTACAGAAGGCACTGGATGATGTAAGCCTGAATTTCAGGGACAATGAATTTGTTGCGATCCTGGGACCGAGTGGTTCGGGAAAGACGACGTTTCTTAACATCATCGGTGGACTGGATCGGTACGATAGTGGTGATTTGATCATCAACGGGATTTCTACGAAAAAATATAAAGACAGAGACTGGGATTCCTATCGAAATCATACAATTGGTTTTGTATTTCAGAGTTATAATCTGATTCCACATCAGACGGTGCTTGCCAATGTGGAGCTGGCACTGACTATTTCTGGGATCGGGAAGGAAGAACGGAAAAAGAGAGCGATTGAGGCTCTGAAAAAAGTTGGTCTTGGGGAGCAGTTGCATAAAAAACCGAGCCAGATGTCAGGCGGACAGATGCAGAGGGTGGCAATCGCCCGTGCGCTGGTCAATGATCCGGATATTCTGCTTGCTGATGAGCCGACAGGAGCGCTGGATACGGCGACCAGTGTGCAGGTTATGGAACTTTTAAAAGAAGTGGCAAAAGACCGGCTTGTTGTAATGGTTACACATAACCCAGAGCTTGCTGAAGAATATGCGACCCGTATCGTAACGCTCAAGGACGGAAAGATCCGTTCGGATACGGACGAATTTTATGTCAATGAAGCGGTCATGAAGGAGCCGGAGCATAAGAATATGGGGAAAGCTTCCATGTCATTTCTGACGGCTCTTTCCCTGAGCTTTAATAACTTAAAGACGAAGAAAGCAAGGACTCTTCTGACATCTTTTGCCGGTTCTATTGGAATTATCGGGATTGCACTGATACTGGCACTTTCCAACGGAGTCAATGCCTACATCAAGTCAATTGAAGAAGAGACTCTTTCCGAGTATCCGCTTCAGATCCAGAGTACCGGATTTGATATGACATCGATGATGGTAGGCAATATGGACAGTGGTTCGGGCAGTTCGGATAAGAAGGAGACAAAAAAAGACGGGGAAGTCAAGGTTATGCAGATGATGACCAATATGTTTTCCACGATGAACTCCAACGATCTGAAGTCTTTAAAAGAATATCTGGATGGAGGAAAAAGTGGAATTGAGGACTATACCAGTGCCGTTGAATATTCTTATAATATTTCACCAAGAATCTATCGGCAGAACAAGGATGGTTCCATTCGCCAGGTGAATCCGGACAAATCCTTTGAGTCGCTTGGAATCAGCTCTGGCGCAAGTACCAACAGTCTGATGTCATCGATGATGAGTACGAATGTTTTTTATGAAATGCCTAAGACGGAGGGGCTTTATGAGAACCAGTATGATGTGAAGGCGGGACGCTGGCCGCAGAATTATAATGAATGTGTACTGGTGCTGACTTCGGACGGAGGCATGAGTGAGTTTCTCCTTTATACTTTGGGACTGCGGGATCAGATGGAACTGGACGAAATGATCCAGGAATTTATCAATGAAGAAGATGTGAACACTCCGGCAAATATCGGAACATATACCTATGAGGATATTATTGGAAAAACTTTTAAATTGGTCAATGTGTCTGACTGCTACGAATATGACAGCCAGTACGAGATCTGGAAGGATAAATCCGATAATAAGGAATATATGAAGAAACTCGTGGATCAGGGCGAAGAACTTAAAATCGTCGGAATCGTACAGGCATCGGAAGATGCAAATGCTTCCGCTCTGACACCGGGGATTGGCTATCCGCAGAGACTTACTGAGCATGTCGCAAAAGAGGCTGCAAAAAGTGAGATTGTAAAAGATCAGCTGGAGAATCCATCCAAGAATGTATTTACCGGAGAACAGTTCGGAACCACAGAAGAGAAGAACGGACTGGATGCGAACAGTCTGTTTACGGTAGATGAGGATGCATTTCAGAAAGCATTTGTTTTAGACGACAGTGGATTTTCCGGTGATCTGTTGTCGGCAGATTCCCTGAATCTGGAAAATGCATTCCGGATGGGTGGGGATTCTCTGGATCTGTCCGGGATGATAAATCTGGATCAGATCAGTCTTGACGTGTCCGGTATGCCACAGATGAATCTTGGCGATATGATCGGAAGCCTGAATCTTACCGTAAAACCGGGTGGAATGCAGAAGTTGTCTGAGAGTGTTATGGAAGGTTATCAGGAGTATGTGAAATTCCATCCGGAAGCAGATTATTCAAATCTGGCGAGAGATTTTATGGATTACCTGATGACGGATGAAGCGCAGAAGATCCTGAAAGATAATCTGCAGGAGATCATTGAGAGCACCGGTGGGTTTAAGATTACAATTGATCAGATGCAGGAGCTTGTACAGCGTGTGATGGAAGGATATCAAAAGTATGCTGCGGAAAAAGGATATACAGATCCGGATAAATTTGGAGAATACCTGGCGGAGTATTTACAGACCGAGGAAGCAAAAGAGATTATGAATGCCTGGCAGCAGGAGATTTTTGGAGATACGGTGATAAATATTACTTCTGACCAGCTGAAAAAACTGACAAAAGAACTGGCGAGTAGTTATCCGGCATATGCTGCGGCGAATGGAAAAGCAGATCCGACCAAAATGGGAGATTATTTTCTGAACTACCTTGCCACAGCAGATGGAAAACAGCGTCTGATGAACGGGCTTTCCGAGGTGATCGATATGGATCAGCTGGAGAGCCAGTTAAGTGCGACAATGGGAAGTTACATGGCAAAGGCAATGGGAACTTATACCCGAGCAATTTCGGATGTGCTTGAGACACAGATCACTTCGGCAATGAATCAGATCGTCACTCAGATCACAGAAAAAATCGGGAACGCCATGCAGGCTGCCATGGGAAATGTGGGAACCCAGCTGCAGAACATGCTTGGAAGTTCGATGAAGATTGATACCGATGCATTTGCAAAGGCATTTCAGATGAATATGACAGAAGATGATCTGAAAGAGCTGATGACATCCATGACAATGAGCGCGACTGCTTCCTATGACAATAATCTGCAGAAGCTTGGATACGTGGATTTTGCGAACCCGAGTCAGATTTCCATATATCCGACGGATTTTGAGAGCAAGGAAAAAGTGGTGAAAATCCTGGATTCTTATAACAGCCGGATGGAAAAAGAAGGAAAAGAGGAACAGATCATCACTTATACCGATATAGTCGGAACACTGATGTCTTCCGTGACAAATATCGTGGATATCATCAGCTACGTGCTGATTGCGTTTGTGGCGATTTCCCTTGTAGTATCTTCAATTATGATCGGGGTTATCACCTACATCAGTGTACTGGAACGGAAGAAGGAGATTGGAATCCTGCGCGCGATCGGGGCATCTAAGAGAAATGTATCGCAGGTATTTAATGCAGAAACCGTTATCATTGGTCTGTGTGCCGGACTGATCGGAATCGGACTGTCACTGCTGCTTCTGATCCCTGGAAATATGATCATCCATGCGGTGGCAGATAATAACAAAATTAATGCATTTTTACCAGTGCTTCCGGCAATTGTGCTGATTCTTTTGAGTATCGGGCTTACCCTGCTCGGTGGAATCATTCCGTCAAGGAAAGCAGCAAAGAGCGATCCGGTGACAGCGCTTAGGACAGAATAAAAAAAGAGAATGAGGGAAAAGGAAAATGGATAAAGAGAAAAATACAAAAGCAGTGAGTGAGGAAAATATTTACTGTCTGAATGGAAGAGTGCCGGTAAAAAAGGCGATTCCGTTCGGACTACAGCATGTTCTGGCAATGTTTGTGTCGAATCTGGCACCGGTGCTGATCGTGTGCAGTGCGGCATTTGTGAGAGGATCGGAGAATCACTTAAGTGCTGCGGAAATTACGCAGCTTCTGCAGTGCGCGATGTTTGCAGCGGGGATCGGGACCTGTCTGCAGCTTTACCCGGTATGGAAGATTGGCTCCAGGCTTCCGATCGTTATGGGAGTCAGTTTTACCTTTCTTGGTAGTCTGCTGATGATCTGTACCAATCCGGAACTTGGATATGAAGGGATGGTAGGTGCGGTGATCGCCGGAGGTATTTTTGAGGGACTGGTAGGAATGAGTGCCAAATACTGGAAACGGCTCCTGACACCGGTAGTATCGGCATGTGTGGTGATTGCGATTGGGCTTTCCCTCTTGTCGGTAGGAATGGATTCCTGGGGCGGTGGAAATGGAGCCGAAGATTTTGGAGCGTGGTATCATCTTCTGGTCGGATTTTTCACACTGGTTGTGTGTCTGGCTGCCCGTTATCTGTTAAAAGGTGTATACAAGAACCTGAATGTACTGGTTGGTCTGGTCTGTGGGTATCTTCTGTCCATTATATTTACTGTGGCAGGGATTGCACCGATGGTTGATTTTTCAGGAATTACAAAGACGATCGAGCAGGTTGGTGTATTCAGCCTTCCAAAGCTTGTATTTTTTACTTCCCATAAACCGGTTTTTGATCTGGGAGCATTCTTTACTATTGCAATTGTATTCCTGGTATCGGCAGCGGAGACAACGGGTGCAACTACTGCAGTGTGTACCGGTGCACTTGGACGGGATATCAAGATGGAGGAACTGCAGGGGTCTCTTGCCGTGGATGGATTTTCCAGTGCGATTTCAGGATGCTTTGGATGTCTGCCGCTTACTTCTTTCAGTCAGAATATCGGGCTCGTCACTATGACGGGAGTTATCAACCGTTTTACTATTCTGATGGGGGCTTTGATTTTGATCCTTGCTTCTCTGTTCCCGCCGCTTGGAGCTTTTTTCAATTCGCTTCCGCAGGCGGTACTTGGAGGATGTACGGTTATGATGTTCGGATCGATCATGTATGAAGGAATCAAGATGCTCAAAGGGTGTGTGTTTGATGACAGAACTATGATCATCGTATCGCTGGCATTCTGTATCGGTGTCGGACTGACACAGACTTCCGGAAACTTCTTTTCCGCATTTCCGAAGGAGGTAGGAGATATTTTTAATGGAAATGCAGTTGCAGGGGTGTTCGTGGTGTCATTGATCTTAAGTATCTGCCTTCCGAAGAAAAAAACAACAGATTTGTAAAATGTGATAAAAATAAGTCAATCAGAAGGAAGAGATGAACGAGGATGAGGACAAAAAGAAAGATCGAAGCGCAGGCGTCTGAACAATTATAATCGAAAAATGTTGAGCAAATAAGGAACTGCGTGCCGGAGATGCGCACTTGCACGAAGATGAAGAATGTCGCAAGCGACCGCGCTCGGCGCGAGAATGTGCCGAGGCACATTCTTTTTTAGTGTGGAAGTGACCAGTTCCAGAAGCTTGTTCATTATATTTGACCAGCTTGGAAGTATTTGCTGTATAGAGCATTGGAATCAATGTAGCAGCGTCCTGGAATTGCTGCATTTCTCCTGGTGAAAATCCGGTTGTGCCGCATACCAGGGCTTTTTGTGTTTCACTACGAGGGAGAGTACCTCCAGACTGGTTTCTCTGGTAGAAAAATCGATGATGACTTGACCGGATCCGCACCGAATATTCAGTAAGCTATGATTCCAATTGTAAGAACTAAAAAAGCATGCTATACTTACGGCAGATGAAAAACTGACAGGATAAGACAACAAAGGAGAGACACATGAATTCTAATTTTGAATATTATAAAGTTTTTTATTATGTGGCGAAGTATGAGAACCTTACAAAGGCATCCAGCGTTCTGAAGACGAGCCAGCCGGCGGTGACGAGAACGATACACAACCTGGAAAATGAACTGGGATGCCGGTTATTTACCAGAAGCAAATCCGGCATGAAGCTGACACCGGAGGGAAGAACCTTTTACAGCTATGTATCGGCAGGGTGCGCCCAGTTTTTTAAAGGGGAAAATGATCTGAGCAATCTGATCAGTCTGGAGAACGGGACAATCTATATCAGTGCGACTGAGACAGCCTTGCACTGCTTCCTGTTCCGGGCAATGGGAGAGTTCAACAGCATTTATCCGAACGTACATTTCAAAATCTTAAATAACAGTACCATGGACTCGGTCAACGCGGTAAAAGAAGGAAAGGTAGACCTTGCATTTGTGTCAACGGATCTGCAGGTAAATAAGCCGCTCAGGATGAAGAAACTGCGGGAATACCATGAGGTGCTGATCGGCGGCAGTCGTTACATAGAATTAAAAGGAAGAAAGATTTCATTGGAGGAGCTTTCGACTTATCCCTGGATCAGCCTGACTTCGGAGGCACTGACCAGAAAATTCCTGAATAATTATTTTGCAGATCATGGTCTGCAGTTTTTGCCGGATATGGAGCTTGCGACGACAGACCTGATCTTGCCGGCAGTCCGTCACAATCTTGGAATTGGATTTGTCCCGGAAGAATTTGCCGAAGAAGAGAAGAAGGCAGAAAATGTATTTGAAATCGAAGTGGAAGAGAAGCTTCCGACCAGAAATATTATTCTGATCTATGATACTGAGTATCCTCAGAGTATTGCATCGAAGGAGTTTCAGAAGTTTCTGAGCAGTCAGAAGAACTAAAGAAGAAATAGATTTTCAAAGTGGATTGTGCAAATCGGTATCCTTTGTAGCCGGGATGTGTATCTGCAAAGAAAAATATAAGGAGAATGCCCCGGAATTTTTTATGTGTGGATCATAATTCCGGAGCATTTTTATATTTGTAAGTATAAAGTTATAAAGTAGAATTTTGGATTAGAAAACGATTGATATTATTTATGCCATTCCCAGTTTCTGATTTCTTCCAGATCCTGTCCATATTCAGCGATGTACTGCTTGTGCTCAACCAGTTTGTCGTTCATCTTCTGAATCAGGAATGATCCCTTATTGCCAAGCTGTGGCAGATGCATGATTGCATCTTTTACAAGGTTGAAACGGTCAATCTGGTTCTGTACACGCATGTCAAATGGAGTAGTGATCGTACCTTCTTCCTGATATCCATGAACAGAAATGTTGTGGTTGTGACGTTCGTATGTCAGCTCATGAATCAGTGTCGGATATCCGTGGAATGCAAAGATAACCGGTTTATCTTTTGTGAAGATTGCATCGTATTCTGCATCACTTAATCCGTGTGGATGTTTGTGGTCTGATTCCAGTTTGAACAGGTCAACTACATTGACAACGCGGATCTTGAGCTCTGGCATTTCATCACGAAGGATAGTAACAGCAGCCATAACTTCAAGAGTAGGAGTGTCACCGCAGCAAGCCATAACAACATCTGGTTCTTCACCGCAGTCATTACTTGCCCATTCCCAGATACCGATACCCTGTGTACAATGCTTTACAGCCTGTTCCATAGTCAGCCACTGGCAGCTTGGATGTTTAGACGCTACGATTGCATTGACATAGTTCTTACTCTTGATGCAGTGGTCGAAGCATGAGAGTAAGCAGTTTGTATCCGGTGGTAAATACATGCGGACAACGTCTGCCTTTTTATTGGCAATGTGATCCAGAAATCCTGGATCCTGATGTGTAAATCCGTTATGATCCTGTTGCCATACATTAGATGTCAGGATAAAGTTCAGCGAAGCAATCGGCTGTCTCCATGAAAGCTGGTTGCAGACCTTCAGCCATTTTGCATGCTGTGCTGCCATAGAGTCAACGATACGGATGAATGCTTCATAGCTTGCAAAGAATCCATGACGTCCTGTCAGAAGATATCCTTCCAGCCATCCTTCACACATATGTTCACTTAACATACCGTCCATGATACGTCCGTCTCTTGCAAGGCAGTCATCAGTGTCAAGCAAGTCTGCCTGCCAGTCACGTTTCTGTTCTTCAAATACTTTGTACAGACGGTTGGACATACTTTCATCTGGTCCGAAGATACGGAAGTTCTTACTGTCTTCATTTAATTTGAAGATGTCGCGGATGTATCCGCCAAGTTCGATCATATCCTGTGCTTTTGTCTTGCCAGGTTCTACTTCGATTCCGTATGAGCGGAAATCCGGAAGACGAAGGTCTTTCAGAAGAAGTCCGCCATTTGCATGCGGGTTTGCACCAAGACGGGCATCTCCCTTTGGAGCAAGTTCTGCAAGTTCCGGAATCAGACGTCCTTTTTCATCGAAGAGTTCTTCTGCATGGTAGCTTTCCAACCATTCTTTCAGAAGGTCAAGATGTTCTGGTGATTCCATAGAAAGCGGTACCTGATGTGCACGGAAAGATCCTTCAATCTGGAGTCCGTCAACAACCTTTGGTCCTGTCCATCCCTTTGGAGTACGAAGAACGATCATTGGCCAGAACGGACGGGTAGGATCATTGTTTTCACGGGCATTTTTCTGGATTGCTTTGATTTCTTCGATGCAGGCATCCATAGTCTCAGCCATTTTTCTGTGCATAGTCATCGGATCATCACCTTCTACGAAGTAAGGTTTCCATCCGCAGCCCTTGAAGAAGTTTTCTACTTCCTCATGAGAAATACGTGAGAAAATGGTCGGGTTACTGATCTTGTATCCGTTCAGATGAAGGATTGGAAGAACAGCACCGTCTGTGATCGGGTTCAGGAATTTGTTGGACTGCCATGAAGTAGCAAGCGGCCCTGTTTCAGCTTCACCGTCACCGACAACAACTGTAGCGATAAGATCTGGGTTGTCCAGAACAGCACCAAAGCCGTGAGCAATTGAATATCCAAGTTCTCCACCCTCATTGATAGAACCTGGTGTTTCTGGAGCACAGTGACTCGGAACTCCGCATGGGAATGAGAACTGCTTGAACATTTTCTTCATGCCTTCCTCATTCTGGCTGATGTTCGGATAAACTTCACTATAAGAACCTTCCAGATAAGTGTTGGCGATCAGGAAGTTTCCGCCATGTCCTGGACCGGAAAGAAGAATCATATCCAGATCATAACGTTTGATGACACGGTTGCAGTGTACATAGATGAAGTTTTGTCCAGGTACGGTTCCCCAGTGTCCGACGATTTTTTTCTTGATCTGATCCATGGTCAATGGCTTTTTCAGAAGCGGATTATCAAGAAGGTATAACTGACCGGCTGACAGGTAGTTGGCAGCACGCCAGTAGGCATTCATTTTGTTGAGCAGTTCATCAGATAATGGCTGCTTTTCAAGACATAATTTATTGTCTTCCATTTTTGTACCTCTCTCTTTCTCTAGTTCATTTTTGTTATTTTTTTAACTGAGTTCATCATATCATGAGTAAAAGATAACGTAAAATAGCAATAATGAATTATATTCATATCAAAATGTTATGGATAGGAAGAGGGGGAGTTCCTTAATTTCGTAATAGGTGGTAGACATTGTGGAAAAATTGAAGTATAATTACGAATAGCTGTTTTTATGTAAGATTTTTGAATAAAGCGTTTAAAATGTTAATGTTTTGACGGAGAAAAACAGTGTATATAATGTAGATTGACAGTTTTTTAGTGAGGGAGAATTTATTATGAAGACTACTCTGATTATTATGGCAGCAGGAATCGGTTCAAGATTTGGAACAGGAATCAAGCAGCTCGCCAAGATGTCTCCGAATGGGGAGATCATTATGGATTACTCTATTTATGATGCAAAAGAAGCTGGTTTTGACAAGGTTGTATTTATTATCAGAAAAGATATTGAAGAAGAATTCCGTTCTGTAATCGGGAATCGTATCGGAGATCAGATCGAGGTGGAATATGTATATCAGGATCTTGCAGATATTCCAGCTGGTTTTGAAGTTCCGGAGGGACGTACCAAACCTTGGGGAACTGGTCAGGCAGTCCTGTGTTGTAAAGATGTAGTAAAAGAACCGTTTGTGATCATCAATGCAGATGATTATTATGGAAAGGAAGCGTTTAAGCTTCTCCATGATTACTTGATTGCGCACGCAGAGACAGCAGATAAGATGCAGATGGGAATGGCTGGTTTTATTCTGAAGAATACGGTTAGTGAAAATGGAACAGTTACCCGCGGCGTATGTGTGGTAGATGAAAATGGAATGCTTGAACAGATCCATGAGACGACTGGAATCAGTATCCAGGCTGACGGGGTACACTGCGACAGCGAAGCGGTTCAGAAATGGATCACACCAGATTCTAATGTATCCATGAATATGTGGGCTGGTTATCCGGATTTCATTCAGGTTCTGGATGAGAGATTCGCAGAATTTTTAAAAGATGAAGCAGGAGATCCTTTAAAAAAAGAATATCTTCTTCCAAATATTGTAGGAGATCTTTTAAAAGAAGGAAATGTGGATGTAAAGGTTCTGGAAACACACGATAAATGGATCGGTATTACTTATAAAGAAGATACAGAACTTGCACAGGCCGGATTCAAGAAGATGACAGAAGATGGCGTTTATCCGGAAAAATTGTGGAATTAAAGAACAGAAGAGGAAAAAAACTATGAGTGAGTTGAAACAGTTAGAAATGCAAAAAGATGATGAGATGGAGATTGATCTCGGAGAAATTTTTCATTTGCTGATGAATAAATTGTGGATAATTGTTTTGTGTTTTATCATAGGAGCGACACTTGCGTTTGGTGGTACGAAACTGCTGATCACACCGAAATATTCCGCTTCCTCAATGATTTATATCTTAACAAAAACAACAAGTGTGACATCCCTTGCAGATATTCAGATGGGTACGCAGCTTACAGCAGACTTTGAGATTTTGGCAACGAGCCGTCCTGTTCTCGAAGAAGTAATTGAAAAATTAAATCTGGATTATACATATGAAGAGTTAAAAAGTATGATTCAGACAGATAATCAGACAGATACCCGTATTTTGAGATTTACTGTTTTGGATGCAAACGCTAAAGAAGCAAAGAAAATTGCAAATGAACTTGCGGATGTGACAGCTGAGAGAGTGGCATATGTAATGTCCAGTGACAAGCCGAAGGTTGTTGAAGAAGCTGTTGTGCCAAAATATCCTTCTTCACCGAATACTAAGAAGAATACTGCAATGGGTGGACTTGCATTTGCGTTTGTGGCAGCTACTGTTATTGTACTTCGTTATCTCATGAATGATACAATTCAGACAGAAGAAGATATTAAAAAATATCTTGGACTTCATATGCTTGCAGCGATTCCGACAGAAAAGAGGGAATCGATTTGAAAGACAGGACAAGAAAGATTATTGTTGCGGTGTTGCTTGTGATAGCAGTCTGCTGTGCAGGTTATCTGATTTGGTATTACGCCACGGCGGCAAAGACGAAGCAGTCGTATGATGATGCAAAAAAGCTGGCAACGGAAAATGTGAAACCGTCAAAAACAGATAGTGATGACGGAGAGCAGACAAAGCCGGAGATACCGGTTGATTTTACTGCTCTTCAGGAAAAAAATCCGGACATTTACGCATGGATTAAGATTGATGGAACAACCGTTGATTATCCGGTTTGCCAGAATAATGAGGATGATAATTATTATCTATCTCATACCTGGGAACGGGTAGAAGCGGCGGATGGTGCTATTTTTACACAGGCATGCAACAGTAAGAATTTTACAGATTTCAATACGGTTATTTACGGACATCAGATGGGTGAGGGTGTAGATACCATGTTTCATACACTGGATCGTTATCTGGAAGAAGGATATATTGAAAAATATCCAAATGTGATCATTTATACACCAGATCATGTTCTGACTTACCGGATTTTTGCGGCAGTTATTTATGATGACCGTCATCTGATCAACTCTTTCAATTATGTAATGGATGACCAGAGACAGGCTTTCCTGGATTCACTTCAGGATTCCAGAGACCTGAGAAGCCGTTACAGTGATATCGAAAGCGTAGGAACAGAAGACCGGATCCTGTCGCTCAGTACCTGTGTGACGGGAGAATCAAACCATAGACTTCTTGTGGAGGCGGTTCTGACAAATGAAGAATAGAAATCTGGTAATCGTGATACTTGTAGTTATCTGCGCAGGGCTGTTGGCAGGTGTCGTTTATACGGTTACAAAAGGGAAAAGCGGTACGCAGAAAAAACAGGAGGCATCGGCAGAAGCGGGTGCAGACGAAACGGAATCACAGTCCGGAATCATCGAAGAAGACGGAAAGAAATACAAACTCAACCCGGATATCAAGACCGTTCTGTTCATGGGTGTTGACAAGGAAGAAAAAGCAGATCTTGGTAATAACCCGGGAGAAAACGGACAGAGCGACAGCCTGAATCTTCTGGTCCTTAATAAAGAAGAGAAGACGGCACAGATCATTCAGATTTCCAGAGATTCTATGGTGGGAATCGATATTTATGATGTGACAGGTAACAGGCTGATGACGGAAAATGGGCAGATCGCACTTCAGTACGCATATGGGGACGGGGCAGAAGAGAGCTGCCGTCTGACATCTGAGAAGGTATCAGAACTTATGTATGGCGTGAATGTGGATTCTTATTTTTCACTGACGCTGGAGGGGCTGGCTGCAGCAACTGATGCGGTTGGAGGAATTACTCTTACCGTGCCAGAAGATTATACAGCTGTTGATCCTGCATTTGAAAAAGGTGCAGAAGTTACTCTTAATGGGGAACTTGCTGAAAAATATGTCCGTAAAAGAGATATTGAAGTCCTTGACAGTAACAATCAGCGCATGGAACGTCAGTCACAGTTTATGGATGCTCTGATCGAGAAGATGCAGAGTATTCAAAGCGAAACAGAGTATCTTTCTCTGTACCAGAAATTGGAGGATTATATGACAACAAACATGACTGCGGATGAGATGGAAGAGCTGACAGATTATAAGATTGCAGAGGACACCGTGAAAGTTCCGGGTGAGATTATTGAGAAAGACGGACATGCGCAGTATCTGGTAGACAATAAAGAATTAAAAAAAATAATATTAAAAATGTTTTACAAAATAATGTAATTGTAGTATAGTATAGCTTGATATAGCGAATATCAAATAAACTATGTGAGGAGGTCAAAGAAAATGAAGTCAAGAATCTTAAAGACAGTTGGTCTTATTGCAGCTATGGTATCCTGCATCGGAATGACGGCATTTGCAGCACCAAGCCCGGCAGCTTCTACAGTTGTTACAGCTGTAAGCAGCGCAACAGATACAGATGGTAATGCAGTGAATGTTTCTATCACATCTGAGATCCCGGCAGAATACACACAGGCAGTTGCAGACATTAAGACTGAAGCAAAATTGAAAGAAGTAATTGGGAGCGATTTTAATGCGAATATGACAGTTGCTGATGTTAAGGAAGTTACAGCGCCGGAAGGAGCTAAATTCCCACTTAAGATCACATTCGTAATGAAAGGCGTAACAGCTTCTTCTAAAGTTCAGATTCTGCATTACAATAGATCAGCATCAGATTGGGAGAAGATTGATACAACTGTTGCAGATGGAACAGTAACAGGTACATTTAGTTCACTGTCACCGGTTGCATTTGTTGTTGACAAGACAACTCTTACATCCGCTACAGGAACAGCTACTTCACCGGCTACAAGCGCAACAGCTGTATCAGCAGTTGCAGTACTTGGACTGGCAGCAGTAGCAGCAGCATTCGGTCTTAAAAAGAAAGCTGTTAGATAATACAAACATATGTTGAAAACGCTTCTTTGTGGCGGGAGTCACCGTGAGGGGCGTTTTCTTTTTGACAGGAGAGATACGTTTTGATGTTGGTAGATATTCATTGTCATATTCTTCCGGGAGTAGATGATGGAGCACCGGATATGGAGACTTCCAGAGCAATGATACGGGATGCCTATGAGCAGGGAGTACGTTATATCATTGCGACTCCGCATTACAGACCGGAGATGTTTGAGCCTTCCATGAAAAAGGTGATCCGAGTATACCATGAACTTCGCGATTATGCTGAAGAAGTTGGAATTGGACTGAGGCTTGGCTGCGAGTATTACCGGAATGAGCAGATGATCCGGCATCTTGATAAGAAGCTTCGGCCGACGATGCTTGGAAGCAGATATGTTTTGACAGAGTTTTCAACCAATGACAGTTTTGTCACGGTCCGTAATTACATTTATGAGCTGATCACCAAGGGATATCGACCGATCGTTGCACATGTTGAAAGGTATTTTTGCTGTCAGGAACCGGAGAGAATCCAGGAACTGAAAAAACTTGGAGCACAGATCCAGATAAATGCAGATTCCGTATTGGGATATGAAGGACATACGATTAAAAAGTTCTGTGCCGGCCTGATGAAAGATGATCTTGTGGATTTTATAGGATCAGATGCACACAATCTGGAGGGGCGGAAGATGAACCTCGGGAAGTGTGCCACTTACGTCAGAAAAAAGATGGGACAGGATTATGCGGAAGAGATTTTTGTAGATAATCCAAGACGGATATGGAAGAGCAGATAAAGAGATTCAGATAGCCCCGCGTGGGGAAGAAAGCAGGTGTTTTGTTGAAAAAGGTTAATTTATCGATTGAAAAGAAAAGCTACGGGGTGCGTGAAGCAATCCGGACATTGCGTACCAATCTGCAGTTTTGCGGAGATGATAAAAGAGTCATTCTTGTAACAAGCTGTGTGCCGAGAGAGGGGAAAAGCTCTGTTTCTGTTGCGCTGGCAGAATCAATTGCAGACATGGGAAAATCTGTTATTCTTGTTGATGCGGATATCAGGAATTCTGTTATGGCATCGAAACTTCAGATTACCGGCGCAGATAAAGGGCTGTCACACTTCCTCTCCGGACAGTGTGTGCTTGCAGATGTGATTATGGCGACAAATATTCCGAAATTTCATATTCTTCTTTCCGGACCGGAGGCTCCGAATCCGACAGAGCTTCTGGAATCCAAACGTTTTACTGGTATGCTGGAGTCCATGAAGAATGTCTATGATTATATTATCATTGACTGTCCGCCGCTTGGTCTTGTTATTGATGCGGCAATCATCGGACATCAGAGTGATGGCGCGATCATTGTTGTCGAAGCAGGTAAGACCAAATACCGTCTGGTGCAGAATGTAAAAGACCAGCTGGAAAATTCGGGAGTGTCCGTTCTTGGTGTTGTCCTTAACAAGGTAGAGCGTAAGAACCAGAAGGGATATTATAACAAATATTATGGCTCACAGAAGTATGAGGGCTATTATGGACACAATGAAGAAACAAAAAATGCATAAAAGTGAAAATAACACTTGCAATTGTTAAAAGTTTCTGTTAAAATAACTATTGTTGTGAGTCTGCAAGATTTGTAAGCGGACATTTCAGATCGTTAGGAGGTGCAATCATGGCTAAATGTGCTATTTGTGAAAAGGGTGCTCATTTCGGAAATAACGTAAGTCACTCTCATAGAAGATCATCTAAGATGTGGAAATCTAACGTAAAATCCGTTAGAGTTAAAACGGAAAACGGCGGAACACAGAAAATGTACGTATGTACAAGCTGCCTGAAATCCGGACGCGTTGAAAGAGCTTAATCTGAGCGGAATGATAAGAACCGAAGCTTTTAAGCTTCGGTTTTTTGCGTATACGATGAGTCAAATACGGAGTTGTCCAGATTTGTGCTCGCACAAAAATCTGATTAGATCTGTATTTGGCGAATGTACGACAGTGAACTGTTAAGTGAGCTGCCGTATAATCAGGCAGGTGTCAGCATGCCTGATTATCGGGCTGCATTGGTTGTAAAAGCATTGGAAATAGAGTATAATATTTTCAACGTTTAAAAATAGATTTATTGATATGAATTTTGAGAATTGGAGGATGGCATATGAAGGGAAGTATGAGTACTGATTTAGGAATCATCACGATCGATCCGGAAGTGATCGCAAAATATGCAGGATCTGTAGCAGTTGAATGTTTTGGAATTGTCGGTATGGCAGCTGTCAGCATGAAAGATGGTCTGGTAAAACTTTTGAAAAAAGAAAGCCTTACAAAGGGAATCCAGGTCGGAATCTCTGATGAGAATAAGATTACACTTAATTTTCATGTGGTCGTAGCTTACGGAGTAAGTATTTCAGCAGTAACAGACAATCTGATCAGCAACGTGAAGTATAAAGTTGAAGAATTTACAGGTATGAGCGTCGATAAGATCAACATCTATATCGAAGGCGTCCGCGTGATCGATTAATTAAGGAGGAACTTGTTGTGGCAACAAAGAGTATCGATGTAGAACTGCTTGCGAAGATGTTTCTTGCAGGCGCACAGAATATAGAAGCAAAAAAGGAATATATCAATGAACTGAACGTGTTCCCTGTACCGGATGGTGATACAGGAACCAATATGTCTATGACAATTATGGCGGCAGCGAAAGAAGTAACTGCACTGGAAGGCATGGATATGGCTTCTCTTGCGAAGGCAATTTCATCCGGTTCTCTCCGTGGTGCAAGAGGTAACTCCGGTGTTATTCTATCCCAGCTGCTCCGCGGATTCACAAAATCCATCAAGACGGAAAGCGAAATTGATGTACCTGCACTTGCAAGAGCAGCTGTACGTGCAAAAGAGACAGCATATAAGGCTGTTATGAAGCCGAAAGAAGGTACGATTCTTACCGTTGCAAAAGGGGTGGCTGAAAAGGCTCAGACACTTGCAGAGGAGACAGATGATCTGGAAGAATTTCTCCCGAAGCTGATTGAAGAGGCAGAGACTGTTCTGGCAAAGACTCCGGATATGCTTCCTGTATTAAAGGAGGCAGGTGTTGTAGATTCCGGCGGACAGGGACTTCTGGAAGTACTGCGCGGGGCATATGATGCATTCCTCGGTAAAGAGATTGACTACAGCGCACTTGCACCAACTCCTCAGGCTGTTAATGCAACAAAGGTTGAAACTGAGGGTACAGTGGATATCAAATTTGGATACTGTACCGAATTTATTATTCTTCTGGATAAAGAATTTACAGAAAAGGATGAAATAGAATTTAAGGCTTATCTGGAATCCATTGGTGATTCTATCGTATGTGTAGCAGATGAAGACGTTGTTAAGATACATGTTCATACGAACGATCCGGGACTTGCAATCCAGAAAGCACTTACTTATGGACAGTTATCCCGTATGAAGATTGATAATATGCGTGAAGAGCATCAGGAAAAGCTGATCAAAGATGCAGAAAAGCTTGCAGCAGCCCAGAAAGAGAAAGAAAAAGCCAAAGAGCCACGTAAAAAGGTCGGATTTATTGCTGTTTCGATCGGAGAAGGATTAAATGAAATCTTCAAAGAACTTGGCGTGGACTACATTATCGAGGGTGGTCAGACCATGAACCCGAGTACGGAGGATATGCTGACAGCGATCGATCATGTAAATGCAGACTATATTTACATTCTTCCGAATAATAAGAATATCGTAATGGCTGCAAATCAGGCGCGTGATCTGACAGAAGACAAGGATATTATCGTAATTCCGACAAAGACCGTTCCGCAGGGAATCACAGCAGTTCTGAATTACAATGCAGAAGAAGATGTGGATACAAATGAAGAGACGATGCTGGAAGCGATCAAATGTGTAAAGACAGGTCAGGTGACTTATGCTGTCCGTGATACCCACATCGATGATAAAGAAATCCATGAAGGTGATATCATGGGAATTGGTGATGCAGGTATTCTTGCAGTTGGCAAGTCTGTCGATGGTACTACAAAGGACATGCTGGCACAGCTGGTAAATGATGATTCTGAACTGATCAGTCTCTATTATGGAGAAGAAGTTTCCGAAGAAGAAGCAGAAAAGCTGACAGCAGAGATTGAAGAATTATATCCGGATATGGACGTAGATGCACACATGGGCGGACAGCCGATTTATTACTATGTGTTGGCGGTAGAATAGGCTTATGAATGAGCAGTCAGAAATCCGTAACCTGAAAGGAATCGGGGCAAAAACCGAGGAACTGTTTCACAAGATGGGAATTTTTACCATCGGCGATCTGCTCCGTTATTATCCCAGAGGATATGATGTATATGAAGAGCCGGTAAGCGTAGGAGAGCTGGAAGAAGGAAAGATCAGCACGGTAAAAGGTGTGATATACGGAAGAGTACAGGTTGGAGGAGGAAAGCGTATGCAGATTACGACAGCATACGTAAAAGATCTGACTGGTACTTTGAAGGTGATCTGGTTTCGTATGCCGTTTCTGCGTAATACATTGAAGCAGGGAATGCCGGTTATCATAAGAGGACGGGTAGTTTTAAAAAAGGATCAGCTGATTATGGAGCATCCAGAGTTATTTTCACCACCGGATAGTTACGATAAAAAGTGTGGAACTCTTCAGCCAATTTATCCGTTAACTGCCGGTATGACGAACAATGCGGTAGCAAAAGCGGTTAAAGGTGCGATGGAATATCTGGATCTCGTCTCTGATGATCTACCGAAAGATCTGCGCCTTCGATATCATCTGGCTGAGTATAACTATGCGATCCGCGGGATACATTTTCCACTGGATAAGGCAGAATTCTACCATGCAAGAGAGAGACTTGTATTTGAAGAATTTTTAGTTTTCGTGCTTGCTCTTCGCAGGACGAGGGAGCGAAATGAGCGTGCCGAAAACGGATTTGTGATAAAAAGGCGGTCGGAAATCGACCGCTTTCTTGCAAATCTGCCATATGAACTGACCAGAGCACAGAAGAGAGTCTGGGAACAGATCCAGGAGGAGATGTGCGGAAAGCTAGTGATGTCACGCCTGATCCAGGGGGATGTTGGCTCTGGCAAGACAATAGTAGCGCTTCTGGCTCTTCTTCTGGCGGCACTGAACGGTTATCAGGGCGCAATGATGGCTCCGACAGAAGTTCTGGCCAAGCAGCATTACGAATCAATCATAGAGATGCTGGAAAAGTATCAGATTCCGGTGAAAACCGAGCTCTTGACCGGGTCGATGACAGCAAAGGAAAAAAGGGAAGCTTATCAGAGGATTGCTGCGGGAGAAGTGCAGATTGTTCTGGGAACCCATGCACTGATCCAGGAGAAGGTGGAATACCAGAATCTGGCACTTGTTGTTACCGATGAACAGCACCGATTTGGTGTCCGTCAGAGAGAGGCACTTGCCGGGAAAGGACAAATTCCTCATATTCTTGTAATGAGTGCGACACCGATTCCACGAACACTGGCAATCATTTTATATGGAGATCTGGATATTTCGGTGATTGATGAACTTCCGGCAAACCGTCTGCCAATCAAGAACTGTGTGGTGGATACCAGTTACCGACCGACTGCTTACCGCTTTATGCAGAAGCAGGTCGCCGAAGGAAGACAGTGCTATGTGATTTGTCCGATGGTAGAAGAGAGCGAGGCAATGGATGCAGAGAATGTTCTTGACTATGCGCAGCTTCTGCAAAGTGAGATGGGTGACAAGATCCGGATCGCTGCGCTTCATGGGCGGATGAAACAGGCAGAAAAAGACGAGATCATGGGAGCATTTGCAAAGAATGAGATCCAGGTTCTGGTGTCGACAACAGTTATCGAGGTTGGTATCAATGTGCCGAATGCTACGGTGATCATGGTGGAGAATGCTGAGCGTTTTGGGCTGGCGCAGCTTCATCAGCTCCGCGGGCGCGTAGGACGTGGCAGACACCAGTCCTATTGTATTTTTATGAGTGGTTCGAAGACGAAAGAGACAAAAAAACGACTTGAGATCCTGAACAAATCCAATGATGGATTTTTTATTGCGAATGAAGATCTGAAGCTTCGGGGACCAGGAGATCTTTTTGGAATCCGGCAAAGCGGATTAATGGATTTCCGGATCGGAGATGTGTTCCAGGATTCGGAGCTTCTGAAAAAAGCAGGAGAAGCATCGGGGGAAATCCTGAGGGAAGATCCACTGTTAGAAGGCGAAAAATATAAACTGCTTGGTGAAAAGCTTGCGGCATACATTTCGGGAAACAATCTGGAAACGACGTTGTAGATAAAAAGATAGTGGGCAAATTGTTCTGCCCACTATCTTTTTATTCATAAAACCAGTAAATAATAAATTTGTTAAGGGATGCTTCTTCACTGTATGAATAAGAAACCTGCCAAAGCCCATATAGCTCACCCAGGTATCCTGCACCTTCTTCCATGAGGGTTTCGTGCATCTCATCCACGACCTCCTGATAGACTGCATCATCTGACATTTTAAATATCGTATAAGCCTCCTGGCTCTCAATCGATCTGTCGATCACTTCTCGCAACATACCAGGCTCATAGGTATCATAATACATGCCGTTCAGCTGATAATAGTTCAGATTTTCAGACTGACATGACGGATATACATAGTCCGTGCTGATCATATGTGTTTTTTCTAGCTCTTTTTCACTGCAGCAGAGATAATCGTAAGCAATCAGGTTCGGTATCTGATAGCCATTATCTTCGCCGAGAAAAATCGGATCTCCCCAGGTTGTATCTACATAATAATACTGACCATTGCACTGAACAATATTCCATGCATGGTCTGCGACGCCTCCATTTGGATCTGTAGTCTGTCCGGTTACATAGATACAGTAAATACCCAGTTGTTGCAGCAGATACTGGCAGCTTTTTGCATAGCCGGCACAAACCGATCTTTTTCCGACAAGAGCACTGTAAATATTCTGGTTATCCGGTGCATCAAGATCATAATCTACGTTATCTATGAGATAGGTGTAAATGTATTTTATCTTTTCGTATTCATCTGAAAGGTCTGAAATGCCAGAAAGACAGGAGGTTCTTGCCGATTCAATCTCCTGATTCCGTTGTTCTTTTTCTTCTCCCTCATAAAGATAATTGGGCTCTATTACTACATATCGGCTCTGCCCTTCAGACTGAGAATATTCTGTGGAAGTCGCATTTCCATCACACCAGAAAATTTCCGGTCTGTCATTTAACACATTCTGAAATACTTCATTTGCAGTATTCGCGTTGCTGCAATGCAGATAAATTTCTTTTTTATTTTCCTGGATACCCTGAAGAATTTCCCGGTAAACCGTTTGCTCTTCATCAGAAAGCTGTTCATAGTAGAATTCTCCGGTAACCTCTGCATCCGTAATTTTTTCCTGTTCATAAGGAACTTCTTCCGGCGCGGAACTCTCTGCTTTCGGAGTGGCTGACATTTGTCTGCCGATCAGGATTCCTCCGGATATAAGACAGAGACAGCCAAGTCCCAAAAGAATGAACGAAAAAAATTTCCCTGTTTGATGCATCTTTTTTCGCATAATCTATTTAATTCCTCCAAATACTCATCTGTATGTTTCATCATAACATACCCTTCATTTTTGCACAACACGGACATTTTTTACATATAATGTTTCTGACAGTATAAAAAGCCTTGAGGATATCAGATATGAGATTTTTGAAAGCCATGCAGACTTCTGATCGGGGAAATTTGCAGGTACAGATTACTTCGTCTATTGATTCTTTTCCTGTTCCAGATGCGTCAATCCGTATTTCCTATACAGGTATTCCTGAAAACACACTGGAAGAACTGACAACCGATAGCTCCGGACAAAGTGAAACCATTGAGCTTGACGCACCGCCTGTGGAGTATAGCCTGGATGCAACAAATGAAGAACAGCCATATGCGGAATATACCCTGGAAGTAAACGCTCCGGGATTCGAGCCGGTCAACATCGCAGGAACGGAAATACTGGCCGGTGTGACGGCAATTCAGAAGATTCGTCTGCGTCCACTTGTCGCGGAAGACCAGACCCCGGAAATCTTTGTGATTCCTGCACATACTCTGTACGGTGTGTATCCGCCGAAAATCCCGGAAAACGAGATCAAGCCGGTAAACGAAACCGGTGAGATTGTGCTAAGCAGAGTTGTCGTGCCGGAATACATTGTTGTTCATAATGGCTCACCACGCGATTCTACCGCACAGAATTATTATGTAAAATATAAAGATTATATCAAAAATGTTGCTTCCAGTGAAATCTATGCAACATGGCCGGAAAATACGATCCGAGCAAATGTACTGGCAATCATGTCTTTTACGCTGAACCGGGTTTATACCGAATGGTCACTTCGTATATGGTCACTCAGGGTTGCAGAAGTATATTTCTTAATGAATTAGTCATTCAGTTGAGAGAATGTGGGACATGTTAGTTTTTCGGGGCATTCATTTTTGTTTGATAGTTGGATAAAGCATCAAAGACTTTGTGATAGATAACCTGATTTGGATAATATCTGTAGTCTGCGAAAACAGAAATTCCTGTTTTGTAGAAATATTCAAGAATGGCAGCAGCACAGCCAGAACTTCTGCTTTCCCCATATTCGCATTGACAGATAATATCCAGTCCGTCATTTTTAGCTTTGAAGATAAATTCTGCTAACTGGTCAACTTCAGGAAAATAGGTTTCATAGCTCAAGTTGAATTTAGGCAGAACGGATAAATCTATATCATGTACGGCAACGTAAAAAATCCGCTCTGTCTTATTTTTATAATCAACAGGGGCAGAGTTTTTATTGTGATAATTATCGGGTGGGTCAAGAAAACTGATAACTGCTGAATTTTTAGGGAAATCCCCTTTGATAAGCGTTTCAATTGCCTGTCTGGAATAAATACTTACCTGCATGAAAATAACCTCTCTTTCGTGGAATTAACTAGGTGCGACACCATTTATAATGTTAATCTTGTTCTTCAATAATCTTCAAATACTTATATACCGTTGGGATTGAAAGAGAACAAAGTCGTGCTAACTCAGATTTGTTAATTTTCTTGTTCTTGTATTGAGGGTAATAATGATAAAAAATAGATGGAATATTATCAGTAGTTGTTACGGGTCTTCCGATTGCCTTTCCTTTTGCCTTTGCATTTTCCATTCCGCTTTTTACACGTTGGCTTATCATGTTACGTTCCAGTTCCGCAAATACACCCATCATTTTTAACATTCCCTCAGTCATTGGATCAAGTTCTTTGCTACAGTCTACTTCAAAAGTTCCAAGAACCAGTTTGATATGATTCTTTTTAACAAATTCTATGATTTCGCATAACTGTAAAGTACTTCTTGTAAATCGGCTGACCTCAGTGGCAATAATTGTATCTCCTGATTGTACGATATTTAAGAGCTTATCTAATTCTGCACGATTGGTTTTCGTTCCACTTTCATACTCTTTGTAGATTGTTTCATCAGTAGCACCTTGTTGTTTTAGTTCTCTTACTTGTCGTTCAATATCCTGTAAATTCTCATTTGTAGAACATCTTGCGTATCCGTATATCATTTGCAATCACTCCTCGAAAGTTCTTTGAATATATATTTCTTCACTATTTCCAGTATCGCTCAAGTAATCGTAACATATTTTCTCTTCCAACAGGGTTCATTGTATGAATGCGAACAGGATAAAAACGACCTGTTTCAGCAAGCCAATCCAATAATTTTATTCCGTCTCCACCGTCATATGCGAAATCGCCTAAATCATGGTCACAGTCAATCAATGAAATGGGTTCGTTTGCATGTTCGATTACTCGTTTTGCATCATTAACGCTTTTACAACAGATATACCCATTAGGTGCAGGGCGTATATCATCTAACCATATTTTCATATTTCCTCCAATCAGCGGTTTTCCCTTATGTGTGTAAATCTTATACCAGCAACCTCCGAAAATGCCTGAAACCACCAATCAACAGGGTCAGCATAGGAAGATTCTGTTATAGTCTTTCGTAATGTTGTCTGATATTCTATATATTCTGGAAACTCCCATTCTTCAAAAGGTAATACTTTTTCGATATTGTAGTAACCCATATGATAGCGGTTGGTTACGTCTTCAAGCGGCGCACATTTCAAATGTAATACATGTTTGTAAGTGTCTCTTCCGTAAGCAGTAGCCATTTGTAATGTATATTTTTCTACTGGTACATGGAAAAATCTTCTTGCAGAATCGATATCCCAGTATCCTGTTTGGAGATTGGACTCAATTACTATCAGATGAACAAGTGTCTGATTGATTAGTCTTTGAGCAATGCCATATGACCATTTGCATATTCCATCGTACATATGAATGAGTGTATTACATAAAGCATAATGTGTTTTATCAAAATCCTGTTGGGTTTCTGATTCAAACAAACGTGGCAGATTTTCAGAAAGAAAAAATTCTGATTTATACTCGTTTTTGGTATCCTGATTAAACACATTCTTGCCATGAAAGTGTATCTGTCGCCAAAAGTCACGATAGGAACGATTAACTGCATGGAAAATAATATGCGAATCTGTGAAAGTTTCTTTTATTCCATAATGGTTATAAAGCAAAAATAAGTTTTCATTCATAGAAATCATCTCCTTTGTGTTTTCTCTTTCGACGTCGATTGATTATTTATATTGTAAGATGATACTATGTTACATTCAACCCCTCTGAAATCCGTTAATAATTTCGTAATAATTTGCTGTTCAACCTAAAACATAAAAGAAACGGTGGGTTAAATTTCTTTTATGATATATGCAAAAAATATCCATAATCACATTGGATTACAGATATTTTTTGAATGGAAATAACCATAAAGGAAAAGAGATGTTTTCTTTTATAGAGATTAATTTTATGTTTTCGATAAATTTAGAAATAAATTCAAAAAAGATAGCATTTTAATGATATATCCGATTATTAAAAAAATTTTCCTAATCCATAACCTATCACCGCACTTAATATGCAAAAAAACCAATTGGATCGCTTGGCAGATTTCAATTCTTTGTCATGTTCTAATTTTTGTGCTTTCAATTCTTCTTCATGTTCTTTTTGAGAACGTATCAATTCTTCATAAATTTGTTCTGTTTTCTTTTCTAAACGTTCAAGAACCTCTTGGGATGTTACACTGTTGTAATTGCTAGTAGTAGACGCAATTTTATTTACAACTTCCTTGCTTGATAAAGTGATAATATTATTGTCACCTCTTCTTACATATGCACCGCCACCTGCTATAACTAATGAAGTCGATTTTTTTACCTGAACAATGATTAATGTTTTTTCGTTATATACAAGAGAATAGACGCTACAAATATCATCAAGATTATTATTTGAAATAGCACTTTGAATAATTTCAATTTCAGCATTAGAAGTACCTGTTATTTTTCGAGCCATTTCATCATATCCTAAAATTATGATTCCACCGTTTGTATTTGCAAATGCACTAATAATTTTAGGCAAAACATGAATTGAACTTCTGACTTTGGTTTTAAATTCCACTGTATCGCTTTCACCGGCTGCTAGTATTGCTTGAATGTTTTCTGAAGTGACAATTTTGTTCATAATTGATGATATCTCCTCTTTGGCAAAATTATAAATTCAGTATACACAAATAAAAAATGCTTTGTAAAGAATTTTTTGATATTTTGTCTTTGGTACAATTTAATACAAGAATATTATTACAGATAGTAATATCTTTAAACATACAAGAACATTGTTGGATTGGCAAAAGTTCCCATTATACTATATATTATTCATGGTCTTTTATAAATTGTATATTGCTTTTCTCGATATCACTTAACATATCATCCGTAAAGTCTTCTGGTTCTATTGTGCCAGTGTACCATGCCTGTGAATTGAAATAGTTCTGCAAGGTTGGATTTGTAAATTTTCTTCCATGTCGTGCATAAATTTCATTTCTTGCTAATTCCAGTTGGTCACGGGATAAACCCGAAATATCAGCAATGGTTAATTCTCTCGATGAACTATCTGAAAGAATATAATAATCAGAACTGTTATAATCATATTCCGAATCATTTACAGAATCATTGTCTGTGCTATTGTATGTATCTGCATAATCATTTGCAAGTTCCCATGAAGTCGCATGTTTTTCTTCAAATTTCATTGTTTCTATCGGCATATATAATCTTTCTGATTCAGTAATGCTGACAGAAATTGTATTATTTTCAAAAGTCAAAGTCCCTTTAAAAGTTAATCCGTCAGCATCAGACATAAAATCAGCTTTGTTTCCATCTAGTGTTGCACTAATATTGCCAACTGCATCAAGTCTATAATACCAAAGTGAAAAAGTAACTGTTTTGTCACTTATACTTTGAATTGTTAATTCACGGTCTTGATTTCCTTTTATGTTCCAATATCCTTGATAAACAGTTGCATCTACAACATTATCAGATTCTTCCGTCTTTGTAATATTTGAATCCGTATCTTTTGGAGATTCCTTTTTATCAATATCTACGGTTTTTTCTATACTCTTTGTCTTAGGTTCATTCCCTTTAATCGCAAATAGTTTATCTTTAAAAACAAACAATACAATTATGACTGCCGAAAAACATATTATGCTAATTATAATACATATTATTCTTTTTCTATTATTAGAAGATGATTTCTTTTTTATCGGCTCTTTAAGCAATACAGGTTCAGTTTGATTATTTTTAATGGTAGATGGTTCGACTTCCATACCGCAAACAGGACACACTTTTTCGTCATTTATATCTGAAAAATCGTTATGTTCATATTCATCATCTAACTGATAACCACAAATAGGACATTCTTGTGCATCGTTTTCTAATTCTGCACCGCAATTTGGACAATACATATATTCTTCCCCTTACTAATTACAAAATAAATGTTCTCTCTTTTTGAAATAAGTGTAATTTAAGTATATTAGTATAATTACTACAATCTGAGAAAGCAGCCAAGGAATAAAAGGACCTCTTGCAACTCTTAACGTAGTGTTATTAGCTATTGCCATTACAGCAACACATACACTAAAATAAATTGTCAAAATTTTATTTGTATCTTTCTGGAAATTAAGCAAACGTTTCCTTATCTTTAATGCAACAATTGCTGATGCGACATAGCAAAGTGCATAAATAAGATAATCTGTTCCAAAACCAACCATTGACATCATAATGATACAAAAAACTACTCCTAAACAACTTGAAATCATATAGAAAATCATTCCGTATTTTGAAAGGAAATCATACCATTTCATAGATAATTCTTGATTATTTGTTTCTGTTGAACTTGTTTTAGTAGCAGACTCAGTGGTGTTATTGATTTTCTCCTTTAATGAACTTACTGTTTTTTGAGCCATATCCGTAAGATTATCCATATTGATTTTTTCTGTATTTATATTCCCTATATTCGGTAATGTTTTTGATTTTTGATGGACTTTAAAAGCTTTATAAAATATGGATACTGTTTCAGGGCAAGCATCAATCAAATATGACATTAACTTTTGATCGCCCATAAAATACACTGTATATTTATCCGTACCGATATAGTCTTCCAGTTCTTTGAAAATTCCATTCCAATGTACTTCCCGTACTTGAAATGGTTGTATCCATTCATCAATACAGCGATTTTGCAATAATGTTGTATCAAAGAATTTCCCATTTATTGTAATTCTGGTAGTAAATGGATTTTCTGAGTAAACAATAGTAACTGTATTATTTGTTCCAACTAATTTTACAGGCTGTGATGCTAAGGCATTTTTTATAATGGAAAAAGATTCTTCATCACTGTCAAATTGTAAAATAAATTCAGTAGAACCAGTAAAATCTTTTAATTCTTCATATAATCCGTTCCATTTGATTCCATTGCTTAAAAATGGATACGCCCATTGTTCAATAGAGATATTTTTTATCCGTGAAGTATCAAATTTCTTTTCATTATATGTGATTTTCAGCTCTCCATTGTCCTTTGTATATGTGGCTTTAACTTTTTTTAGATTTTTGGTTGTGATATGTTGTTCTGTCTCTTGAATTTTTGCACCGCAGTTACGACAGAACTTTGCATTTTCCCCAAGCTTATATCCGCAGTTTTTACAATACATATTTATCCTTCTTTCTTTTGAGTACAAAATTCTCTGATTACGCATATATCACATTTTGGATTCCTTATAGTACAAATTTCTCCATACCCGTTTGCACAATACATCCATAGGAGATAGTCAATCTCTGCACAATGTTTTCCCATTGATTCAGCTATTGATTGAACAATATCCATTGCTTCATAAATAGGAACAGTTTCCCATACTGAACAGCCTAAGATTTTACTTCCAAGAATCCGTCTAATATGTCTGTCAGGTTTTGCAATATCATACCCGACATTTCTTAAATACTCTGCATTGAGTGCTTCTCCCATTTGATTCATCTTCAAAAAAGATTCTGAAGAAGATAATTTTTCAATTAACCTTTTCATAGTCGAATCTTCATCTATATATTTTTTGTAACAAGAATCAATACTGCCATATTGATTTTCAATCTTAGACAATAAGGGAATATTGTTCTTAATTAAAGCCTCCATCTGCTTTCTAGTACTTTGAGTTGCTCCGCAAATTTTTTTTATTTTTTCAGTAAAGAAATCAGATGAACTGGATAAAATATATTCCATATTGTAATTATGAAACAGTTCATCTATAGGAGTGATTCTTCCAGTTGAATCATCTATTCCATCAACAACTCTGTCCCATTTAGCACCTGAACTTAACATGGAATAAATCATTCCACGAATGTGGTCTTCAATAGTGAAAGTTGCTTGCTGTTCTCGCCTGTCAATCTGTTTCTTGATAAATGAGTGTTCCCATAGCTTTGTTTCAGGCAATTTGTTATTCAAATAATGCTCTATTGCATCAACAGCATGGACTACGGTTTGGTTACTGTAAGACATTACAATCCGCCTTTCTCTGTATATGTATAAGCTAAGTTTAAAACGCATTATGAGTATTGTCAACTCTATTTGAGTATTATAAGAAATAGAAAGAGTTCTTCATATAGTATTGGAATATGGAGGAAGAATACTATGAGTTTTGGAGATAACCTACGTGCTTTAATTGAAGAAAGAGACATTACCCAAAAAGAACTTGCAAAGAAATTAAACATTGCACCATCTACATTGGGGAGTTATGTCCAGAATGTGCGTGAACCTGATTTTGTCACATTGAAAATGTTTGCAAACTTCTTTGACGTTTCTACAGATTATCTGTTAGACCATTCAGTAAAAGAATGTTCTACCCGTCAAGAAAATGAGATGTTGCGAGTATTCCGTTCTTTAAGCGAAGAACAACAGTATATCTGCATTGAACAGAGCAAAGTATTTATGTTGGTAAATCAAAAAAGAAAAGAAGAAATATAGAAATCAGGATACAGTTTAAATGATGTATAGGTTTTTGGAGAGGACAGAGGTCTTCTCCATTTCTTTTACCAGTCTATTGGTAAAATGGTGCAATGAACCAGTCAGCCACCTTAGATGTCAGATTTTCATAAATTTTCTGAAATACCTTCTATTTATATGATTGAGAATATAATCAATTTACATCAGGAAAGGAAGATGCGATTTATGAAAAGAGTTAAATCTAGGATTTATTCAACTCAGGAATTAGACAAAAGAAAAAAAGCTATATTTTCTACACAAGATATAGAGCAGATTTTAGGGATTCTTTATGATATGACAGGGCATGATATGAGCTTTGAGAAACAAGATGATGGAACGTTGTCTGTAACCATTGATGGAACTGTGTATTCTGTTGATACGGTATAATAAATAATGGGTGGTATGTTAATCAGATATCAGGCGGAGAGATTTTGGCTCTCCGCTTTTTTAGGGGGAATTATATGCATTAGATAACAAAATTTGCAAAATCAATGGTAATTCTTTCTCTCACTATGGCTATTTTCCTATTCTGCCGTTTGTTAGTCTAATTTGTTTCATTATTGCTTTTCGAGGATTTTCTCTAGGCTTACAGTTTAACATATTGTCAAATAGTTCATCGAAACTGATGGAATCCGTAAAAGCGTTGATATAGTTACAGTAATTTTCAATGTAATGCGATGGTTCATTTGGTTTCTCATGTGTTACTGTCTGAAAATGTTCATAAACCATTCGAGCATAAATTGCATTATAGCTTTCAATTCCACGAAATTTTGTGATATATCCGTCTATTTTGGAATTAACGGTATAAAGTCCACATGCACGTTTTAGAATACTCCCTTTTTTGATATTACTCAGAATGAATTCGTCATAATATTTTTTCGTATATTCTGGTAATTCACATAAACGAATATGGTCGATTTTTCCTTCATAAACCTCTACTGCTGTTATAATATTGGTGTTTTTATCAACATATATATCAATCTTTCCATGAATCGGGCGATCTATTTGCTTTTTATCGTGTGTAAACATTTCAGATTTAATCGTCTTCATTATATTTAAACGAGTACGATTGCTTCCTATTTCCAAATCTATATTTTTCAATTCTGTATTCAAGCCAGAAGCTGTTGCAAAGTTACCATAAAAGCTGACATATTTAATCGCGGCAAACCACTGACGCATAGATAAATGTGTATGCTCAAAAATAGTTCCTGTAGTTATAGTTGACTGATATCCACATTGCTGACATTTGTATTTATATGGATCAAGTAGCCAATATTTTTTACATTCACACTTAGGGCAACAAAAGCCATCTGTCCATTTCTTTTTGAAAAGATAATTTCTACAACTTTCTTCCGTTGGAAAATGTTTATTAAATTCAGTCCAGTCCATATTATATCCTCAACTTTCTTTCGTAATTGCAGTAAACACTGACAAGTTCTTAAAGTGAATGATTTTCACTAAATCTTTATAGAGTATATATAAAAAATAAATATCTTACAAAACACCAAAAAATATCCCTCAAGAGGGACGGGGCAAATTATGCCTTAAAATATCCCAAATCCGATTGCCTGCACTTGCAGAACTTTTGGTAAGCCAACCATACATTGACAGGTTTTTAAAGTGAATGATTTGTATTAAATCTTTATAGAGTAAAAAACAAATATCTTACAAAATATCCCCTAAGAGGGGCGGGGCAAACTATGTCTTAAAATATTCAAGCATCAGCCTGTTTGCACTTGCAAAACTCTTGATGATTATATTATACATCAACTGGTTCTTAAAGTGAACAATTTTATTACTAGGGTTATATATAACAAGAGATACAAAAAACATCTCTTAAAAACTACAACTAAATAAAGCTTAAGCAAAGGGGGCGGAAAATTATGCCATAAAATGCTCAACCTGGATGTGGTTCTTAAAGTGAACAATTTTATCCACAGGGTTATATATATCAAGAGATGCAAAAAAAACATCTTATAAACTACAACTAAATAAAGCTCAGGCAAGGAGGTGAAAAACTATGCCATAAAATGCTCAATCTGGATGCAGTTCCTAAAGTGAACAGTTTTATCTCAATGGTTATATTACATGAGATGTGAAAAACCATCTTATGAAATTACAACTAAATATATCCCAAGCAAAGGGGGTGATAACTATGCCATAAAATATTTAACCTCAAATTTTTGTATTTGTAGAACTTTTGAAAGGAGATAGCAAAATGAACGCTAAAACGTATGCTTCTACTAACAGACCTACCTGTTGGAGTGAAATTGATTTCACTTTTGCGGAAAAGTCAGTTAAAAAGCTGCAAAGACGAATTTACGTCGCTTATGTACAAGGCAACACCCGTAAATGGAAAACTTTGACCGAATTCATGTTTCACTCGTTCTATGCAAGAGCCTGTGCTGTCAAGTATGTATGTTCAAGAAAAGGCAAAAAAACAGCAGGTGTAGATAATGTCCTATGGCTGACGGATACTGATAAATTCAATGCAATTTTCAGCTTACGTTTACGAGGATATAAACCACGTCCATTGAAACGAGTTTATATCAAAAAGCCAAATGGAAAGTATCGAACTCTTGGAATTCCGACTTATAAAGATCGTGCAATGCAAGTTCTTTATAAATTCGCAATAGAGCCAATTGCTGAATTACATGCCGATGAACATTCGTACGGTTTCCGAAAAGGACGTAGTGTTAAATGTGCAGTGTCAAAGCTAGAGGAGTATTTATCTGAAAATCCTGATTGTGAATATGTGTTGAAATCAGATATAGAATCTTGTTTCGATAACATTAGTCACGAATGGTTATTGGATAATTTTCCAATAAAGCCAGAACTTCTTCGGAAGTTTTTAAAATCAGGATTCATAAAAGATAAATCTTACCATACCTCAAAGAAAGGAATACCGCAAGGTGGCAGTGTATCCAGTTGTTTATGCAATTGGACATTGGATGGTATGGAGGGTGTTTGTCGAGAAAGACTTTATCAATGGAAAGCTTTATGCGGCGTTAGTAACCGCAAAAGCGCCCTTTCGGGCATTGATGTTCCTTTCGGCATAGATGCTGAGCCTTTCGGTACAGATGTTGCGCCTATTGGTTCTGATGTACGGGGTATTCTTATACGCTATGCTGATGATTTACTCTTTACTACTAATGTACAGACGACTTTTGCCCTTCGAGCGGTGCTTCTGGAAATTGATGATTTTCTTTCCACTAGAGGGTTGAAACTCTCAAAAGGGAAAACAGCCTGGTGCAATGTCACAGATGGATTTGTTTTTCTGGGTTGGGAAATCTGTAAACAAAATGGAACAATAAAGTGTTTTCCGTCCCCTAAGGCGATTAAATCGCTGAAGGAAAAGATAAAAGATATTTTATTGGACGAGTCTATTTCTAGCGAAAAAGAAAGGATAGGAAAAATTTGCCAAGTGATAAGGGGGTGGTTGGCATTCTACTCACTGGCATCTTATCCGTTTCTTTTAAAAGTGGAAGACAATCTCATAGAGTTTACAAGTCAATTCTCCGGAAGACGAAAGCAGCTCGAAAAAGAAATTAGGAAAAATTTTATTGAATTAAAAGGAGAATAATAATGAAGAAATTATATGTCAATGAAGAAATATGTCCTATCTGTGGATATTATAACAAGGATTTTTTATTAAATGACGAGGATTATTTCTATCTTTGCCATCGATGTGGTGGTTTTTATCGTAGATTTTCCGATGGTAGATCTCCTGTTATAGGAATTACTTTTGACCCTAAAACGATTCCTTTAAAACGTCAGTTAAAAGCAATAAGAAAACACTATAAAATTTTACAAGGAATGGAAGTGATGAATCATCGTGAATACAAAATTCCTAAAAAGGAATATGATGAAAAAATTTACCATAATAGGGTAAAGGAAGATTCTAATACAATTAAAGAATATAACTTATCTGAATACGAGGAATCTATGGCGGATAAATGGGAAGATGTAGAATTCCCAAATGATCTTCGATTTTAATAAAATTCAAATGATAAAGCGGATTATTCAGATTGTCTTTCTCCGTGAGGAAACATTTCCCGAAAAATAAAGGCATCAACAATAAAAATTTGTTGGAGGTCCTACATGAAACAGGAAATTTCTAAATTCCCATCTTTTAATCACTTTGGGAAAGAACATATAATAAACACATTTACATCTAATGAATGTAACAAGTCTATTGAAAATAGAAATGTATTAAACAATCTCCTTATGGAGGAAAAAATAAATAATATGTTGCGGAAACAAATAGAAACTGAAATTGATGGCTACAAAATCATATTAGATTTTCCACAGCAGAATGATTGTAAGATGGAAGAAACATCGCTGAAAGAAGTAAAGCAAATCATGTTAACGCTTTTAAAAGAACAAACAATTCAAGATATGTGAAAATTTACAGAGGGGACAGACTCTTCTGCCCTCTCCCAATTAGGAGGATAATTAAATGAGAGATGTGAAAGAAGATACCAAAAAGATAGTAAGAATTTTACTTCGTGTAAGTTCTGACCAACAGTTAGAAGCAGATGGGGATTTATCTATTCAACGACAGCTTGTTGTAGAGGAGGTTAAGAAACATGAAGAATGGATTTTAGATTCTAAAGAATATTTTGAGGGAAGTAATAGTGGCTATAAAAATTCAGTAGTCGACAGAGATGTTTTGCAGGAAGCTTTGCGTGATGCTGAAAACAAAGAATATGACATTTTATTGGCATATAAAGATGACCGACTTGGGAGAAGAATGTTGGAGATTCCAATGTATATTATGTCTTTGAAACAGTTTGGAGTAGATGTGTATACCGTTAAAGATGGACTGCTGACTCCTGACATTGGAGATGTTATGGGAATGCTAAGGTTAACCATGCAATATGGAATGGCAGAAAAAAGCAGTTCTGATACTGGTATACGGGTAAAAGATACCGCAAAGAAACTTGTGCAACAGGGAAAATTTATGGGTGGTAAAGCTCCTTATGGATATAAACTAGAATATTCGGGAGAGTATAGTAAGCATCAGAGGGCGTTGAAGCATTTAGTTATTGTTCCAGAACATGCAGAAGTAGTGAAATATATCTATAAACTTTCATTATATAAAGAGTATGGTTCAGGGAAAATAGCAACAACATTAAATTTAGATAATAGATATAAGAATTTAGCTCCCAATGATGTGTGGAAAAGTGGTACAATTACAAGTATTCTTACTAATCCGATTTATACGGGATATACTGCATATAGAAGAAGAGAACATATTGGCGGCAGATATCGTTCTCTGTCACAAGAGGATTGGATTATTGCAGAAAAGCCAAATGATGAAATTACTATCATTGATCGTGATATGTGGGAAAAAGTTCAAATCAGTCGTCAGAAACGCGGCAGAAAGTATCAAAAACAGTCATGGAATGAAAAGGCAACTGTTATTTCACGAAATGATGGACAACTGGCTTTGATTGATGTCGCCTACTGCGGTTACTGTGGGCGAAAACTGACCAACGGTACAAAGTATGATTACTGGACAATAAAAGGAACTGGGGAACGCAGAAGTTCTCAGAAAAGTATTTATAAGTGCCAAAATGTATGGCAAGGTGTTCCGCATGAAAAAATGAAGCAGATTCGTGCTGATAAAATAGAACCTATCGTATTTAAAAAATTGTCTGAGTATGTCGGACGATTACAGGAAGATGAAAATATATTTGAACAGATTTTAGAAAATCAATCCTTTGAAAAAAAACAACAGGAGCAGATTCTTGTACGTGAAAAAAGAAAGTTGCAGGAAATTGAAAAAGATATGGATATTCTAAATGATGCAATTCCAAAAGCAATTACAGGTACATATCCATTGCCGTTGGAAGACCTTGCAAAGAATATTGAAAGGCAAAAAGACAAAGCAGCGAAACAGAAAGCAGTTGTTGATGAATTGGAAATAAATATAAAAAATCTTTCAGTGAGTCAGGAGGATTGGGAGAATTTATATCATAATCTGCCAACGTGGCAAGATATCTTTATGAATGCAGATGTTGCAACAAAACGGGTACTGGTAAATAAGTTGATTGAACGGATTGATATCACAGATGATACAGTTGTAATTCATTTCAAAGTGGATTTAGACCACTTTTGTTCCCAGCCCAGAGAGACCATAAACGAAAGGGTATCGCAATCAGGGCTATGATTTCACAATTACATCTTCTACGGCTTTTGATCACAAATGGATTCCGGAACGAAATGTTTTTGACTCCATTTCTACAGTGGTGGACGAACTGTTTGCAGATTATCTTTCCAGACCGAATGTAAGGCAGCCGATTCTGACACAATACTGTGACGGAAGACAGGTTCAGTGTCCGAACTGGATGACCAAATTGCCACAACCTATAAAGTAGCCGGAAAGCCCGTAAATACGCGGGTTTCCGGCATTATGAGTGGTATAAAAAGAAATGAATTTTCAGAGTATCGGATTCCCGATCGTAAACAATCTTATCTATGATCTGCTTTAAAGCTTCGTTTTTCTGGACAAGAGAGTAAGAATCAGAAACCAGAATGTCGTGGACAGAACTTACCTTATCCAGCATTTTAGGAGTAGGATCATCCGGAATCTTATCCGGCGTATTTTCTTCCAGCTCTGCAAGCTGCCGTTCCAGAGAGTCTCTTTCTTTGGCAATCAGAGCTTTATTTTCTTTATATTCTTCCAGTGTATCAATACCCTCTCTGTATGACGCACGTATCCTGTCCTCTTTGCCTTTCAAACTGGCAAGGCGTTCACTTATAAGGGTACGCTCATTAGAAAGCTCCTGTGGGCGAATTTCGCGCATTTCATAAACAATCGAATTGGAACCAAGAGCTTCTTCTAATGCTTTCAGGACTTCCTTTTCGATCACCAGAGAGCTTACACCGTGTGGTTTATCACATTTTCCTTTGCTGTATCCGTAGCAGGAGAAGTACGCATACTTTTCCCCATTGGCACGCTTCATGGTCGTAGCGGTCAGTGTGCGCCCGCATACCGGGCATTTCAGAAGTCCGGACAACCAGTGCTTATATGTAGAAGAGGGGCGCTTTCCAACCGGTTTATAGATCTTTTTCAGGCGTTCCTGGGCGGCATCGAAGAGTTCTTTACTTATAATCGCCTCCTGCATTCCGTCAGCAATGATCCACTCGTCCTGGTCTTTGATCCGGTTGGTGGCGTTTTCCATCCGGTTCCATCGGATCATACCGCAGTAGGATGGATTTTGAATAATATATTCGATACTGCGCCGTTCAAAAGCTTTCCCGTGGGACGTTTTCAGTCCGAGAGAGTTCAGATGTCGGGCAATATCAAAAAAATTCATTTTCCCATTTACATATTTATCAAAGATCATACGGACAATCGAAGCTTCTTCCGGAACGATAACCGGAGGCTTGCCACGTTCTATAACTTTATAGCCAAGTGGCGGTCTTGCCTGGTATGCACCGCGGGTAGCGTTTTCTTTCATGCCACGGAATACCTCGCCGGATAAGCGAATGGAGTAGTATTCATCCATCCACTCTATGATACGTTCGATCAGAGAGCCGAACGGACCGTCAGCCAGTGGCTCGGAGATACTGATCACATCTACATTATGTTGCTTCTTTAAAAGAGATTTATACACAATGGACTCTTCCTGATTCCGGGCGAACCGACTGAATTTCCATACCAGGATGCAGTCAACCGGATGATCCGGACCTTTGGCCAGACCAATCATTTCTTGAAATCCTGGGCGTTTATCCGCTTTTCTTCCAGAGATACCGAGATCCGTGAAGATCTTCAAGATTACAATATTATTTTTGGCTGCATAATCCCGGAGGAGATGCTCCTGGGAATCCGGAGAGATTTCTTCCTGATCGTGCGTGGATACACGGATATATCCGTATGCATATTTTAGGCTCATTGTATCAGCTCCTTTGTATTTTATGTAAAAAAGGGTACAAAAATAACAGCCTGAGAACTTTTGTTCTCTTGCGTGGCTGCTCCGAAGATGATACAATATTATTTGAAAATTGGGTATCTCTTCGGAGTACTTAATAGAGAAACATATTGGTGTATGTTTCATCGCTCGACCGTTCCTGTTGGCGCAGGAGCGGTTTTTATTTATTTCAGCAGATCGGCAATACGGATCTTTAAATCATTGTAGATTCCCACGCTGATTTCTTCGTCAAAAGAATATTGCGTAGAATCTTCTGGCTCACCAAAACAGTAGACTTGGACGATCCGTGTCATTGGATTGACAATCCAGTATTCGCGGACACCGGCTGTACGGTACTTAAATAATTTTGTAAGGTAATCCATGCGCTGGCTGCTTGGCGATACAATTTCAATGATGAAATCAGGAGCGCCGTTGCATCCTCTGTCGTTCATTTTGTTTGGATCACATATTATGGAGATATCCGGCTCAACATAATTATAATTATCCTGATTAAGAAAAACAGCAAATGGAGCAGGATAAACCTCACAGGAACCACTATTTGATTTAATGTAGTTTCTGATGGTTGCAGATAATTCCATTACAAGTTTCTGATGCAATGGACTTGGTGGAGCCATATTGTAGATCTGACCATCAATCAGCTCGGCGCGTTGTCCATCTGGGAGAAGATAGATATCTTCAACTGTGTAGGTGTTTGGTTTTGGTAATGGCATGTGATCACGTCCTTTCTGAAAAAAGAAATATAAAAATATTATTGCCTATTGAAACAAGGATGTTTTTTGCTATACAAAGTAAATTGCGCATGCATTGAAACAGCAAAAAAATATTGGTATAATGAAAATGGCTTAAACATAACGTCTTATAGCCGATACGATGGAGGCAGTGTTCCAACGCAAAATTTCAGTTGCGTTCTGCTGAACATAGAGAGGAATCCGTTCTTGACCGTAAGGAACAATTCCTAAAATAGGCATTCCCATTCTTTTGGATTCGTCTATTTCATATTTCATCCAATCACTATAAGCAGCATACATTCCAGATATAACTAAAGTAATTTGGGCTGGACGAATCTTATCGGTTATTTTATTTGCAATATCTGTAGATGTGTAAGGTGTACCAGAAGGAAAAAGAGGTTTTTCTCTAGGTGCAGAATAATTATGGTATGAAAAATATGATGCATTATCGAGAAGATTTACTAAACGAATGTAGTCTGGTCCATATTTCCATGCGTGGCTAATAAATAAACGATAGTTATATAAGTTTGGCATAATTAACTCCTTTCTGAAACGAGGTGAATAGTTTGAAATTTAGAAAAAAACCAATAGTAATTGAAGCATATCAAACTGACGAAGAGATGATCATTCAAACACTTGAAGGCCCTTTGAGAGCCGCTCCAGGCGATTGGATTATCACTGGCATTAGAGGAGAACAGTATCCTTGTAAGCCAGATGTTTTTGAAAAAACATATGAGCCAGTTAATTAGAAGATTTCTTTGAAGAATCAGATGCAGCATTCGCTTTCCATTGGTTATTCTCGGAAGAAATAATATCTTCGATGTTTTTTATAAAAATATTCTCTATAGTAGCATCGCCAGTGGTGTAAGGTGGCGACTGGGTTAAGTATAGATGTTTATGGTATTTCAATAATTCGCTAGTTGTGCGATATTGAATCCAATTTTCATGCCATTTGTATAGTTTGGATAATGACTCGATAATGGCTATTATAGCTCCAAACACACCAATTATTATAGAAATATAAATCCGATTTGATGTATATCCTGAAAGAAGAGGAATACTAGAAGCAAGGACTATTTCTATAATTTGAGAACGTTTGTACATTTTTTGAGCGTGAGAGGATTTTTCACTATACCATTTTATCTGTGCATCCAGTCGTTGATCTATGTATTCATCAATATTCAAGTTGAACCTCCTCATAAAAAGTGTTTCTATATAATCGCATATGCGGTTATACCAATTTCATCACAGACAACTGTGGTATAAAATACACCACATAATTATCTACCTGTTTACAGATTCCGTACTTATTACTTTTTTTTATAAAATGACAGAGTGATCATTACATTTCCGCAATCTATGGATTCGTATGTTGCTATTACATAACGGTTCGGAGAAAGATAATCGTGTATCATGTCCTGCAATTGACCTTTATGGATATAACCGATATTTGTATTTTTCCAAGTGAAAAAAATTGCACGGCTATCGTATTTGTTTGTTGGTTCCGGCTGAATACCAAGCGAAGAACCGAATGGAATATCGAAATAAAAAGGTTCTTTAGTGTAGAGGTTAACCTGATTATAATTGTACGCTAAGTTATAAGAATTATCATTAATATGTAATATTCCAGGAACAGAAGGCGCGATATACTGCTTTAACTGGAACGATGAAGGTGAAGAAGAAAAAGCTTTAAATATATCGTAAATCCATCCAATTCCGAATAAACCAAATGTGAAAAGGTAAAGAATCCCCATTCCAATTTTTTTATCAATAAATTTATGAAGACCAAACCATCCACCCAAAATAGTTACAATAATTCTAACTGTTTTATTCATAAAATCCTCCAATCTGCGTTAAAAATAAATACATGAATGTGTGTTTGTATCCGCTTAAAATTTTCGCCGTAGTTCTACAACTTTCCCGATAATTTTAACAGGCTTCTCGCTGATTTCTTTTTGGCTGAAATACATAGGTTCGTAATTAGGATTTAGCGAAATAAGAGCAATACTATCTGCATATTTCTTTAGCCTTTTACATACGCCATCGTTTCCGTTGATAAGAGCAATAACGATTTCGTCAGACTCGGCATCATCTTGTTTTCTAACAATTACTGTGTCTCCGTTATGAATATCTGGTTCCATTGAGTCACCACTAATTTTTAATCCAAAAAACTCACCTGTTTTTGCTAATTCTTCAGGGATTTCTTCTTCATCTACAATATCCGTAATGGCTTCTAGTGGAATGCCGGCGGCAACGCGTCCAAGAACTTTTATTATATTAGATTTAGGAAAAGGTTGCTCGGTATGTTCGTCTATTAAAAAAGATTTTTCAATATGGAAATAATCGGCAAGTCGTTGAACTTTTCCCATTCTTGGCAAAGCTATACCTTGACACCATGTATTAAATGTTTGTGGAGAAACAGATATCGCATCAGCGACTTCTTTTTGGGTTTTATTTGCTTTGGACAAATAAAAGTTTAAGTTCTTAGAAAAAATTTTTTTCTGTTCTATATCAGTCATATTTTGTCACCTCTTTCATAATCACATACTACAATATAATTTGACTAAAATCAACTAAAAATCAAAAAAAATTGTATTTTAGTGTTGACATCAAATTAAATTTGACTTATAGTATAAGCGTAACGAGGAAAAATAAGATTTGTGGGAGGTGAATAAATTGAATAAGTTAAAAATTTCCCTTGCGGCGGCTAGAGTAAATGCTGAAATGACTCAAGAAGATGTAGCAAAGGAGATGCATGTCTCGAAAAATACAGTGGTAAATTGGGAAAAAGGTAAGTCAGAGCCTACAATTTCACAAAGCAGAGAACTTAGTAAGCTTTACAATATGCCATTGGAGTATATTTTTTTACCCTAATAATCAAATTAAATTTGATAAAAAAGATAGAGGGAGAGAGGTGAGAATGTGAAACTAAGAAAAATAATTGGTTGGATACTGGTTTTTGTGCCATTACTTCTTGTGACTGTTGGCGAACGTTATTTTCCGACAGACATAAGCATTATGTTGATGCGGATATTGATGGGGCTTGGTTTATTGAGCATCAGCGTTGTGGGAACGTGCCTTGTATCAAATGAATTGCCGATAAGAATAATTGTTGAGAAAGATGAAGAGAAAATGAGGTGAGGAAATGGGAATAGTGGTTGTCCTGTATATTGTTGGAATTGCTTTGATAATGGGATACCTGATAAACAGATATCCCAGAGAAAGAGTAGCTATTATATTCCTTTGCGCAATCGTTGTATTACAAGTTATCCAAAAATGTCTTCATCAAAAATAAAAAGAACAATGCATATGTAACAGCTAAAAGACGTGGAGATGCGAAACCGAGTAATAGGCTAAAAAATGCAATTGCTGGTAGTTCAATCCATATAAGAGCGAATATCATACGAATTTTTGAACGATATTGCCTGTAGTTAATCCGATAAGAAATACTGCGAACAGGGAGATGAGCTTGTTTACATAATTTGTCATATGTTTTGGAAATCTGATCGCAAATTCGGAACCATTGATTATAGCCATATTTATCCTCTTGCAGAGCAGATGGTTTTTCAAGCCAGCGAATCTCTTGACGTAAAACAGGATCAATAAGAAGAGAATGTGAGTTTTCTAATTCATAGTATTTAGAAAGAAAAGCATTTATGTCGTTAAGAGATACTTTTTTGTATAAAAAAGGTTCGATTTCTAAAAAGAGTGGATGGTATACCTTATCTAGTCTTTCACGAGCTAAAGTAGATAAATTAGAGTTTCGACTAATTAGTAATGTAAAGATGCCAAGAGTAAGAGTGACAGATGGCTCTAATAAAATATTTATAATTTTTTCTAAATCGATATTTGATACAAACGAAAGCATGATGATTATCCTTTCATAATTTGATACGGAAATTATACCAGACAGTAGTAGGACAAATCAACAAGTACAACCAGCACCGCATAGTTTAAAGAGAGGTGGTGGATTTGCAACATATTTTTATTGCAGAAATTGATGGAAAAGAAGTTGACATGGCAGCCATGATGCCGGAAGAAAAGCAAAAGGCAGTCATGGAAATGACCAGAAAGTTTGTAGAACATTTAGGATACCAGCAGGAGAAAACCGCGTAAGCGGTACCAGTTGGACAAGCAAAGGAGGGATAAGAGATGTTTTACAAGATCGCAAAGACACTCAGCGTAACGGCAAGTATTACCGGAATCTTGATGATGGCTGGTGCGTGCTCAGTGAAAAGTCAGGAGCTGTTTTACTTATATGCAGCACTTGGAATCACAACACTTACTACTGGAGCATTTGCACTGGAATATTTCCGGATACGGGAATGGCAGTACCGGAAAAGGAAAATAAGGGAGGCGAGGGAGCATGCCAGAAGAGAAGCAGCGTAAGAGCATCCGAGTGGGAGAGATTGACAAGATGATCGAAACACTTGAATCTCTGGAAAGAGTAGACAAGACTGCGGATTACCACAAACGGATGGCAATTGCATATTTAAAGAATTTTGCAGATTGCCTGGATGATAAAGGCGTAAAGACAATAAAAATGCGCCCGGAAGTTGCAGCTTCCAGTGGCGCACATAACAAAAAACTCAACTAAATTATAGGAAAATCGGAGGAGAAAGTCAATGATCAAAGTTGAAAATGGAGTATGTGAAATCAAAACATCAGAGGGAGTGCCTGGTATGATGACAGATCTATCAATTGCTGTCCGGAGCGTTAAAACAACGATAGTGGAGAAAGACGAACTCAACGAAGATCAAGCAAAAGATTTGATTAGTCATGCGGTAAGACTTGGACTTTTAACAAATGAAGAGGTTGCAAAGGAAGCGATGGATATAGCAGGAAAAGCCATGATGATACTTTTGAAACATATGCCACTTTAGAAGAAGATGTGTACCTAAAGGGGGCGCAATGATGGAGAAGAAACCATTGATTATTCGATGCTCTGATGGGTGGATCTACGGCTTGTTCGGTTATTACGAGGAAGCGGTAGAAGTGGCAGAACAGCATATAGACGGAACAGAACATACATATATCATCATATGAAAAGCGTGAGGAAAAGATGGAACCTTATAAAATCTATGATTTTGAAGATGAAAAAGCCTGGCTGAAGGGGCGGTTAAACGGAATCGGCGGAAGTGATGCAAGTGCTGTGGTTGGAAAGAACCCATACAAAACAAACATTGAGCTGTTTGAAGAAAAGACCGGCAGAAGGTTTGCACCAGACATTTCAGAAAAGCCTTATGTGATCTATGGGAAAGAGGCGGAGCAGTTCATCAGGGAGCTGTTCCGCCTGGATTATCCACAGTATCAGGTCACACACCATGAATTCCGGATCTTGCAGAGTCTGGAGTATCCGTTCATGCAGGCTTCTCTGGATGGGGAGCTGGTTGATCAGGACGGCCGGAAAGGGATTCTGGAGATTAAGACCACCAACATTCTGCAGTCTATGCAATATGAGAAATGGAAGGACCGGATCCCGGATAACTATTATATCCAGATTCTGCATTATCTGCTTGTTACCGGATATGAGTTTGTTGTCCTCCGGGCGCATTTGCGGAGCAACTGGGGAACAGACGTCCGGACACAGGTGAAGCATTATTTTATTGAAAGAGCAGAAGTCCAGGCTGATCTGGATTATCTGCAGGATGAAGAAATGAAATTTTGGAAGTATGTGGAAAGCGGACGCAAACCGCCGCTGATACTTCCGGAAATCTAAAAAAGAAGGAGGAGCGTATGGAATTACGGATCACAAATCCGCAGGAAAGCTGGCTGACAGAGCAGATCCTGTGGAACAACGAGGAATTAAAGGCTGCGATTGCTGAGAAGGTAAAGGACTATAAGACGATCGCCTACACAGAGGATTCGCTCAAGGACATGAAGGCGGACCGGGCGGATCTGAACAAGCTCAAGAAAGCTTTTGAGGATGAGCGGAAACGTGTCAAGAAGATCTGCATGGAGCCGTACACCAAGTTTGAGCAGCAGGTCAAGGAAATCACAGCTCTGATCGATGAACCGATCGGACTGATTGACTCCCAGATTAGAGAGATTGATGAACGCCGCAAGGCTGCAAAACGGGAAGAGATTGAAGAACTGTTTGCATCCATCGGATTCCAGAGCTTTGTGAAGCTGGACATGATCTGGGATGAAAAGTGGCTGAATGCAACGGTTACGCTGCCAAAGATTGAAGAGCAGATGAAGAGCCGGATGTACCAGATCGGTACGGATGTGGTGACGATCAGCAAGCTTCCGGAGTTTAAGTTTGAAGCAATGGAAGTTTACCGTAAGACACTTGATATGAATCAGGCGATTCAGGAAGGACAGAGGCTTGCCGACATCCAGAAAAGAAAACTGGAAGCGGAACGCATGGAGGCAGAGCGGAAAGCGAGGGAAGCGGAAGAAGCAGCGAAGCAGCAGACCGCAGCTGAACAGAAGGAAGAACTGGCAGAAGAGAAAGAAACAGCATCCGCATCTGTACCGGAAGCTCCGGAAGAGGAAGCAGTTTCAATTCCGGAAGAGGAAGAGCCGGTATTCCAGTTGGATTTCCGTGTATGGGGAACCAGGAAGCAGATCATGGCGCTCCGTGAATATATGGTACGGAATCAGATTCGATTCGGAAAGGTGGAATAAGATATGGCAGTAAATAACAGTCTGGCAAGACAGGACCAGTCAATGAAGTTATCAGTTTACCTGCAGAACGATGCAGTAAAGAAGCAGATCAATCAGGTCGTTGGTGGAAAGAATGGGACAAGGTTCATTTCCAGTATTGTAAGTGCGGTGCAGAGTACACCGGCGCTGCAGGAGTGTACAAGCCCGAGTATCGTAAACGCTGCATTACTCGGAGAAGCGCTGAATCTTTCACCGTCCCCGCAGCTTGGTCAGTTTTATATGGTCCCGTTCGATAATAAGAAGAAAGGCTGCAAGGAAGCACAGTTCCAGCTTGGGTATAAAGGATATATTCAGCTGGCAAAGCGAAGCGGCGTATATAAAAAGATCAATGTCCTTTCCATTAAGGCAGGCGAACTGATTTCCTATAATCCATTGGAAGAGGAACTGGAAATCAATTTGATTGAAGATGATTATGTCCGAGAGAATACACCGACTATTGGCTATTATGCAATGTTTGAGGAAGTAAACGGATATAGACACAGTATTTATTGGTCAAAACAGAGAATGCTGGCACATGCAGAAAAGTATTCTTTTGCATTTTACAAAAACGGCGGAGCAAAATCGTTAGAATTGCTTGAGGAAGGAAAGATACCGGAAAAGGATATGTGGAAATATTCTTCATTCTGGTTTAAAGATTTTGATGCAATGGCACATAAGACAATGCTCCGCCAGCTGATCAGCAAATGGGGGACGATGAGCATTGATCTTCAGAATGCTATTGACAAGGATATGGCAGTGATCCATGAGGACGGAAAGACAGATTATGTGGATGAAGTAAAGGCGGAAGATGATGGAGTGGTATCCGATCAGGAGTTACAGGAGGTCCAGGAAGACCAGCCGGCAGCGCCAGGAACACAGCAGCCGGATCCGAAGGGTATTGAGGCATCATTTTTTGGATAGATTTAAGAAAGGGGAAAAAGAATTATGCAGCACATTAACTTAGAAACATTTGCAAACGGAGCATTTACCGCACAGGTAAACCGGGCGATCGAAGAGGTTACGAAGAACATCCAGGATCCGAACACGGATGCCGGCACAGCGAGAAAGATTACGGTAACGATCGCATTTAAGCCGAATCAGGAAAGAAACTTCATTGCAACCGGAGTTCAGACGAAGACAACCCTTGCACCGGCACTCGGAGCAGTCACTGCATTGAGCATGGGAAAAGATCTCCGCACCGGCGAAGTGGAAGCAGTCGAGATCGGCAACCAGATTCCAGGACAGATGTCTGTACAGGACGTTCCGGGAGTTGTACCAGAAGCAGGAACTACAGTGGTAGATGGAAAAGTAATTGATAAAGCTACTGGAGAAGTTGTGGCGGATTCAGTTCCGGAACACGCAGGCAAAGTCATTGATTTAAGAACAGCAAAACAGGCATAGGAGGAGTAAGACGATGGAAGGATTAAAAGAAGCAATTGAATTTATCACAAATCTGAAAGAAGGCAGCATGGAGCCGAAGGTGCTTGATATCAACGGTAATACATACTGTAATAAAAATCTGACAAGATACCATTATTTCCCGAAAGCAGATTCCCTGAGTGTCAACACCCTGACATCCATTGTGGACTATATCAAGGGAAAACCGGAAGAACTCCGGGAGACCATGATCCTGCATGTGATCAGTCCGACAGAAGTAAGACTGTATTCCGGACTGGTGGACGAACGCAACAGGGAGGAGCTTATGAGGGCAGATGCCATTGTAAATGAATTCCGGTTTGACCGTTATTATGACCAGGAACGTTTTCTGATCGAGCTGCAGGCAAACTTCATTGAATCCGATGATCTGACTGTCCTGAAGCAGGTTGCCGGAAATATCGAGTCAGGAACAACGGCGAATTATGATGATGATGGTGTCAGCCAGAAAACCACAATTAAGAGCGGGATTGCAAATAAGACGGATGTGATCGTACCGAATCCGGTGAAGCTCAGACCGTATCGTACCTTTGCAGAAATCGAGCAGCCACAGAGCAGTTATGTATTCCGGATCCAGGACAGTGACCGTGGACCATCCTTCAAGCTTGTGGAAGCAGACGGCGGTTTATGGAAGAATGCAACCATGAAGAAAATCAAAGAATATCTGGCATATGAACTGGCAGAGGAACTTGAAAAGTACAACATTACGATTATCGCGTAGAAAATAGCATCTCCTTAAAAATAATATATCACACGTAACCTGATAACAAGAAAGCAAGCCGGCATTATGCAGCATCTGTTGTGTAAGTGCCGGCAGAAAGGACAAAAGGGAATGACATCGGTAATGTTTACAGTTCCGGGCAAGCCGCAGGGAAAAGCCAGGGCGCGGACGTATTATAATGTATCGACAAAGAAGCACTGTTCCACTACGCCGGAGAACACGGTCCTGTATGAGAACTTCATCAAGGATCGGTATCTGCAGATGGCAAAGGGAGCGTTCCTGGAAAGAGAAAAGCCTGTGACGCTCCGGATTATTGCAAGGTATCTTCCGCCAAAGAGCGTATCGAAGAAAAGGAAGCTTGATATGCTAGAGGGAAGAGAGCTGCCGCTGAAGAAACCGGATATGGACAATATTGTGAAGGTGGTAGCAGATGCACTGAACGGTGTTGCTTATCATGATGATACGCAGATCGCACTGGTTCAGGCAAAGAAATGTTATTCGGCGGTAGAGGGACTGGATGTGACAGTTGAGGAGTATACCGGATAAAAAGGAAGGAAATGTAAGAAGTGGCAGGACGACCAAAACAAGGAATTGATTATTCCGGATGATCGGTTGACATATTCGATGGTGATAAGAAAATAGACAAACTTCTCGATGCAAAAGGATGGAAGGGATTCGGGATCTACTTCTTTTTGTGTCAGAGGGCATATAAAGTAAATGGATATTTTTATGAATGGGGCTATGACGACTGTGCAACGACAGCAAGGCGGATGGGCGGCGGCATCAGTTCCGGTACAGTAAAAGAGACTGTGGATTACTGCCTGCAAGTGGATCTTTTTGATAAAGGGTTATTTGACAGGTGGGGGATCTTGACCAGTAGAGGTATCCAGCGTCGTTTTTGGGCGGTACTATCCGAGCGGCGGAGTAAAACAGTATATGGTGAGTATTGGCTTTTGAAACCCGAAGAATGCAAAGGTCTAGTTAAAGTCAGCTTATTTTCGGATGTGCAACCGACAAATGATGATGTGCAAGGGACAAATGAGGATTCGCTTTATAGAAAGGAAAGTAAAGTAAAGAAAAGTAATGTATATAAGGGCGCTTTCAGCGATTCTTCCCTTGAATCAGCTTTTCAGTTCTATCTCCTTGTCCGATCACAGAACTGGGGAGAGATCTCTGAAGAGCAGGTAAATGCTTTGAGAGAGGATCTCCTATCATTGTCCTCTGATCTGGCTGAACAGAAAGCAATCCTGAATAAAGCTGCAGCTGGTGGATGGAAGAATTTATATCCTGTTCAAAGCAAGAGAAGGCCAAAAACAAAGAAACAGCCAGAGAAACAGGGAAAGTTTAAGAATTTTGAAGAGCGTGAATATGAGGACATGACAGATCTTACAAGGAAGTTGATGCAGCGATGAAAAAAGAAGAATGGGAAACGGAGTACGTTCCTGAGAACTGGAAGCAGGAAGAAACGGAAGATTATTAAGCGTGGGAAGTAGGAGGATTGATGATACGCAGGAGCAATTGAGAATAGCACTAATTGATGTAGACGGACACAATTTTCCCAACCTCCCATTGATGAAATTATCGGCATGGCATAAGAAAAATGGAGATCAGGTTGAATGGTATGATCCGCTGACTGCATGGCTAAATCCACCAGACATGGTATATATGAGCAAGGTGTTTTTGTTCACACCTGATTATCCGCATCCGGTATGTGCCGGAGAAATAATCAAGGGTGGTACAGGATATGAGTATCCGTCTGGAGGGAAGCCGTTGCCGGACGAAATTGAGCATATCTATCCAGATTACAGCTTGTATCCGGAGCTATGTAGAGATACCGCCTACGGATTCTTGACAAGAGGATGTCCGAGAGGGTGTGCTTTCTGCATCGTGAAAGAGAAAGAGGGACGGAAAAGTCACAAGGTAGCCGATTTGTCTGAGTTCTGGAACGGTCAGAAGAATATAGTTTTACTGGATCCGAATATGTTCGCTTGCCGGGGATGGCAAGATCTGAGCCAACAGCTCATTGATAGCAAGGCTTGGATAGATTTCTCCCAAGGTTGTGACATAAGGATTATGACTGAAGAAAAAGCAGAATACATCAAACAAATGAAGATTAAGCAGATTCATTTTGCATGGGACAGATACCCGGATAAGGACATTATTGTACCGAAATTCCAGATGTTTCAAAAGCTGACTGGATGGGACAGGCGGAAAATGACGGTGTATGTCTTGTGCGGATTTGATACAACATTGGAGCAAGACCTTGATCGGATATATACGCTTAGAGATTTGGGATATGCACCTTACGTGATGATATACGACAAATACAAATTAAAGAAGCGTGATCCGCTGAAAAGAATGCAGAGATGGGTAAATTCCAGATACGCATTTATGGCATGTGAACGGTTCGAAGATTATACAGCTTAGAAATAAACAGCACCTTGACAATTGAACATTGATGGTTGGAATGGTATAATTTCCGTATCAAATGTACGGGAGGAAATGCCAATGAAGAAGAATGAATGGAATGATTTTATCAACGAGCAACTTGATATGAAATGCAAACTGATAGATGAAATCAGTACGGAGTTATTAAACCTTGAAAACCTAAATTATGATTTTGTTACGTCTGGAAAGATAGAGGAAGAATCCGTAAAACTAAAAATTGATGATGAATATTGTAAGAAAGAATGGATTATTAGCATTAAAGATGTTTATTCCAGATGTGTAGCAGATAAATTAACACCGGAAGAGGCAATAAAGAAGATTATTAAAGAAAAAATTGAAGAGAGATAACTCTTTTACCAACCATCAATATTCGGTGGTTGGTATTTTTATGCCTAAAAACAGGCAGAAAGGTTGAATAAAATGAGTTGGGCAGATAAGCAGTTAAAGAAGCATAAGCTCCGAAAACAGATCAAAGAGATCATGGATAATCCGGAGTTTCAAAAGGAACGCCAGAAGGAATTGGATAAACACACAGCAGAGGCAATGAACTGCTTCTTGCTGATCAGTGTAGATTATTTGTACCGGAACTATCATTGCAAAAGAAAGGGAGTTTTGAAATATTTGGAATTTGTTTTACACCAGATGCATTTTGCACAGAAGGACGAGGAATATTTTCAGCTGATGAATGAAGAGCTGGAGAGGGAAGTTGGTGTGAATGTGCTGGGGACGTTGAAAGGGGAGTAAGAAGATGAACAATAACTGGATTTCAACAGCAGATCGACTTCCGGATCAACGGGAGTTCATAGAATCATATGTCAGAAGTGCATATGCAGCGGAGTTTCTGGTCACGATCGAGGGAGCTGATAAGGCAACAACGCTGTATTATTCCCAGACAGGTGTCTGGTTCGATGAACAGGGAGAACCGTATAAGGTTGTGGCGTGGATGATGCTCCCGGAAAGGTATAAAGGATAATGGAAGAAGATAAATATACAATGTATGCGGTAAAAAAGATTTGTATCTGGATGATAACAGCTATAACCATTCTGATAGCAATGAAATGGACTGGATCGGCATGGTGCTTATGGGCGTTTTGCATTCCGGCTATATTAGAGTGATGAGGGATAGAAGGTGATAATTTGCAGGAGAAACGAAGCAGAAAAGAGCAGCGGAGAGATAGACAGCAGCATTATGAGGAACTGGAGAGCCGGCATGATGCAAAAGCGTTGGAGAGATTCAAAAGACCGGCTTACCAGAGCGTAAGCGTTGCGGAATATCTGGCAAGGAAATATGACATTACAGCGGAGGTGGATACCATTGCAGACCGAAGAAAAAGAAATGACGGAAAATGAGAAAAAGAAAGAGTATCTGAGACAGTACAGGATCCATGTCCGGAGGATACATAGAATCAATGCGGAAATAGCAGAGTTGCGATCTATGAAGATTTCCCCATCGATGAATAATGATGGGATGCCACACGGGAGCAGTCAGGGAGATCTGTCCGGTTATGCTGCAGAGCTTGACCGTATGGTATCGGAGCTGATAAAAGAACGATATGTACGGATGGTGGAATATCAGGAGATTGTACGGCAGATCAAAAGGCTGCGGAGCGAAAATGAGAAAGACGTGCTGTTTTACCGATATATCCGTGGGATGGATTGGTGGGAGATTGCAGAGAAGATGAAGTTTTCAGAACGGCAGATCTATCGATTTCACGGGAAGGCACTGGTAAATTTTCGGCTTCCGGAAAAAGATGTCAGTGAATGTCAGTAACATCTGTGGTATTATGATAACATCGAGAAGCGAAAAAAAAGAGCTTTTCGGATGTAACATTTTCACAATAAGTTCTCCGACGGTAAGTGTGGTAAAAGGGCGATCTGATGACAGGTCGTCTTTTTCGTTGCGTATTATCAGGCTATACGATATTATGATAAGTATAGAATATGGTGAAAGGGTGATGAAAATGTCAGAATGGTTAAACGAAGAAGAGCAGTATAAAGATACGTTGAATAACGAAGAAATCAGCAGGATCAAAGATCCTGAATTGCGAGAAATAAGGCAAAGACATTGGGCGTATGAGAAAAAGATATATAAAGATAGCTCTATTGCGGATTCGGAACTTGATAGATTGGTAAAGATAGATTGGGAGAAAGAGCGAAAAGAGATTTTGGAATACAAGAAAAAGCATAATAAATGTTAGTTAAAAGCATCCTTCGGGGTGCTTTTCTAATACACAAAATTGGACCATTAGATCAGTGGTAGATCGACCGCCTCATAAGCGGTATGTCACATGTTCGATTCATGTATGGTCCATTGCAGAACAGAAGGTGAAAATATATGGCAGCAGGAAACCCTAGAAGCGCGAACGGCAACCTAAGAAGAAAGCATCGGGCAAGACTCAAAGCAATAGGCGGTGAGTGTGGAATATGCAGAGGCAGGCTTGGTCCCATACATTACAATGAACCAAGCGATAGCAAACATCCGTTGTCTTTTGTTATAGATGAAATCAAACCGGTGTCAAGGTGGCGTGAGTTTGGCTATAGCTCACGTGAAGCAGCGGCACAGGACTGGAACAATCTGCAACCGGCGCATTACTGTTGCAACGCAGCGAAAAGCAATAAAACGTTGAATGAAATGCAGAGGAGCCAGCAAAAACCCAAAATGAACGTTACAGATGGGGAATGGTGAGAACTGCAAACAGAGGGTGGGGAGGGTACCCCGCCACGCGGCGACGGCGACCACCGCTGTCCAGCGCCGATTTACACACAGGAAAATTTTTGAAAGGTGAATTTAGATGGGAAGAGCTAAGAAAATGGCAACTGTAACAAGCGAGGGAAGCCGCTTGGAACGCTTGGAAAATTTAGCACTGATTCTCGCAAAACAGATTGATATATGCGCGAAAGATGCTGTTGATGGTCCAAAGACAATGTCACAGCTCTCCAGGCAATACAGAGAAACAATCAAAGAAATTGAAGAAATAAAAGGAATGGAGAAAGACGATGACGAAATCGGAGAAATCCTGTCGGCACGAAAAGCTGATGGGAAGCCAGACACCGTCCGATAGAATTGTTCCGGATTACGCTTATACGGATGGCCCAGATGCGGTAAAAGTGCTTGCGGTCGGGAAATTGATTGTGGATCCGTGGCAGAGTGAAGTGCTGAATGATTGGATGGGGCGTACAGAGGATGATGTTTGGTCAGCGCCGACATGTGGCTTATCTGTTCCAAGACAGAACGGGAAAACACTGGATACTTCCGGGCGGATTGCATCCGGAATGATTCTGTATGCAGAATGGGTTATATACACAGCTCATCTGCAGAAAACTGCAACAGAAACCTTTATGGAATTGCGCGGCTTGTTTGAAAGCAGAGGACTCCGTAAGTATGTAAAAGAAATTAAGGCGGCACTCGGAAGAGAACAGATTATTCTAAAAAATGGTGGAAGAGTAGTATTTGTTGCCAGAACAAGGAATGGTGGTCGAGGACTGCATGGCGACTGTCTTGTGTTTGATGAAGCACAGGAATTGACAAGCGAGCAGCAGGCATCTTTTTTGCCGGCAATATCAGCGTCAAGGAATCCACAAACGATTTATCTTGGAACACCACCGGATGAAAATTGTACCGGCACAGTATTCCGGAAGATAAGAAAACGGGCAACGGAAGGTGAGAGCAAATCCACAGCCTGGACAGAATATTCTGTGAAAGAGATTGGAGATGTTACTGATCGTCAGAGATGGGCGGATTGCAATCCGGCACTGGGGCGAAGAATGACAGAAACAACCATAGCTGCAGAGTGTGAGCAGATGGATGCGGACACATTTGCAAGAGAGCGTCTTGGCTGGTGGTCGCCAATCAACAATGATCAGGATTATGCAATTGATAAGAAGAAATGGGAAGCGTGTGCTTCAGAAAAAGAAAAGCCGGAAGGGAAAACTGCTTATGGCGTAAAGTTTTCTTCTGATGGTTCGGCGGTAGCATTATGCGGAGCTGTCTGTTCGGATGCAGGGAAAGCGAGAATTTCACTGATCGAGCTAAAAGCAACTGACAGAGGAATCCAGTGGCTTGCGGACTGGCTGAATCAGAGATACAAGATGGCAAGCTGTGTGGTGATCGATGGAAGAAATGGAGTTGACTTCCTGATAGAGAAGATAACACCGGTGTGGAAATATAAGCAGTCAATTGTTCGACCGGCAGCAAAAGAAGTGATAGCAGCGGCGAGTCAGCTATCACAGGAAATCAATGAACAGACTGTAACATGGTATAAATACCAAGAAATACTGAATGAGTCAGCAATTACGTCTGTAAAAAGACCGATTTCCGGTGGCTGGGGATTTGGTGGAGAAAACTCAATCCCGATTGAAGCAGCAGCACTTGCACTCTGGGGATGCCGGACATCGAAACGAAATCCGAGCAGAAAGATGAGGATAGGATAATGGAGTTAAATTTTGGAAGAGTAGAAGGATTACCACCGGAAGAACAACAGTGGCTTCAGGAATTGAAATACATATATGATTATCACAGAAGTGCAAATAGGAAAAAGCGCCGTTATTATAACGGAAAAGTCACACTGAATGAAGTGAATCTTGGGATTGCATTGCCAGCAGGTCTTGGAAAACTTGAGATTGGATGTGCCTGGGGAGCAAAAACCGTTGATGTACTTGCTGGAAGATCGATGTTTGATGGGTTTGTTACAGAAAATGGAACGAAGTCAGAAGATATGGATCAGATTATGAAAAGGAATCATTTGATAGCGGAATACAATAAAGCGGTCAAAGAAGAACTGAAATACGGTTGTGCATTTGCGGTGGTATCCGGAGAGGAAGATGATGCAAGAGTACGGTTTTATTCTCCACATTGTGCTGCAGCTTCGTGGAATGCACACGAAGGACGCATCCGATATGGATTTGCCTTTGAAGATGCGCGAAGAGACGAGTCGGATGTTACATGGTCTCCGGAACACGTAAATTTCTATACAGACACAGACATCTGGGAACTGGATCGGATTGGAGGTACATGGTATGCTACGCAGAATCCCCATGATTTCGGAGAACCCCTTATGGTGGCTCTGATCTGGGACGCAACAAACGATAAACCATTTGGTCAGTCAAGGCTAAAAGAGCCGATCCGCAGGCTAATCCAGGGATATGTAAGAACAGTCGCAAATGCAACGATTGGACTGGAATTTGCAACTTCTCCACAGAAGTATCTGCTCGGGGTGTCAGATGAACAATATGATATGCTGATTGATAATAAATTCAAACAGTATGTTGGAAGTATTCTCTACAGTACCAATAATCCGGAGACTGGGGAAAAGCCGAATTTCGGGCAACTTTCGCAGGGAAATATTGAACCACATGTTCAGATGCTCCGGATGCTTGCTACACAGTATTCAGCGGCAACGGGATTGGCGGTTACGGATGTTGGTGTGATAAATGATGCAAATCCGACTTCCAGTGAAGCAATTATTGCACAGTCACAGACCTTGATCCTTATGGCAGAACAGTTGAATAAATCAAATGGTGATGCATTGTATCGGATTGGACGGATGGCACTTGCAATTGAACTTGGAACGATTCCGGATGAGCTTCCGGAAGAAACACATGAGCTGATTGCACATTTTAAGAATCCGGCAATGCCAAGCGTGGCATCTACTACAGATGCAGCACTCAAAATTGCGACAGCGCGACAAGGATTTGCACAGACAGATATTTTCCTTGAAATGATTGGTTTTGATCAGGCAGATATCCGGCGAATCAGAGCGCAGGAACAGAGAGCAAAAGGAGATGCTATCTTGACGGAGGAATTTGGAAATGCAGATAACGGAGAAGGCGTGGGTGGAATACATAACGAAGATGTCACAGATTAGCCAGAAAGCAGCGGATCTGATGCAGTCCTGGGTTCAAAAGAATGGACTGGAAAATGATAAAGCACTTTTGGACTACGCCTATGCACTGTCACAACACTATGGACAGGCTATCGGTGCATTATCGTGTCAGATGTATGAAGCGACAGCAGCGGCACAGGGAGTAATAGTCCCTACGGCAGAAGTAGCAGATCTCCCGGACTATGGGGAAGTGGCGAAAGCAGTAAAAGGAACAAAAAAGCAGTCTCCGAACAATATTCCCGGAACGCTTGCAAGGCTTGTAAAACAGGTAGGTGCAGATACGACACTGAAAAATGCAGAGCGTGACGGGGCACAGTTTGCCTGGGTACCGCATGGAGACACCTGTGCTTTCTGCATTGCACTTGCATCCAGAGGATGGCAGTATAAGTCAAAAAAAGCTATGCGGAATGGTCACGCGGAACACATTCATGCACATTGCGATTGTGAGTATGCAGTCCGGTTTGATGGAAAAAGCACAGTGGCAGGCTATGATCCGGATAAATATCTGGAAGAATATTACGATGCCAACGGGGATATCAATGAAATGCGGAGAAAGCGATATGTACAGAATAAAGATGTGATCAATGCGAGAAAACGAGAATTATACGCAAGTAAAAAAGCGGAAAAACTTGAAAAATTGAGGCGGTCTGATATACTGATATCAGGAGCGAGAATCACAGATCTGAATAGTGCAGAAGCTGATGAATTTGCGGAGATGTACTATGAAGAGATTAGACATTTTTCAACTGATTCAAAGAAAATAGCAGATAATCTTGGTAAGGAAGAATCTGACATAAGAAAAATTAAGGCATATTTATTTGAAGATGATTCTTTGATAGATCCGGATACGGGAGAAAGCAGGCAGTTTGATCCAGATTGCGCGATTGCACAGAGCTGGCAACGCTTGATGAATGGAAAAGACATTAAACTTCATGACAAAACTTTGATAGAGCATGAGTTGTTGGAAATGAAAATTAAGCAAGAAAATCCGGGCATAGATCATGTAAAAGCACATGAATTGGCATCGGAAAAATATAATTATCCAAAGGAGGCGCTGGAATATTATGGTAACCTTAAAAAACATAAAAAAAGTCAGTGATAGTATTTCGGCAGATTACTATCCAGAGGGAAAAGAGCCGGCAGGTTTTATGGAAATACGAATTCCGGATGGAGAGATTGTAGAACATGAAAATGCAAGCATGTTTGCAGCACCACACGTGAGGCGAGAACTGAAACGGATTGCGAAGATGGATAATCCACCAAAAGAAAAAACGGTAATATGGTATTAAAAGCCACTGATCGGAAACGGTTGGTGGTATTTTTATACTCATTTTTAAGAAAGGATAGGGTAAACGGTATGAAAAAATTATTTATCAGTCAGCCAATGAGAGGAAAGTCTGATGAAGATATTCTGACAGAGCGTAAGAAAGCAATCGAGAGTGCAGAGAAGGCGATTGGCGAGCCAGTAGAAGTGATTGATTCATTCTTCCAGGAAGCACCGGTAGATGCAAAGCCACTGTGGTTCCTTGGAAAATCTCTGGAACTTTTAGCAGGTGCAGATATCGCATATTTTGCGAAAGGATGGCAAGATGCAAGAGGATGTAGAATTGAGCACACTTGTGCTGTTGAGTATAACATTGATCGAATCGAACCGTAGGAAGGCGGTGATCCAGATATCTCCCTTTAAGGCGCAGGGTTACGCGTCTTATTTTTATGGCAACACGTGCCTTAAACGTGGCAACTAAAAACACTCAAATCAGGAGGGAAACAAGATGGCAGATGACAAAACATTCACTCAGGCAGAAATGGATTCAATCATAGAGGGACGCCTTGCGAGAGAAAGACAGAAATATGCAGATTATGATGACCTGAAAGAAAAGGCAAGTAAGTACGATGAGTACCAGGCGCAGAATAAAACGGAACTTCAGAAGGAAAAAGAAAAGTCCGATGCGCTTCAGGCAAAATTAAGCGCACTTGAAAAGAAAGACACTGTAAGACAGGTAAGAGAAAAAGCAGCAAAAGACACTGGTGTGCCGGTAGAACTCCTTACAGGTGAAGATGAGGAAACCTGTAAGAAACAGGCGGAAGCGATTATGAAATTTGCGAAGCCGAAGAGTTATCCGGGGACTAAGGGGAACAGAAAAAAGACAACAGAGTACAACTCAACGGATGATGCAATGAGGGAATTTGCACATCAGATTTTTGGTAAAGGAGAATAAAGAATATGGCAGCACTCATTAGTTCAGATTTTGAAATTCCGGCAGAGATTTCGCAGGGGATTTTTGAAAAAGCACAGAAAGGATCTACTCTGGCGCAGTTATCCGGAGCAAGACCGCAGAAATTTGGAAAGCAGCAGGTGTGGGTACTTACATCGCCACCGAAAGCAGAACTCGTAGGAGAGGCAGGGCAGAAATCGCCAACCCCAACTGCATATGCTTCTAAAACAGTAAATCCGTTCAAATTGCAGGTTACCATGAGATTTTCGCAGGAAGTACAGTGGGCAGACGAAGATGTACAGATCGGCGTACTGCAGGATCTGGCGTCAAATGCGTCAATCGCGCTGGGAAGAGCATTGGATCTTGTTGGAATTCACAAAATCAATCCGCTTACAGGAACGGTATCAAGCCTTGTAAAAGAAGGGTTGGTTGACACGAAACAGAGTGTGCAGCTTGCAGGCACAAAGTATGATGAAGCAATCGAGGCGGCAGCAGGAATGATCATCTCATCTGGCTATGTACCGAGTGGTATTGCAATGGATCCAACACTTTCCTTTGGCCTTTCCACTATGAGGGATGCGGATGGAAGAAAGATTTATCCGGAAATTGGATTCGGACAGAATCTGACAAATTTTGCCGGAATGACTGCGGCAGTATCTGATACAGTTTCTGCAAAAAATGAAATTACACCGGATACGAAGTTACTTGGAATCGTAGGACAGTTTGATGCGTTCAGATGGGGAGTGCAGAGATCAATTGGCGCTCACTTGATCGAATACGGTGATCCGGATGGACTTGGAGACTTGCAGAGACAGAACCAGATTGCAATCCGTGCAGAAATTGTATACGGAATTGGAATAATGGATCAGGCAGCATTTACAAAGATCGTGAAGGCGGAAGGGTAATATGAAATATTTATACAAACAAACTGGAATAGTAGTGGAGTCTGACGATGTGTTAGACTCCACAATGTTTAAGCCGATTATTGAAGAAAAAACCGAGGATTTGATCGAGGATAGCGAAACAGAAACAGGAGTTACAGAAGCTGAAAATACAGAAGAACCTGTGGAAGAACTCAAAGAACCGACAGAAGACTCAGAGATTCCAGATATAGAAGAACCAGTCGAAGCAAAGAAAGAGGCATCAGCTAAGAACACCAGAAAGAGAACACAAACAGCGAAAAAGTAGGTGATACAATGATATACGCATCAATCGAGGATATTTGGAAACGAAAAGGAACAGATATTTCGGATACAGATTATGTAACGGCACTCTTGGAGGATGCCGCGATTATCATTGATGCATATAACCGCAATGCTACAGACGAGGCAAAGAAATTAGTGTCATGTAATATGGTTATCCGGACACTCGGAAGCAGAGAGGAAGGTGTACCTATTGGAACGACACAGACAACTACGACAGCAATGGTATATTCGCAGACCTGGACAAATGCAAATGGAAGCGGCGAATTGTATCTGACTAAATTGGATAAGAAAATCCTTGGTGTCGGGAATCGAATTGGCTATTTTAATCCATATTCGGATTTGATGCAGGAGGAAGAGGCTAATGATTAAAGGAATACCGGTGAAGCTCTACGAACGGACCGCAAGTGGGACAGATACATTCGGACATCCGATATATACAGAGACACCTGTGACCGTGGAAGACGTGTTGGTTGCTCCGGCATCGACAACAGAAGTGCTGGATATGCTTAATATTACTGGAAAAAAAGCAGTCTACAATATCGCAATTCCAAAAGGAGATACGCACGACTGGCAAGACTGCAGAGTGGATTTTTTTGGCACATCATGGCGGGTAATTGGATTCCCACAGCAAGGAATTGAAGAAAATATTCCGGGAAGATGGAATCAGAGATGGATGGTGGAGCGTTATGGATAAAACGAAAGTTGAGTTAAATCGATCCGGTGTAAGAGAGTTGATGAAATCTGCAGAGATGCAGGCAATTTTGCTGGAACAGGCAAATCAAATATCATCAGATGCAGAGAAAGAGTCGTATGTGGCGCAAACGAGAGCGATTGTAAAAATAAATGGAGACGACGGAAACAATAGCTTGCTGAAAGCAATGGGTAGAAAAAATGATCGAGGAAAAAGTTAGAGAATATCTGGAAGACAAGCTTGATATTCCGGTAAGGATGGAAGAAGAACCGGGACTTCCGGAGGAATATGTACTGATTGAAAAGACTGGATCTGGCAAAGAAAATCATATTGCATCAGCAACTCTTGCTATCCAGTCTTATTCAGGATCCCTTTATGGGGCGGCATCACTCAATGAAAGAGTGAAAGAAGCAATGGAAAAAATTGTTGAAATGGATGATATCAGTAAGTGCCAGCTTAACAGCGACTACAACTATACGGATACAACAAGGAAGAAATATCGGTATCAGGCTGTATATGATATGGTTCATTTCTGATGAAGGAGGATAAAAATGTCAGATGCTAAAAATGTAAGTACAGGCAAGCCGAAAGTAGGCGGCGCGATTTTTAGAGCACCGCTCGGAACAACATTGCCAACAGATGCAACCACAGCATTAGATGCAGCATTTAAGTCACTTGGATATTGTTCGGAGGATGGACTCACTAATTCTAATAGTCCGGAAACTGACAACAAAAATGCTTGGGGCGGCGACACTGTATTGAATATGCAGACCAGTAAGAAAGATAATTTTAAGTTTACGATGATCGAAGCCTTGAATGTAGAGGTCCTGAAGAGCGTTTACGGAGATGATAATGTTACCGGAACACTTGAGGAAGGGATTACGGTAAAAGTAAATGCAGATGAAGCGGAACAGAATGCGTGGGCTGTGGATATGATTCTGAAAGACGCAGTGAAGCGTATCGTTATTCCGTGTGCAAGCATTACGGAAGTCGGAGACATTGTATATAAGGACGATGATGCGATTGGATACGAGACAACGTTATCGGCAGTACCGGATGCGGACGGACAGACACATTACGAATATATTAAGGGGGATAAGAAATAATGAAGGGAAAAACAAGCAGTGGTTTTGAGTATGAGTTAGATGAAGCGGCGTTGGATGATTATGAACTTCTGGAAGATCTATGTGAAATGGATGAAGGAGACATGACAAAAACAATCAGCGTATTAAACCGTCTTCTTGGAACAGAACAGAAAGAACGTTTGAAAGAACATTTACGAATGGAGAACGGAAGGGTACCGGCGTCGAAAATGATGAATGAAATTGGAGAAATTTTCGGAAATATAAAAGAAGGAAAAAACTCTTAGCCCTCGCCTACATGCTTAATTTAGATAAGGACGCACTTTTGTGTGATCTTGCAGAAACATATCATATCTATGATTATAAGTCGTTACCGTGTAGAATGGTAGCGACTTTTTCTTGTGGGTTGAGGGGAAATTCGAGAATTAAAATGAAAATAGCAGGGATTGAGCCGATACCGGAACAAATGCTTATGGCGGCTATTGCGGATGGAACGCGCACGACTGCCTGGTTGCAATCTGAGGATGGAGCGACCGGGAAAAACCGTCCGAAGTCATTGCTTGGAATGATCCTGGGCGATGGAAAGGAAAAATCTAAAGAAATTCAGACGTTTGATTCTGGAGAAGATTTTGACAGAGAATGGGCGAGATTGACGGGAAAGGAGGGATAAGATGGCTACGGAACTTGCAAAAGCGTATGTGCAGATCATACCATCGGCGGTAGGAATTCAGGGAAGAATTCAAAAAGAAATAGAGCCGGAAGCAGACTCAGCCGGAAGTTCTTTTGGCGGGAAAATGGTTGGCATGATCAAAAAGGTTATTGCCGCAGCAGCAATCGGGAAAGCTCTGTCAGCAAGCATCAGTGAAGGTGCAGCACTCGAACAGAGTCTTGGTGGAATCGAAACATTATTTAAAGATTCTGCCGATAAAGTGAAAGCAAATGCGGCAAAAGCCTACCAGACAGCAGGAATGAGTGCAAATGACTACATGGAACTCACTACAAGCTTTTCAGCGAGCCTTCTTAGTTCCCTTGCTGGCGACACCTCCAAAGCTGCAGATGTGGCAGATATGGCAATGGTAGATATGTCTGATAATGCGAATAAGATGGGAACCAATATGGAAGACATCAAAAATGCATATCAGGGATTCGCCAAACAGAACTATACAATGCTGGACAACCTGAAGCTTGGATATGGTGGTACGAAGTCGGAGATGGAGCGTCTCTTGGCAGATGCACAGAAAATCAGTGGCGTGGAATACAATATTGATAATCTATCAGATGTCTACAGTGCAATTCACGTGATCCAGGGACAGTTGGATATTACCGGGACGACAGCCAAAGAAGCGGCAACGACTATATCAGGATCATTTAATCAGATGAAAGCAGCGGCCAAAAACGTAATGGGAGAAATTGCTCTGGGGATGGATGTAGGACCGGCACTTAATGAACTGGCGAATACGATCATAACCTTTGCAGTTGGAAATCTGCTTCCGGCAGTATGGAATGTTATATCTGCACTTCCATCAGCAATCGTTACATTTGTAACGGCACTCGGTCCACAACTGTTTGTTGCAGTGTCTGGACTGATTCCGCAAATTGCAAGCGGAATCACAACAGGAATACCGATTCTTTATCAGAGCGCAATGCAGCTTATGGATCAGTTTAATATCGGAATCCAGGAGCAACTCCCGATCTTGTTGCAGAAGGGTGTGGATTTCATAACAAACATTGTGAATGGAATCTTGCAAAATTTACCGCAAGTAATAACGATGGCGGGCAATATTATTACATATTTTGCCAACACAATTATTTCTATGTTTCCGACTGTTTTGAGTGCAGGTGCATCATTGCTGCTGAAACTTGTAAATGGCATCATAAATAATTTGCCACAAATTGCTCAGGCTGCAGCAACTGCAATTGTGCGTTTTGTAGCGTCAATTGGACAGAATCTTCCACAGATTCTCCAGAGTGGTATTACAATTATCGGCAAACTGGCGGCAGGTTTGATACGTGCCATTCCGAATTTGGTTGGACAGATACCGGCAATTATCAGCGCAATTGTGAATGCTTTTACGAGCCAGAACTGGGGAAGTATTGGAATCAATATCATAAGCGGTATCGCATCCGGACTTCGTTCGGCGGCACATATGCTATGGGATGCTGTAAAAGGTGTTCTTGGTGGATTTAAAGAAAATGTTCTGGCATTCTTCGGAATTCACTCACCGTCACGTTGGGGAATGTTTGTTGGAGAGATGATAGACACCGGTATTGCGAATGGACTTACCGGAAACACATCGTTGATCTCTAATGCTGCAGAAGAACTCCAAAAATCACTCAAGAAACCTGTCGGGACAAGCTTGGATTTTGCGGTTTCTGGAAGAAATAGCACTGAAAACGAGAACAATGCGCTCATTGAAAAACTGGAACAGTTGTTGGAGTATTTGAAAACAACATCCAAACGAGGAGAAACTATCGTGATCAATCTGAATGACAGAGAGGTAATGAGAGTATTAAGAGAAATGGGGGTTGTGCTTGAATGATTGAGATCAAATATGTGTGTTCCAATGGAGAGGAATATAATCTGATTGGTGATAAGATGAGAGCAACCTCCGGATATTTCCACGCTTACGAATGGATACCAAATACTACAGAAAAAGAAATGGGAGTGGCGGTAAATTCTTTCACGAAAGAACCGGTGGTGTATGATATTACACTTACGGTGCGAGGGAAAGAATTTGAGAGAAAGCAGTTTCTGAATAAGCTTACCAATGCGTTTGAATATGATGTGGTGAATCTGTCACCTGGAAGGATTTATTATGGAAAATATTACATTGACGGATATATAAAGAAATCGAGCAATGAGGTTTCAGGTGAAAATAATAGCAGAACAGATTGCAAGATAGAAATATACTGTCCGTACCCGTTTTGGTCAATGGAACAGGAACAGAGCTTTTATCCGGATTCGGCAAACAAAGGAGAAGCATACGGATTTTTGGAATATCCGTATGACTATCCATATGATTATTCAAGAAAAAGCGCTGGCACACAGAACTGGTTTATTGATCATTTTCGTGATAATAATTTTGAAATTGTGATATATGGACCATGTGCAGATCCAAGAATCATTATCAATGATTATCCATATCAGATATATGAGACTTTGGAAAATGGAGAATACATTTTGATAAAGAGCAGGGATAAGACGATTACGAAACATCTTGGAAATGGAACGATCCAAAACATTTTTGCGAAAAGAGCAAAAGATAAAAGTGTGTTTTCTTTAATTCCGTCAGGCATGCTGACATTGAACTGGAGTGGCGAATTTGGTTTTGATATCAAAGTGTATAAGGAGAGGAGCGTGCCGGAATGGAGTTAATCTACACAGATCCAAATGGTAAAGAACTTGGATATATCCTAAATGCAAATATTGATATGGAAATCGGAGAGGATGAAAAGAACTCCATAAATGATTTTGAAATTGAATTTAAACGGTCAGGTTGGGATGGAACGATTGAATTTGGAAGCCAACTGTATGTTCCTGATACGGAGTATGGTGGGATTGTACAGGAAATCTCGACAAGTACAAAGGCGAATAGCATTACCACAAAAGGGTATACGTGGCGTGGAATGATGACAAAGAAGATTATTCAGCCTGGAAGTGGACAGGACTATGCAACGGTAGAAGGCGAACTGAATACAATCGTAAAGCAGAAAGTGCAGGAGGCTTTCCCAGGGCTTTTTTACGGCGTGAGTGAAGATACCGGTGTAGAAGTAACGAATTATCAGTTCGATCGGTATTGCACACTTCATGAAGGACTCCGAAAAATGCTGCAGTCTGTTGGATATCGTATGGAAATTAAGTATATCCAGGGCGATAAATACGAAATGGGATACGTGCAGGTAAAAGCAGTTCCTATTGTAGATTATTCATCGGAATATGAATTTTCAAATGATCAGAATATGAACTTCAAAATGGATGATAACAGAAGAGGCGTTAATCATTTGATTTGTCTTGGAAAAGGAGAATTGAAAGATCGCCTGGTAATTCATCTGTATGTTGGCCAGAATGGGGAAATAGGACAGGAGCAGTATTTTAAAGGGACGGATGAAATTGTGGAAATCTACGACAGTTCAGGATCGGAACGAGATGATCTCCTGAAAAATGGGATAAAAAAACTGGAAGAATCAAAGAATAAAACGGAATATGATATGACTATGGAGAAAATCGAAGGAAACATGGATGTTGGAGATGTTGTAGGTGGACGAGATTATCTTACCGGTGCAAGCATGAAGAAACCAATCGGACGTAAGATTTGGACAATTTCAGAGGGTAAAGAAAAAATAGAATATAAATTGGAAGGAGAGTCTTAATGGATATCATCACAGGATATACAGGAAGTCCACATGTTACTGCTGAACAGGACAGAGATGTGAATATAGGAATTTTTGGAGCAGAATCATACGTTTTGCGAACTGGATCACAGTTAAAGGCTGAAGTGTCGTCAAATAATGAAATCAAGGTACGTGATGGAGTTATCATGCATCAAGGGTGTGCTGCATCAATCAAAAAGAATACATATGATTCACTAACGATTGCAAATGGGTCACAGGGAATGAAGAGAGTAGACCTTATCGTGGCACGATACAGCAGGGATCAGAACACAAAAGAAGAATCACTTGTGTTGAAAGTAATTCAAGGAACGCCAAAAGAAAGCGGTCCGGCAGTACCAGGATATACTATAGGAGATATCCAAGCTGGGGATTTGATTGCGGACATGCCGTTGTATCAGGTAACTCTTAATGGACTTAATATTACAGAAGTGAAGCAGCTGTTTGCGACACAGGATTCGATTGCTGAATTAAGTAGCAAATTGGCAAAATCAAACGATAGTATTGCAGCCATAAACAATAAACTGATTTCTATCGTAGAACGAGGAGAAAAGAACGGATACAACTACATAAAATATTCTAATGGAGATGCAGTTGTATGGCGTAAATACACATGGAATACTGACGTTAGTGTAAGTTGGTATGGATTATATTTTGCTTCTAGCAAAGCTGTAGATTTTCCATTCACATTCAAGGAAGCTCCATTGATTATAGTATCTCCTGGAACTACAAATGAACTATACTGGATGGGAGTCAATGAAGTAAGCACAACTGGATATAAACTTACAGCTTATTCGGTAAAAAAGGGAATGTGTTATTCACAAGGCAATATGCTTATAATCGGAAAATGGAAATAATTTAGTTCTTTTTGTATAAAACGAATGCATTTAACAATGCGTTACATGCACCAGTTCCAAAATTATGTCCTTTTGTGTAAATCAAATTGCTTGCACTATTGTAATAGCATGAGGAAACATTGATCCATACATCCCAATTCCCAACCAGATCATAGCCGACTACACCAATGGGCGTATAGCCAGTTAAAGAAGGTGCCTTAATGTATTTTTCAAAATCCTTTCCTGCACCAACATTTATATTATTTGTTACAGTTACTTGCTTTACAGACAATAAACTTTTTAAATTATTGTTCATCGTTGTCTCTGCATTTTTTAATTTGCTACTTAATTCAGTACGCCAGTTGATATACTGAAAGCAAAAAGGAGCAATGTATGGAAGTGAAAATAATGGATGTATTGCGAAGAATGCAACCGGTTTTAGATGAAATGCAACTACGTGAGCTGAAAGAAGTGTTACAGATGACATTTACCGGATGCAGAGTAATCCAGGAAACGGACCTGCAGGTTGTAGACAGGGGCTGGGAAGTGGATCTGGAAGAGTTTCTGATGAGTAAAGCACTGGAAGGAAAAGCATCAAAGACAGTGAAGCAATATCGGTATGAACTGGTTCGGTTACTGACCTATATCAATAAGCCGGTGAAGAACATAGATTCAGGAGATATCTCTGGATTCATGCGGGCTTATAAAATGATCCGCAAGGTAGCAAACCAGACACTAAAGAACGTCCGGGCGGTGTATAGTAGCTTTTTCGGATGGCTACGAGATCGTGACCGGATTCGGAGAAATCCGATGGTGCTGGTGGAATCTATCAAGGTAGAAAAGAAGATCCGGAAACCATATACTGATGAAGAACGGGAGCGGATGCTGCGTAAATGCAGCAGTCTTCGGGATAAAGCGTTACTAGAATTCCTATATAGCACAGCAGTCAGAGTATCGGAGCTTTCAGAGATTAACAGGGAAGATATCCGGTATGCGAATAAAGAGCTGATTGTATATGGAAAAGGAGCGAAAGAAAGGACGGTGTACATCAATGAACGAACCAACATGTACCTGAAAGAATATCTGGAAAGCAGAAAAGACAATGATCCGGCGCTATTTGTCGGAAGCAAGAAACCGAATAGCCGGCTGACGAAAACAGGAATTGAGGATATCATCCGGCGGATTGGAGAGAAGGCGGGCGTAGAAAATGCGCATCCGCATCGATTCCGGAGGACGGCTCTGACAAATGCATTGAACCGCGGAATGCCTCTGCAGGAGGCTATGATATTTGCGGGACACGCAAAGTCAGAGACAACCATGCGATATTGTACAGTGAATCAGGAAGGTGTACGGTATCATCACTTTAAATATTTAAGCGCATAAGTAAATAAACTTATTTATTTACACTCGGCATTGGTCGGGTGTTTTTGTTATGCGCTTTTATATATGTAACTTTATCAACCAGTCAAAGGAGGGATTCTGAACTAAGTAGCAAATTAGTAAATATAAATTCCAAAATAACAACCACGAATGCGAATTTAGCCAAAACTAACACTGTTTTAGAAAACAGAAAACCAATAATCATTGATTCAACTGCGCAAGGAACAGTAAATTGGGATACCAATAGCTTTTTGAAAGCTGGCATTACATATGCCTTTATCGTTACAGTTTCCTCCAATATCAGCAGTGAAAGCTATAAACAGGAAATCTCTTGTGCATTAAACAATGTAAATATGGGAAATAACGGAAACTATTACAAATTAGTTTCTACTTTTGCAGGAAAATGTAGCAAAGGCGATAAGCTTCATATTACTTCGTACAAAAATGGAGGTACATGGACTCTTTTTGCGACAAGAGCTATTTTTATACCAGTTAGCTAAAATAAGCCGTTGCTTCAATCATTACGAATGAGGCACTATCTGTACCGCTGATATATACTCCACCATTTTTTATGTATATACGTGCTTGTGTTCCAGCAGATCCACCATTATGCATAGCTATCGGGATAAGACACTCGTATGTGTTATAACCATTTGGTGTCATTCCTGACGGGACATTTCCTAGATATTGATCGTTTGCAAATTTTCCATTATCTGAAAATCTTATCGATCCGGCAACAAATACCACGTGACCTATTTTGCGAAATTTTAGCTTTTCTGAAAGATTATTCGCAGTCATATATTTCCAACCTGAATCGGCAGTTGCCGTTTTCAAATTGGTATTTGTAGTTGCTAATTCTGTGCTCAAAGCAGATATTTTTGTATTTGCTTTTGTTAAATTGCTATTTAGTTCAGAATCCCTCTAAAAAGAAGAAAGGGGCAAACAGAAAAATGAAAATCACATTCAATGATGGTCAGGAACTGCAGATCCAGCAGGTCACTGAGCAGACGGATGGCGCACTTCTGATCAAGACCATTTCAGCATCCGAGGATCAGCTGAAGACTTTATTCTCTGATCCGACAACAACTAAAAGAATGTCTGTGAGTGAGCGGGATGTAGATACCGTTGTGTATGAAAATTACACGAAGCTTGATGCAATCGTGAAGTACACGGCCGGCATTCTTGGTGTGCTGATGTACCGGGAAGGAGAAGATCCGGACAGCCGGATAGCAGCTCTGGAGGCACGACTTAAAAAAGCAGAAGAGAAAAATACGAACCTGCAGTCAAGAGTCGAAAAAGCGGAGGAGAAAAATGAAATGCTCGAAGGATGCATTTTGGAAATGTCTGAAACGGTATATCAGTAAAACGATAATTGTATTAACCATTTTATTTTTATTCATATTATTACAAATTTCAGGAGGAAAAGAAATGATGGCAATGTTATGGGCACAGCAGATTATGTTAGGAAAGAAAACTTATTCACAGGTACCGAGACTTTTAAAGGACAAGGTAAAAGAGGTCCTGATTGATTCCGGAGCAGAAGATCTGGTAACAGAAGACAAGCAGTAGAGGTGAAGCGTAGATGGCAGTAAAAACAGTTCAATATATATTTAATGGTCAGGCATACAATCTGACCTATAATTCGACCTCCGGGAAATGGGAAGCTACGGTTACGGCTCCAAGTAAGTCGAGCTATAATCATCCGGATCATGTTCTTGGCGGAACAGTAAAGGCTACAGATGAGGCCGGCAATACTACCACGGTAGATCAGAGTCATGCTACTCTCGGCGCATCACTTAAACTCCGTGTAAAAGAAAAGACAGCACCGACTATCACGATCACGTCTCCGTCTGCAGGAGCTTATATCATAAATACGACTCCGACTATCGAATTCCAGGTAAAAGATACAGACTCCGGAGTAAATGCAGGAACAATTGCAGTCACAGTTGATGGTACAGCTGTATCGACGGTAACAAAGACTGCTATTGACGGTGGATATAAGTGCACATGCACATCACCGACGTTAAAAGATGGATCACATACGATTTCGGTCAAAGCATCCGACAACGATGGTAATGCAGCTGCAGCTAAGACAGCAACATTTACAGTTGATACAGTGCCTCCGACACTGCAGATCACAGCTCCATCAGATAACCTTATAACCAACAAGAAGACAGTAACGGTAAGTGGTAAAACAGATGACGTATCATCTAAGCCAGTTACAGTAACGGTAAATGGAGCAACTGTAACGGTCGGAACAGACGGAACATTTACTAAGGACGTGACTCTTGCTGAGGGTGCAAACACCATCACAATCGTAGCTAAAGACAAAGCCGGAAAGACTACTACAGTCACACGTAAGGTTACTGTCGATACGTCAGCTCCGGTGATTAAGTCAGTGACTCTTACTCCGAATCCAGTAGACTGCGGAAAGACATTCATTATTGCAGTCGAGATTACCGACTAGGCGGTGCGCCTATGGTAGTAAAGGTAAGCGGTAAGATAGATGGAAAAGAAGTAATATTCGAAAGAGCTGAAGGGGACCGGTGGAATGCCATGGTCCCTTATGATTTAGATGGAATGTATGTGGTGGAGCTGACGGCAGAAAATGATGCAGGCAATATCGCATACTGCACGAAGATGCTGTTGATCGTTGATCCGGCTACTCTATGCGTAAGACTTGTTCCACTTGATTATATGGTGGAAATTGTTCCGGAAGACTGTAAGGTTACAGTTATTCCGGAAGACTATGCTGTAGAGGCAGTTCCGGAGCAGTATCAAGTTATCGCAGAGCCAGATCCGCTCTTTGTGGAGGTAATTTATCCGATACATGGAAGGGGGTGTTGTTGTGAACAAAATTAGATTTATCCTGGGCGAAGACAAGCACGTTAAGCTATTGGTGCGAAGTCCTAACGATGAGCCATTTACGATTCTGACAGCATCTTATGAGCTGGCACGTTACACAGACATCGTGGTGCAAGGAGAGTGCGATATCAATGAGCATTATCTTGACTGCAAGATTGCTCCGAAAGAAAAAGGAACACATATATTGGAAGTGACTTATACGGTTGCGGATTCGATCAGGAAAGCAAGGATAGAAGTTGAGGTGGTTTAATGCTTAAAATTACAGATGTGAAATTAAGCAAAAATACGGTTGCGACCGGGGAAAAATTTACGATTTCTGTACAGATCCAGGAAACGGTTGATTATCCGTATGACTATCCATACGATTATCCGATATCTTATACCGGAGCAGCAAAGCCGGTAAATTCATAAAGAAAGAATGAGGAATATGAAAGTGGAACAGGCAAACTATATCAAAGCAATTTTTACAGCAGTATTTGCTTTCCTGTCAGCGCTTCTTGGAGTGCTTGCAGTGCCGGTGATCCTGCTGGTGGTATGTAATCTGATTGATTATGCTACCGGACTTATGGCAAGCAAATACAGAGCACAGGATATCAATTCCTATAAAAGTATCAGAGGAATTTTCAAAAAGGTATCTATGTGGCTGTTGGTAGTTGTGGGAGCGATTATTGATGAAATGCTTCTATATGCATCAACTTCAATTGGTTGGAAGTCACCAGTCACATTTCTGGTGGCATGTGTCGTGGCAATGTGGCTGATCTGCAATGAGATTATCAGTATTTTAGAAAATATTCAGGACATGGGAGTGAATATCCCGGCATTTATGCAGCCACTTGTGAAACACATCCGATCGCAGGTGGAAGATCAGGTGAAAGTAGATAATGATTCAGGGGGCGAATAGTCGCCCTCTTTTTGAAAGGAGAAACATTATGGCAATGAATGGAATTGATATTGCAAGTTATCAGGCAGGAATCGACCTCAGTGTAGTACCGTGCGATTTTGTGATCGTAAAGGCAACAGAAGGAACAGGCTACGTGAACCCGGATTTCACAAGAGCTTACGCACAGGCTAAGAACGCCGGAAAGTGTCTCGGTATCTACCATTATGCGAATGGTGGAGATTACCAGAAAGAAGCAGATTACTTCCTTGATAGAATCGGAAAACGTGTAGGCGAATCAATTCTCTGTCTTGACTGGGAGGGGAAGAGCAACCCGGCATTCGGTAGCTCGGATTTTGCATGGTGCAAGAGCTGGCTTGACTATGTATACCAGAAAACAGGCGTAAGACCTCTTTTGTATTGTTCGCAGTCTGTAGCCTATAAATTCAACAATATCGGCAATTACGGACTCTGGATTGCACAGTACGCAGACATGAACGCCACAGGATACCAGGATAAGCCGTGGAATGAGGGAGCTTATGCTTGTGTTATCCGGCAGTATAGCTCTTGTGGTAGATTGAATGGATGGGGCGGTAATCTCGATCTGGATAAATTCTACGGCGACAAGGACGCATGGAACAAATACGCCGGAAAAGGAAACACAACTAAACCGGCAGAAACACCGAAACCGACAGTGAATACTCCGGGCGGATCCACGCTCGATCTGGTTGTTGGAGTCATGCAGGGCAAGTACGGTGATGGTGACAACCGCAAGAACGCCCTCGGAACACGGTATACGGAAGTGCAGAGCTTCATCGACCATATCTATTCTGCATCCGTAGATACACTGGTGAACGAAGTGAAAGCTGGTAAATATGGTAACGGTGACACAAGAAAGGTTGTTCTCGGTAGTCGTTACACAGAAGTACAGAACAAGATCAACGCTGCGTTTGCCAGAAAATCAAATGAGCAGATCGCACAGGAAGTTCTTGCCGGTAAATGGGGCAATGGAAACGACAGAAAGAATCGTCTATCAGCTGCCGGGTATGACTACAATACGATTCAGAATATCGTGAACGGTAAGTCAGGTGCTTCATCCGCACAGTATTACACTGTCCAGTCTGGAGATACGCTTTCCGGTATTGCAGCTAAATACGGCACGTCCTACCAGAAGGTTGCACAGCTCAATGGCTTATCCAATCCGAATCTGATTTATGTTGGTCAGAGACTGCGGGTGAAATAAATCACGGTTGACAGTATCAAACATGAGGACTTATAATTCCCTTAAAATAAGAAGAAATAACTTTATCGGTTGTGGCAAAATGGTTGACCCAATGGGGTTCTAAAGCACTTGGTGATCAGGGGTATTCTCCGTCAGAAATCCTCCGCTATTATTACGGAGATGATATTTACATCAATACCGCTGAAGAAATTTCAGGCATTCCGTCTTCATGGCCAGGGTATACCCTTTCCCAGGGCTCTTCTGGTACAAAAGTCCGGCAAATGCAGGAACAGCTAAATGTCATTGCCGGTGCATACCCGGCAATTCCGAAAATCACAGTTGACGGTATTTATGGTCCGGCAACAGCATCGTCCGTCAGAAAATTCCAGTCGGTGTTCGGGCTTCCGGTAACCGGAACTGTTGATTACCGTACATGGTATAAAATTTCCGAAATTTATGTAGGTGTATCCAGAATTGCAGAATTGTCCTGACTTGGATTTTATATTATGATCTAAGTTTTCTCCCAAAGTCTGCTTTTATGCAAAGAATACCAAATGTGTCATGCTTCAGTTTAAAATGTTTCATACTCATCTGGTGCAGATTACTGCAAAATAAAAAATGCTAAAATTAACAAAACCTCCCAGTGTAATCTGAATTTATTCTCCATATACTAGAAGCGTAACACAAAACAAAATGTTACAAAAAAGGAGGAAATGAATATGGCAAGTCGTTCATCAAACAGAGCAGCCGTGCCAGAAGCAAAAGGTGCACTGGACAAATTTAAATACGAGGTTGCAAGCGAACTGGGAGTACCGTTATCAGACGGGTACAACGGAGACTTAACTTCAAGACAGAACGGATCTGTCGGAGGTTATATGGTCAAGAAAATGATCGAAGAACAGGAAAAACAGATGTCCGGTCGATAGGGACAGTCAGTGAAGGTATCACAGGCATTTCTGCCGGATACAAAAAGGGAATGTCTGATAAACAGGCACTCCCTTTTTCTCTGATCACTAAGCTGGAAATCGGACTTGAACCGACGACCCCTTCATTACGAGTGAAGTGCTCTA
>ERZ773188.157-NODE-157-length-80213-cov-26.869395_pt1 | contig 80213 bp, 66 predicted proteins | sample MGYA00581011_ERZ773188 | MGnify/ENA primary metagenome ERZ773188 (study PRJEB29015, sample SAMEA2737798) | human gut metagenome | biome: human gut; feature: human-associated habitat; material: faeces | place: China | collected 2012 ...
GATCTGCCCAAGCTTAAGCTGTCTTTGGATATGCGTGATATGCTTCGGGTTTTCACAGAAGAAGCTTTGAGCGAGTTCTTCTACTATCAGGAAGGCAGTGCGTGGAAGTATGACCTGAAGTAGTAAAACGGTGATAAAGAGCAGGGAGCTTCATGCTGTCCTGCTTTGATGCACCTGTTTTACGCTAAAAGGCATCCCCCGGCGTTTACCGGGGGATGCCTTCGTATATCCAGAGTCTCCTTGATCTTGGCTGCGATCTGGTCGGCGGTGAGGCCGTACTCCCGCAGCACATCCTTGGCCTTGCCGGACTGGCCGAAGCAGTCGTTGATGCCGATCTTGCGGAATTTACAGTTCACCTTGCCCATGAGGACGTCCGCCACGGCATCGCCCAGACCGCCGATGACGCTGTGTTCCTCCACCGTCACCACGTTGCCGCACCTAGTTTATCAGATACCAAGCAGCTTTCAACAGTTGGTCATTACAATATTGCATGAATCAAACTCTCAGTACCTGCAATTTCTGCTTCAACAATATATTTAGTTCGTTCAATATTAGCTTTTGCAATGGAAGGTATGTCGTCTTTTATGACTGTTATCTGCTGCTCAATTCCCTCAAGATAGCTATTTAATATTTTCAAACGCTGTGAAAGCAGACTTTGCGGATCATCTAACGCATCAATAAAAAATGCGGCAATCGAGAAAATGTTGGTATCATAGTCGAAGGACAAAATTGATTGCTGTAATGTTGCCACAAATTCTTGTTTCCCTTTGTCTGTAAGCGAGTAAATCGTCTTGTCGGGCATATTTCCATCCTTTTCAATGCTGCCATAAATATATTCTTTTTTCTCTAAGCCTTTTAGTGTAGCGTAGACTGTCGAATTGGCGATGTTGTACCAACGATGAACATTCATGATTTGTAGCTGCTTGATAATTTCATATGGATTAAGCGGTCTTTGATTGATCAGACCCAATAACATAGTAGCAGATTTCGAGAGCATAACGCATACCCCTTGACTTTAGTTTTAAGTTGTAGTACTCTATATATAGAGTACTACAATATTATATTATAACTGTACCACAGTTATAATCAAAATACAAGGGGGAGTAAAATGCCGCAACTAAATAAGGGTGGAAAATATGTATTTGGACTTTCCGCCATCAGCAATAGGCGAGAAATACTTTTTCCGGCAGAGACTCTTGAACAATATCCCGTTCAAAAAGAAGGACGCATTATTATTTTCACGGGGAGCAAAATCACGGGCGGATTTTGCGTGACCAGCAAACAATTACTTGGGCAATCAAAATTGAAGCATATATTAGATGATTGTCCCGCATTGTCACAGTACACGATTGATGAAGGAGAATTCGTTCGCTATAAAGGACGAGGCTATACTTGGCTGCATATTTCTCAAAACGGTGTTGTGAGGCTGCCCGAAAACACGATGCGATATTTGAATCTTTCCTGTGGGGATATTCTCATGTCGATTAAAAGCAGTGACATCGCATTTACAATGGGAGCAAGAGGACCGCTTATGGACAAAGTACATTCTTACCCCGGTCATATCAAGGAATATCGAGTTACTTGCTGCGGGCAATAAGGATATGAGTCATATTGAGTGGGTATTATGTCCTGTCTGCGGCAGTAAAACACGATTAAGAATCCGCAGCGATACCATTCTTGAAAATTTCCCATTGTTTTGTCCCAAATGCAAGCATGAAACTTTAATCGCAGTTCGACAACTAAATCTATCCATCGTGCAAGAGCCAGACGCTAAGACGCAGAGCCGATAACACTGAGGGAAAACCTCGTAGGTTATCGGCTCTGTTTTTATATCCTCTATGATCTGCCCGGCGGCAGAAAAGAAAAAAACCGCCGCGGGGCAGATGGCTTTCTGTGCGCAAAAGCACTTTCTTCACGGCGGTTCGATTCGAGCCGCCGTTTTTCTTTGTCTTGGCAGCTTCCACGGCGGCATAGAAGGAGGATGTCGCCATGCTGCGCCGGATACTATCCCCGCCTGATCTGACAAGGGCTAGCCGCTCAAAAAAAGCCCGTTCCATTTGGAGGAGAGGTTCGGTCATGAATATGAACTATACCGTGTAAATAAACTTCATATTGTTTTCCATTGCGCCCGGTGGGTCTGTGACCTGCCGGGCGCTTTTTGTCGTTTCCTGCGGTCGGGCTGGCTGGCCGTTGATTTTCTCAAATTTTCTTCAAAAAGGAGGCGTTTGGCGGGCAGAACACGCTCTCGCAGGATTGGTAGTAGCGGAAAGGGAGAGAACCACCTAATCCCCCATGGAAAGGGGGTGAAATTGATGGAATCTAACCCCCGCGACTATGGCGAGCAATGCCGGTTCGATGCTTTTTGCAAGAAGGTATTGCGAAACGAGGCCAGAGCCTACCTACGGAACATGAAACGCCAAAGAGAGCGTGAAGCTTTCTTTAGCGACTTGTCCCAGGCGGAGCTGGACAAGCTCTGCGTCATGGATCGTTACCCAAGCGACAGCATTGTGTTCTCGTCGCATGGCTACGATCTACATATCGACAACGAGCTTGTGGCCGAGGCTTTTGCCACTTTGCCGCAGATGGAGCAGAGCATTTTGATTTTGCACTGCACTCTGGACCTGGCAGACGTTGAGATTGGCAATCTCGTTGGGATGTCCCGGAGCGCCGTTCAGCGGCACCGGACAAAGGCGCTGCAGGAGCTGCGCGAAGCATTGTCGGCGCTGATGCCGAAAGGAGGCTGAGGAAGATGACAGAGCCCATCCACAAGGGAAAGGACCTGCCGCCCGTTTGGGTGATCCACGCGGCCTCCAGTGGTGACAGCGAGGCCATGGAGCAAGTGCTACGGTACTACGACGACTATATGAGCCGCCTGTGTACCCGTACCCTCTATGACAAGGACGGAACGCCTCATGTGTGCGTGGATACCCACATGAAGCGCTGTCTGGAAATCCGACTGATCCGGGCCGTGATGCGCGCCTAATCCTTTCAGCCCTGGCAGAATGCAATCGGCTTACCCTTTCCTCTTTTGCCAATGCCGGGGACTGAACCCACCTTGACAAAGAAAGCCTTCGGGCAGCATAAGGCAGACGGATACGATCTGCCTGTGTGGAGCCGGTCGGCCGGTGCGCCATGACCCTGTTGCAAGTCCGCAGGACGGGACCCCTACCAAACAGGAGAGCGACAAACATCAGGCCGCAAAACAGGTGTGGCAGCCTGTGGGCGAGGACGCGCAGGCAGGATAATGAGACTCCCGCGTTGAACGCCCTCAAAGCATTGCGCGGCACACCCATCAGCATGGGCCGGGGTGAGATTCCCGTGGAGCTGCGGCCAGCAGCCATCCGTTTTCTGCCTCTTTTATAGCTTTAATGAAATGGCATGAAAGGGGCTTTATCATGCAGAAAAATCAATCTGAAAATAAATATGCCCCGCCTATGCGGAGCAAAAAGAAGATCGGCAACACGACCTTTATCGTCAATTCCTTTTTCCCTCAAACGGGAAATCAGACGATAGCCTCCAAACTGGAGAACCTGATAAAAGCCGATATTCAGAAACAAACTGTGACTTGAAAACCTCCTAACAGGCAGACAGGGAAAAGAAAGCGCGGTATAATGAAGTTGGACTTCAATATCGTGTTTGACTGCCGGATAGGAGGTATTTATGTATTATCAGTCAAACACCGCTGCCGCGCTTCAATTCCCTTACACGGCTATGAGCTCCGAAGAACTTACAGCTTTGTATTGTCGCTTATCCCGTGATGATGAATTGCAGGGTGACAGCAATAGCATTGTAAACCAGAAAAAAATCCTGGAAAAATATGCCCGTGAGCATGGATACAGCAATTTCAAATTCTATGTTGATGATGGCATCTCAGGTACGACCTTCAACCGCCCAGGCTTTCAGCAGATGATTGCAGACATTGAGGCTGGCCTTGTCAAGAGGGTCATCATCAAGGATATGTCACGTTTCGGACGTGATTATCTGCAAGTCGGCATATATACGGAAATCATGTTTCCCGAACATGATATTCACTTTATTGCGGTGAATGATGGTGTGGACAGCACTCAGGGTGACAACGAGTTTACGCCCTTCCGCAATATCATCAATGAATGGTACGCCAAAGACACCAGCAAAAAAATCCGTGCCGTTATGAAAGTGAAAGGCAATGCAGGAGAACATTTGACTGTTTTGCCTCCGTATGGATACATGAAATCGTCTGATGACAAAAAGCAATGGGTGAAGGATGAAGAAGCCGCCCAGGTAGTTTATGAAATTGGTCTCTATATCATGGATGGTTTGGGACCCTCGCAGATTGCAAGAAAACTGACGGAAAGAAAAATTCTTACTCCGGCTGCTTACTATGCGAGCAAGGGCAGAACAACCAATGTCACAAAGAAAGGTTCTCCTTACGCTTGGGATTCTTCTACGATTGCCGACATCATGGACCGCTGGCGTGAATACCTGGGGCACACAGTTAATTTCAAAACCCGTAAAAAATCCTACAAGAGTAAAAAGACCTTGCACAATCCTGAAAGCGAATGGAAGATTTTTGAGAATACCCACGAAGCCATCTGGACGGAGGCGATTGCCGATGCAGCAAGGCTCGCAAGGCAATCGCGGCGCCGCCCTACAAAGATGGGAGAAATGGGAATGTTCTCCGGCATGATGTTCTGTGCCGATTGCGGCTCCATCATGTACCAATGCAGGGCAACCAATTTCCGGCGCGATCAGGAATATTACCTGTGTTCCGGCTATCGGAAAAGCCGTGATGTATGTGGGCAGACACATTCTATCCGAACTGTTATCCTGGAAGAATTAGTTCTGCAAAATCTGCGCGAGATTGTTTCCTTCGCATCACAGCGCAAAGACGATTTTGTGAAGATGGTCATGGATGCGGATATGCGCCAGCGTAACCGAGGTTTGGCAAAACGGCAGAAAACATTGGTCTATGCCGAAAAGCGGATCGCAGAACTGGATACCATCTTCAAGCGTCTTTATGAAGATACCATTTCTGGAAAACTTTCTGACGAGCGTTTTCAAAAGCTCTCCGTCGGCTACGAGCAAGAGCAGCATCAGCTTCAAGAGGTAGCGGCTACCCTTCGTGGTGAAATCGAGGCGGAGGAACGCAAAAGCGCCAATGTGGAAAGGTTTCTCTCCGTTGTCGAACGGTATACGGAAATTCCCGAATTGACTCCGTGTATCTTGCATGAGTTTATCGAGAAGATTGTTGTCCATGCTGCCAGCGATTCGAAGGGCAAGAACCGTACCCAGGAAATTGACATCTACTATAAGGGCATTGGGGCCCTGGAAGTATCCAAAGTCACTTCATCAAGGCAAGAATGAGAAAAACGGCATAGCCGAAGCTATACCGTTTCTCTCTTGCCCCACGATGTTTTCTTATCGGGAGGCACCTTTAGTGCCGCGCTTTTTTATTTTGCACGTTTTTTCAAGAATACGATCAGTCCTACGAGAGCTGCTACCGCAACAACGATAATGCCGATTCCTGCTGCGATCGGAGTCTTGCTCGTCTTGTCTTTCGCATCGATATTTCCTTTTGGAGTGTCTTCATCATCCAGATCTACCAGAGATTTTGGTGTCTGTTCATCCTCAGATGTTGCAGTATCTTTATCTTTAGCTGTCGTATCCTGAGAATTGTTATCTGTCGTTGTACCATCGGTTGTACCGGTTGTGGTTCCGTCTGTTGTGCCACCGGTAGTTCCGGTTGTAGTGCCACTGGTAGTTCCGGTTGTAGTTCCACCGGTAGTTCCGGCAGTTCCACCGGTTGTGCCGCCTGTCGTGCCACCTGCTGTACCGACATTACCGGTACCTGTGCCAGGAGTTGCTGTACCAGGAACAGTCGTTGTGATGGTGGTTGTTGTTGTAACAACACGGTCTGTAGCACCCGGTTTGTAGGTAAACGTAAATACATTCTCAGATTCATTATTACTCAAAGTCTTGGTAAGTGCAAGAGCATCTGGAATATAATTTTCAACGTAACGGTAAGCAACGACCGGCTTGTCGCCGACGTTTCCGTAGAAGGTCTGGCTCTCTGCCAGTGATTTACCGGATGCATCCTGATAATTTACGGTATAGGCAACCATATTGCCTTTGATTCCATAAGCGACTACATAGTCGGCATCACCTTTGACGATAAAGCCAGGAGTATTAAGTAGTTCTGAACTTGCATTGTCACGTCCGCTGAGACGGATTCCTTTGACATAATACTTGTCGTCTGTTACCTGGATGTCATTCAGATTGAAAGTAACGGTAGAATCGGGAGCAATGTTTGCCTGCTCGATCTTGTTCTGTCCGTTAATTGTTCCTTTGTTACCTGCGGATAATGTTACCTTGTAGGTATACGGTGTAGTATCATCTGCCATAACGCTCATTGTGGATGCACCGAGTGTCATGGATACAGTCAGAAGAGAAACCAGTAATCTTTTCCATTTTTTCATCTGCTTACTCTCCTTTCTGTCTGCGTCTTTTTGTGTTCTTATTGAGTGTGTAGATACCATATGCAAGAAGGATCAGTCCACTGATGAGTGCAAGCACACAGAAGAGAAGAATTCTTGCGGTATCACCGGTCTTAACGGTGTTGGTTGTCTTAACAATCTTATTCTTGGTGATGGTTTTGCCGGCTGAAACCTTTTCTACTGCAAAGTTCATGCGGAGCTTTGCGAGTGTGAGCTGATAACCGTTGCCCTGTGTCTCACCTTCAACACCGACGGTAAGGTGTACCGTTCCGGTATTATTGGAAGCAAGTCTTCCGAGGTAGAAATATTCCTGGGTTGAGTTATCAATCTGCTTCAGACCTTCTCCTGCTTTGGAAGCGCCTTCCCCTCCGACAGTTGAGCTGTCGTAGAGTACCTTTTCGGCATTGTCACTTCCAACATAGGTCAGCTTGTATTCGTAAGCACCACCTTCTGCGGAAGACTGTGCATCCTCCAGCGTCTGGATCACTTCATTGGTCATGTACCAGTCGGTATCCGTACTGTCGGAGTTCTTAAGCTGAACCTTGAGTTCGATGCTGTCACCCGGCTGGATATTTGCCAGCTCGTCAGTAACATCGGAGCTTTTAAAATTACTGTCCATCTTGCCGCCGGTGAAATTAACCTGCCATCTGTCGGCTCCCTGAGAATCCTTTGCAAATGCAGTTGTGTGTACCCCTGCTGCCATTATCACTGTCATGGCGAGGCACAAAATTTTCTTTTTCATACTCTGTACCTCCCTACTGTAAGCTCATTGTTGTTTCGTCGTCTGATACATTTACGTCCACGCCCCAGGCACTCTTGATCGCGTCCTTTGCGTTGTGTGTCTGAACTGCATCCACCTCTGCGTCAATGTGGAAGGTGTAGCCATTGTACTTGTAAGTATAAGTGATGGTTTTGCCATCCTCAGAGACATTTTGCTTTACATCCGATGCAATCGAAGGATTGATACGGAGTGTATCGGATAATGCCGGTGTCGGTTTACCCGCTTTGAGAGCTTTGGTATAATAAAGAACGGTACGCTCTCTCGTGGACTGTGCATCTGCAACCTGCCATCCGTTGTCTGTGAGGAAGTTCAGCTCGATCAGATCCGGTGAAAGGTTCGTGTTCTTATTGCCTTTTTCGTCCTGCCAGCTTTTTGTGATGATCACACGTACAAAGGTGTCGATCGTACCGCTGTTCTTGACGCTGATTGCTTCGTTATATTTCTTGCCGGGTGTAAATGTCTCATCCTTTCCAAGAAGGTTTGTGAGAAGTGTACCCTCTGAGGTTCCCTTCCATTCATTGTTCGATACATAATCCCGGCTGCTGACTACTTTGTCATTTTCCAGAAGAGATACGCCGATACTCTGCATATTCATCTGTGCGGAATAATTCTCACTGTAGTAAGTGAGTGCGGCGCGTGTACTGCCGACAGTGCTTCCAACCAGCAGGAGTGCTGCGGCTGTCAGGACCAGGGCAGGTTTCTTTGGAAATGATTTCTTTTTCTTTTTCATTCTCATTACCTCCTACTCTGTCGTCTGTGTGCTGTCGTCTTTAAAATCATAGACTGGATTACCGTTCTCGTCGTAGAGAACCGGTGTGCATTCCTGGATGACTACGATGTTAAATTCTTCTGGTTTGTCATTTACTGACGGGAATGTGTATTTGATGTTGAGTTCCGTTTCCGTTTTCTTTCCTGCCGGAAGTACTTTATCGTAATACCAGTAGCCCTTATCACCTGCTGTCCATCCGCCGTTTGGTGCGTTATAAGTAAGCTCTACCGGTGCAAATGCTTTGACTCTTACGAAACAGTCATAATCACCGGTATTTTCAATTGTAATGTGCTTCCCGTTTTCATCAACGTCTTCTTTCGGGACTGTCTCAGTAAATCCCATATTCATTTTCACACCGCCACCGGCTGTCGAATAGGTTGTAAAATACGCCATCGCGCTTCCAACTGCCAGGGTTCCGGTAAGAGCAAGTGTTGCTGCTGCCATGATAAGTGGTTTCTTATGTAACTTTCTCATTCCGACTCCCCCTTCCTAGTTCTTTTCTGCCGGTTCGGTGTACTGATACTGACCATTTTCGTCCAGTTTGAAATTATTTTTTACACCGTAGCCGCCATTGGTACGTCCATCGTGTTTGTTGATAAATGAAACCTCTGCCGGTTTGAATTCTACTTCGGTTTCTTTTTCAGGATTAGCAATGATGTCTGTTTCCTGACTTTTAGCAGAAGCGAGTTCATAGCTTGCACCGCTGTAAACCTCCGTTACCGTGACATGAGATCCAGCAGGAATTTTTTCAATCGTTACAGAATGGCTGCCTGCTGCATCGAAGGTAAGCTCTTCGATTCTGGTTTCTTTTTTATTATCCAGTGTTGTGATATCGATCTGGAATACGAACGTTGCATTGTTACCGAAGGTAGCATTGTGATCTACCAGTTCCTTGTTGATCACCAGATTACCGTATCTTACGTGCTGTTCCGGTTTCAGACCAACTGCACTGTTGTGTTCTTTGGTCAGATCGTAGATCCAGTCATCACTTGCACCGTTACCACTGTAGTAATTATTGGTCGGAAGTGATACAAGGTAAGGAGTAAAAGTATAAGTGTAATTTGGTGTAATTACTTTTGGTGTATCTACAAGGTAAAGTCCTGTATCCAGTCCTGTTGCAGTACCTCTTCCCTGTGTCAGTGTGGTTGTAGTTGGCTCTGTGTCATCCTTCAGCAATTTCTTCGCTTCTGCTGCACGTTCTGCCCAGGTAGCAGCTGCCGCATCCAGGTTATCAGCACTTACGGATGAAAGATCCAGTTTTGAAAATGCACCGATTCCGGTATAGTTGCCGGATTCATCAACCGAAGCAACTTTATACAGTTTTACCGGAATGCTTGCGCTTAGAAGTTCACTGCTGTTCCCACTAATGTCGAATTCGATAGAACACTTCTGTCCGGTATTGATCGCGCTTGCGGCTTTCGCACCCGGAAGAGTGAGCAGTGGAAATGTAAGAGCGACAGCTAAGAGAAAAGTACTTCCCTGTTTTAATCGTTTATTCATCATCGCCTCATGTCCTCCTTAAAAAATCTTGGTTATTCTTTGTGAGCTTTTCTCTTGGAAAGGAATCGCAAGAGAATGATCACAAGAATCGTGATTGAAAGTCCTAAAATTAAATAAAGCATATAATAATTCTGAATGGCTTTTACCATAGAATCTGTAACTGATTCGGTAGCATCCTCTTCGCCGTTATATGGAACTCTGGTTCCTCTTACGAGAAGACGATGGGAGTTGACTCCATATGGTGTACAGGTAAATAAAGTTACCTGGTCTTTTCCTTCTTCAATCTGGAGTGCTTTCTCCAGTGTTTCATGATCGTCTTTGTCTACCATCGGAAGAATCTGATCTACCTTGTAGGCAAGGACTTCATCCAGTACATGGATGTAAAATTTATCGCCAACTTTGAGCTGATCGATATCGGTAAAAAGCTTTGCGCTTGGAAGTCCACGGTGAGCTGCGAGAACACTGTGGGTACTCTCCCCTCCGATCGGAAGCTTTGTGCCGTTCAGATGTCCGACACCGGTCTGCAGATCCTTGTCACCGGTACCATGGTAAATGGCAAGCTTGATGTTGATCTTCGGAATGGAAAGATATCCCATTACTCCGTCATCTGCAACGTTCAGGATCTTCCAGTATTCGGTATCTTTGATGTCATTTTCATCTTCACCAAATACATCTCCGTAGAGGTTGTTCTGCTGAATGGTATCATTGAAAGCTTTTGCCTTTTCCCACTCAGAGGTGAAGTCCTCCGGTTCCATGTCCTGTATTGTATTGTCATAGCTGCTGATCAGCTGATTCTGTCTGTAGGTGTTCCACTGGTTGGATACCGTCGGGTAGATCAGAATCCCAAATCCTATCAAGAATAACAGACCGAAAAGGAAGGTTGAGATTTTTCTTTTCATAGGCATATTCCCTTTCTCGTTCTTATTCTCTTTTTAAGAGGTCTCATTTTTCTTCTTTTGAAGCTTCTTCTCCTTTAAGTATAACACAAGGATGAAGATTGTGGTAATTACAAGACCAATAATTACCCATAAAAGATAATTTGTATGAAGACTGATTCCGCTGAGCGGTGTCTTCTCATCGGCAACTTCCTGTTCCACATAAGGTACTCTGTGACCACGGACCAGAAGTCGCTCGGTATTGACTCCGTATGGAGTACAGGTAAGAAGTGTTACAAGATCTTTTCCTTCTTCTACTGCAAGAGAGGAAGTTTCTTCCGGTTTTACTACGGAAATCTTGTCGACTTCATAACTTAATGTTTCGTTTAATACATGGATCAGAAAATGATCGCCTTCTTCCAGCTGATCCAGATCGGTAAAAAGAGACGCACTCGGAAGTCCACGGTGTGCGGAGATAACGGCGTGTGTACTTTTACCGCCGATTGGAAGAGAGCTTCCTTCCAGATGTCCGGCTGCCTGTTTGAGAACATCTTCGTCGGTAGTGTGGTAGATCGGAAGCTTGATGTCAATCTTCGGGATCTCCACGATTCCCATCATCTCGTCACCGGCAATATTCAGAGCATCCATGTAGGACTGGTCTTCTTTGTCACTGGCTGCGGCTACTGCAAATGAGTCAGGAAGGATACTTGGAAGTAATGCTTCGTTGTAAGATTCTGCTTTCTGCAGTTCTGCGTCATAATCAATCTCATGTGCTGCATCCTTTTCGGATACAGTCTGTTCATAACTGCTGATCAATTGCTTCTGCCTGTAGTTATTCCACTGGTTTGCAACGAATGGATACAGCAGTAAGGACAACCCGGCTAAAAATATGATGCCAATAATAAGTTTGTTTGCTTTGCGTTTCATCCGAACTCTCCTTGCTGTTGTATTATTTTTTAGGAATCCGGGGCGACCTGCCCCGGATTCAATATCTGGTTATAAATAATCATGAAAGATTATTTGTTTGTTTTTTTGCGGCTTGCGAAGAATAAGCCAGCTGCTGCGATCATGATGAGGCATCCAGCGATTGTGAAGATTGTTGTACCGATACCACCGGTTGATGGAAGAGCGGAAAGTTTGGTATCTTTTAATGATGTTGGAATGTTTACATTTGCTGTAGTACTTTCTGTAACAGTTGCTGTAGCTCCGTCTACATTGATTGAATATCCTTCTGGTGCCTTTGTTTCTTCAAACCAGTATGTACCTTCAGCAAGACCTTTGACTGTCAGAGTTCCGTTGGTTGCGACTAAGGTATCTGTAGTTCCCTCTTCGTTTGCCAGTGCTAATTTGTATACACCGTCATCTAATTTGATAAATTTTAATGCTGAAACAGTAGAACCATCTGCTTTTACTTCATTTTTTGTAGCTTTGTATAACTTGAATTCTGCACCTTCAAGAACGGTTTTTCCGTTTTCTGCATACTTAGTAAGAACGATATTACCTGTATAACCCTTTTCATCACCATGTCCCATATCTGCGTTATTTCTGTATGCATTCGCTGTATTGCTATATCCATCATCTGCGGTAACAATTGCTTTGTATGTTACAACTACAGTTTTACCTGCATTTGCATTAGAAGTTCCAATTGCCTTTGTTAAGTCAATTGTATATTTGCCATCATTTGCTTCGCTTATAGTATAGTCTTCTGTTTTTGCTCCACCGATTGTAATGTTAGTTACGTCTGTGATGTCAAGTCCTGTTGGTGTATCAATGATTGTGAAGTGGTTATCAGCTGAATCTGCAACGTCGAAACTTGGGAATGTAGTAGTAATTGTAAATGTTACTTCCTGACCACGTGCTACAAAATTGTCATCAGCGGATTTGTCTACAATGTATCCTGTAGATTTTGCTACCAGCTGAACATTTTTTGCCTGCATATAAGTTTCATCTGCGTTATATGTTTCAGCTACCATCGGTGCGTAAGCAATTTTATTACCAGAGGCTGTTACTACATATGCACCAACTGGAACGGCATCAAATGTTACTTCTGTCTGACCTGCTGAATGTGTCTGCTGAATAGGAGTTCCAGAAACAACTTCTGATAATTTTTTTTCATCTGTAATTTCGTATTTCTTTTTATCTTTGTTTAACCGAATATATGGTTTTGCCCACTCTGCAATCACCCATTCGTTTTTGTCTGCATTTAATGTAATTGCTGCATACAGATTAACAGTTTCATCTTCCTGTGAGGATAAACCTGTCACTTTGATTTCGCTTGTGTAAGAGGTTTCTGCTGCGAATGAAGTCATGCTCATTCCGAGTACCATTGCCAGTGTTAATAACACTGCAAATAATTTTTTCATCTTTTTCATATTGTTGTCTCCTTTTCGTTTTTAGGGCTATGCCCGATTTATTGTCCCCTCATAAGGGAAAATAACGTTGTTTGTGGCTTGGGAGCCACTGAAAAATAAATTGATAAAATTATCTTTTCAGCACCTCCCTGCATTTGTTTTGATATAAGATCCATGCGGCTGCGAACATAAGTAAGATACCGCCGATCATATACAGGTAAATTCCGGAACCTCCGGTTGATGGAAGTGAATATAACATATCATTTTTTACGACAAGTTCATAAGTACCATTTGCATTTTGGGTAAGCTGAGCTTTAGCACTTCCACGTATTATAATGTTATTTTTAGTAACTGTGATAGTGATAGAATCAACTAATTTTGAATAACCAGATGGTGCTTTTGTTTCTGTCAATGTATAAGTATCGTAATTCAATTCACCTTCAAAAATAATTCCATTATCATTAGAAGTATATGTGGTTGAATTATTATTACTATCTCTTAAAGTGAATTCAGCATCTTCCAAAGTGACTCCAGAATTATTTTGTTTAATAATTTTAATTGATTGAGAGTTCTTTGTATTGGTAATAACATACACATCGTTATCTTTGCCGTAGGTAACTTTGTAATTGGTATTATTTATTTCAATAATATCATTGGCGGCAACAATTGAGTAGTTCTTACCTTTATAAGTGATGCTACCGTTTGAATCTTCTTTTAGCTCTTTAAAACCGTAACGATCATACTTGTCAAGCTTGACAAATTCAAAGCTACCAGTCCAATTGTTACTACTGTTGAGTTCAAGGATTTTTCCGTCAACTGGATTACCCTTTTCATCAACTAACTGTGCAAGAACTGTAGTGGTTTTAGGTGGTGTTACGTTTTCCCAATCCTTTCTTACAGAAATGCTTTGTACCTGAATCACTGGTTTTTGATAATTTTCTGTTATTAAATCAGATGACTTTTTATTTTTATATGATACAGTTGCTGTAGCATTTGAATAAAAGCCAGCCTGTCCGGAAGAAGTACCTTCATTTTTTGAAGTATATCCACCAGTATCTTCATCAGTGTTTGCATCACCCTTTGTAGTATAATAGCCGCCGTTCTTTTTGTATTCATTAAATGCTCTCTGATTTGGTGTTACATTAGTGATTGTTAAGTAATAGTAGTAATTAGCTTCTAAACTATAATCGTCATTGAATTTTAATTTTGCTTCTTTTTTTAATGAATCGTAAGTAACAGTTGCAATTTCTTTATTGTTCAATGTTACTTTTCCAGTTTTGTTCAAATCAAAATCTTGCGTATATACATTGGTGTATTTATTATTATCCTTGCTTGCAATTTTGACCTGAAGTTTACTAGCATCTGTTACATCTACATATTGACTTAACTGATCTGTAATTGTTACGTTTGTGCAGGCAGCGGTTAAAGTCTGACCGGCAATTTCTTTAAATTTATCTGTCAATTTTGAAGAGTCGGTCAGGTTAATTGCTTCTTTTGAAGCTGCGTTCGTGCAATCTGAAATAGATTTGAGGAGTGATTCTCCGGTTGTTCGTTCAGAGTTACCTCTGTGCTCATACCACCTACAATTAGATTGAAAATCATCGTTATTATAAATCCATATTTTAGATGACAACCCTATTCCTACCGCATAGAACTTACTACAAATAATTTGTTTTGCTGAATTTTTGGCGGCATTTAACGTTGCTTTACTTGTGTGAATTCCACAGTTTGAAGGGCTATCTCCATAATATGTTGGTTGACCGTCTGTAAGGAAGATTACTATTTTTTCGGCATCTGTTCTACTACCGTCTGTAATAGCTGTACCACCATAGGATAAACCCTTATCATAATTGGTTCCACCGCCAGCTGTAAGCTTCTTTATGTAGGTATTATAAAGAGTATTACCATCTGTCCAACTACGCGTATTTGTTGTAGCAGAAGTATTAAATGTTACCAATTTGTATCTGGTGTCAACGGTATCGCTTTTGGTATTAAATGCATCGATTAATGCTTTGATTGCATTTCGTGTAGAAACTAATTTAGCAACACCGCTGTTACTATCTGAATCATCCATACTTCCAGATGTATCAACAATAAGTACAATATCAACATTTTTCTTGTTCGTTTTTGTGCCAACAGTACCAGAAGCATTTAAGGTAATATTATATGTGCCATCATCATTTCTCTTGATATACTTTTCATGTGAAAGAGTACTTTCAGGTTCGTCTCCGGAACCACCATTAGCTACATAAGCGTTGGTAAATGCAACTGTTTTGGTTTCACCTGTGCTAATTGAAAGAGTTCCAGATGTTGAGGAAGTTGTACTGCCATTATCAATCTGAACAGAACTTGATCTGGTGTATCCAGTTACATCCAGAGAACCAGTTGATGTTTCTTCTACTTTCAGATTAGTACCACATTCAAGTTCTTTTAATGACAATACAATCGATCCCGTGTATGTCTTACCATCATTACTCCATACCCAGTTTAAATCAGTGCCGGAAATTGTTTTTTTCCCAATTGTGAATTTTAATGTTTTTGCAAGATTGTATGCTGTTGCATATTCCAATCCGGAAATGGTTTTTGTTAAAGTAACATTTGCAGTTCCTTGTACCGGGGTTAATTTATCTCTGGTAAAGAATACATTATCAAGAAAGTTTCCTACAGTAGGATCGTTAGATGCGGTATTTCCTGCTACAAAGAAAAATCTTGTAGAATATTGTCCTTGGGTTGTTACGGAATAACTACCAGTATACGTATGCCATGAAAGATCATCACTGGTAACTGTTCTAACCATTGTTCCAGGATAAGCAGTAGGATTCGCAATTACTTCATTTACTTTTGCCTGTGTTGTGACTCCGTTATCAATCGCTGTTTGTGTTGGCATTATAACAACAGACATGGTATCATTTTCAGTTTCAGAAGAGGAATTTCCTCTTGCCCTGTGTGAGAACTGATAATTTAATGTCTCGCCAGGAGTAGTAAGTACATCCTGATAAAGAGAACCTTCAGCCTGACAGTTAAGTTCGGCAAACTGAGTACCATCTACTGCAGTTGTTGCTCCGTGCCAACTATAGCCTGATAAACTGCTGTTTGTTAATTGACCAGTAGAGTTTTTTGTTTTTGTTGTTACAATTTCGATATCAGCACCTTCTGAATCAGAGTAAAGAGTATTTGCAGTGGCAGTTCCGGTTGTCTGCCATACGCCACCCTGTCTCTTGTAATTTTCATTGGAAAATTGCCAGTTGTTTGTATTGATATGGTAATCAGTAACTTTCGGTGTCTCGAAACTACCGTTTTGCAATTGATAATATTCGGTTACTTCCTTTTGAGGACTTGTTGCTAAAGGTGCTTTTCCATCTTTTGGTGAGCCATCTGTCTTTACATCACCAGCTTTATATGCTGCTACATAGTAGGAAACTGATGGGTTATTAGAACCATCACCTTGTGTGCCGAGTGCGCCACCATTAAGGGCAATATAAAGTTCGTTATCCTTGATATCAGATCCAAGACTTACACCATTAGTTCCGGTATATTCTTTTGGCTTTTGAAGCTGATAGTCACCAGTGTTGATTTTTCTATACCATACATATTTAATATTTGTAGAGTTACCGGTATAGGTAGCAACCAATTTACCGTAAGACTGTTCAAGTGTTACAGTATCAGAAGCAGCCATTACTGCTGAATTTAATGTATCATTTGCTTCATTTACTACATCATTGGATTCGGGCTGAGTTACTTTATCTTCTACAACATAACATCCATAAACCTGATTCTTACGAACTTCCATTTTCAGTTCATCAGCAACTTCGTCTTTTACACTGAGTTCTGAAAAATCGAATTCGTCTTCAATCTGTTCCCTGGTTTTATCTGTTCCGGCATCGAGGAGTTCTTTGATCTTGTCTTCTCTCTGTGGAAGTTCTACCAGAAGATCTTCTTCAATCCCATCTTCTGATTTTGCAGGAGCGAAATAGAAAGCAGTTGCTTTTTTTGTATCTTTCACTTTCAGTCCGCTGCCTTTGAAGTTTACATCGATAGCTTTCAAAGGTTCTGTTTCAACGCCATTTACTTTGAAAACCACATCATATAATACATAGTTGCTAAGAGAAGTATTGGTTGTTAATGCGTTTTTGATTAACTTAACGATTACTGCATCATCTACATCTTCTGTAGATAATCTCTTTACTTCCATTGTGATTTCAGAAGCATGTGCGTGAAATGCACCGGCTGGAATATCAGCAACTACAGTAGTTTTTGTATCATTTCCATTATCAACTTCCTGTTTTAACTGAGTTGCTTCGCATTCAACTGTTTCGTTCGATGCGTTGTTTTCTTCGGAAGAGACAGTTGGCTGCTCAGCTACTTCAGACTGGTTATCATTTGTCTGAGGTGCGGCTTCTTCTGTATTCTGTGCAGGAGTTTCGGCTGCAGGATGTTCGGTCTGTGCTTTATTTTCCGCAGTTTCCTGTGTTTCTGTTGTAGGTTCAGCCATTGTAGTGGTCTGATCCTGGGCTTGCGTATCCAAATCATCAGCAAATGCTGATATCGTACTGCTAAGCACTAATACCATGCAAAGCATGAATGCTATTAAACGTTTCTTTGTATTACTTTTCATGGCGTCCTCCTTCTATTCCTCTATTCTGACTTCATAATTGTTATCAAGTGCTCCGTCTATCAGCTTCAATAATTCAAGGGCACTGCGGAAATGCTGCTCTCGCTGCTCTTCCACCCAAGTAACGCTGCCCTGCCAGGTACCGTTCTGCTGATCCATGATTTTTATTAAAAAAGTTCTTGTATTTTTTTGCTTTTTATTCATGTCAGTTTTCATCTGCCCTTCCTAATTATTTAGACTTTTTTATCTTATATAGGTATTGTATCTGACAAAGCATTACGTGAATCATTACCAATAACGAAAAATATTAACTTTTTTAAGTTATAACAAGAAATAGTCATGTTTTTGTAATAATATAATGATTTGATATCAGGGTCAAAATGTCAGAAAGCCGATGCAAGCTTGCTTGCAAGAGGATTTTTGACCTCTTGATCCGCCAAAAACATGAGTAAGTAGCCATTTTTCAAAGAAAAATGAGCGGATTACGAATGTTTTTGAGGATTGCGAGAGTGCCAAAGCACGTAGCAATCTGGTATCAAAGGAGTCAAAATACTTTTTGACCCCAACATCATTATATAGCGTAAAAAGAGTATGAATGGCAGGATAAAATTGAGAGGATAAAGGGATGAACAAACAGGACCAAATGACAATGCAGGAAGCGGAAAGAAAGATGGAATCTTTGAGGGAAGTGTTTCAGGTTGTCAGACTGGTAGACGGGAAAATGCTGATGGATCGGGAAAAACGGATAAATGCAGGAGATTTATCTGAAACGTGTCAGTGTTACACTTTCTGGAAAAAAGACAAGGAATGCAAGAACTGCAGCTCTCTTCTGGCACTGAAAGAACAGACGCAGAAGATAAAATTTGAATTTCTGGATTTGCAGGTATTTCAGGTAATCTCGCGTTATGTTGAGATTGATGGCAGACCTTATGTTATGGAAATGATTCAGAATCTTGATGAGAGTATTCAGATTGATCAGGAAGGGTATGAGAAGCTGATCAGTAAACTGTCAGGATATAATGAAAAGTTATATACGGATGTACTGACCGGGATATATAATCGGCGTTTTTTTGAAGAAGAGATCAAAAAGATGGAGGATGAAGCCGGAATTGCAGTGATCGATCTGGATGATTTTAAGCTCCATAACGATACTTATGGACACAGTGCGGGAGATGCGGCACTTATAACGACTGCGAACATTATCAAAAAATATATCCGGAAGACGGATATTCTGATCCGGTATGGCGGAGATGAATTTTTACTGATCCTACCTTCGATTAAGAAGCATATTTTTGAGGATAAGCTGAAACTGATCCAGGAAAAAATCCACGATGCGGTTGTGCCGAATTATGAGAAAATGCAGCTTTCGGTCAGCATCGGCGGAGCTATATTCCGCGAAGGCAATATTGAAGATGCTGTTGCCAGTGCTGACAGACAGATGTATATAGCTAAAAATTATAAAAATATGGTTGTCACAGAATGGGATGAAAATGGAAAGAAAAAGGAAGAAAATTCTGCATCAGAAAAACTGAAACAACAGATCCTTATTGTGGATGATTCGGAAATAAACCGCGAGATTCTGAAAGAGATCCTGAAAGAGGACTACCGGATCCTGGAGGCGGCTAACGGAGAAGAATGTCTGGAACAACTGGAACGGTATGGAACAGGGATTTCACTGGTGCTGCTCGATATTGTGATGCCGGAAATAGATGGATTTGAAGTCCTTGCTGCGATGAACCAGAATCATTGGATTGAAGATATTCCGGTAATCATGATTTCCAGTGAAGATTCAGATAGCTATATCAGACGGGCATATGAGATGGGCGTTTCAGATTACATCAGCCGCCCGTTTGATGCGAAAATCGTATATCAACGCGTCCTGAACATGATCAAGCTATATGCAAAACAGAGAAGACTGATCCGTCTGGTGACCAGGCAGATTTACGAAAAAGAGAGAAATAACCGAATGCTGATCGGTATCCTGAGTCAGATTGTTGAGTTCAGAAACGGAGAAAGCGGTCGGCATGTGATCCATATCAATCTGATCACACAGCTTTTACTGGAACAACTGGTGAAAAAGACAGGAAAATATCAGCTCTCATGGGAAGATAGATTTTTGATTGCAACAGCATCGGCTTTGCATGATATCGGAAAGATTGGAATTGACGAGAGAATTCTGAACAAACCGGGAAAGCTTACCAAAGAGGAATTTGAGATTATGAAGGCACATACCTTGATCGGTGCACAAATGCTGGATAATCTGGATATGTACCGGAATGAAAAGCTGCTCAAGCTTGCATATGAGATTTGCCGCTGGCATCATGAAAGATATGATGGAAAGGGATATCCGGACGGACTTGTCGGAGAAGAAATTCCGATTTCGGCACAAGTAGTATCGCTGGCGGATGTGTACGATGCCCTGGTGAGTGAACGTGTTTACAAGAAGGCATTTTCGCATGAAAAAGCACTGGAAATGATCAGGAATGGTGAATGCGGTACATTTAACCCACTGTTACTCCAGTGTATGACCGAAGCGCAGGATAAATTAAAGACAATGATGGAAGTGGCAGAAGAATAAAAAGGAGTAGAAAAGACAGAATGAAGGCACTTGTAATTGCAGAAAAACCTTCTGTTGCGCGTGATATTGCGCGCGTACTTAAATGTGGGAAAAAGATAAATGGAGCAATTGAAGGAGAGCGTTATATTGTAACCTGGGGACTTGGTCATCTGGTTACGCTGGCAGATCCGGAAGATTACGATAAAAAATATAAAGAGTGGAAAATGGATGTGCTTCCGATGAAGCCGGTTCCATTTAAGCTTGAAGTAATAAAGCAGACCGGAAAACAGTTCGCAGCAGTGAAAACACAGATTCACCGCAAGGATGTGAATGAGATTATCATTGCTACGGATGCAGGACGAGAAGGAGAGTTAGTAGCAAGGCTGATTCTGGAAAAAGCAGGAAGCAAAAAGCTGATCAAGAGGTTGTGGATCTCATCTGTAACGGATAAGGCAATCAGAGAAGGTTTTGCAAAGTTGAAGAACGGGCATGAGTATGATTCGCTTTACGATGCTGCAATATGTCGTGCCGAGGCAGACTGGCTGGTTGGAATCAATGCAACAAGGGCACTGACCTGTAAATATAATGCGCAGCTTTCCTGTGGACGTGTGCAGACACCAACGCTTGCAATGATTGCAAAGAGAGAAGAAAAGATCCGTAGTTTTGTTCCGGAAGGTTATTATGGAATGATCGCAAAAGGACAAAATATTATGCTGACATGGCAGGATCAGAAGTCAAAGAGTTATCGCTCATTCGATAAAGAGAAAATGACCGGACTGATGAAAAAGCTGGATGGACAGAAAGCGGTAGTGGAAGAGATTAAAAAAACACCGAAAAAAACGTATGCACCGCCTTTATATGATCTGACAGAGCTGCAGAGAGAAGCCAATCAGCGGTTTGGATATTCGGCGAAAGAGACGCTGAATATCATGCAGAGACTGTATGAGAATCATAAGGTGCTGACCTATCCAAGAACGGATTCCAGATATCTGAGCAAAGACATTGTTCCGACGATCAAGGACCGTCTGGAGGCGTGTGGTACAGGACCGTACCGTAAGCTTGCAATGACAGCGCAGAAAAAGGATCTGAGCGGAAAGCTCGCTTTTGTAAATGATGCGAAGGTATCGGATCATCATGCGATCATCCCAACGGAGCAGTTTGTGGATCTGAGTCATATGACAAATGAAGAGCGGAAGATTTATGATCTGGTTGTGCGGCGTTTTCTTGCTGTGCTTTATCCGCCATTTGAGTATGAGCAGACACAGGTTACGGTGAAGGTTGGCGGTGAAACTTTTCTTGCGTCTGGAAAGATTGTGAAAGCGCAGGGATGGCGGGCTGCTTATGAAGAGGAAGTCTATTCGGCTGAGGATGAAGAAGAGGAAGAAGCATATGAGTCTGGAAAGAGTTTGAAAGGACAGACACTGCCGGAACTGGAAAAAGGACAGGAGATTAAAGGACTTGTGTTGTCATTGACAGAAGGTAAAACGAAGCCGCCGGCACATTTTAATGAAGCAACACTTCTGTCAGCAATGGAGAACCCGACGGCTTATATGGAAAGCCATGACAAAGCGATGGCGAAAACGCTTGGCGAGACAGGAGGATTGGGAACGGTTGCGACAAGAGCGGATATTATTGAAAAACTTTTTAAAAGCTTTTTGCTGGAAAAGCGTGGAAAAGATATCTATCTTACATCGAAAGCGAAGCAGCTTCTGGAACTTGTGCCGGAAGAGTTAAAACAGCCGGAACTTACAGCAGACTGGGAAATGCGTTTGTCGCAGATTGCGAAGGGAAAGCTTTCGCGGAAGGATTTTATGAAGGATATTGATAAATATACGGATCAGGTGGTTTCTGAGATTAAGGCGGGAGCTGGAACGTTCCGGCATGATAATCTGACAAATAGTAAATGTCCGCGATGTGGTAAGAGAATGCTTGCAGTGAAAGGAAAGAACAGTGAGATGCTGGTTTGTCAGGACAGAGAGTGCGGATACCGCGAAACAGTATCACGGACAACGAATGCGAGATGTCCTGTGTGTCACAAGAAGATGCAGCTGAAAGGAAGAGGGGATGGACAGATTTTTGTGTGTGTCTGCGGACATAAGGAGAAGCTGACATCGTTCCAGGAGAGACGGAAGAAAGAAGGTGCGGGAGTCAGCAAGAAGGATGTGCAGAAATATTTAAGACAGCAGAAGGATGAGCCGGTGAATAATCCATTTGCGGATGCGCTGGCTAAGATTAAGTTGTAGGTGGCGAATGGGATGGCGTGTGGAAGGTTTGGTTTTCTGGTACGTCTCATTGACTTGATGGCTGTAGTACAAAACGGAACCGGAAAGTCAAACCTTCCACACGCCTGTGCATTGGCAGACGGGGATGTTGTGGCGAAGTGGGAAAAACAGAGTTTATTTTTACTTATTTATTGCTTTTGGATGAACATAGGCTTAAATTCATGATATTTTTCAAAATGGGACTCATCTACACGTATGAAAGCAGATCCGATTTTGGCATGAAGATAAGGGATAATATCGCTGTCGTAATTGCAGATGGTGTTGAGTGCAAAGACATGATGATTATCCGGATTGTCCATATATTCGTCATCTTCATTACCAGCCATGAATCTCCAGCCACTGTCCGGATTCCCTTCTGTTGGCTCTTCGCGGAGCATGTAGCCGACTTTGTAGCCTTCTTTTGTGATCTTATCGGAAACGATACAACCTTCCCCATTCGGCTCGTCCCATTCGATCAGATTTTCAATCGGAATTTCGATAAATCCCTGCTCTTTTTCTGCCATTTTTTTCCAGTATTCTTTTAAAATATGAAGCAATGCTTTTGCATTTTCTGTTTCTGTGGCAGAATTGTATTCCTTCATCTCACTGAAGGTTCCGGATTCACTGACGATTCCAAGAAGCCATTTTCCAAAGAAAGATTTCTTGAATTTAAAGATCATACATTTGATCCCATCCTCATCCTCAAAAGAAGCTGTATACTCAATCTTCGCCGGTTTCCGCCCCAGCTCAGCCGGATCAGCCAACCAGTTTTCAAGTTCCTCCATAGCATTCACAATTTCATTATTCATAACTTTGCACCTCACTACTTATAATAATTCCATGTTGATTGATTTTTCTGTAAAGCCATATTTTTTGTACATTTCATATGCAGCAACATTTTTAGCGTTTACCTGTAATTCAATGCCATCAAAATGTTTCTCTTTTTTTAAGTTCTTTAGCATTTCAAAAAAATGATGTCCGATACCCATACCTCTGTAATTTTCATCAACCGCCATTGTATCGATATAAATTACATCACGGGTAAGCATCGAAGGAAATTCAATATGCCGGTATGTAAGCTCCAGAATTCCAATAATCCTGTGCTCTGATTCGGCAACATAAAAAGCTTCTTTATCCAAAGCATCCTGAAAAGCATCCAAAGAGAAAAAATCCTTACTTTCTTTGTAAATATCAGGCCGCCAGTTCACATGCAAAGCCTGAACCTGATTCAGGATATGTACTACACTGTCAAAATCACTGGTTTCCGCAGGTCTGATAATTATATCCATATATATCCTCCTTCGTAAAGCATGAAAAAATATATACCTATAATTCAGTATACCATAAACCCAATTATTTCAATATAGAATATGTTCTTTTATAATTTAAAAGATTTGCTACTCATAGCAAATTATATGGTAATCAAAAAACTAGTAAAGTAATTTCCACACAACAAATATCATCTCTTCATAAAAATATTTTAATAAATAACCTTTTCATCAACAAATTTCAACTGCACATTTGCCAAGCCACAGGACAAACGTCCGCCTGGCGCCCGTCCTGAACAACACTCAACTTCGCGAGTAGAGTTCCGGGGCGCCCCTCCCGTCTTGAAGCGCACAGATTTTCGGGCAATCCTGTTTCCAGGGCATATGCAGGAACGTTACAGGGAGTTAGGAGAAGAAAGCGGCAAGAGGTGGACACCAGCCGTGCTTCTCGCACGACTGGTGAGGACAGCCTGAGCCGCGAAATCATCAGATTTCGGGGCGAATCTGTCCGGTGCCGCCACTTGCCGCTTCCTTCCCCGTTACCTCCCTGTTACATTCCGAATCCGCCCCGGAAACAGGATTGCCCGAAAATCGTCCCCCTTCCACACCCACTCCCAGGAACCCCACTCCCCCATACCGCATACACTAAAGCATAGAAAAAAGAAATGGAAGTGCCAGACATGGACCTGAGATTGCCTTATTATATGATGTATCCGATTCCATACGCATTTGACGAAGACAAAATCCAGAAGCGCGACCGGGAATACCTGCAAAGTATGTATCCGGCAACAGCAAAAAAGATTTTTCCATATATACAGGAAGAATGCGACCGCCAGGAATATGAAGGAAGCATGATCTATGATGAGTACCCGGATAAGCTCCAACTGTGCCTGATGTGTCGCAGGGCGTATGAACAGGTCATGAAACAGGAAAAATGGGAAAAAGAGACCTATACTCCGGAACAGATCCGGGAGATCGTAGAAATCCTGATGTACCAGGAATTGATGGAAAGAAGAGGAAAAGGCAGGCGGCAACAGGAAAAAACAGTTGCTTCATGCACAGGACTTGTGCTATAATATCGTCCGATATAAAAATGACAGCATCTGAAACACAGTTTCGGTAAGGAGTGGGCCAGGGTACATATGAAGAATATTATATTTATCGGAATGCCGGCAGTTGGAAAAAGTACCGTCGGAGTGGTAGTCGCAAAGCGGCTTGGATACGAGTTTATTGATACAGATCTGTTGATTCAGAGGCAGGAGAACAGACTTTTGCGGGAGATTATCGCAGAAGAAGGTCTGGATGGATTCTTAAGTATTGAGAATCAGGTCAATCGTGATGTGGAAGCGGAACATGCGGTGATTTCCCCGGGAGGAAGCGTAGTTTACTGTGAAGAAGCAATGAAGCATTACAAAGAGATCGGAACCATTGTTTATCTGCATGCGTCATTTGAGGTTATCAATTCCAGACTGAAGAATGCAAAGAAAAGGGGAGTTGCACTTCGGGACGGGCAGACGCTGAAGGATCTATATGACGAAAGAGTAGTATTATTTGAAAAATATGCAGATATTACTGTTTCAGAGGATGGACTGGAGCTGGAAGAAACCATTGAAAATGTAATGGAAATTTTGGAAAATCAATAAATTTTTTAAAGAAATTATTACAAAAGTTTTACGAAAATGAAGAAAGCAAGATAAATAATTTTGCAATGAATATAGAAATATGCTATACTGATATGTGATATAGAGGATTATTACAAAAAGCTTCATACAAATCCTGAGAGATCTGGAAAGAATAAAAAGTATGAGGTTTTTTATTCATGAAATAATAAAGAGTATGAATAGAGTGTTTGACAGAAGTATAGAACAGGATATATTTCAGAGGGAAAGAAATCGTTAATTGAGGTGCGAAATGGAACAGTATATTATTAAGGGTGGCAATCCGCTGGTCGGCGAAGTTGAGATCGGTGGAGCAAAGAATGCAGCACTGGCAATTCTGGCAGCTGCGATTATGACAGATGAGACAGTTACTATCGATAATCTTCCGGATGTCAACGATATCAACGTTCTGCTGGAAGCAATCAGTGGAATTGGTGCCGAGGTTGACCGTATTGACCGGCACACAGTCAGAATCAACGGAAGCAACATTGAAAATTTTGATATAGAATATGATTACATCAAGAAGATCCGTGCATCTTATTACTTGCTCGGAGCACTTCTTGGCAAGTATAAAAGAGCAGAAGTCGCTCTTCCGGGAGGATGCAATATCGGAAGCCGTCCGATCGACCAGCATCTGAAAGGGTTTCGTGCGCTTGGTGCTTATGTGGATATCGAGCATGGCAAGATTATCGCAGAAGCAGAGCGTCTGATCGGAAAGCACATTTATTTTGATGTGGTAAGCGTAGGAGCTACGATCAACGTTATGATGGCAGCATCGATGGCAGAAGGACTTACGATCCTTGAGAATGTGGCAAAAGAGCCTCATGTTGTCGATGTGGCAAACTTCCTGAACAGTATGGGAGCGAACATTCGTGGAGCAGGTACGGACGTGATCAAGATTCGCGGTGTATCCCGCCTTCATAAGACAGATTATTCTATCATTCCGGATCAGATCGAAGCCGGCACATTTATGTTTGCGGCAGCAGCAACCAGAGGTGATGTGACTGTTATGAATGTCATTCCGAAGCATCTGGAAGCTACGATTGCAAAGCTTGTTGAGATCGGATGTGAAGTAGAAGAATTTGATGATGCAGTGCGTGTTGTGTCCAAAGGAGATCTTCATAATACACAGGTGAAGACTCTTCCATATCCGGGATTCCCGACAGATATGCAGCCGCAGATCGGTGTTACACTTGCTCTTTGTAAAGGGACAAGCACGATTACAGAAAGTATTTTTGAGAATCGTTTCAAATATCTTTCAGAACTTGCAAGAATGGGTGCAAATGTCAAGGTTGAAGGCAATGCAGCGACTATCGAAGGCGTAGATAAATTCTCGGGAGCAAGGGTCAGTGCACCGGATCTTCGTGCAGGAGCAGCACTTGTGATTGCAGGAATGGCCGCAGATGGCATTACGATCGTAGATGACATCGTATATATCCAGAGGGGATACGAACGTTTTGAAGAGAAGCTCAGAAGTCTCGGCGCAGTGATCGAGAGAGTTTCTACAGAACGTGAGATCCAGAAATTCAAGTTAAAAGTAGGTTAAGACAGGAATTCCTGTTTTGATAGAACATATTTCCCAAAATGTATATTGACGGAAGCTATGGACAGTGTTATGATGTGTAGCGGTAACAATTAAATACGCTTTCTCTTATTCAGAGTGGTGGAGGTACAAAGGACCTGCGAAGCCACGGCAACCCCGGTAAGCCGGAAGGTGCCAACCTGAGCGAGCAATCGAACAATAAGAGGATTGATGATGAGATATCAGGTCAGTCCTTTGGGGCTGACCTTTAAATTTGCATAGACAGAAGAGAAATTCTGTTTGTCGATTTTCATTATTCCAGAGATAAGAGAGGCAGATACAAAGAAGAAAAGAAAGGAAAAAAGATGGAGAGATTATTATTTACTTCTGAATCAGTAACTGAAGGACATCCGGATAAGATGTGTGACCAGATTTCCGATGCGATCCTGGATGCACTTATGGAGCAGGATCCAATGAGCCGTGTAGCTTGCGAGACATGCGCGACTACAGGAATTGTTATGGTAATGGGAGAAATTACTACAAATGCATATGTAGATATTCAAAAAATCGTTCGTGATACTGTTCGTGAAATTGGTTATACAAGAGGAAAGTACGGATTTGATGCTGACACATGTGGCGTTCTGACAGCAATTGACGAACAGTCAAGCGATATTGCCATGGGTGTTGATAAAGCTCTTGAAGCAAAGGAACACAAGATGTCAGATGAAGAATTGGAAGCAATCGGTGCAGGAGACCAGGGAATGATGTTCGGATATGCATCTGATGAGACAGAAGAATATATGCCTTATCCGATCGCTCTTGCACACAAACTTGCAAGACGTCTTACAGAAGTAAGAAAGAACGGAACACTTCCATATCTTCGTCCGGATGGAAAAACACAGGTAACAGTAGAATATGATGAAAATGGAGTTCCGGCCCGCCTTGATGCAGTAGTACTTTCTACACAGCATGATCCGGATGTTTCACAGGAACAGATCCATGAAGACGTGAAAAAATACATTTTTGATGAAATCCTTCCGGCAGATATGGTAGATGAGAATACAAAATTCTTCATCAATCCGACCGGACGTTTTGTGATCGGTGGACCACATGGGGACAGCGGCCTTACCGGACGTAAGATCATCGTAGATACTTATGGGGGAATGGCGCGTCACGGCGGTGGAGCTTTCTCAGGAAAAGACTGTACAAAGGTAGACCGTTCAGCAGCTTATGCAGCACGTTATGTTGCTAAGAATATCGTAGCAGCAGGAATTGCCAAAAAATGCGAGATCCAGCTTTCTTATGCAATCGGTGTTGCACAGCCGACATCTGTCATGGTAGATACTTTCGGAACAGGAAAGATTGCAGATGATAAGCTTGTGGAAATCGTTCGAGAGAACTTTGACCTTCGTCCGGCTGGAATTATCAAGATGCTTGATCTGAGACGTCCGATCTACAAACAGACAGCAGCTTACGGACACTTTGGACGTAACGACCTGGATCTTCCATGGGAGAAGTTGGATAAAGTGGATACTTTGAAGAAATATCTTTAATAACAGGTTCTGAATTTGATCGTTTTAGAAAAAATTTAGAAAATTTTACGGGTGCTTTGATGTGAAGCACCCGTTTTTATGATATGCTATTAGTTATCAGGCAGACTTGCGTGAGCGCCATACGGACCTCATAACCGGGCGTGCACGATGAATGGAGGATGAATATAGCATGAAACTAAGGACGAAACTGGTGATTTCTTTTGTGACGATGATCATGATACCGACTATCCTGACAACGGCATTTATATTTGGAATTGCGCGTTATCAGATCGGAGTCATCGAGCATACTTATGGAATTACCGGTGAGGAATATAAAGATTTTGCAAAATCCATCAGAGTGCTGGGAGATATGCCGGAGATCCAGCAGTTTATTATAAGCGCATGTATCGCAGTAGTCCTGATTCTGGCATTTACAGCGATGATCATGATGGTGTGGATTTATGGAAGTATCATCAGTCCGATTCACAAGTTGCAGGAAGCAGCGCAGAACGTAGAAGAAGGCAATCTGAATTTTGAGATCAAGCCGGAAAAAGATGATGAGATGGGACGGCTGATGCAGGCATTTGAAAAGATGCGGATCCGTCTGAGAGATAATGCAGAGGAGAAGCTGAAGAGTGACCGGGAAAGCAAAGAACTGATCAGCAATATTTCCCATGACTTAAAGACGCCGATCACAGCGATCAAGGGCTATGTGGAAGGAATCCGTGACGGGGTTGCAGATACGCCGGAGAAGATGGAAAAATATATCGGAACCATTTATAATAAGGCGAATGAGATGGATACGCTGATCAACGAACTGACCTTATATGCGAAGATCGATACAAACCGGATCCCGTACAACTTTGCACCGCTTTCAGTCAACGATTATTTCAATGACTGTGCCGAAGATATTGAGATGGAGCTGGATTCAAAGAATGTAGAGTTTGGTTATTTCAATTATGTAGAGGGTGATCAGAAGATCATTGCAGATCCGGAACAGTTAAAGAGAGTGATCAACAATATTGTCAGCAATTCTTTGAAATACATGGAACGAGAGCACGGGCTGATCAATCTGCGGGTAAAGGACGTAGGTGATTTTATTCAGGTAGAGCTTGAGGATAACGGAAAAGGAATCGCAGCGAAAGATCTGCCGAATATATTTGACCGGTTCTACCGGACGGATGCTTCAAGGAATTCATCCAAGGGCGGAAGCGGAATCGGTCTTTCGATTGTGAAGAAGATCATTGAAGATCACGGTGGCAAAATCTGGGCGACCAGCCGGGAAGGTGTTGGCACAGTGATGTATTTTGTAATCAGAAAATATCAGGAGGTACCGATAAATGAGTAAGATTTTAATTGTAGAAGACGAAGAGAGTATTGCAGATCTGGAGAAAGATTATCTGGAGCTGAGTGGATTTGAAGTAGAGGTTGCAAATGATGGACAGACAGGGCTTGATAAGGCGCTTTTCGGTGATTTTGATCTGGTGATCCTGGATCTGATGCTTCCGGGCGTGGATGGCTTTGAGATTTGTCGTAAGGTTCGTGCGGAAAAGAATACACCGATCATCATGGTATCTGCGAAAAAAGATGATATTGACAAGATCAGAGGACTCGGACTTGGGGCTGATGACTATATGACCAAGCCGTTTAGTCCAAGCGAGCTGGTGGCAAGGGTAAAAGCACATCTGGCACGTTATGAGCGGCTGATCGGAAGTGCCGTGGAAGAGAATAAGGTGATCGAGATCCGTGGACTTAAGATTGATACCACTGCACGCCGAGTGTGGGTAAACGGAGTGGAGAAGAATTTTACAACAAAAGAGTTTGATCTTCTGACCTTCCTTGCCAGTCATCCGAACCATGTATATACCAAGGATGAACTTTTCAGCGAGATCTGGGATATGGAATCCATCGGAGATATCGCAACGGTAACTGTGCACATCAAGAAAATCCGTGAGAAAATTGAATATGATACCTCAAACCCACAGTATATTGAGACAATCTGGGGTGTGGGATATCGTTTCAAGATATAATGAAAAAGAATAAAAGGAAAGAGATTACAGTATGATAACCAGTACAGGAAATGCCAGGGTAAAACAGCTTGTTACATGGCAGAAAAAGAGAAAGGCACGTGATGAAGAAGGCGTCTATATCGTAGAAGGGATCCGGATGTACCGGGAAGCTCCGCGTGCGCAGGTGAGAGAGGTTTATGTATCGGAGCAGTTTTACAGCCGATATGGAGAAGAGCTGGGACTTTCGGCATGGGGAAGACAGCTGGAAATCCTGTCAGATCATGTATTTTCCCACGTGTCAGATACAAAGACACCACAGGGGATCCTGCTTGTGATGGAGCAGAGGAGCTGTGAGATATGTGAGATGCTGGATCTGGACGCGCAGGGAAGGAAACCGCTTCTGATGGTGCTGGATAATCTGCAGGATCCGGGAAACCTGGGAACCATTCTCCGTGCAGGGGAAGCGGCAGGCGTAACCGGCGTGATCATGAGTCACGACTGTGTGGATATTTACAATCCCAAGGTGATCCGTTCAACGATGGGATCGGTTTACCGAATGCCGTTTGTGTATGTAGAGCATTTGCCAGAAACCCTGGAAGTACTTGCAGAAGCCGGGATTCATTCCTATGCGGCACATCTGAAAGGAAAGAACAGCTACGATCAGGAGGATTACACAAGAGGGACAGCATTTTTAATTGGAAATGAGGGTAACGGACTTCGGGATGAAGTGGCAGATGCAGCAGAGTGTTATATCAAGATTCCGATGTGTGGAGAGGTAGAATCACTGAATGCGGCGGTTGCATCTTCGATTCTGATGTTCGAGGCGGCAAGACAGCGACGGTAGTGATGAGGGGAAGTCAAGCGCAAAGGAGAGTGTGATTTGATGAAACCGATAATCGATTTAAATAAAGAATATGGATTGGTATTCGATGGAGGAGGAGCCAGAGGTGCGTATCAGATCGGTGCGTGGCGGGCTCTTTCGGAAGCTGGTGTGAAGATCAGTGCAGTAGCGGGTACTTCTGTGGGCGCCCTGAATGGCGCCCTTGTTTGTATGGGAGATCTGGAGAAAGCAGGACATATCTGGAAAGAGATGGCATTTTCCCGTGTTATGGATGTGGATGATGAGTTGATGGAACAGTTCTTTGATGGAGAGGCATCCATAAGAGAGATTTTGAAAGGTCTCTGGAAGAAGCTTGCAGATGGTGGAATTGATATTACACCGCTTAAGGAATTGATCCATGAGGTTGTAGACGAAGAAAAGATCAGGAAATGCGGAAAAGAATTCTGCCTTTTGACATTTTCTGTATCGGATATGAAGGAACTTGATCTGAGTATTGAAGATATACCGGAAGGTCTTCTGGAGGATTTTCTTCTTGCCAGCGCATATCTGCTTGGATTTAAAAATGAACCGCTGCACGGCAAGACATATATTGATGGTGGTGCGGTCAATAATGTGCCGACCGCGTCTCTCCTAAAAAGGGGATATAAGGATCTGATCCAGGTAAGGATCTTTGGTCCGGGAAGAGTGCCGAAGACGACGATTCCGGAAGACGGCTCTCTGTTGGAGATCGAACCGAGAGTAGGACTTGGCAGTATTCTTGAATTTTCGGCAAAGCGGAGCAGACAGAATTTGAAAATTGGCTATTATGATGCAAAAAGAGCGCTTTACGGGCTCACTGGATCGATTTACTATATTGAAGAAACACGAGAAGAGTGTTATTATGTAGAAATAATGAAGCTTTTGAGCGAACTTGAAAAGACGGAATATCGTTTCAAACTCAAGTTGCCGATCGGCTGTTCAGACAGAGAGTTGTTCTATGGAATGCTGGAGGCAAGTGCGAAGCTCATGAGAATTCCAAAATATAATATTTATACAGCAGATGAACTGTGGAATGAGACGAGCAGAAAGTACGAGACTCGTACAGATGAGGAAAAAGAAAAACTGCCGAAATTCGTCCATGCGATTGCAAAGCTGAGAAAGGACTACAAGATGAATTTAAAAGGAAGAAGTTTTTTGAAACTGGAAGATTATACACCGGCAGAGATTGAATATCTCGTTGACCTGGCAGGTGAATTAAAGGCAAAGAAGAAAGCAGGAATTAAAGGACACAGCCTGGAAGGAAAGAACATTGCCCTTATTTTTGAAAAGCCATCTACAAGAACCAGATGTGCATTTACCGTAGGAGCACAGGATGAAGGTGGAATCCCGACATACCTTGCAGGTAATGAGATCCAGTTAGGCGATAAAGAGAGTATCGAAGATACAGCACGTGTACTTGGAAGAATGTTCGATGGAATCGAATTCCGTGGATTTGAACAGAGATACGCAGATGTACTTGCAGAGTACAGTGGAGTTCCGGTATGGAATGGTCTGACAGATACTACACATCCGACACAATGTCTGGCTATGCTCCTTACCATGAAAGAAGAATTCGGACACCTGAAAGGTCTGAAGGTTGCATACCTTGGAGATGGACGCAACAACGTTGCGAACAGCCTTCTGGTAGGATGCGCCAAAATCGGAGTAGATGTAACAATCGTTGCACCGAAGCCACTCTGGACTTCGGAATCTCTGTGGAAGAGATGTGACGAATATGCAAAAGAATCCGGAGCAACTATCGAGATCACCGATGACCTTGATGGTGTAAAGGGAGCAGATGTCATTTACACAGACGTATGGATTTCCATGGGTGAAGAAAAGAAAGAGCAGGAAAGAGAGCGTCTCGGAAAGCCATATCAGGTAAATGCAGCTCTGATGGAACGTACAGGAAAAGATACTACAATCTTCTCACACTGCCTGCCGGCGATCAAAGAAAAAGAAGTTACCGAAGAAGTATTTGAAGGACCACAGTCAAGAGTATTTGATGAAGCTGAGAATCGTCTGCATACAATCAAGGCAGTTATGGTTGCAACTTTAGGAGAGAACGAATAATAAGCATGAAAGCGGAGATATTAAAGATGCTCCGGCAGAGCGATGGGTATCTGTCGGGGCAGCAGCTCTGTGACCACTTTCAGGTGTCCAGGACTGCTGTGTGGAAAGCAATCAACCAGTTAAAAGAAGAAGGCTATGAGATTGAAGCCGTGAGAAACAAAGGTTATCGCATTGTGGATATTCCGGATCGGATTACCGCAGATGCGATAAAAAGCTGTCTGGAGACAAAATGGATGGCGAAAAATCTGGAGTATTATGACGAGATCGATTCGACTAATAACCGGGCTAAAGCACTTGGCGAGGCCGGAGGTGCAGATGGAACTCTTTTTGTTGCGGAGACGCAGACGGCGGGAAAAGGAAGACGCGGCAGATGCTGGCAATCACCGGCGGGCAGCAGTATTTCCATGTCGATTCTGTTAAGACCTGTGATGAATCCGTCAGATGCACCGATGCTGACACTTGTCATGGCATATGCGGCAACGAAAGCTTTGCGTGAAAAGACCGAGTTGGATATAGGAATCAAATGGCCGAATGATCTGGTCGTGAGTGGAAAGAAGATCAGTGGGATATTGACGGAGATGAGCGCAGAGATCGATTACATCAATCATGTAGTGATCGGAATCGGAATCAATGTCAATATGGAGTCCTTTCCGGAAGATATCGCAAAGACAGCGACTTCACTGCGGATCGAAGCGGGCAAAGAATTTCGCAGGTTTGAGCTGATCGCTACGATCATGGAGCATTTTGAAAAAGCCTACGAAGCGGTCTGCGAGGCGGGGAGTCTGGAGCCGATCATGGAAGATTATAACCGTCTGCTGGTAAACTGTGGGCGTCGGGTGCGTGTACTGGAACCGGAACATGAATATGATGCACTGGCACTGGGGATTGACAAGACCGGGGAATTGCAGGTAGAATGTGAAGACGGCAGCAGAAAGTCTGTCTTTGCCGGAGAAGTTTCGGTACGTGGAATTTATGGGTATGTATAGAAGGAGAATTTATGTATCAGGATAAGATCGTATTATGCGGAGCCAACTCTTACGAAGAAAAATTTTATATGAATCCGGATTTTGATAATCTGCCACAGCACATCAAAGATGAATTGAAGATCATGTGTGTGCTGTATGTACATGATGTCGGGGGAATCCTTACACTTGTATTTGAGGAGAATGGGGAGCTGGAATTTGAAGTGACTTCTGCAGAGGGAGATCCGATGTTTGACGAGATCGGAAGCCGTCTGAAGATCAAGGAGATTCAGACAGACGAGAAGAAGCAGGAGCTTCTGACACAGCTTCAGCTTTATTACAAAGTATTTTTTTTGGGGGAAGAGATTGAATGATAAAGACACTGACGATAGGAAATGTAGAGCTTCCGAACCGTTATGTGCTGGCACCGATGGCAGGGGTAACAGACCTGCCATTTCGTCTGTTATGCAAGGAACAGGGAGCAGGGCTTCTGTGCATGGAAATGATCAGTGCAAAGGCGCTCCGGTATAAGAATAAGAATACCAAGGCGTTACTTGCGATCGATCCAAGAGAATACCCGGTATCACTTCAGCTTTTTGGGGAAGATCCGGACATCATTTCCGAGCAGGCAAAGCGGATCGAAGAACTTCCATTTCAGATCCTGGATATCAATATGGGCTGTCCGGTTCCAAAGGTCGTGCGCAATGGAGAAGGTTCGGCGTTGATGAAGGATCCGAAGCGAATCTATGATATTGTATATAAGACAGCGAGAGCGATCAAGAAACCGGTGACGATAAAGATCCGCAAAGGATTTGACGATACCTGTATCAATGCACCGGAGATTGCGAAGGTTGCAGAAGAAGCAGGTGCAGCGGCAATCGCAGTACATGGAAGGACCAGAGAACAGTATTACTCCGGAAATGCAGACTGGGAGATTATCCGTAAGGTGAAAGAAGCAGTGAAGATTCCTGTAATCGGAAATGGGGATGTGACAAGCGGACAGAAGGCACTGGATATGTTTGAGCAGACCGGCTGTGATGGTGTGATGATCGGAAGAGGCTGCCAGGGAAATCCATGGATCTTCAGGGAATTACTGACATATGAAGAGACCGGATCCATTCCGGAAAGACCGGGCACAGACCAGATCCGGGAAACAATGCTGCGTCATGCAAGACTGCAGATCGAGTTCAAGGGAGATTATATCGGAATCCGTGAAATGCGCAAGCATGTGGCATGGTATACCAAGGGAATGCAGGGTTCTGCGAAGCTCAGAGATGAGATCAATCAGGTGGAAAGTTATGAAGAACTGGAGAACCTTTTAATGGAAAAAATCGGATAGACATAAAACGTGTTCTTTCGCATGAGAGAATGCGTTTTTGCATATATTAAACCAGCAAAGAATTGTTGACACAGCCGCTGGAAATATGTATAATAATGAAATTGTGAAAGTAGCTTTAAATGCGGATAAAATCAGTATCTGCGGCTTGAATAGAAAATGATTTGTCGGTAAGTAAGGAGAATTATAATGGAAGCAAAGAAAACATTACTCACCTATACAGGACTTAAGAAACTGGAAGATGAGCTTGAAAATTTAAAAGTTGTGAAAAGAAAAGAAGTAGCAGGAAAGATCAAAGAAGCCAGAGAACAGGGAGACCTTTCAGAGAACGCTGAGTACGATGCAGCAAAGGACGAGCAGCGTGATATCGAGGCACGTATCGAAGAACTTGAGAAAATCCTCAAGAATGCAGAAGTTGTAGTAGAAGATGACGTGGATCTTGATACCATCAACATCGGATGTACAGTAGATGTATATGATAAAGAATTTGAAGAGGAAATCGTATTTCAGCTGGTAGGTTCTACAGAAGCAAACAGCCTGGAAGGTAAGATTTCCAATGAATCTCCGGTAGGAAAAGCCCTGATCGGTAAGAAAGTCGGAGACGTAGTAGCAGTTGAGACACAGGCAGGAGTTATTGAGTACGAAGTACTGAAGATCAATCGTTCAGTATAAGATGGTATACAGCAGAGAGAAGGAGTGAAAAAAGTGGCAACACAGCAGAACAATGGACAAGAACAGGATTTGAATCATTTAAGAAAGGTGCGCCGTGAGAAGCTTGCAGAACTGCAGGCAAACGGACAGAATCCTTTTGAGATCACAAAATATGACGTAACACATCACAGCCAGGAAGTGAAAGACAACTTTAATGAACTGGAAGGAAAACACGTTGTACTCGCAGGACGTATGATGTCCAAACGTGTGATGGGAAAAGCATCTTTCTGTAATGTGCAGGATTTACAGGGAAATATCCAGTCTTATGTAGCAAGAGACAGTATCGGAGAAGAAGAATATAAAGCATTCAAGAAGATGGATATCGGTGATATCGTAGGTCTTGAAGGAGAAGTATTCAAAACAAAGACAGGGGAGATTTCCATTCATGCATCTGCTGTAAAGCTTCTCTCAAAGAGTCTGCAGATCCTTCCGGAGAAGTTCCACGGACTGACAAATACAGATACCCGTTATCGTCAGAGATATGTGGATCTGATCATGAACCCGGAAGTAAAGGATACTTTTATTAAACGTTCCAAGATCCTTACCGCAATCCGTAAATATCTTGGAAATGAAGGCTTTATGGAAGTAGAGACTCCGATGCTTGTACAGAATGCCGGAGGAGCAGCTGCAAGACCGTTCGAGACACATTTCAACGCTCTGAACGAAGACCTGAAGCTCCGTATCTCTCTGGAACTTTATCTGAAGAGACTGATCGTTGGTGGTCTGGAAAGAGTATATGAGATTGGACGTGTATTCCGTAACGAAGGTCTTGATACAAGACATAACCCGGAATTCACTCTGATGGAACTTTACCAGGCATACACAGACTATCATGGCATGATGGATCTGACAGAGAACCTGTACCGTTTTGTTGCACAGGAAGTTCTTGGAACTACTCAGATTGTATATAAAGGAATCGAGATGGATCTCGGAAAGCCGTTCGAGCGTATCACAATGGTTGATGCTGTTAAGAAATATGCAGGTGTTGACTGGAACGAAGTAGAAACTCTTGAACAGGCAAGAGAACTTGCGAAAGCACACAATCTTGAATTTGAAGAAAGACATAAAAAAGGTGATATTCTGAATCTGTTCTTCGAAGAATATGTAGAAGAACACCTTCTTCAGCCGACATTCGTTATGGATCATCCGGTTGAGATTTCACCACTTACAAAGAAGAAACCGGAAAATCCGGACTATGTAGAACGTTTCGAGTTCTTCATGAACGGATGGGAAATGGCAAATGCATACTCAGAGCTGAATGACCCGATCGATCAGAGAGAACGTTTCAAAGCACAGGAAGAACTGCTTGCACAGGGTGATGATGAAGCCAACACAACAGATGAAGACTTCATGAACGCACTGGAAATTGGTATGCCGCCTACAGGTGGTATCGGATTCGGTATCGACCGTATGTGTATGCTGTTGACAGGGGCTGAGGCGATCAGAGATGTGCTGCTGTTCCCAACAATGAAGTCACAGGGCGCTGCTAAGAACGAAGCAAACAATGCAACACAGGTAAAAACAGAAGAAAAACCAGCAGAAAAAATTGATTTTTCTAATGTGAAGATTGAACCGCTTTTTGAAGAAACAGTTGACTTTGATACTTTTAGCAAGTCAGATTTTCGTGCAGTAAAAATTGAAGCATGTGAGGCAGTTCCAAAAAGTAAGAAGTTATTGAAGTTCACTTTGAATGACGGGACAGACCGCAAACGCACGATTTTAAGCGGTATTCACGAATATTATGAACCGGAAACACTGGTCGGAAAAACAGCGATTGCTATTGTTAATTTACCACCAAGAAAGATGATGGGAATTGATTCTGAGGGTATGCTGATTTCAGCAGTACATGAGGAAGATGGTAGAGAGGGATTAAATCTACTGATGGTAGATGATAGAATTCCAGCAGGTGCAAAGCTGTATTAAAAATCTAATATAAGATTTAAAAATATGGGCTTTTTGGTATGGAGTACGACAAGAGTACGACAAATTGAACCTCCTTAATGGGCTAAAATAAATGATTTTAAATAGTCCGATAAAAACCAAAGCAATATTTTTGTACTATGAGGACACTTTTCTAAGAGAAATTTTAGAGAAGTGTCTTTTTTGTTATGGTCAAGAATTTCAAAATGGAGGGAAAAACATGAACAACACAGCGTTAAGAGCAGAGAAAGAAATCACAAACACAATTATCTTCAGAAACGAGAAACACAAAGACTTTTATCAAACATATATGAAAAAATGCCGCCGTCAAGATGTGTATCACAAAGCCTTGATTTATTGTCTTGGAATTAGTGAAGATACAAGAGTCAATATAGATCGTATTTACGATTTGGGAACAGGATATGTAAAAACAGAATGCCTTCAAGAAGGGTGGCAGACCAGTGGCAGCGTAAGGATTGTCCGTATGGCTTTTAATTTATACTGTAACGGGACGCCAAGCGTATATGACTATGAAAGTGAAGATGGAAAATTACAGGAGTATGCAGGATATACACCGGAGGAGTTATTTTGCTGTGGGTATGCGAGATACTTTTGGGAGGCAATTAAAATTCGTTATCCGGAATATTGCTTTTAGAGGAGAAGAAGCATGTTAAAAGTCAGAGTTCAGGGAACAAAATCAGATATTCGATGGTTTCGGGAAAAGTTGGAGCAGCACCCTCAGATAGCGGTGCTACAGGTATCTGACCTGTTTTCCAATAAAGGAACTACAAAATATTTTCGTATGTATGCAGAGATAGAAGAAAAGAAAGGCGGAAGATAAGTATGTGTAAAGTAATCGCAATCGCAAATCAAAAAGGTGGAGTCGGAAAGACAACAACTTGTGTCAATTTAGGGATTGGCTTAGCAAGAGAAGGAAAAAGAGTTCTTTTAATAGAAGCCGACGCACAGGGAAGTATGGCTGCAAGTTTAGGGATACAGGAGCCGGACGAGTTGGAAGTAACTTTAGTAACAATCATGGAAAAAGTAATCAATGATGAAGATGTTGAACCAAATGAGGGGATTATCTGGCATGATGAAGGCATTGCCTTTATTCCGGCAAATATTGAACTGGCAGGATTAGAAACTGCGCTGGTGAATGTGATGAGCAGAGAAATGATATTAAAACAATATCTTGATACGGTAAAGGCAGAGTATGACTATATTCTGATTGATTGTATGCCGTCACTGGGAATGATCACAATCAATGCGCTGGTAGCGTCGGATTATGTGTTGATCCCGGTAGAAGCAGCGTATCTTCCGGTAAAAGGACTTCAACAGTTGATTAAAACGATTGGGAGAGTACACAGAAAATTAAATCCCCAGCTTTCTATTATGGGAATTTTATTTACAAAGGTTGACCGAAGGACAAATTTTGCAAGAGATATAGCCGAACAAATCCGTCAGGTATACGGAACAAGAGTACATATTTTTAAGAATTGTATTCCTCTGTCTGTTCGAGCTGCAGAAACAACAGCAGAAGGAAAGAGTATTTATCTGCATGATCCGAAAGGGATAGTAGCAAAAGGATATATTTCTCTGACAGAGGGGGTGCTTGCATATGAGGAGTAAGAGCGCAGAAAAAGTAAAACTTTCTTCTTTTGATGATTTGTTTGGTAAGGAAGAACCAGTAAGTGGTGAGGTAGTCACTTCTGTTCCGATTGATTTGCTGCACCCATTTAAAAATCACCCGTTTCATGTGCAGGACGATGAAAAAATGGAAGAAACCGTAGAGAGCGTCAAGCAATATGGGATTTTGATGCCGGGGATTGTCCGCCCTTATCCAGATGGCGGATATGAGGTAGTAGCAGGACACCGCAGGTGGAGAGCATGTGAACTTGCCGGCTTAGAGGAAATGCCTGTTATTATTCGGGATATAGATGATGATACTGCGACGGTGATTATGGTGGATACTAATATACAAAGAGAGGATATTCTGCCAAGTGAAAAAGCCTTCGCTTATAAAATGAAGTATGAGGCACTGAAACATCAGGGAAGTAAAGGGGAAAAATATACTGCTGAAATGGTAGGAGAAACTGCAGGTGACAGCGGAAGAACCGTTCAGAGGTATATTCGTCTGGCAAATTTGATCAGCGGATTGTTAGACCTTGTTGATGTGAAGAAAGTTCCTATGATTGTAGGAGAAAAACTATCTTATCTTACAAGGGAAGAACAGGAGCTTGTTTTGGAGGCAGTGAGAAATTGTGAAATCATGCCAACAACGGCACAGGCAGAAGCAATCAAGATGTTTAGTGAAGAGAAAAAACTGGACGGAAATGTCATATATGGACTGTTATTAAAAAAGAAAAATAGTGGGAATGGAGTGACGATTTCAGCGAAGAAAATCAGCAGTTATTTTCCACCTGCATATACAAAACAAGAGATAGAGAATGTAATTTATACCTTGCTGGAAGAATGGAAAAATGGCAGAGAGGAGGAATTGGAGCATGGAGAAGATACAATTTGATTATTATAGGGGAATGGAGGCAGAGCAGTACAGTTTTTACCGTGTTCCTAAAATTCTGTTCACTGCAGAATGCTTTAAAGAACTTTCCTGTGAAGCAAAAGTACTCTACGGTCTATTATTAGACCGTATGAGCCTCAGTATAAAAAATCATTGGCTGGACGAAGAAGAAAGAGTATACATTATTTTTACCGTAGAGGAAATTGCAGAGTTATTAAACTGCGGAACGCAAAAAGCGGTAAAACTGCTGAAAGAACTGGACAGTGAAAAAGGGATTGGATTGATTGAAAAAAAGCGGTTGGGACTTGGCAGACCAAATGTAATTTATGTAAAGAATTTCTTGGTTCAGAAAAATGATGAAGAAAATAGTGATACATCAGATTTGCAGAATTGTGAAAATCACAATTCAGGAGTTGTGAAAACCACAATTCAAGAGTTTCCAAAATCACAATTCAAGAATGATGAAAATCACAATTCAGAAGATATGGAACCCATAGACATAGAAACAGAACGGTTGGAAAGGGAGCCGTATTTGAGTGGTGGGAAGGAAATTTCAGAAAATATGGAGATAAAAATGCAGGAAAATGAGGGGATTGGGGAAGAAAACTTCCAGAATTGTGAAAATCACAATTCAAGAGTTGTGAAAACCACAATTCAGGAATATCCAAAATCACAATTCAAGAATGATGAAAATCACAATTCAGGAGTTGTGAAAACCACAATTCAAGAATGTCCAAAATCACAATCTAATAATACTGATATTAACAAGACAGAGAATAATGAAACAGAGAGTGGTAATATCCTATCAAATCTTATCTATCCGGAAAAAGAAAAAACGATAGATGAGATTGAGCAGAGGAATACATACCGGGAAATAATTCGGGAAAACATTTCGTATGAGTGTTTCCGGAATGATACCCCACATGCAAGAGAAGAAGTTGATGAGTTGGTGGAATTGATGGTAGAAGTTATGGTAATGCCGGATCAGGGAAAAATCCGGATTGCCGGAGAAGATAAATTAGTATCACTGGTAAAAAGCCAGTTTATGAAATTGACACATGCCCATATTGAGTATGTCTGTCTTTGCCTGAATAAAAATACAACGAAAGTCGGAAACATTAAGTCCTATCTTTTAACAGCACTTTATAATTCCGTTTTGACAATCAATCATTACTATCAGGCAGAAGTAAACCATGATTTATACGGAGGAGGATGGGGAAAATGAGGCAGGAAATTTTTTGCCGTATGATTTTTGTGACAGAGGTGTTATTGTGGACAGTGATTTTTTATCCATTTTGCGTAGAAGGAGGGAATTGTGATTATTTAAAGTTATGGATACTGGTAGGGATTCCTTTTGGAATCCGTAAGATGCAGATATGGATTGTTCCACGAAATAGAGATGTGGGAAGCACGATTGCCATGTTGGTGTTTCAAATGTTGATTGGCGGCATAATAGGGGGAGTTGTATTAGTGTGGAAACTTTTTTTATTGTTTGTTTTTATGGGATTACAACTTTATAAAGCAATAAAAAAGTTGATAAAGTAGAAGATGATAAGCGTTGAGCATGTTTGGCAGCCTGAAAAGGGCTGCCTTTTTGCGTTTTGGAACTTTACGACATCATGGCGCAAGGTGAGATTTTGGAGAAGAAAGGAGGGACTATTTTGGGGAACCGGGCAGTATCACAGGAGTTAATTATGTTGGGAAATCGTATTCGGGAGTATCGGAAGGAAAGGGAATTTTCACAGGAAATTCTTGCTGAGAAATCCGGTGTCAGTACCAATACAATCAGCCGTATTGAAGGGGGACAGATGGCAATGTCAGTGGGAATTTTGCAAAAAATTGTAAAGGCTCTTGGGGTAGATGCAAATACGCTGCTTGGAGTAAGCACAGAGGTAAATGAAACAGAGATATGGGTATCTGCATTTTCCAGCAGAGTACAGGAATTGAAGGAAAATGAGCAGGAGATTTTAAAGCATACCATGAATGCCTTGATCGAAAGTATGGAGAAAAACCGTTTAAAAATTTCTACGGATAAGAGTAGTCAGGTTCTACACACCCGTTGAGGAAAATAGTAAGCGAAACTGCTACACTAAGCGTAAGAAATCCAGTAAGTGAGAAACAGAGGGTTATGGAAGGTTCCAGTCCCGTTAAAAAAAACGGGTATGTCTGGGGCTGTTTTCTATTGCCTTAACACACATTCAATCTGGTATTTCTGGCTGCCCGTTGAAAGGTGGTCAGGATATGCTTACATTAGCAGAATTAAAACATTTCATGCCGATTCCAGCTCTGGAAGAAAATTACCCAACTGCAAAGTATTTAAAAACACATGGCACAATATTTGTGTCAAAAAGCATTGCTACGAATGTGAAAATTTCCGTTTATCAAAATGGATATGCCCTTTATGAAATATCTGGTCTTGCAACGGTATTTCCCATTTGGGATTGTCAGAATTATCGTTATGAGATGGAAGAAAATGAAATTTCAGAGCAATGGTTTGAAAAAGAGGCTTGGTATCTTCGTTTAATTTTAGAGGGTGAAGATCGTATCAACCGAAATCTGGAAACAAGGCAACAGAGAAAGAGCATTTCTTATAGTGCAGTTTCAGAAGAATGGGGAGTTTTGGATTCTTTAGAAGCAACTGTTTTGGAAACAGCGATAAGGAAAGAAACGATACAGGAATTACTTGGATTACTGACAGAGCGGCAGAAAGAAGTAGTTTTCGAGTATTTTTGGGAGCAGAAATCTCAAAGTGAAATTGCAGAAAAACTCGGTGTTTCTCATGCCGCCGTATCAAAAATCCTGACAAGAGCAGTCACTCGGCTTCGTAAAAAATGTATGGAATGGAAAGAGGCTATATAAGAGGAGGAAAAACTGAATGCGAGGGAAAAAGCCAAAAGAGAGAAAAAGCTATGTATTGAGAATGCCCGACGGTTCACTGATTGAAGTGACCAGAGAAGTATACTTAGAATGGTATCAGTCCAGACGAAAAGAAAGATACCAGATGGAAAGGCAGAAGAAACAAGGGGTGTGTAGTTTAGAGGCACTGAATGGATACGGAGATTTGGAAGAAGAAAAATATGATACAGAGGAAACGGTACTTTGCAAGTTGTATGAAGCAAAAGTACGGGAAGGAATAGCCCAGTTGGCAAAGGAAGATGCCCGTTTGATTTATTTGCTATTTTTTGAAGAAGTGACAATCAAAGATGCGGCTCAAATTATGGGATGCAGCCGGAAGACTATTTATAATCGGAGAAAACGCATTTTGTCAGAACTGCGCTCTATTCTGCCTGATTTGGGAATTGCAGATGGTGCTTTTTAAAAAAATATAATTGTTCTCTTTCATAGACCTGAATTACAGATTATAATAAAATAAAAATTTTAAATTTGTACAGGAGAAAAATATGTCATTGATTGAAGTTTTATTATCATCAGCAGTCATAGTTGCAGTAATACAGTATTTTCAGGGTGAAAAGAATAATAAATTGCAATATATTACGGAAGAACGAGCAAAATGGAGAAAAGAAATAAAAGAGATAATTTCAGAAATAAGGATAGCAGACTTTCAAACAATAGAAAAGTGTTTGACGGATTTGGGAAAAAACTTAAATGCGTATGGTTATTGTTCAGATGGTGAGTATGAAAAGAATAATCTTGATTTTTTTCAAGATGAGCATATATGGAGAGAAATGAACATAATTCAAAAAGCAGTGAATGAACATAATACGTCTAATTTTGATAAGTCAAAGGAGAATTTAATACACTATCTTTTTTTGTTATTAAAGTTTGATTGGGAACGCTCTAAGCAAGAGATAAAAGGTGAAAAAGCGATTCCAGTTTCTATTGCTTTATTTGGTTTAAGCTTAATAATTAGTATATTTTCTGTGTATTCGTTAAATGATATTCAAGAAAATCCTCTGGAGTGTTTTATATTTTCTAGTGTAATATCTATGATGTATGTGTTTTCATGGATAATATATGGAACTGAAAGAATAGAAATTCTAAAAGAAAAGAAATGGTATTTAAAAATAGATAGAGTTTTGGCAAGCTGGATTGTTGCTGCTTTCGAATTAGTAGGTTTATTTATTTTAGAATACAAGTGGAAAAATTTAGGAATAGCTATTCCATTTATGGCAGTTGCTGTTTTACTGATACCATGTTTGATGCTTTCTAAAAAAGAAATGTATCGGAAATATGATAAAAAAATCAATCAAATGTTAAATGCGGAAGTAAATGTTTACCAGAGACCGAATAATTCGAAAATGAAGACTAATATAACGATTGGACACGTAGTAATAACAGTGATATTACTTATTTATTTAATTTTTACAATTTGTGTACAAGAAATTGCTGCTTCAATTTTGAGTACAATCACTCTTATTATTATCGAAAATAAATATTTTGGAGAGCAAAAAATGAAAATTAAATTACAGAAAGCAGTAGAGGAAGAACAGAAAGTATGCTTAAATGAATTATGTGTAGAATTGACTAAAAAGTATGTTGATAGTATGTTAGCGTTGGTATTTTTAGATTTTTCTATTATAAGTATGCTATATGGTACTCAAATTTATAATATAACAAAGGTTATTGCTTCAGCAGTCATTGCATTTTTTATATTGCTAATCTTGAGTATAGTAGTCCTGGCAACTATGTACAAACACTCTAGTGTTGATAATATTATTTTTAAATTGTGTAAAGAAAACATGGTTGATCACAACAAACTTACTTATGTAAGTGGAAATCAAATAAAAGAAGTTATGAACGAAGATAATTAAAAATTTCCAAATATGTATAAATAAAGTAATTAAAACGATTGAGTGTAAATTTTATTTTTTAAGAGCTACACTCAATCGTTTTTTTATGCAACTCTATATGTGTTAAATAGTAAGATATAAAAATTTTCTCGAATGGTTAAAAAATCCCCTTTCTAATATGCGATTAGTGAAGGGGTAACACAAATCTTAAAAAAATCCCTTTTTGTACCTTGAAAATTGAATTGCCTGTCCGAAGTGATACCTGATATTGAGTGGGCATTCTGCCTGCCTTATCAGAGAAAACGCTGCGAAAAGAAATTTTGGAGTAGGAACGGATTTGGAAGGAGAACAGGCAGGACTTAGAGATGGGAGTGAGCTAGAAAAAAGAAATAAAAGATATAGTATCAGTAAAATATAGAAAAGAGGCAGAGAAAAGTATGAAAAAAACAGTAAAAAGAATTTTCTCAGGCGTACTTTCGGCACTTACAATCTTAACCTCTGTTGTACAGCCGATGACAGCGTATGCAGGAGAAACAAATCCAAAATCTTATGAAATGAAATACCCTGCATTGGAACAGGTAAAAGCTCAGCTTCAGGAAGATGAGATTGTAACTGTGCAGGATTATGAAGTGGAAAAAGGCAGTGACTTTGATATAAAGACAGATTTTTCCGGCATGAAGTTTCATTCTGACCAAGTAAAAGTGACATTTTATGAAGCGAAAAATCAGAAGGGGCAGGATTTTCATACAGACCGTGCGGACACTTATCAGGCAGTGTATTTTGTAGAGCCGGTTCGGGAAGCGCCGAACTACCATGTGATTAGAAATATCACAGTTGCTGAGTATAAAGAAAAAGAAAATCCGTCACCGTCAAAAGAGCATGGAAAACAGGAGAAAAATTCAGAAGAGGAAGAAGATGTGTCACAAAAAGAGGAACAGATTTTAACAGAAGATGAATTTTCACAGGCACTTAAGGAAACAAAAGAACAGGATACTTATGATGAAGAATCCGGGTTAGGGTTTTATGATGTGTTGTCACAGGCAGAGGAACAGGAGATTGATCTTTTTCAGATGAAAGAAGGAGAAACGGTTACTTTTGTAGCAAATTCTTCTGATCAGGCAGCAAGGGCAACACAGACAGTTACAATCACAAAAGGTCCGTTATATCGTTATCAGGATTATGATCTGGGTACTTATGTGACAGAGCCTTATTTTATTTCTTATGGGAATGTCCATGCCACCGCTTATTGTATCCAACCGTCTTTACCGGGACCGGGAACAGGAACTTATACAATTACAAAAATTGAGGACAATCAGGCACTTGCAAAGGTCTGCTATTATGGGACAGAAGCGGCAGGAAAAGAAAGTTATTTTGCAAAACACCACAGTGATTTTTCAGAGGGAAAGCAGTTTATTCTTACGCATATAGCTGCAGCTTATGCTTACGGAAGTGCGGATGCTTTTTACGGAGCAAATGAAACAGCAAAATCTTTGGCAATGGAAGTTTACAATTATTGTGTAGGAAAACCGGAAATTCCAGAGGTTTCCATGTCTTTTTCTAAAAATCATGTGAAAGCGTATCAGGAAGGGCAGGAACAGCGGACAGAGGATATTACATTTACTGCAGATTCCTTGCAGTCCATTATCATGCAGCTTCCCAAAGGGGTTGTGTTTCATAATCTTACAACTGGAAAAAACAGCGCTACCGGAGCAAGGGTAACACTTTCGGGCGGAACGAAGTTTTATTTGAGTGCGCCACTTACACAGACGGAAGATGTGGAAGGTTCTTGGTCAGCGACTATGCAGGGAAGTATTACAAAAGATTATTCCGCATATAAGCTGGTAACAAATGACAGTGTGCAGGACTTGGCATTTGTATTCGGAGAAGGAGTAGAACAGGAACAGTATGTTGAGTTTTCCGTAGAGTGGCTGAAAAATGCAAAGATAGAACTTATAAAAAAAGATCAGAGCAGCCAGAAAAAAATGGAAGGAGCGGTATATGGTGTATACCGTGATAAAGATTGCACAGATTTGATTGTGGAAATGCCTGCAACAGATAAAAATGGTGTTTCCAGCGTTACCATAGAAAAGACACAGGATACCGTTTACTTAAAAGAAATTTCTGCACCACAGGGATATGTGTTAGACACAAAATCTTATGGTGTGAAATTGGAAGTAGGAAAGACGGTACAGATAGAAGTTGCGGATCAGGAACAGCTTGCTTCCTTAACCGTTTATAAAGAGGGAGAAGTTCTGACAGGAGCAGACATTACGGAAGAAGGTGTAACCTTTTCCTATACAAAAGAGAAACAAAAAGGTGCTGTATATGATGTATATGCAGAAAAAGAAATTGTCCGAGCAGATGGAACAGTTGCTTATAAAAAAGGTGCTGTGGTGAAAAAAGGACTAAAAACAGGAGAAGATGGAAGTGTTACACTTTCGGAGCTTCCTCTTGGTACTTATAAAGTGGTGGAAGTAAAAGCACCTGAAAATTTCGTATGCAAGGGAGAATCCCAGACAGTTACGTTATCCTATGCAGGGCAGAATGAGGAAGTTGTTTTTAAAACCATAACATTTGTAAACGATAGGCAGAAAGCAAGCGTGTCCGTGAGAAAAGAGGATCAGGACACGAAAAATCCACTGGCGGGTGGTATTTATGGGTTATATACGGCAGAAGATATACATGGAAAGGCTGGAAATCTGCTGGTGAAAAAAGATACTTTGATTGAGAAAGTTACAACGGGAGAAAACGGAACTGCCAGTTATCAGGCAGACCTTCCTATTGGATATTCTTATTATATCAAAGAATTGCAGGCGCCTGCTCAGTATGTAAAAAATGAAACCGAGAAGTTTTCTTTTCATTTTCAGTATGTAGAGGGAGAAGAACAATGTTCTTTTTCTCATACGTTTCAAAATGAGAGGGTAAAGGCAGAAATTATTTTGGAAAAAGAAGACGCTGAAACAGGAAAAACACCACAGGGAGATGCGTCTTTAAAAGGAGCGGTGTATGGACTGTATGCCCGTGAAAATATCGTGCATCCAGATGGGAAAACCGGAGTCTTATATCAGAAGGACGAACAGGTAGCGACTTTAAAAACTGATGATAAAGGCAAAGCAGAAGTAAAGGATTTATATTTAGGATGTTATTACATCAAGGAGATTACGCCTCCGGCGGGTTATCTCTTAGATGAAACGGAGCATGATGTGGTATGCGATGATGAAGGCGATACGGTTGCCATTGTAAAGAGAGTTTGCAATCTAAAGGAACAGGTGAAAAAACAGCCGTTTCAGTTAATTAAAGCCGGAAATAATGGAAATACAGACGCAGAACTCTTAAAAGGAGCAGGTTTTCAGGCATATTTGGAATCTTCTTTAAAGAAAAAAGAAGATGGAAGCTATGATTTTGCTTCTGCAACTCCCGTGGTGATTGGAGAGAATGGAGCAACAGAGTTATTTACAGATGAAAGAGGGTATGCTTGCAGTATCCCACTCCCGTATGGAACGTATGTGGTCAGGGAAACAACAACACCGCCAAACTATAAACCTGTAAAAGACTTTATTGTCCGTATTACAGAGCATAAGCCGGATACACCGCAAATCTGGAGAGTTCTTCTGGATAAAGAGTTTGAGGCAAAGTTAAAAATCGTAAAAAAGGACGATGAAAGTAAAAAGCCTGTACTCAAAAAGGGGACGGAGTTTAAGGTATATGATTTGGACAGAAAAAAATATGTGGAGCAGGTTACCACCTATCCTACAACGGTAGTGCATAAGTCTTATTTTACAGATGAAACTGGGTACTTAATTCTTCCTCAGAATTTGGATGCAGGACATTACCGTATTGAGGAAGTCACAGCACCAGACGGTTATACTTTGAATGAAAATTATTATGAGGTTTCCGTAGCTTCTGATACAGCATATCAGATGGACAGTATTTCAGGAGATGTCATTATTGAAGTGGTATATGAAAATCATCCGGTAAAAGGCGAATTGCAGATTGTAAAAAAGGGAGAAATCTTAGAAGATTTTGATAAAGACTTTTCTTATCAGGAAATCAATCTTTCCGGTGCAGTCTTTGATTTGTATGCGGCAGAGGATATTTATACTGCAGATGCTCAGAAGGACGAGCAGGGAAACCGCATATTGGAGTACGCAGAGGGGACGAAAGTTGCTACCCTTACAACAGATCAAGAAGGAAAAGCAAGTGTGTCAGATTTACCACTTGGAACGTATGAGCTGGTAGAGATTACAGCACCTGAAGGATTTGTGAAAAATCCAGAGCCGCAGAAAGTGACATTCAAATATGAAGATCAGAAAACTCCTGTAATTGAGCAGGAAGTCCTGTTAAAAAATGAACGTCAGAAAGCAAAAATTTCCGTAGTAAAGCGAGATGCAGAAACAAAAAAAGAAATAAAAGGTGCAGTCTTTGGATTGTATGCGAAAGAAGATATTCAGGTAGGAAATCAGACTTTAGTAAAAGCGGATACACTGATTGGGAAAGCTGAAACAGGGGAAGATGGAAAGGCAACATTTTCTTTTGATCTGCCATTTGGAAAATATTATGTGAAAGAACTGGAAGCACCAGCGGGCTATGTATCTTCGGAACAAGTGCTTGATGTCGATTTTTCCTATCAGGGACAAGAGATTGATGTGGTAGAACTTACATCAGAATTTTTAAATCAGCCGACAAAAGTTTCTATTACCAAAGTCGATGTTACAACAGGAGTAGAACTTTCCGGGGCAACCCTTATGGTACTTGATAAAGACAGGGAAGTTGTAGACAGTTGGAAATCTGTAAAAGGAGAAGCACATGTCATTCGTGGACTCAAAGTTGGAGAAACGTATACCTTAAGAGAAGAAACTGCCCCGTATGGTTATCTGAGGGCAGAGGAAGTTTCCTTTACCGTGGAAGATACAGAAGAAATTCAGAAAGTGGAAATGAAAGACGATGTGCCAACAGGAAGTATCCTGATTAACAAAAAGGGTGAATTTTTAGAAAAGGTATCTGTTTTTGAGCAGATTGGAGGCTGGATTTCCCATGTATTTGAATATCTGTCAGGATCATTGAAAGAGGTTACTTTTGCAGTGTATGCAAGAGAAGATGTTCCGGCGGCAGATGGGGAAAGCAAGGATTATTATAAAAAAGATGAATTGGTAGCGGAGATTACCACAGATCACGCAGGTGTTGCAAGAATTTCCGGTTTGCCACTTGGAAAATACTATGTAAAGGAAAAGGAAACAGCACATGGATTTGTACTGGATCAGAAAGCCAGAGAAATTGACCTGTTATATCGTGATCAGGAAACAGCAGAAATTACATATTCCACAGACTGGCAGAATAAACGCCAGAAAGCAGAAGTGACTGTGTGGAAGAAAGAAAAAGATGCAGACCGTATGCTGCAAGGTGCAGTATTTGCCCTTTGTGTCAAGGAAGATATAAAAAATGCACAGGGAAACGTAATCATGAAGGCAGATACCGTGATTGAGGAACAGGCAACAAATGCACAGGGAATGCTGCGTTTCGAGGCAGATTTACCAGTGGGATATACTTATTATATCAAAGAAACAGCTCCGGCACCGGGCTTTTCTATGACCGGAGAGAGAAAAGAATTTACTTTTGATCCAGAAAACAGTGAGGAAGCGTGTGTATCTTATGAATTTACTTTTGAGAATGTACCGACAGTGGTAGAATTTACGAAAACTTCTCTGACAGATGGAAAAGAGGTAGAAGGTGCAAAACTTCAGGTAAAAGATGAGCAGGGAAAGGGCATTGACGAATGGGTTTCTGCAAAAGAACCACATATTATCAGAGAATTGGTGGCAGGGCATACGTATGTGCTGGAAGAAACACTTCCGGCAGATGGTTATGTAACAGCAGAAAGTATCTCTTTTACTGTTGAAAATACAGGAGAAGTCCAGAAAGTAGAAATGAAAGATGATATTACGAAAGTCGAAATTTCTAAAACGGACATTTCAGGAAAAGAGCTTCCCGGCGCAAAATTAACGATTTGGGATCAGGAAGGAAATGAAGTAGAAAGCTGGACGTCTGGTGAGAAACCTCACTATATTGAGATGCTTCCAATCGGAAAGTATACGCTTCATGAAGTGTCTGCACCGGACGGGTATTTGGTAGCAGAAGATATTATTTTTGAAGTAAAAGATACAGGGGAAATCCAGAAGGTTGTGATGAAAGATGAGAGGAAGCCTTCTGAAAATGTGGAACAGCCACAGGAATCAAAACCGACAGGAAATGCCCCCAAAACAGGAGATGCCAGCCATGTAGAATTGTGGGTGCTGTTATCTGCAATGGCAGTGTTACTGGCAGGTTCTTCTTATTACTGGATTAAGAAAAGGAAAAAATAACATGGGAGTTTCCCATAACTGGAAAGGTAGTCATGGAAAATCTGTGTCTGCCTTTTTTAAAGGAGCAGAAAACATGGTAGGAAAAATAATTTTTGGAGTTGCTGTTATTTTGACATTTGGCTTATATTGTTGTGTCCGTGTAGGTGGTCAGGCGGATCGCCAGATGGAAGAAATGCGGAAAAAGAAAAGGAAGGATCAGGAAAATGGAGAAAGCGGATAAGAGAAAATACGCAGAGGACAAACCTTTGGTGTGTGAGGACTGCTATTTTTGGAGCAGACGAAAAAATGGCTGCACCAGAAAACAGTGCTATTATCTTCTCCCAAAACAGCCAGAGAAAGATACGAAAAAAGCAGGACAGTGTGTGGGTTGCCCTTATGGAAAACATTCTCCTTGTATTGGATACTGTTTGCAGAAAATTTTACAGGACATGAGAAAGAAGAAATCAGGAAAGGAAGAAACAGCCTATGCAGGACGAAGTCAATGAGAAAGTTGTGTCCCTGTGTATTCGTGGAGGAAAAATTTCTGCACAGATTTTAAAAAGTGCATTATTAAAAACTTTGACAAAGCTGGAACAGCAGAAATCCCAGAGGAAGCAAAAGAAAGTGGTATCTAAGGAAGAAAAAAATTTGGTAGTTTATAAAGGAAAACAAAGCATGGAGAAACTCAAGGAGCAGAACTGTGAACTTTCCAACATTGAGATTACAGACGGAAATATTAAATCCTTTGAAAAGTATGCCAGAAAATATAATGTGGACTATTGCCTGAAAAAAGACCGTTCTTCCGAACCGCCTCGTTATTATGTGTTTTTTAAAGCCAGAGATGTAGATTCTATGACCGCAGCATTTAAGGAATATACAGGCTGGAGCATGAAGAAAAGTAAAAAAATATCAATACGGAAAAAACTTTCCAAAGTGAAAGAACGACAGGCACAACAGCGAGAAAGACAGAAAACAAAGAGGAAGGAGAGGGATACTGAACGATAAAAAAGAAAAAACAGAAAAGAGAAAAGCAGTTCAAAAAAGTATGGGAAAAGCTGTGGCAGAATGTTATAGGAAGGTTGCCAGAGGTAGACATAAAGAGATTGTTTCTGACAAACCTGCCCTATGTACTTGTATTTTATATAGTGAATAAATTGGCATGGCTTTATCAGTATTGCCAGGGAAATTCTTTACTGGAACGTCTGAGTGTTTTGACATTGAATGTATCGTTGGCATTTGAGAATATTTTGCCGAGTTTGCGGTTTTCTGATATAGGAGTGGGATTTACAGGTGCAGTTTTATTAAAAGGGATTGTCTATGTGAAAGGTAAGAATGCAAAGAAATTCCGTCAGGGAGTGGAATATGGTTCTGCCCGTTGGGGGACAGCAAATGATATTGCACCTTTTATGGACTCTGCATTTGAAAACAATATCATTCTTACGCAAACGGAAAGGCTTACCATGAACAGCCGCCCGAAAAAACCAAAGTATGCCAGAAACAAAAATGTCATGATTATTGGTGGTTCCGGTTCAGGTAAGACGAGATTTTATGTGAAACCCAATTTAATGCAGATGACACCAAATGTCAGTTATGTAGTGACTGATCCGAAAGGAACGATCTTGGTGGAATGTGGAAAGATGCTGCAAAAAGGGACACCAAAAATGAAAGATGGAAAGCCGGTACTGGATAAAAAGGGAAAAGTAATCTATGAACCATACAAGATTAAGGTTTTAAATACAATCAACTTCAAAAAAAGTATGCACTATAACCCGTTTCGTTATATACGCAGTGAAAAAGATATTTTGAAACTGGTCAATACAATCATTGCCAATACAAAAGGTGATGGGGAAAAATCAGGAGAAGATTTCTGGATTAAAGCAGAGCGTTTGTTGTATTGTGCTTTGATTGGGTATATCTATTATGAAGCCCCGGAAGAAGAACAGAACTTTTCCACACTTTTGGAATTTATCAATGCTTCTGAGGCAAGGGAAGATGATGAAGAATTTAAAAATGCAGTTGATGAACTGTTTGAGGAGCTGGAAAAGGAAAAACCAGAACACTTTGCAGTCAGACAATACAAGAAATATAAACTGGCTGCAGGAAAGACTGCGAAATCTATTTTGATTTCCTGTGGGGCAAGGCTGGCACCGTTTGATATTGCAGAACTGCGGGAACTGACTTCTTATGATGAGTTGGAATTGGATATGCTGGGAGATCAGAGAACAGCAATGTTTGTTATTATTTCTGATACGGACGATACGTTTAATTTCCTTGTAGCAATTATGTATACGCAGCTTTTTAATTTGCTGTGTGACAGAGCAGATGATGTGCATGGAGGACGTTTACCTTACCATGTGAGATTGTTATTAGATGAGTTTGCCAATGTCGGGCAAATTCCAAAATTTGATAAGCTGATTGCAACGATACGAAGCAGAGAAATTTCTGCTTCGATTATTTTGCAGTCACAGAGCCAGTTAAAGACCATTTATAAAGATGCTGCAGAAACCATTTTAGGAAATTGTGATACGATGTTGTTTTTAGGAGGAAAAGAAGGGAGCACTTTAAAGGAAATATCAGAAACATTAGGAAAGGAAACCATAGACCTTTATAATACTTCCGATACCCGTGGACAAAGCCGATCCTATGGATTGAATTATCAGAAGACTGGAAAAGAGTTGATGAGTCGGGACGAGCTGGCTGTCATGGATGGAGATAAATGTATTCTTCAGCTTCGTGGAGTGCGTCCTTTTTACAGTAATAAGTTTGATATTACGAAGCATAGAAGATACAGGGAATTAGCAGATTATGATAAAAAGAATACTTTTGACGTGGAAGCCTATTTAAAACATCAATTTGAAATCCGAAAAAAAGAGGAGTTTGAATTGTTTGAAGTAGAGGGAAAACAGGTGGATACAGAAATTTCGGAGCAGGTATAAGTATATTGCTCTTTTTTTATTGGATAAAACTTTGCGACATGATGGCGTAAAGTAGGAAGGAGTGTTTATTGCAAATTTTTTAAAGAGGTGGAGGCTACTCAAAAAAAGGAAATATAGCCACCACGATATAAGGGCAGAACCGTGAGAGGATATGCCCGCAGCACAATCAAAATTTGAGAAAGGATAAAACGGATAAAAGGGAAAGGGCGGACTGTTGATGAAAATTCAGCAGTTTTTTATTTGTGCAAAAACAGCTTTTATCTGTTTCAAGTGAATTATGGATTTTTTTAGCTCAGCGGTAGATATTTTACAGACGCTTGTGGTGGCAATCGGAGCTGGTTTGGCGGTATGGGGTGTAATCAACCTTTTAGAGGGATATGGAAACGACAATCCGGGTGCAAAATCACAGGGCATTAAACAGCTTATGGCTGGTGGAGGCGTCGTTTTGATTGGTACACAGCTCATTCCTCTTTTGAGTGGATTATTTTAAATAAGCGAAAGGAGAACCGCCCATGTTCGATGGCATTTTTGAAGCAATCGAGGAGTGGATGAGGGGACTTCTGACGGGAATGGTGGAATCCAACCTGACCACAATGTTTACAGATGTTAATGAGAAAACAGGAGAGATTGCGGCTCAGGTTGGACAGACACCACAAGGCTGGAATGGAAGTATTTTCAGCCTGATACAGAATTTGTCCGATTCTGTCATTGTGCCGATTGCAGGCATGATTATTACATTTGTACTTTGTTATGAACTGATTTCCATGTTTACAGAAAAGAATAACATGCACGAGGTTGATACATGGATGTTCTTTAAATATTTTTTCAAAATGTGGGTAGCTGTGTATCTGGTCAGCCATACATTTGACATTACTATGGCAGTGTTTGATGTAGGACAACATATTGTCAATGCTGCAGGAGGTGTCATTGAGTCGGATACGGCAATCAATGTAGACACGATGCTGGAGCAGATGAAAACAGCAATGGAATCTATGGAAATCGGGGAACTTGTGATATTGGCATTGGAAACCATGCTGGTCAGTTTGTGTATGAAAATCATGTCTGTACTAATTACGGTAATTCTATATGGAAGAATGATAGAAATTTATCTTTATACCTCGGTTGCACCAATTCCGTTTTCCACGATGTCAAATCGGGAATGGGGACAGATTGGAAACAATTATTTCCGTGGGCTGTTTGCCCTTGGATTTCAGGGATTTTTTATGATGGTGTGTGTCGGTATTTATGCAGTGCTGATTGCGACCATTGAAATTTCAGATAACATGCACTCTGCGTTGTTCGGAGTGGCGGCATATACCGTAATTTTATGTTTTAGTCTGATGAAAACAGCAAATTTAAGCAAATCAATTTTTAACGCACATTAAAGGGGGAATGAGAATGGGAAAATATCAAGTGATTTATGCAGATCCCCCGTGGGCATATCGGGTTTGGAGTAAAAAAGGAAACGGGCGATCAGCGGAAAGCCATTACCCAACCATGAGCATAGAAGAAATAGCAGATTTGCCGGTAAAAGAATTGGCAGATGAAAATTGTGCATTGTTTTTATGGGTTACATTTCCGCTTCTAAAAGAAATATGGAAAGTAATTGATGCGTGGGGATTTACCTATAAAAGTGTAGCATTTGTGTGGATCAAACAGAATAAAAAAGCAGATTCTTTGTTTTGGGGTATGGGGTACTGGACAAGAGCCAATGCAGAGATTTGTATTCTTGCAACAAAAGGAAGTCCAAAACGTTATTCCAAACGTGTGCATCAGGTTATTGTAAGCCATATTGAGGAACATAGTAAGAAACCAGAGGAGGCAAGAAGAAGGATTGAGCAGTTAATGGGAGATGTACCACGTATTGAACTGTTTGCACGTAGAGAAACACCGGGATGGGACGTGTGGGGAAATGAAGTTGCCTGTTCTTTGGGAACAGAAATATTACAGGAAAATAAAAGAAAGGAAACATCAGAGAAGAAGATGGGAGATTTGCTGAACCTGTGACAGCCATTTTCACTCTGGTCGGAAAAAAGATGGCATTTGTATCCGTACCAAAGGATTTGACAAAGGTAAAAAATAAAGTGGTCTTGAATTTGACAAAAAGGCAGCTTCTTTGCCTTTCGATTGCGGCGGCAATGGGATTACCGTTTTATTTTTTAACGAAAGACTGGATTGGGACGAGTAACGCAGCAACAGGTATGGTCATTCTTATGGTTCCAGCTTTTTTATTTGCGATGTATGAGAAAGATGGAATGCCACTGGAAAAGATTTTGTTCCATATTATTCAAGTGAAACTGCAACGTCCGGCAGTCAGGAAATACGAAATAGAAAATTTTTATGAGAAGGAGAAAAATTTGCAGACGGAGAGAAAGAAAAAAGGAGGGGAGCCTGATGGTAGACAGAACGGATAAGAGAAAACCTGTAAAACTTACAAGAAGTGAGAAAAAAGCCATGAGGCGTACAGAAAAACTGGCAGTAAAATTAGAAAAAGAGCAGGAACGGGCAGAGAAAATCCGCAGGAAAAAGGAAGCAAAAAGAGCTGCCCGTGAGGAAAAGAGGAGAAAAAAAGGAAGCAGAAAAAGTGAATTGCAGAGAAAGGATAGGAAACCTACACCAAATAAGAGAACAGGAAAGAAGCCTTCCTATTCAGAACAGAAATCTTCTACTGGAAATGTGAGATGTATCAATGCGAAAAGAAAACAGGAACGGAACATATCAGCACAGAACTCCATTCCATACAGAGAGATGGCAAAAGACGGAATTTGCAGGGTTCAGGAAAAGTATTATTCCAAAACAATCCGTTTTTATGATATTAACTACCAGCTTGCCCAGAATGAAGATAAGAATGCTATTTTTGAAAACTGGTGTGATTTCTTAAATTATTTTGATAGTACCATACATTTTCAGATTTCCTTTATCAATCATCACAGTAATATGAAGGAATTTGAATCCGTAATACAAATTCAGCCGCAGAATGATGCTTTTGATGATGTGCGTATGGAGTATGCACAAATGTTAAGGGATCAGCTTGCAAAAGGGAATAATGGTCTGGTACGGACAAAGTATATTACTTTCGGAATTGAAGCAGAGAATATCCGGGAGGCAAAACCAAAACTGGAGCGTATTGAAGCCGATATTTTAAATAATTTTAAGGTTCTTGGTGTGTCTGCATATCCATTGAATGGAGAAGAAAGGCTGCAAATCCTCTATGAAACTTTTAATCCGGAAGAGAAAGTGCCATTTCAGTTTTCTTATGACAGGATCTTACGTTCCGGCATGGGAACAAAGGATTTTGTAGCGCCTACCAGTTTTGTTTTTAAAGAAGGGAAAACCTTTCAGATGGGAAATACCATAGGTGCAGCGTCTTATCTTCAGATTTTAGCACCGGAGTTGACAGATAAAATGCTGGCAGAATTTTTGGATATGAACAGAAACCTAATCGTGAATCTTCATATCCAGTCCATAGATCAGATGAAAGCCATTAAATTGGTAAAAAATAAGGTGACAGATATTAACCGTATGAAAATTGAGGAACAGAAAAAAGCAGTACGTGCAGGGTATGACATGGACATCATACCTTCTGACTTAAATACATACGGAGGAGAAGCCAAGAGGCTGTTGGAAGATTTACAGTCCAGAAATGAAAGAATGTTTTTAGTGACAGTTCTTTTCCTGAATACAGCGAAAACAAAGCAGGAATTGGATAATGCAGTATTCCAGACTGCCGGGATTGCACAGAAATATAATTGTTCTTTACGGCGTTTGGATTATATGCAGGAGCAGGGATTGATGAGCAGTGTTCCGTTGGGAATGAATATGATTCCGATTAAACGGGCATTGACTACCACATCTACTGCTATTTTTGTGCCTTTTACCACGCAGGAGTTATTTATGGGAGGAGAATCCCTATATTATGGCTTAAATGCGTTATCCAATAACATGATTATGGTAGACAGAAAGAAACTGAAAAATCCAAATGGTCTGATTCTTGGTACGCCGGGGTGCTTTACCGGGGAAACAAAACTGCTGTTACCAGATGGAAGAAAAGTCAGCTTTTTAGAATTGTTTGCAGAGAAAGAGGAAGTTTTTGTCAATAGTTTTGATTTCCAGAAGCAGGAGCTTGTAAAAGCCAGAGGGTATGATGTGCGCTGCACGAAAGAGGTTACAGAATTGGTAGAGGTAGAACTGGAAAATGGAGAAACCGTACGCTGTACTCCGGATCACTGGTTTCTTACGCAGTCGGCAGGATATGTGGAAGCCTGTAACTTGAAAGTAGGGGCAAAGTTTATACCAGAACATGAAGTGAAGGCAGTCCGTTTCCTGAGTTTAGAAGAAGCGGTTCCTGTTTATGATATTTCCGTAGAAGGTTATCAGAATTTTCTTTTATCCTGTGGCGTAGTGGTACATAATTCAGGAAAATCTTTTGCGGCAAAGAGAGAGATTGCCAATGTGTTTTTTGCAACACAGGACGATATTATTATCGGAGATCCGGAAGGAGAATATTATCCGCTGGTACATGCACTGGGGGGACAGGTAATTCATATTTCCCCGACAAGTCACGATTATATCAATCCGATGGACATCAATCTGGATTATTCAGATGATGACAATCCTCTTGGATTTAAGAGTGATTTTATCTTATCTCTTTGTGAGTTGATTATGGGTTCCAGAAATGGAATTGAAGCAGAGGAAAAATCAGTGATAGACCGTTGTCTGCCACTGGTATATCAGAAGTATTTTGAAAATCCAATACCGGAAAATATGCCGCTACTTGGAGATTTATATGACTGCCTGAGAAAACAGGAAGAAGTACAGGCACAGAGGATTGCCACAGCGCTTGAAATTTATGTCAATGGCTCCCTGAATGTATTCAATCATCATACGAACGTGGAACTGAATAATCGCATTGTATGTTTTGATATTAAAGATTTGGGAAAGCAGCTAAAGAAGTTAGGAATGCTGATTGTGCAGGATCAGGTGTGGAACCGTGTGACCGTAAACCGTGTAGCCCATAAGTCTACCCGATACTATATAGATGAGTTCCATTTGCTTTTGAAAGAAGAGCAGACTGCAGCTTATTCCGTAGAAATCTGGAAGCGATTCCGTAAATGGGGAGGTAAACAAAATACAATACTTAAAATATTGCAAAGGAGTATTGTGTATGCCGTCTTAATTGAAGCCGAAGGAAACAATTAAGAGTATAAGTGGAGAAGAAAACGGGAAGGGGGTTGCAACCCTAATCCGAGTGGAAGTTTCAGAATAATATTTGAAACACACGCAACGCATAGAGCCTGAACCCCAATCTGTGATGTTTGGGAATATAATGGCTCCACGAGGCTCCGCTGTCGTTTCGGCTTGTGTAAAAACACAGGACAAAAAGATATGCTATGCCGGGAATGAAAGGACATTCCGATGAAAATGAGTGAAAACTCCGGAGGGACAGATAAAAAACTGTCTGTTAATCACAAACAGATACCAACAGGAATTACGCAGAACATTAAAGATCTCCTTGCCAGCCGTGAAATTGAGAATATTTTTGAAAACTCTGATTTCATTTATATGCTGAATCAGGCGGCGGGAGATAGACAGATTTTAGCAAAGCAACTGAACATTTCTCCGCATCAGCTTTCCTATGTGACAAATAGCGGGGAAGGAGAAGGATTGATTTTTTATGGAAATGTCATCATTCCTTTTAAAGACCGTTTTAATCATAATCTGCGCTTATATTCGCTTATGACAACCAGACCTTCGGATTTGGAAAAACACGCAGGAAAAGGCGCTTAGGATAAAGCAGAGAAAAAGGAAGTGATACACAATGCAGGAACATAAATATCAGGCAAGAGAAAAGCCAGTCCGGGAGATAGAACGTGAGGAAAAAACAAAGATCAGACAGGAAGGAAAGGGGCTGGCACGGGATAGACCGATTGAAAAGGTACTATTGGAAAAACATATAAAGGATAAAGAAACCGTGCCTGCAGAGAAAGAAAAGCAGGAAGTTTCAGCCGGACAAAGAAAAAAGAAACAAAACACGTTGAGAAACTTTGCAGGTCACAGAGAAGAAGACGCAGATGGAAAGTTTACCAGAGAACCTGTTACCATTTCAGAGCCGGAGAAGAAAGTGGAAGGAGAGAATGGAAAGGAAGAATTATCAGAACATTCTCTCCGCATGGGAAATCTTCGGGGAAAAGCAAAGAACCAATCTTTAGAGAGTGAGAGTTTGCAACGGGATAGCCGTAAGAAAAAGCTGGTACAGGAACATGCCCGTAAGAGAAAAACAGAGGGAGAAAATTCGGTCAATCCAGAAGAGGAAAAGGGAAGGAAACCTCAGGATAACTCTTTAGAACATGTTCGGGAGAAGAAACAAAAGAAGAAGCGATTGCAAGAAGAAACAGCACGTTCCCAAAAGAAACTTTCTTTTTCTGATGAGGGAAATGGCATGATCCGTGGTGCAGGAATGGGAATTGCAAAAAAAGGAATTTCTGTAACAGCCAGTACCATTGAAAACTCTTTGCAAACACAGGAAACAGATGAAAATGCAGCGACAGAGGGGGCAAAGCAATCCGGAATACTAAGTGAAAAAGCCTTACGTTATGCTGTAAAAAAATCAAGACGACAGGCACAGTATCATAAAGGAAGATATAAAGAGGAAGAATCCGTAAAGAATTCTTTGCATTTTGATTCTGTGCAGGGAACTGCAGACAATATAAAAACAGAGAGAGAAGGGAAACAGGCACAGGAGAGAAAACATCTGTTAAACCGTTTCTGGCAAAAACAGCGCTATAAAAAAGCAAGGCAGGCAGCACAGCAGGGAGAAAAGACAACTGCGGAGGCAGCAAAGACAGCGCAGACTTTTTTAGAAAAAGCGAAGAGCATTGTAACTTCCTTTTTTAAGACACATAAGGGATTTTTGGGAATTGTGATTGCGATTCTTCTATTTGTCCTGATGATAGGTGTGGGAATGTCCAGTTGCAGTGCGATCTTTCAAGGGACTGTTTCGACAGTTGTAGGGACAACTTATGCCAGTGATGATGAAGATATTTATGCCGTAGAAGCTGCTTACTCTAAATTAGAAGCAGAGTTAAATCAGCAGATTAACAGTATGGAAGCCCGACATGAGGGCTACGAGGAATACCGCTATCAGGTGGACGAGATTTCACACAATCCGTATCACCTGATTTCTTATTTTACAGCCTTATATGGGGACTTTACTTATGAACAGGTGGCAGGAGAAATAGAAGAAATCTTTCAACAGCAATACCATTTAACGACAGAAGCAACCAAAGAGGTTGTAACAGAAACAAAGAAAGTAAAAGTAGGAGAATCTCTTGGAAAGGTTGTAACCAGTGGATACTGTAACTGTTCTATTTGCTGTGGAAGCTGGTCAGGCGGTCCGACAGCAAGCGGTGTCTATCCAAAAGCAAACCATACCATTGCAGTAGATGCCAACAATCCGTTTGTACCCATTGGAACAAAGGTTGTCATGAATGGTGTGGAGTATACGGTGGAAGATACGGGAGCATTTGCCCGTTACGGAGTTCAGTTTGATGTTTATTATGACAATCATGCGTCGGCTTCCGCACATGGACATCAGACTTGGGAAGCTTTTATTGCGGACAGTAATGGGAAAAATGAAATTGAAGTTACAACAACACAGGAAGTAAACCGTATGGACATTACCCTGACAAATAAAGGCTTGGACGCTGTTCTTCGCAGCCGCATGGACGAAAATGAAGAAAAACGCTATGACATTTATAACACCACTTATGGAAATCGGGACTATCTCTTTGATAAGAATACCATTCCAATGGGTGGAGGAAATGGCGGTTTTGGATATGAAATTCCACCGGAAGCTTTGACGGATGAACGCTTTGCCAATATGATACGGGAAGCAGAAAAATATTTGGGTTATCCCTATGTATGGGGTGGTGCATCTCCAAGCACCAGTTTTGACTGTTCCGGATTTGTATCATGGGTAATCAATAATTGTGGCAATGGCTGGAACGTGGGACGGCAGACTGCAGACGGATTACGTTCCTGTTGTGCTTATGTTCCGCCGGAACAGGCAAAGCCGGGAGATTTAATTTTCTTTCAAGGCACGTATGATACGCCGGGAGCAAGCCATGTGGGGATTTATGTAGGCAATCAAGTGATGATCCACTGTGGTGATCCCATTCAGTATGCAAATACCAGTACCCTATATTGGCAGCAACATTTTATGGCATTTGGCAGACTTCCTTAAAAAAGAGATGGAGGCAGGATATTGAATAAGAAGTTACAAAAAGTGTTAGATGAAATTGAAAAAACAGAAACAAAGATTGCACAATGGCAGGAACATTTGAAAATGCTGCTGGTTCAGAAGAAGCAGTTGGAAGATACAGAAATTTTAAAGAGTATCCGTTCCATGCACCTTGAGAGCCGGGAGCTTTTGCAGGTTTTAGAAAAACTGCAGAAAGGCGAGTTTCAGCTTACCGGGAATCGTTACGAAAATCCACGCAAAAGTGATTTTTCAGAAAAAGAGGAAACGAAGGAGGAAACAAATGGCGAACGTGAAATTTAAAAAATGGCTGGCAGCCTGTATTGTAAGTATGGGAATTGTTTGCAGTACCAGTGCGACAGCATTTGCATATACAGGAGAAGGAACACCGACAGAACAGGGAACGGAAGCTCCTACTCCGATACCGGAGCAGACACTAGCACCACAGGAGGGACAGACGGAAGAAGGAACCCCGTTTTCTGTTTCGGGGAATGGGCAGATTCTGGACGATAAGAACAATGACAGCACAAAGCAGTTTTTGACAGTTCAGACAAAGAACGGGAATACTTTTTTTCTTGTTTTAGACCGATCCAGTTCTACGGAAAATGTATATATGCTTTCCATGGTAGATGAAAATGATCTGGCAGAATTTGTTCCAGAAAAGAAGCCGCAGACAGAACCCCCGTCTGTGGTCATTCCGGAAACAGAGAAAAAACCGGAGGCAGAAAAGCCAGAGAAAAAAGCAGATAAGGCAGAAAATCAGATGGGTGCACTGCTTGCAATCAGTTTACTTGCGGCAGGCGGCGCTGGAGCCTATTACTATTTTAAGGTGGCAAAACCGAAAAAGGCAGAAACAGATGCCGAAGATGAAGATTTGGAATTTTATAACGGTCCGTATATCAATGAAGATACAGAGGACGCAGAAGAAACAGAAGAATAGAACAAAACAGGGACAGCTTATGAAAGGGCTGTCCTTTTTGAAAAGGAGAGGAACAATATGTTTTTAGTATTAGGAGAAAAGCCCAGTGTTGCACAGGCATTGGCAGAAGTATTAGGGGCAAAGAAAAGAGCGGACGGTTATCTGGAAGGAGAGGACTGTATCGTAAGCTGGTGTCTGGGACATTTGGCAGAGTATGCAGCTCCGGAAGTATATGATGAAAGGTATAAGAAATGGGAGTTTGCAGACCTTCCAATTCTTCCAAAGGCATGGGAGTTACGGATTGCCAAAGATAAAAAAGAGCAGTTTGATGTATTAAAAGAATTATTAAACCGAAAAGATTTGGAATATGTCGTAAATGCCTGTGATGCAGGTCGAGAAGGGGAACTGATCTTTAAAAGAGTGTATGATTTATCGAAAAGCAGCCTTCCGGTGAAAAGATTATGGATCAGTTCTATGGAAGAACAGGCAATTTGTGATGGATTTTCCAATTTGAAAAATGGAAAAGAGTATGAAAGACTGTGCGAAGCTGCTGTTTGCAGAGCAAAAGCGGACTGGCTTGTTGGTATGAATGCCACCAGAGCATTTACAACTACTTATTATAAGAGAATGGTCGTAGGAAGAGTACAGACGCCCACTCTTGCTATGTTAGTGGAACGTCAGAAGAAAGTGGAAAATTTTGAGAAAGAAGCCTATTATCAGGTGGAACTTCCGGTGCTTGATTTTTTTGTTACATCAGAAAAAATGAAAAAAGAAGAAGAGGCAGATACACTGGTAAAAATGTGCGAAGGAAACCCCATTCATATTTTAAAGGTGGAACGCAAACAGAAAAAGACAAATCCACCAAAGCTATATGATCTTACTACGCTGCAAAGAGAAGCAAACCGATTTTTTGGATATACGGCACAGGAAACATTGACAGAGCTGCAGAAACTGTATGAAGAAAAATGGGTAACGTATCCCAGAACAGACAGCCAATATATTACAGAAGATATGGAACAGTCTGTACTGGAACTTTTGGATATTCTTTCAGATATGCTTCCTTTTTGTAGCAGGGAGCTGGTAGGGAGGAATGTAGGGGCAATCATCAATAACCAGAAGGTTTCCGATCATCATGCGCTCCTTCCAACAAAAGAAGCATGGAAACAGGATATAGGGGCTTTATCGAAAAAACAGAAGGATATTTTCTATCTGATTGGACAGAGATTAGCACAGGCAGTTTCAGAAGCGGCAATTTTTGAAGAAACAGAAGTATCAGCAGAATGTGCAGATCACCTTTTTGCAACAAAAGGGAAGAGGGTGGTGGAACCGGGCTTTCAAAAAATTTTGAAAGCGTTTCAGGAAAATGTGAGAAAAACAGAAGAAATGGGAGAAAAAGAAGAAAAGGTTTCTATTTCGGAAAATATTTCAGATGGAATGGAAATAGCAGGAAGGACACCGGAAAAGAGAAAGCGTTTTACAGCACCGCCAAAACCGTATTCTGAAGATACTCTGCTTTCTGCAATGGAAACAGCCGGAAATCATTCTTTTGATGTGGAAACCGAGAAGAAAGGATTAGGAACTCCTGCAACAAGAGCGGGCATTATTGAGAAATTGGTATCTTCCGGATATGCGGTAAGAAAGGGGAAACAGCTTCTTCCTACGAAAGAAGGAATTGCATTGATTTCTGTATTGCCAGAAGAATTAAAATCAGCGGCTTTAACAGCAGAATGGGAGAATGAATTACTTCGTATGGAGAGAGGGGAGGTTACCAGTGAAACATTTATGGAGGACATTACGGAATTTGTCCAGAAATTGATTACAGGTTGTGGGGAAATTCCAAAAGAGGAACGATACCGTTTTTACGAAAAAGAAAGTATCGGAAAATGTCCGGTATGTGGAAGTCCGGTGTATGAAGGAAAAAAGAATTTTTATTGTTCTTCCCATGATTGCAATTTTGCCCTTTGGAAAGAGAGCAGTTATCTCGTTGGAATGAAAAAGACGTTGGATCAGAAAATGGCAAAGGAACTTTTAGAGCATGGGAAAACCCGTGTGACTGATTTTTATTCCCAGAGGACGGGAAAGAAGTTTACAGCAGATTTATTGTTGGAACTGCAAGGGAACAGGGCAAGTTTTAAAATGGAATTTCCAAAAAGAAAATAGAAAGAAGAGGAGGGATTGTTCATGGGAAAACTCTATGAGATTTTGGGGCTTGCCCAATATGAAGCGGAAAAAATCAGCAGTTCTCCAAGAGATTGGATGCATTATCTGGATACTGCATCACAACTGTACCGCTACTCTTTTTCTGATACACTTTTAATTCATGCACAGCGTCCGGGGGCAACTGCCTGTGCAGAGCTGGAAACATGGAATCATAAAATGAAACGGTGGGTAAACCGGGGAGCAAAAGGGATTGCTTTAATTGATGACAGATACCCGAAAAAAAGGCTACGGTATGTATTTGATGTTTCTGATACACATAAAGTGCAGGGTGGAAAAACACCGTATTTATGGCAGTTGAAGGAACATCAAAAGGAGCCGCTTTTGGATCATTTGTCTGAGGTATATGGTCTGGCAGGAGAAGATATCGTTGCCCTTACGTCGGCACTTTGGAAAATTGCACGAGATATGACAGAGGAAAATCTGGAAGAAGCAATGGAAGGTCTGGAGTATGAAGTAGAAGGCACTTTTTTAGAAGATTTGGACGAACAGACCATACAGACAGAGTTCCGGGAGTTGCTGCAAAACAGTATCTTTTATTCTTTGTCACGCCGCTGCGGTCTTGATCCTATGGACGTTTTAGAAGAAGGAGATTTTACTGCAATTACAGATTTTCGTTCGATGTCAGTCCTTCCGTTTCTAGGAAATGCAACCAATCAGATTGTAGAACTGATTCTTCGGGATATTGGGCGGACAGTATGGAGAATGGACTGGGAAGAACAAAAGGAAAAATCTCAAAAAAGGGTTGAAAATTCTTCTCGGACACATTATAATGAGTTTAACACGTTAATGCAAGAAAGCGAAGAAAATGGAGGAAATGAGAATGGAACTGACATACTACCGCAAAGGGGATTACCTGTTTCCGAACCTGACAATAGAAAACGAACCAGTGAACATCGGGAAGTACGGAATGCTTCGGAAGACATTCCTGAAGGAAAACCGGAAGAACTGGTATCAGAGCATGTTGCTGACAGGAAAATTGGAGAAACATCTGATGGAAATCGAGAAAGCAGCACAGGAGAGAATGGAAGTTCTGATGAATGGACTTCTTATTCAATATCCGGCTCCGGACAAGGAGGCAGATCAGATGAAGTGGGTGGCACACATGAACAATCTCCAGCAGATGGCAGAGGAGAGCGTTTTGACGGAATTGGTATACAATTAAGCGAGGAACAAACAGAACAGGATTTCGATGGAGCAGAGGAAGAAATTGCCTCTGCTCTTTCTTTGCCCCAATTACCTCCCGTAGAAAAACAGATTCGTGAAATTGAAGAAAGGCAGGCTGCTCTTTATGCAAAAGAAGTGACAATTCCGGCAGAAATCGTAGATGAAGTATTGCGCTATGGAGGAAACCAGACTGGAAGCCATTTACGGATCATCTATAATTTTATGATTGAGCAGCCAGAAGAAGCGTATACAGAATTTGTCCAAAAAGAATATGGAAAAGGCGGCATTGGGTTACAGATTTCAGGAAGGGAGTATGCAGTCTGGTATGATGAATTAGGTATGCAGATTGCAGTGGGACATACGGTACATGATACCGTATTCGATAAAGTATTCTTATCTTGGGAGGAAGCCAGTGGAAGAATACACCAGTTGCTCAGACAGGGAGAGTATGCACCACAGGTTGTCTTAGATGCTGCGAGAGAAAATGCTCTGAAAGAACATGCAGACGCTTTAATCTATATGGAACGGGATATGGCAGAGGGCGTTGCAGAACTGGTATTTGAAGATACAGAAGTATTCCATAATACTTTTCCGACGGTTACAGAAAAGGTCTGCGCATTACTGGAGCAGCCGGGGTATTTGGCAGATTTGAATGAGCGATTGGAAGCGCTGGCAGAATATTACCAAGAAGATAAAGAAATCATGCGCTTTCATTTTTACCGCCCGGACAAAGTTTTAGAACAGTTTCAGAAATTTGCAAAAGAGGCAGTTCCTTATCAGGCAAGGGAAGGGTTTGCTTGGGAGGAACATCCCATTTTTATTACACAAGATGAGATTGATGCGTTTTTAGTTGGTGGCGGCTCTTATCGTGATGGAAGGCTTAGTACTTATGCTTTTTTTATTCAGGATAAAAGCGAAAGAGAGAAAGCGGATTTTGTAAAGGAAAGTTATGGGATTGGCGGAAGAAGTCATGCCCTTTCTGATGCAGATCACTCTCATGCGGATTACGATAGCAAAGGACTAAAGCTGGAAAGAGGTTCTTATAGCCACCCGGAGGCTACCGTATTTTTGAAATGGACACAGGTGGCAAAGCGCATTGAGTTTTTGATTGATCAGGATTTTTATTTAAAAGCGGCAGACTATACAAGAATGCCCTCTTATGAGAGAGAACAACTGGCAAAGCGTATTGTTTCTTTTTATTATCGGCTGCCAGAGGAGATTGAACGCCCGTTTCCAGACAGTTTTTTGGGGGAAGAAGCAAGACGGGAGTTACCACTTCTGTTAGAGCAGGAAGAAACAGCGGAAGAACTGGTTAAAAAAATGGACGAAGCCCTTGCAGCTTTACCTTTAGAATTTGAGAATTATGAAAAACGTGTGGAAACCCTTGCAATTCTTCATCAGTATATAGAAGGGACGTATACACTGTTTCCGGAGCGGCAAAAAGAAATATCTGTTGAGAATGAAAATCAACAATTATCCCTGTTTGATTTTATGCAGGAAGAGCCATTTGACATGGAAAAATTAGAAGAACCAAACTTCTCACAGCCTGATAACGAAGTTGCCGATACGATAGATGTGATAGGTACAGACGGAGAAATTATAACGGCTGTTCCACAAAAACGAAATCAAACAAAAGAAGATACCATTCCACAGCAGAAAGAATATGCAGAAGAAGGGAATAACTTTCGGATTACAGATGATGCGCTGGGTGTTGGAAGTCCAAAAGAGAAGTTTCGTGGAAATATAGAAGCAATTTCTTTATTAAAAAAGCTGGAAGCAGAAAATCGTTTGGCAACATTGGAAGAACAGGAAATTTTATCCAGATATGTTGGCTGGGGTGGTCTTTCAGCGGCATTTGATGACAGAAAAGAAGAGTGGAGTCAGGAATATCAGGAGCTAAAAGGTTTGTTGAGTGAAAGTGAATACAAAGAGGCACGTTCTTCTACGTTAAACGCTTTTTATACACCGCCTACGGTAATCAAAGCCATGTATCAGATTTTAGAAAATATGGGATTATCTACGGGAAATGTACTGGAGCCTTCCTGCGGTGTGGGAAACTTCATGGGACTTATTCCAGAGAATATGCAGGGCATTCAGATGTATGGTGTAGAATTAGATCCAATTTCTGGAAAGATTGCAGGACAGCTCTATCAAAAGAACCGGATAGAGGTAAAAGGATTTGAAAAAACAGAATATCCGGAAAGTTTTTTTGACTGCGTGATTGGCAATGTGCCATTTGGAAATTATCAGGTATCAGACCGAAAATATGATAAGTATTCTCTGATGATTCATGACTATTTTATTGCAAAGTCCTTAGATTTGATACGTCCCGGAGGTGTAGTAGCAGTGATCACTTCCAGCAGGACGATGGATAAAGAGAGTGAAAAAGTGCGATTGCAGTTTGCTGAGAAAGCAGACTTATTAGGTGCAATCCGTTTGCCGGAAAATGCGTTTCGCAAAAATGCCGGAACAGATGTGGTATCCGATATTTTATTTTTCCAAAAACGGGATCGGGCAGTGCTGCAGAAGCCTTCTTGGGTGGAAGTGGGAGAAACAGAAGAGGGATATAAAATCAATTCTTATTTTGTAGAACATCCGGAAATGGTGTTGGGGGACTTTGTACTTGAAAGTAATCAGTATGGAAGAATGGAAGTTACAGTAAAGCCGAGAAAACAAAATTCTTTGGAAGAACAGTTAAAAGAGGTTATTCCTTTTATTCAAGGGCAGATTACAGTCAGGGAATTTGACGAATTGGACTTAAATGAAACAGAAGACTCCATTTTGGCTGATCCGTCCGTGAAGAATTTTAGTTTTGCAAAGGTTGGAAAACAGGTGTACTATCGGGAAAATTCCAGAATGAACCGTATGGATTTACCTGCTGTGACAACAGAACGTGTCTTAGGCATGATAGAAATTCGGGATATTACCAGAAAGTTGATTGACAGCCAGATGGAAGATGCCAGTGAGGAGGAAATCAAGAATCTTCAAAAGGAATTAAATCAAACCTATGATACTTTTACAGAGAAATATGGACTGCTCAACAGCACTGCAAACCGTCGGGCTTTTTCACAGGACAGCAGTTATTGTCTGCTTGCTTCTCTGGAATTTTTAGACGAAGAAGGGCAGTTAAAAAGAAAAGCAGATATTTTTCATAAGCGTACAATCCGAAAAGCAGAACCAGTAGAGCGTGTGGACACTGCAAGCGAAGCGCTTGCCTTGTCTTTGGCAGAACGTGCCAAAATAGACTTGCCCTTTATGACAGAACTGACAGGAAAGCCGGAGACAGAGATTATTGAAGAATTAACAGGGGTTATTTTTCAAAATCCATTAACGGAAAAGTGGGAAATTTCAGATGAATATTTATCAGGGAATGTCCGGGTAAAGCTGGAAGTGGCAAAACAATTTGCTGAAAATCAGGATCGCTATCAGGTGAATGTGCAGGCACTTGAAAAAGTGCAGCCCAAAGAATTAGAAGCTTCAGAAATTGAAATCCGGCTTGGTGCAACGTGGGTGGACGCAGATTATATTACTGAGTTTATGGGAGAACTATTTCAGACACCAGACTATTATCTTGGAAGTCGGATTGAAGTAAAATATGCCCCGGTAAACGGACAATGGAATATTTCAGGGAAATCGTTGGATACGTATGGGAATACGAGGGTAACTGCTACTTATGGAACAGCCCGTGCAAATGCCTATCGTTTGCTGGAAGATGCGTTAAATCTGCGGGATACGAAGATTTATGATACCATACAGGACGCTGACGGAGAACACAGGGTATTAAATAAGAAAGAAACCATGCTGGCGCAGCAAAAGCAGGATATGATTAAAGAAGCCTTTAAAGAATGGATTTTTCGTGATATAGACCGAAGGGAAGCCTTGTGTAAGAAATATAATGAGATTTTTAACAGTATCCGTCCCAGAGAATATGATGGAAGTCATATTCAATTTGTAGGAATGACACCGGAAATCACGCTGATGCCACATCAGAAAAATGCAGTAGCTCATGTATTGTATGGAGGAAATACATTGCTGGCACACTGCGTAGGGGCTGGAAAAACCTTCCAGATGATCGCAGCGGGAATGGAAAGTAAGCGGCTTGGTCTTTCTCAGAAAAATCTTTATGTTGTACCGAATCATCTGACAGAACAATGGGGAAGTGATTTCCTCCGGTTATATCCGGGAGCCAATGTGCTGGTATCTACAAAGAAGGATTTTGAGCCAGCGAACCGAAAGAAATTTTGTTCTCGGATTGCCACAGGAGATTACGATGCAATTATCATTGGACACAGCCAGTTTGAGCGTATCCCACTGTCAAAAGAGCGTCAGATAGCAATGATTGAACAGCAGATCGAAGAAATTATGCTGGCAATCGAAGAAGCACAAAGTGATGACAGCCCACGTTATACCATAAAACAGATGGAAAGAACGAGAAAAGGTCTGGAGAAAAGACTGGAAAAATTAAACGATGATACCCGAAAAGATGATGTAGTGACCTTTGAGCAGTTAGGGGTAGACAGACTGTTTGTAGATGAGAGTCACTTTTATAAAAATTTGTTCCTTTATACAAAAATGCGGAATATTGCAGGAATTGCACAGACTGACGCACAGAAAAGTTCAGATATGTTTATGAAGTGCAGATATATGGACGAACTGACGGGAGGAAAGGGTGTTATTTTTGCCACAGGAACTCCCGTTTCGAATAGTATGACGGAACTATATACCATTATGCGGTATTTACAATATGATACTTTGCAAAAGTTGCAGTTGGGACATTTTGATTCTTGGGCAGCAACTTTTGGGGAAACGGTAACAGCAGTAGAGTTGTCACCGGAAGGAACGGGCTATCGTGCAAAAACACGGTTTGCCCGCTTTTTTAATCTTCCGGAGTTGATCTCTCTTTTTAAAGAAAGTGCGGATATTCAGACTGCAGATATGCTGCATTTACCCGTGCCGGAAGCAGAATATATCAATGAAGTGTTAAAGCCAAGTGAAGAACAGCAGGAATTAGTGGCAGCGTTTGGGGAACGTGCGGAAATTGTCAGAAGTGGAGGTGTGGACGCTTCCGTTGATAATATGCTTAAAATCACCAACGATGGACGAAAATGTGCATTGGATCAGCGTCTTATCAATGACATGCTTCCAGATTATGAAGACAGTAAGATTAACCGTTGTGTGGAAAATACCTTTTCTATTTGGAAAGAAACAAAGGAGCAGCTTTCCACACAGCTTATTTTCTGTGATTTATCAACACCAAAAAATGATGGTTCTTTTAATGTATATGATGATATTCGGGAAAAACTGGTAACAAAAGGGATACCCAAAGAGGAAATTGTGTTTATTCATGAAGCGGGAACGGAAACAAAAAAGGTAGAACTTTTTGCAAAAGTGCGTTCCGGTCAGGTCAGAGTTTTACTGGGTTCTACCCCAAAATTAGGAGCTGGGACGAACATTCGTGCGACTTGTTGTCGTACAAACTCTAATGTGGGATAAATCCTGTATTAGAACTAAAATCGACGGCTGAATCTATTCAGCTAACTGATATTCCGAGGAGTGGAATGATGGGGTAACGCCCTGAAACGCTCCCCTTGATACTACGACGTGCAAAGGCGGTGTAAAACGCTGTATGTGCGAAGCTCGTTGAAGTCGGCAGAGAGGCACCGAAACATTAAGTTGTCGAAAGCTGTCCAGAGGTGGATGGTGTGTCCTATATGCCGGAGGTCTATAAACTGCCTATGGTGAGGATAGCTGGTAAAACAGCAGACGAACAGCCGAGTGTACGAGTCTAAAGCGTGATATGGCAGAAATGTCATAACCGTAAATCTACGGGGTATGTGAGGTAAAGTAAAAATGGACGTTATGAAATACCTTACAGTGTTACAGGCACTGGCAAGCATACAGGCTTATAGGCTACACCTAAGGGCGGCATGAACAGATAGGAATATCGGAACAAGGGAAGGTCAGAACACGGAGTGTTTACACGCAATGAAGTGTTAGCAGGGAAAGCGATTGACATTAGTATAACCTGCTTTTATCTGACTGAAAGTGGAGCCACAGTACCAATGAAGCGGTGATAATAAGCCGTGGAGGGATAGGCTCCAGTCAATCAGTAAGAATCGAAATTTAATTCGTAATGAATCAAAGGTTCGAGTAAGACTAAGAAAGGCGGACAGCCGACTTTGGCAGTGCCGAAGAAAGTGCTGAAACGTCAGACTCTAAGAAACATTGAGTATTATGGATTGCAGGAGATATTTGACGAACTATACCAGAAAAGTTTAGAAAACAGGAAATTTAGAAACCTGATGGAATTGATTTTGATGGAAGAAAATATCAAACTCGCCTATCGAAACATGAAAAAAAATGATGGAAGTACCACGCCGGGGGTTGACGGAAAAACGATAGAGCATTTAGCAAAAATGACTGAAAAAGAGGTCATCGAACTTGTCCGTAACAAACTGGAATGGTACACGCCGAAAGCCATCAGACGAGTGGAGATTGACAAAGGTAATGGAAAGAAAAGGCCACTTGGGATTGCCTCGATTGAAGACAGGCTGATACAGCAATGTATTCTGCAAGTGTTAGAGCCGATATGTGAAGCAAAATTTCACGATAGAAGCAATGGATTCCGCCCAAATAGAGGTGTGGAAAATGCACTTGCACAGGCAGAGAAACTTATACAGAGCAACAAACTGTATATCGTGGTGGATATTGACATTAAAGGATTTTTCGATAATGTCAGCCACGGGAAACTATTAAAACAGTTGTGGACGATAGGAATACAGGATAAAAAGCTCATTAGTATTATTTCAGCCATGTTAAAAGGAGAAATTGCAGAAATCGGTTTTCCAGAGAAAGGCACAGCTCAAGGGTCGATTATCTCACCATTGTTATCGAATGTGGTGTTGAATGAACTTGACTGGTGGATTGCCAGCCAGTGGGAATTTATGCCTACAAGACACGTCTATAAAGAAGCAATAAAGGCGAATGGAACTCAATCGAAATCAAAGAAGTACAGGGCTTTGCGGAACAGCACATTAAAAGAGTGCTTCATCGTAAGGTACGCTGATGATTTTAAAATCTTTTGCAGGAAACACAAAGATGCGGTTGTAATGTTTGAAGCCACAAAACAATGGCTCAAAACAAGGCTAGGACTGGATATTAGTCCAGAAAAATCAAAAATTGTCAATCTAAAACACAGTTATTCGGAATTTTTAGGATTTAGGATAAAAGTGCATAAGAAAGGCAAGGACACAAAATGTAAACCGCCAGTCGATAAGTATGTAGTAAAATCACATATCTCAGAAAAGGCTTTGAAGAAAATAAAAACCAACGCAAAAGAGAGAATCATAGCAATACAGAAAACGAATGGAAGCAGAGCCGGTGAGTATGCAATTCGGGATTATAATAGCTTTGTCATGGGAATGCAGAATTATTACAGCATGGCAACGTGCGTAAATCCAGATATACAGACTTTAGCCTATGAAATCAAGACAAGCATAAAAATCAGATTAAATACAAGAGTGAAACGCAGAACTAACGAAGCATTAACACCATATCTTTCAGAAAGATATGGAAAAAGTAAAGAACTGCGATTTATAAACGGTGTGCCATTAGTCCCAATAGGATATGTGCAACATCGTGTTCCGCTCCACAAAAAGGCTGTAGTAAATAAATATACAGCTGAGGGAAGAAAAGAAATACACAAACAATTAGAAACTGTAGATATAGAGAGGGTGCATGAACTTATGAGAAACCCTATCAGTAATGAAACTGTAGAATTTAATGATAACTGCGTTTCGCTGTTTGTGGCACAAAGAGGAAAATGTGCAAGTTGCAAGCTGCCTCTAACTTTGGAAAATATGCGGTGTGTCCGTAAAATACCAAAATCTTGTGGCGGTGATGATAAATATAATAATCTGATTATTGTGCATAAAGAGATGGAAAGGCTGATAAAAAGTCAGGACAACAAAGAAATCAAGCGTATTCTAAACAAATACAAACTGGAAAGTAATCAAAGACGGAAAGTAAATACCATAAGAAAAAATGCAGGATTAGAGGAAATAGACGTAAAAGCACTTGATAAGGAACTGTAAGTTACGATGTTAAAAAGTAGAAGTTACTGATGATGGAACGCCGGATGAGGGGAAACTCTCACGTCCGGTGTGAAGTGGGGGAAAATCTGGAGATAACATCAAAGGATTACCTATCACTATTCTGGGGCGGCGACAGCCCGGAAACGTCGTTTGACTGTTCGGGCTTCATTTCGTGGATATTCAAAGAGTCGGGCGTGCGGGACGTCGGCAGGCTGGGCGCGACGAGCTTGTACGACGTGTGTACGCCGATTGAGCCGGAAGAAGCCCGTCCGGGCGATCTGATTTTCTTTCAGGGAACGCTGGGCGATGGCGTAGCGGGCAACGACGGCATTACGCACGTCGCGCTGTATGTGGGCGACGGGTACATTTTGAACTGCGGCAATCCGATTTCGTATGCGGATTTGAGCCGCGCCTATTGGCAAGAGCATTTTTATGGATTCGGGAGGATGTACGAATAAAGCATGGCAAAGAAGATGAACTGGCGCGCGGATTTGCAGAAGATTCGCAACAACCGAGAAAAGGCGGATAACGCTGCCAAGCGCGCCGAGGAAAAGGCGAAGAAGCTGGCACAGCGGCAGGAGGAAGCGGAGAACATGGGCATTCTCTATGTCGTGCGCAGTATGCGGCTGACCCCGGAGGAACTGGAAGATTTTCTGGCGGGCAAGCCGCCGCAGGACAAAGAGGAACATGAAGAACAGGAGGAACAGCGGGACGATGAATCTTTTGAAGAATAAAATGGGGATGCGCGTTTTGACGCTGGCGTTCTGCGCAGTGCTGGGCGGATCGGTGCTGGCGGTCAAGGCGGAAAGCGTGGCGGGCGAAACGGTTGTACAGGAAGCTGTGCAGGACGAAAACATGAGCGAAAGCAGGGAAATTGATCATCCTGCGCAGGAAGAGGCAGAACCCGATAGGCAGACGGAAATGGGAGAAACGACGGAAGAATCCACGGCGCAGCCCACGGACGAACCGACGGCTGAACCCTCGAACGAGCCTACGACAGAGCCGATAGACGAACCGACTGCCGAGCCGACGGAACAGCCGACGACTGAACCGACGGAACAGCCGACGACTGAACCCACGGCGCAGCCCACGACCGAACCGACCGCCGAGCCGATGCCGGAGGGCGCGTACAAAATCACGGTTGTGTCCCCGGCAAAGTGGCAGAAGGACAGGGCGACGGCGAAAATCAACATCGTGGATGTGAACGGAACGGGCTGGGCGAACATCCGAATCGTCGTGGCGACGGAAAACGGCTGGCAGACCGTCGTAGACGGCGACGATCAGAGTGCAAGTTATTCGGTGGAGCTGCGGGAGAACGCGACGATCCATGTGTCCATTACCGACCATGCGGGCAATGTGCAGGCGAAAAGCGAAGCGATTTCCTGCTTTGACAGCACGCCGCCGACTGTCAAGGCGGGCGTGAGCGGCGAGGTGATCTGCATCGAAGCGACCGATTCTATCTCCGGCGTGGCGGCGGTGTACGTCAACGGGCATAAGCTCAAATATAGCGGAACGACGCTGGACGCGAACATCCGTGAATACGCGGACGGCAGGCAGCAGATTGCCATTTACGCCGTCGATCTGGCGGGCAACGTGTCGCAGAAAGTATATGTGAAGAATCCCTTCTACGGCAGGGATGACAGCGGTTCGAGTGGCAATGACAGCAGGCCTTCCGCGACAAAGAAACCGTCCTCCGGCGGCGCAAGGACCACGCCGAAGCCGACCACAACGCCGATGCCCACGGACGTGCCGCAGGCGACCATGCAGCCGCAGACGACAGCAGCTCCGGATATCGACGCGCTCTATGCGCTGCTGGCACAGCTTGCGGGCGGGACGGGGACGAGCGAGCCGACCGAGGGCAAGCCCTTTTCGATGGGCGGCAACATGAAAACGGTGGATTTGCTGTATTCCAAGGCGACCAACAAGCAGTTCATCACGGTGCAGACGCGCAAGGGCGAAACGTATTACCTCGTGATCGACTACGACAAGCCGCTGGACAAGGACGGCGAGCAGTACGAAACCTATTTCCTCAACCTTGTGGATGACCGCGACCTTTTCGGCGTGGTGAGCAAGGATGAACAGCCCACGCCCGAACCCACGGCAACGCCTACGCCGAAGCCGACCGCCGAACCTAAGCCGGAAGCGGAGAGAACGACCGATTCGACGGCGATGATGGCGCTCGTGCTGCTGGTGGTGTTGATTGCGGGCGGCGCTGCGGCGTTCGTCGTGCTGGGGAAGAAGAGAGACGCGCAGCCGCGCTACAACACGGAACTCGATGATGATGACGACGAGGAGGAAATCGGGGAGGATAACGAGGAGGAGTGAGATACTTCACGAACAGCCCGTTCGAGCGGCTGATGATGGAAAAGCCGTGCGGACAGAGCAAGGCGGCGGATGCGGCATGGCGGGAATATGAGGACAACGAAAGGAAGAAACGGAGATGTGCCAAGGGGCGGATGCGCGAGCGTCCGCCTTCTTGCGTTTTAATCGAAAAGAGGGAAAAATGATATCGTAAAAAAATTACGATTCAGACAGATGAAAATGAAAAAATGATACATGAAAAGGAGATGCCTGTGGTATAATAGCTTAAAGAGATCAGGGGGGTGCCATTATGCTGCAAAGCTATTGTATTCAGGGCTTCAAGTCAATTAAAAATGCGACAGAAGTGGATTTGAAGAAAACCCAATATCAGACATTGGAGAAAACAAACGTCTGCAATGGAATCTTGAAGGGGTGTATGTTTGTAGGAGCCAATGCTTCCGGCAAAACAAACCTGATTGAACCGCTCCGCTTTTTGCTGATGGCGCTTTTTGCCGTTCGCGAGATGAAGTGGAAGAATTTTTTGTGCCTGTTTTCCGATGCGGATATGTTTGAAAACACATACCGTTTTTGGATTGACAACGCCGAAATTGAGTACACGATTCGATATCAGAACACGGATAAGCTGCTGGTTGAGCGACTGGTGCTGGATGGCAAGGTGATGATGGAGCGGACGGGCGCAACGGCTAAATCAAAAATCACGGAAAAGAAAGTCTTTAACGGGATTTCGAACGAAGGGCTTTTCCTGCGCGATTTGTGGTTTAATACTCGGTTCCGCGGACATGAGGTTTTGCAGAAGTGGTTTGATTTTTTGCGTGCATCCCAATATGTCAATATGGAAACGGGGCTGATGATGTCCTTCGGAGAGGATCAGTCGCTCAGAATTGAAAAGTACGTCGAAGAACATGGAATCATGGAAATCAATCAATTCCTTGACGAATGCGGGTTCTCTTTCCATCTGATTCATCATCCTGAAAGAAATGCGGGTGAAACAGGCTTTGGCAATCTGACGGTGAAACGGGATGGAATCATGCCGGAAATTCCGATGGATATCGAATCCTTGGGCAATAAGATTCTGGTGCAGTTTTTGCCGATGTATTTGAGCGTTATCCGTCATGGCGGTATGCTGATCTGTGATGAATTCAGCAGCGGACTGCATAATGATTTGGAAGAGCTTTTGATTCGGTATTTTATGAAACATGCAGAGCAGGCGCAGATTTTTATCGTGTCCCATTCGACCAATCTGCTCAGTTCGAGCCTGTTCAGACCGGATCAGCTCTATGCGGTCAACTTCGATCAGGAGGGAAGCAATATCGTCCGATTCTCTTCGGAACAGCCGAGGACGGCGCAGAACTACGAGAAGATGTATTTGGGTGGTGTGTTCAGTGGAATCCCGCAGTACAAGGATGTTTGAGCTGAAAAAGGGAAAGCGAATCGGTCAGGTTCTGTTTATTGTTGAAGGGGAAAAGACGGAGCCAAACCTGATTTATCGCGTATTCAGCGGGATTTTCGGGTATCAGATGGAGCGAATTTACCGCGATAAGACGTACCGTGTGTTCAGGAAAACAGATGATCCGCTTTCAAGGGTGACGGTCATTAACACAGAAGAATCCAATATCGGGTTTATCCGAAAGGACAACGATTTCCTCAACGAGATGTTCCGATTGCTGATTGAAGACTATGGCTTTGATGTGGATAATGCTGCGATTTATTATCTGTTTGATCGAGACCCGGATTCCAATACGGATAGCGCCTTCATTGAAGAAATGCTGGGCAAGCTGGGGAGCGCCAGAGATGTGAATCCCGATATGATGCGGCAGGGGATGCTCTTGCTGTCGTATCCCTGTATCGAGAGCTTTATAGGCATGAATTTGCTTGACGACAGCTTAGCATATTGCTGGAATAAAGGCGTGCAGAATGGACATCAGCTCAAGCAGGCGTTGAATCAGGATGGAGCGTTGGCGAATAAGATTACGCAGGAAACGTTGATTAAAAGCGTAGAAGCGTTGATTACAGCGCTGAATACGGTGGGCGTAAATACGCAAGCGGATGAATTGCTGAACAGTTTGGATCGGTTTGCAGACAATAATCGAAAGGTGTATGATTGGCAGGAGGAACAGAGAAGGCAGAAAGGCGGGTATGGTCTGCTCAGTTTGATGGCGATTGCGTTGTTGGATTTGGGGTTGATTCAGAGCGCTGAAGATGAATGACATTAGAATCATGGAAAAGCAGTCTGGAAACAGGCTGTTTTTTTGTTAGGGGAAAATGTGGATAAGTTGTGGACATCCATGTTGAAAACCCGATGAAACCTGTTGATGAATTGGGGATAACTGGCGAAAAGCGGCTTCCCCAAAAAGAAAAATGAAATGGGAACAGAAAGAAATGCAGGAGCAATGAGATGGCAAAACTGGAAAATTATGTGGAGCTTGCCCGGCAGACCATGCGGGAGATCTCCGCCGATGGGGAAAATTGGCACGCTTTTCTGACGACGGCTTCTAACGTATACAAATATGGCTTTTACGACCAACTGATGATTTATGCACAGCGTCCTGACGCGACCGCCTGCGCCAGCTATGAAATCTGGAATCAGACGATGCGGAGGTATGTTAGGCGCGGCGCAAAGGGCGTTGCGCTGCTGGATATGACGGGCGATGCGCCGCGCTATC